>Ga0179593_1390002_pt1 | contig 12891 bp, 33 predicted proteins | sample CZODoug2_1_08_16_FD_185931 | JGI IMG/M metagenome (GOLD analysis project Ga0179593, IMG submission 185931) | Vadose zone soil fungal communities from Angelo Coast Range Reserve, California, USA - CZODoug2_1_08_16fungal (PacBio error correction) | ecosystem: Environmental > Terrestrial > Soil >...
CAATCCGGTTTCATTTAGGGGGCTGACTAAGTGGGTGGGGCATAAGAAGGGGGGAAGAAGGGAAAACATCTCAGTAGAGTGGGGAGAAATGGGGGAAGGGGGGAGGAAGTATGTATCCTGAGTGGGGGGGGGGAAAGGGGATCAGGGAAGGTTAAAAAAAAAAGGGGGCATGAACAGAAGAAGACGTTTCAAAAGTTGGTGGGGGAGGGGGAGGGTGGGTCGATCAGAGGAAGGGGAACCAATACGAGGGAGGGGAGTGACTAAAAGGAAAGGGGTCGCCTCAACATGAAGGGGGAAGGAAGGGGAATAGGAGAGGTTACTAAAGACAAGAGCTGGGAGGGAGTTTTGGGGGGGGGAATAGAAAAAAGGAAAGGAAAGGGGAAGAATTCTGGGAAAAAGGGAAGATGAAGGCAGCCGATGAGAGAAAACAAATCAAAGGAAACGGAGAAGGAAGGTAGATTGTTCTAAATTTTCGGCTGAGGGGAACTTGGGAGAGGGGGCCGAAAAAAGAAGGAGCGACTGGTAGAAGGGCAAGAGGGGGGGGCAGGTTGAAAAGGGGAAGGGGGGGGGAGGCGGGGTTTCTTGGGTTGGGGGGTGAGGTTGGGAGGAGGACGGGGGGAAAGGAGGGGCTTGGCTTCGGCTTCCATGAAAGTGAGGGCGCCAGAAGTCAGGGGAAAAGGTGGGGGAAATTAATCATGGAGGGGATTGAGGAGGGGTTCTGAAAAAGGGAGGAAAAATCGGGGAACGGCTTCTTCTCTTATTTGGAGGGGGAAGGTGTAAAACAACTCAAGACTACCAAAGGATTTCGGCGAGTCTGGGGATTGTGGGAGAAGAACGACCCATGGGAGGGGAGAGGGGGGGGAAAGAAGAAAAGCGAAGGGAAGAAGGACAGGACTTGGGAACAAAAACCGGCGGGGGGCGTGGGGGTTAGGGTGGAGGTCGGGGGGTGGAAGGGAACAAGGAAAGAGGACTGAACTGAAGAAAGGGGTCCGGGACGGATGGGAAGTCGGTGGTACGCAGAAAAAGGAAAAAAAGAATGGCGTAGGGACGAAAGAAATGGGGGACTTTCTGCTAGGTAAAAAGGTACTGCGAAGGGAATATGGAAGCAACCAGACAGCTGTTGAGGAATCGAGGGGCCCTGGTAAAGGCAATGAAAATGTTGGGGGGGAGGGATGAAAGGAGGAGAAAAGTTTGGTTGGGGGGGAAACATCGGGAGGAAAAAGCGGGGGGGGGTCAGGGGTTGGGGACTTGTTAACTTAAGAGTTGGGGGGGGCATTCACCATAAAAAAGGAAAGAAGAAAGAAAGGGGGAAAGTGGAAGAGGCGTGGAGAAAAAGGGTTGAGGGGGAGGGGAAGACTCGTTTTTGAGACCATGGTGTACTGGAAAAAGGAAAAACAGCTATAGAGCCCTGCTTGTGAACGAAAGGCGCAGAAAAAAAAAAAAAAAAAGGGGGACTCAATATTTTGAAGGAAGAAGAGACTTGGAGGGGGAAAAGGGGAGGGGAAAAGGGGAACATGGATTTGGAGGGAAACGTAAGGGGGGAAGGTGGAGATCTGGAGGAAAGGGTGTAGGGCTAGGAAAAAGGCTTGGAAAGTGGATATGTCAGAAAGACAGCTCCAGGGGAGAACACGGAGGAAAAACTTGGCCCATTTTACAAGAAGGGGCGGGACGAAGGAAATCGAAAAGGAAGGGTCACGAAACGTTGTAAGAAGGAAGGGGGGAGAGGGACCTTCTACTTTGTTTAGAGAAAAGGGAAGTTAAGGGAAAAAAAGGGGAAAAAAGTGTAAAATGGGCAGGAAGAGGGGGTGTAGGGGGGGGGTGTTTCAAAGGTGTATAAGGGCAAGCTGGGGGTCGCAAAAAAAAGAACGAGTGGGGGGAACACGTATGTAGGAGGAAAAAATAACGAGCTAGAATGGAAGAAGCTGAAGAGGGGAAGTCGTTAAGGTTGTTGGAGTCGAGAAAAACTAAAGGAATCAGTCCAGAGGGAAAGGGGGAGGGATCAAAGGAAGACACCAGGGGGGGCAGGGGGGAGATATAAGAGAGAGAAAAAAAAAAAACAAGAGGAGGGAAGAAGATGTAATAGCCCTTCAGGGTGGGGGGGCGGGGCCGGGCAGAGGAAGTGAACACAAGGGAGAAAGATCAGGAAATTGAAAACAGGAGAAAAAGAGGATCATTCTAGGGAAGAGGAGAGTTCTAAAAGGCTCTCGCTGTCGGGGGAAGTTAGTACAAGAAGGGGGAAATCTAGGCGGGGGGAAGGTTTGGGGGAGAAAAGAAAAGAATGGGCAACAAATCAAATGAAACCACTAAAAAGAGGAAATCTCTGAAGGAAAGGGGGTCGATAGGGAAATAAACCTATCAGAAAGGCTCTTAAAGGAAAGAACAAGAAAGAGGAGAAGCATCAAGAAAAGGAGAGTTCGCAATCATGGGGCCTTATGGGAGGGGAGGGAGGGCTCGGGGAATTTTAACCGGGGGGGGAAAATGTGAGTAAAAAAAACGCGGGGTGTAAGGGGGAAAGGGGGTGAGAGGGAAAGGTAGAGAGGAAGAAAAAGGGACCGACAGGAAATCACGAGTCAAAAGATCGCGAGGAAACCCCAATCGACCCTGACCGTTGTCACGAAAAACTATTGAGTCCCTGCAAAGGGAGGACAAGAGAAGTAATTGAGGACTAAAAGGAAGTGGGGGGGGGGCAAGAGGAGGGGGGGGGGGAGCGCCTGGTCTCTGGAAAACCAAAAATGAAGAATAAGAAGGGGGGTTGGGAAATAAGTCAAATTAAACCGTATAAAAACAAGGGGAGGTTCAACAAAGAAGAAAAAGGAAGAGGAAACGCCGCTAACAGGAGAGCTTAGGGAGAGAGGAATCATTCATAGGGGGAGGAATGGAGAAAAGGAAAAAAGAAAAATAAAACAGGTTCGACAAAACACAATTAACCAAGCGCTAGGAAGGGTCACAAAGGAAGGAGGAAATGAAGCTGAAAACGAAGGGAGGAAGTCACAAGGGAAAAAGGGGGGGGGAACCAGTCTCACTGAACTTCCCTCAGTTGAAATCATCCTCAATTAAACCCCAAGAACAGAAGGGAATAGTAAAAATTGAAGGTCAAAGAAAAGATGCGTACCAAAAAAAAATAAGGGGGAAAAAAAGAAAAGAAAGGGACCCAAACGGAAAGGAGGCTACCGGATACTATACTCGAAGCAGCACGAAAAAAAGGAAGAACAGGTTTTTTGGGGGCAAAGGGGAAGGAAAATGTCAAGAAAGATGAGAAGGAAACCCTTATCCGAAGAGGGGGATGGCTTAACGAACAGAGAGGAGGGAGCCAGGGGGACTATGGGAAAAATGAATCAATGTCAAAGGGGAAGATTAGGGGGCGGGGAAGCTGAGTAACTCCAGAGAGGGAGGAGTAAAACACAAGCAAAAGAATAAAAGGGAAATCACAAAGTTGTCCATTTACGGCTTTCGCAAAAAATGCAAGGGGAAATGTTAAGAAAAGGAATAAAACAAGAAGGGGAACCCTTCTCCTCAAAGAAAAAAAAGAAACCAAGGGGAAAAAGCAACAAAATAAGGGAATAGAAAAAGAGTGGCCAGGAGAAGGACTGGACCCAACCCAAGAAGGTTCTTATCTAGTTTTCGCACTCCAAGGCAGACTCTACTTAACCTTTAAGAACAATCCGAAAAGGAAAGTAGGACGGGAAGGGGGTTACACTTATGGGGAGGAAAGATAGGGAGAGGGAGAAAGAGAAGGGCATAAGGGGAATCTGAAAATGGTCAAGAAGTCGGAGATGGAACAAAAAAAGAATAGAGGGAGATTCGAGAAGGAGAAGGAAATAAAAGGGCATAGGACAGGGGAGGAAACAAAAATGAGGAGGAGAAAAAAACAACTCTCAATTTAAAAGAACAATCTATAAAAAAATCATTACCAAAGGAGTAGACAAGTGAAGGGGGGAGTGGGATTTCACTGGAGAAGGGGAACAGGTCCTTGCCAAAGGGTCGTCTACGAAAGCTAGGGTTAAAAAAGAAGAACAGTGAGGGTCAGGGGAAAAGAGCGAAAGGGGAAAAAGGAGAAGGTAAGGAGGAAGCAGAAAAGAGGAAAAGAGGAAAGAGCGATCAAAAGAGCAACACAAAAGGTGGAGGGGAAGAGTAGGCAAGGGGTTGCATTTAGATGAAGGAGGAAAGGGCAAGGGGAAATAGGGAAGACAGAGGACATAATAAATGAGGATTTTTGGGGGGCTGAGAAGGGGGGGGGGGAAAAATCTAGTCGTTGTAATAGGTGAAAAGAAGGGCAGGGAAAAAAAAGGGCTCGAAAATACATAAATAGGTAGACCTGGGGGTGGTGGGGGTTTGAGAAAAAAGAAAAGCAGGGAGGGGAAAGTCAGGGGAGGAGGACACAGGAAAGGGGGGGGGGGAGCCGACATTCCTACCGAGGTCCTAGGGGGGAAATCGAAGAACTCTGAATGGGGGGGTTAGCATCGACTAGGAGGAGGAAAAAAAGGCTTTTCCTTGCCGGAATATCGCACAAGAAGCCTCAGTATTCTGGAAGGCAAGAATTCAGAAAAAAAAGGGAGGGAGGAGGGGAGATTGGCAGGGGGGGGGTGAAGGGAGTAGCGGGGAAGGGCGGAGGGGGCAGGCAGCTACGAATCGCAAGAGGGTGGAGTAAAAGAAAGGGGTAAAAGGGGGGGGGGGGGGGTCGGGGGAAAGGGGGGGAAGTTTTGTGAGTCGGGGGGGTTAGGGTTGTGGGCTGGGGGTCGGTGAGGGGGGGGAAGAGGGTGTAAACACCTAGTGTCGGGTTCCGGGTGGATCTGGGACAGGCTGGGGAAGTGAAACAAACCTGGGGGAATTCGTGGCACATGAAGGTCAATGGTCCCCTGTGGATACTGGAATAGACGTCTTTAGGATGTCGAGGGGGGTCCCTACTCCAGCTCTAGTGAGGAAGCGCCCTGAGAAAGAGTAGCATGAGGGGGCTTGTCATTTGTTGTGGGGAAACCCTTACAAAATAGAAAAAGAGGGACATCTATTATGGGGGGTCTTTGGGGGGAGGAAAAAGAATCCATGGGAGCGGAAAGGTTGGGGTAAAGGGAATCAGACCAGTGGGGAAAGGGAATTGCAAAAACGGGATGGGGGAAACCACAACACGGGAGGGGGGGTCCTTTGGGGGGATTACTGGGGAATTGGAAAGTCAGTCGAAGGTAAGGAAATCGGTAGGGGGGAAGGGGGAGTCTGGGAACAGGTTGGAAAAGAGGCGATTAAAGAAAAATTTTGAGGTCCTCGGCGCGTGGGGGGCACGGGAAGAAGGAGAAAAAGAAGGGAGGGGGGCTCATGTAAGCAGGGAAAAAAAACCATAAGGGGTTAAGTGAAGGAGCTAGGGTTAAAAATGGGGAAAACTTGAAAGTGGGGCACAAGTAGGTTGTTGTGTACGGGGGGAAAAAGGGAAGTGGGAGGCACAAAGTGGGGGTTGGGGGCGAACACTTAGGGAGAGTGTATGGGGCGGTGAGGGAAGAGTGTTTCCTTCACCAAATGAACGTTGGGCGGGCCCTACCAGGAGGGGTAGCCAGGTTAAACGGAGGGGGGGGAACGCAAATTGTGTAAGGAGTTCCGAAGAGAGGGGGAGTACGGGTGAGGGAGGAAAGAAAAATCTGATACTGGGAGAACCGGCTCTTGGGAAAACGAAGGACATAGACATCAGAAAACCACTACAGTTGGGGAAAAAAAAAATACGTTGGTGACTTAAAAAAATAACGTCTCAAGGGACAAGGGAAAAAGGGAGGGGGAAAAGGTACCATAGGAAGGGGGGTTTGAGGTAAAAAACCAGATTTGAATTGTCAAGTAGACGGTCTAAAACTAAATTCTTGCAGCTTTAAAAGGATGAGGCATACTGAAAGAGACACATGGATCCGAAAAAAAAGGGAGCAAAAAAAAGGGGCACATTTTACATAGCAGGAAACGGTCCTCCTCAAGGAATAAAGTAAGCAAAAGTCCTAGGGATTTCGGGATTAGTGCCAGCCTTGGTGTCGGTTGCGGGCCTACGAGGACAGGAAGTACAAAAAAAAAATTTGACTAGAAGGTGGAAAAAATGGTGGGGGAGGACCGTAGGGGGAAGGTGTTTTTGAGATCGGGAAGGGAGGGATGGGGACAAAGGAAAAAAGAAGGAAGGGGGAGTTTTAACACTATTGAAAAAAATTGGAAAATCCCCTCGGACGTTTTCTCAGTAACTAGTAAGGATAAAAAAAAGGAAGGTTAAGGGTACAGGGTGGGGGGATAAGGAAAAAGGAGAAGGACTACGTAAGAAAGACAGCGGTTCGAAAAGGTAACGGGAGAAATAAATACAAATAAAGGGTAGATTAGATAAAAAACAAGGGAGGAAGTAAAGAGAAGTATATAAGAAGGGAGGTATATAACTTGCTCTAGGCCGAAAAAATTGGGGGGGACATTCGAAGGGCTTAGATCTATGAAAATCCAAAGAAAAAGAAAATGATGAGCGGTCTCAGAGAGTAGAAAAACAAGGAAACGGGGGGAGAGTGTATTGGGGGGGGGGGATGGAAGACGTTGAATAACCCGCCTTCGAAAGGGGGCCAGGTTAAAAGAAAAGACAGAGGTTGGGGGGGGGGTTGTTGGTGGGGGGGGGGGGGGGTGTTTTGGGGGGGGGGGGTGGGGTGGGTGGGGGTGGGGGGGGGGGGGGGTTTGGGGTGTTCCTTGTCTGGGGGGGGTGTGGTGTGGGGGGGGGGGGGGGTTGGGTTGTGGGTGGTGGGGTGGGGGACTCTGGGGGGGTGGGTGGGGGGTGATGGGGCACACAAGCCTCAACGCCACACGAGCACCTCAGGAAAAGAACCGTTCAAAAATTTGTCGTCGCCTTTAGGAAGCAAGGACCCGCGCGCAAAAGGAGAAAATTCGCTCAATCCAAATCAGTCTAAAGGATCGTCTGGGAACAGGCTCTAAGTCGGCTGGGTTAGAGATTTATGGAAATTGAAGGGGGGGAGGGCGCCTGTTTCCGGGATAAGGTTATTACTTGTAGGCTCTAGCCTAAAAATGGGAATCGGAGAGAAATAAAGGTCAGGAGGGGACCTCTACGGGAGGGAAAAAAATCGAAATGGGAAAGAGTTACAGGACACAACCACGAAGTTCCTGGAAACAGCATTGTAAAGGAAAGGAAGGCGGGTGGCGGTCCTAAAAGTGCGTGGGCGCAAAGGGGAGGGGGGGTGTCTTTTCTGTCCGGTGCTTGTAAAAAAAGTAATTAGTCCTAGAGACGATGTGGTTCACATCGTAACAATAAAAAAAAGAGGAAAGAACAAGACGAGTACATTAAAAACATGAAAGGGGGTCCAATATAAAAAAACCTCAGCTAGCAATTAAGCGAGCTGGAGGGAGAGAGAGAAGCCATCTATGGGGGGAAATAAGAGAAAGTCACAAGAAAGCAAGATGACGGAAAGGAACAAAGTAAAGAAAATCATGAGAGACGTCAAAAGAAAGAAGGCAAGATAATCTGACAGAATAGAGACATCGGTAAAAACAAGGCGGTAATTGGGTTGGGGGGGTAAAACGATGAACTAGAAGCCGAAGGGGGTACCGGAAAATGCCTCAATGACAAAATAAAAGAAGTCCTCCTCCAAATGGGGGTTGTGAGAGAATCTAGCACTAGTGATGAAAAACCATAGAGTTAAAACAGTCCGCCAAAAACTGCACTCAAGATTTACCTACCTAGGGCCGATTCTTCAGGGTGCGACAAGAAAAGGCGGGGCAAGGGAAAAGACCTGCCCGCACCCAGAAGGTGGGGGGGGTTTCAACAAGGACGGTAAGGAACACAAGATCAACATCTTCTAAAAGGGAGCACCATTAAAAGAACTAAAGGGGCCAAAAGACAAAAAAAAATAAAACTGTAAAGGAAAAAGAAGGGATCGATTATGGTTGCAAAATGAAGCAAATCAGCGAACGCCGTAGAAGGTCTCTAACAAGATAGTCGGGAAAAAGGAAAAAAATAGAAAAGACCTCCTAATGGGAAAGAGGGGGCCAAAGGGAAGGCACTGTCAGAAAATAAGGAATGAAACGCAGGAGGCACAAGCCAAAAGAAACACTGGAAGAAACCGAAAAAAGCACCACCAATCCCTAAAGAAAAAAACAAAAAAAAAATACCCTACATCAAAGGAAAAGTTTAAGAAGACCAAAGCTTTTTCAAAACTTGACGGGCCCAGACTCAGAGAGTAACCACAAAAAAAAAAGGTCAAAAAGAAAAAGGGATCCTAGACGAAAAAGATAGAAAAAAAAAAGAAAAAAAAGAAGGGAAAAGTTTCAAGGAAGGATTTAGAGAAGAAGAGGAGGAGAAGGATAGCTCGCTTAAGGAGAGGGGTACTCCTAGTAAGAGTTAAAAAAACCACATAATCGGTTATTCAAGAGAGGCATTCAGATGACCTCAGAGGAAAAGGGGGCATGGGATAAGAAACAAAAAAGGGGAGAACTGAAAAGGGAAGGAAAAGAGAATGGTCACCACCAGATCAGAATCGCAAGGGGAAAAAAAAAAAAACGCAAGGCCAACCCCAAGGGACTGACAAAGGGGAGTGGTTGGATGTCTGAACGTTTAACACAAAGCCAGATCGGGCAACAACTCAGCTACATAAGAGAGGGGGTTAAAAAACATCGAAACGAAAAAATGAGAAGGAGGAGATGGAAACAGAAAGGGGAAAATTCATTCACATGCGAAGTCAAGCTAAGGACATCCCGGCAGACAAATTGAGGGCAGAGAGACAAAAAAAAGGAAAAGAGAAAAGAAAGGGGGGCAGATGTGCAGGTAAGGGAGGAAAAAAGGCCTCCTTTCAGGGTATGGGGAAGGGGAATCGCTTTAAACATGAGCGACGTAGGGGAGGGGGGGGAGGTAGAATGGGGGGGGGGGGTGAAAAAAAAAGATCAGATGTAGACAATTAATTTGGGGAAAAACAGAAGAAAGGGGAAATTCTCAGGAATAACACTACTCAAAAAGTGGCACGAAGTGTGTGGGATTTATTTTCTGCGGGGATCTGTGTAGTGGGAACCAGGAAGCTGTAGTGAAAATCTCAAAAAAGGTGGGTGAGATCCGGCCGAGGAGAGGGTAAAGAGACTCAGATCAGAAAAATATCTAATGGGTGTGGGGGAAAATTCAAACGCGAGTCAACAAGGGTAATTACGGGGAGGGCACAGAGCCTATCCTCCGGCGGAAAAAATACGGCAACGGAACTTATTCTCATGACTCTTTGCTGTCTAAAAAGGTAAGTAAAATGAGGGGGGGGAAAGGGAGTAGGATTGCCCAGAAGAAAAAAAAAGCGAGAAGGTTAGCCATTGCACAGATTTGTGGAAAAACCAAAAAGGGGGGAACTGTTTTTGAGGAACTATTTTTTAATTGGTTGGGTTCTTGGAGTCAGAGGGTTCAGGGGGAGGTGGGAGGGGCTGAAGGGAAATGAAGAATGAAGGACAATAAGGAACAGTCAACTGGGGAAGATTCCTCGGGTTCTGATGTTCGGTGTGGAAGACTAAAGAGAGTTTGGAAAGAGGAAATCTAAAATACGGAGAGGGAGGTGCGGAAAGGGGGGGGGGAAAACCATCAAATCCCGGTAAAAGGGGATTGTTAAATTGGGGGTTTTCCAGATCCACGAAAGGGATTCGAGAAGGGGGGAGGATAAAAGGGGTGGAATTGGTCCGTACTTAGGCGTAAACCAAAAAGGTCTGGTTTCAAATGGTTATTTTGAGGCTGGGGGGTCCTTAAAGGAAGGCATACTGAAAATAGAAAGAAGAAGGGTCCTGTCGGGGATTTCACTTCGTGGTACCAATAGAAAAGGGAAGGAAAAAAGAAAGGGGGTAAGGCCTCTCTCCGGTTTAAAAGGGAAAGGCAAAAAGGCGTAGGATGAGTGAAAAGCGGGAAAAACCAAACGGGGAAGGGGGACGCATCAGGGCGCGGGCAGGGGAAGAGGATTGTTGTGGAGGAGAAGGCTGGCTTCTTTTGGGGCGAAAAATACGCGTAATCTTGACGGGTGGGGGTGAAGGGAGAGGGAAGGGAACCAAATAACGGTACTAGGAAAGAAAAGGCAAAAGACAATGTAGCTGGTCTTGGGAAGATTCCAATTTGTTTACTCTAGGGAAGGGACTTTCTTGGGTACTCCGGGGGGGGGGTTTGACTGGACGATGAAATAGGGATAGTCTCCTGAGAGTTACGCGAAAGGGACTCCTCCTAAAAAAAAAACAGTGTGGGTAATTACTTTTCCTTAACGACCTACCATTCCCAAAGTGGGGCGGGAAACTTCTGATGGAACCCAGGGGGGGGGGGGGGGGGGGGGGCTTGGGACTGAAAAAAAAAAGGAGAAGGTCAAGCATGCACGAATTTATGGCGATGATCGCTACGAGTAATGAGAGTCATAAGAAGCAAAACGGGAGGAAACCCAGAGGACACTTGGGGCACAAGGGGCCCATATAGCAAGGACCACGAAATCAGCGCCATTCTCTTAAAACCTAGAATTGAAAAGAGAATGAATGATCAATTAGAAAAATCGAGGGGAGAAGAGAGTCTCCAAAAATTTCATGTGGGAGGGAGAGAAAAATGGGTTAAAAGTAAGGGCCTAAGTTTAGGGGGTGGAATGCTGCATGGTGCCGTGGGGGGGAAGTGAAAACGGAACCGACGGGTACAACTTAGTGGAAAGGTGGACATCACCAGAAAAAGGTGGGCTCGTAAGAGAGGAACTAATACTGTAGTTAAGGGGGGGTGAAGAGATACTAGAAGAAGGGGCAAGAGAAGCTGGTCGACAAGAAGAAGCAAAGCAGAACAGAAAAAATTACTTATTAAATCCTCACCAATAAAACGCAAAAAAAAATTATTAGGAGGAAAGAGCAGAGATATCCGTCAGGTGATTAGGTTGAGAGAAAGGAGACAAAAATGGCGGAACCGTCAGCTAGGACGTCTCCAAACGTAAAAAATAAGGTGTAGTGTACAACTCAGGGGGAGCACATCTCAGAGAAGGGGATTGGGGAACGGGGGCGGACCAGAGTGTAAAGGATCGAGCTGTTTCAAGGGGGGAGAAAGCAAGAAGTCACAGCATTTAAATGCCAACAACCTACACCTGCTGTCAAAAGTTAACATTTTTCAAGCGGGAAAGGAACGGCAGGGCAGGAGACTTCGGAAACAACGGAGAATGCGCTAAAGACACGCTCAGAGGAGTTCGCGAAAGGAGGAGTCACAGGAGATATATTATTTGGACAAGGAAGGGTTTCGTGAGCCAGGGTGTAGAACATTGGTCTCTTAAAAAAAGGATTCTCCCTCAAAAGGTAAAGAGGATCAGAGACAGAAACCACTTAAATTTCGGGGAGAAAGATAAACCTGAAGGGGAACATCGCCCTTCAAATAGGTGTACAGTACCCAATCGGACCGACAACAAGGGTTCAAGTAAAGGACAAAAACAAAAAGAAAAAAAGAAAAGAAAAATCTATTGACAAATCACATCACACTGGGGGAGGAGGCAAGGGGTCTTGCTAAAAGTAGTAAAAAGAACTTTCTTTTGGTCCGGGGGGAGTTAGAGGGGGCGTGTCCAGCGACATGAAATCGCGAATGTGGGAAGAGGGGGTCATAAAAACGAGTAAAGAAGATTTCAAAATAATAAAAAGGGAAGAGGACAACAAAGCCGCAGAAATGGAACAGATATTTCTCTGCATCCTTACTATGGGAGGCAATATCGAAAAGGGTAAAAAAAGCAAAACGAAAATGAAACCGAGAATAAAAAAAAAAGGAAAGGTCTAATCGAACGTTCAACAAAGCCTTCGTCAAGGAAGCGGCAACAAAGCAGACGTAAAAACCCGCATAGCAGTTTTTCCAGCTCTTAACTGGCTGCCACAGCCGTGGGGAAAAAGAACAAAGTCAAAGCCGCAAGATGCAACCACAGGACGCGATGATGCGAATTTACGGTGGGGGGACAGACTACCTTCTGATCGCCCCCGACCGCACAATAAGCACAAGGATCAAAGGGAACGTTTCGAAAAAAGAAGGAAGTCAGGGAGGACCCACTAAAAAAGAACCACGGACCAACCAAAGGTGTGGTGGTTGGCACCCAGGAAGGGAGGGGCAAACCATCTGTCTAGCTATAAACAATGCGCTCCAAACTGGGAAAGCTTCTAAAAACAAGCCCAAATGACGCAGGGAGAAAACTTAAGGGGAGAGAGGGTGTCAAATTCACAAATCAGGCGCCCGACTCGTGCATGAATCAATCTCTGGCGCTGACAAAACAAGAGGCAGAAGGACAAAAAAAGAAGGGAAGGAGCAAATTTGAACCATGGAAGAACTGCCCCCGAAGGAACGTAATGGAAGGCAGCAAGCCCATACCTAAGGGGGGAACCCGTCGTGCAGCCCAGAAAAACCAGAAACAAATGACCCTAAACAGTCCAGTCATCAGACCCCAATCGGCCACCTGGATACTCACCTCCAAGCGCTCGGACGTAAGAGACTGACTCAATCCCAGACTACGATACAACCTGGAGCCCTAAAAAAGATCGCCTTATAAGTAGTTTAAGGGAAGGATGGCAAAGAGATAGGTGTCTAAAACGAGCCTAGCCTGTACAAGACATAGGGAACAGCGTGTGTTTACCAAAAAACAAGCGGGGGATTCGATTCTCTGGCCGTGAAAATCAGAGGGCTCGGCATGGAGGCGCACCAAATCAAAGGGAGAAAAGAAAGAAAGCAATGTCCGTCGGATAATAAGTAAAACTGAAACGATTGGTATTGTTCTTTTCTTACTACTGCGGCGCCTTTTATGTAAAGACCGCTCAGGGCAAACGGAGACATCCCACTCACTCTATTTGAAACAAAATACAGGAAATCGAAGAAGACCAATGCCTGGGCGGGTCAAGGCGGAACCAAGGGAACTGAAAGGCCGGCCTGCATCCGCTGCAATAGGGCAAGCG
>Ga0179593_1402994_pt1 | contig 12891 bp, 10 predicted proteins | sample CZODoug2_1_08_16_FD_185931 | JGI IMG/M metagenome (GOLD analysis project Ga0179593, IMG submission 185931) | Vadose zone soil fungal communities from Angelo Coast Range Reserve, California, USA - CZODoug2_1_08_16fungal (PacBio error correction) | ecosystem: Environmental > Terrestrial > Soil >...
AGCCTTCTAACTCGACCGGGGGGAAAAAGGAGAAGAGGGGGAGAAAAAAAGGAGGGACCGAACCTCGAGCTGAACAGGGAGCGTTCCATTTGACGATCAAAGAGGGAAAGTCACGACAAAAGGGAGGAGATCCTTCAGAAACGTTTACGCGTCGTCGGTCAGGAAAAGGGAGGCCCACGACGGCGAACGCTTCCAAGCTGAACTGACCCTGAAAAAGAAAAGAACAAGAACAGAAAAAAAAAACAACCAAACCACACAAACTCTAAAGACAAGACAAAAAAAAAGAAAAAAAACACAGACGCCCCCACAAAAAAACCCGGGCCCAAAACACCCACGGCAACCAGACACCCCACACAAACCAAAGCACCGGAACTGGAGGGGAGACGTCACAAGGGGGGGGGGGAGAATAAAAGCGGCCTCGTGTCAAAGATGGTTGAACTGGGGGGCCCGGACCTGCTAAAGGTGTCGAAGGGTTTCATCATGGGAAGAACGTCCACTCCCGCAGATGCCTAAAGCCAGTGGGAATCCTGCGAGGGCGAAAGCAGGAAAAAACCGGATCGCTATATTCTGCTAGATTCTAAGTATGAACTTGCCATTTAACAGGTGGCTACGATGGTCGGGAGACGTCCTCCTCATCACCCCCAACCGTAGCGATCAAAATCTCCTCCGCCCTACTGCGAGAAGGCACCTCCTTCGCTGCCGAGAAGACGGGGTTCAAATGTGTGAAAACACCGAACAAGTAGGCCCGAAGCGAAGAAAGAAACGGAACAGGGATGCAGCCGGTCGAAAACGGTGAACAAGGGCTGGTCAAACAGAGACGTGGCCAAAAGGCGTACCGGGCAGTGAGAAATCGACGGCAACCGATCACCGATACTCAACTGGCGGCCCTAGCAAGAGGAAGGGCTCTTTCTTTAACTGATAAAAAAAGCCGAAGGGCCGGCCCCCAGCCCCCGTCGAACAAGGCCAAAAAAAGATATGGCACAACATCAGAAAACCTTCGGAGGTACAACTAAAGGGTGGCCAAAACAGCTTGGAAGTTAGGTAAACTTGTTGCGCCTACGGGAGGCATAACGGGGGCAAGGACCAAAGAAGGGATGAAAAATTTCAACTGCTGCAGTCGTTCCGCACGGACGCCAGGGAGGGTGTAGCCATTCCAAGACGTTGAACAAATCAAGGGGTCAGTCACAAAAAGTGGGGTGGGAAGGTAAGTGGGGGGGAAGACCGGATCGACGTTGTCCGACACGCTGCGCAAGAGGTTTACGAAAAGTTGACGGCTGCAAAGGGAGTAGTGAGGACGAAGGTGAGGCGTGGAAGGATCCAGTCCGTCTGCCAGGAAAAGGGTTTGTGACCGACGGAAAAGGGGGGCGAGAGGTACTCCCGGCAGAGGTTCTTTAAGACACATGTCCGTTCGCCGTATAGGAATCGCAGACGCGTTCCGGCAATATCAAAACAACGGGAGAAAGCACCCCCAGGGGTCCCGGAGAGGCTTCGGAAAAAAGGCTGTACGCAGGTGCCATTACTTGCGTAGTTCTTGAACGCAGGGCCCGACACGGGCGGTCGAGCTCAAAATGGACAAGGGGACCGTAAGCTAAGGGAATATGCAAAGGTTGTTCAAAGTAGGTGCCTTCCAGTAAGTTCGTCTGAAGGGGGCGGCAAATCCGGGGGAAAGGACCGAACGGTGGAAATCACTAAGAAGGGGGGGCGCGGTCCCAGGCCGATGCACAGCAGTTCCGCGGACAAAAAATCCCACTCAAAATGGGAGACAACCTCGGGGAGATCAAATGAAGAAAGCTCGAAAAGGCCCGGCCGATGGTAGAATGGTTGTAAGAAATCAAGAAGGCGCACGGGAAGGGAAAATAAGTGCGTGGCGACGAGAGACAGCTAGGAAACTTGGATAAGATGGGCAAAAACCCTCCTTTTTGTAAACGAAGGTTCGAAAGAAAGAGGGGGACAAGAACGGACCCGACAAAGAGGGAAAAGTGGCGGAATAGGAAAAGACGGTTGAGGAAGAGATCAATCGCAGAGGACCGAACGAAAGAAAAGGTCGGGGGTTATCCATGAGAAAGGGCATAAAACATGCAGGGAAGGGAACAAGCCATATCGGGGAGACATGGCTGGTTCCACGATCCGGACATCCACTTCTACGGGCGGGGGAAAACGGCCAATTGCGCAGGGAAAAAGGGAACGGAGAGGGAAGGGGGGAAAGACCACCAAAAAAGAAAGCGCTCCCTACCTGGCAGACCCTTCCGTATCGAGAAAGGGGTACACTGGCGGGGGAAAAAGGTAGGAGAGAAAGCCGACAAGAACGAAGAAAAGCTCTAACGAATCCAGGGGGGCCGCCGAAACAAATTGCAAAGAACGAAACATCCTAGACGGGGAGGTTCTAAAGGAAAAGGAGACAAACGAACAATTGATCGGTAGGCTGGCACGGAACATGCCAATTTTGGTGGAAAAAATAAGCATCCGCTTTACGCATGGACAACAACATCAATACGCAAAAAAGAGGAAAGGGAGGAACCACCTGCAAATGAAAAACGAGACAAGAAGACCGCGAGCTGACCCATGTCAAGGGCCAAACTAAATGCGGCAATGAGGAGACACGTCCCTCACGAGCTGCGGGAACAGTAAAAAAAAGGGCACCGAAGAGAAGAAAGGGAAGGACGTGGGAAGAAGGAGAAAAAACAGGAAATCTTCAGCAACCCCCCCCCAAAGTGCCCCTAAGAAACAGGGGGGAGGGGGAGGGAGGAAGAAGTGAAAGAATAGAATCTCGAGGTGCAACTGCTCATTCTCTCAAAAAAAATTAGGTCGGCATTCAGATGGGGTCACCTGATTGAAAAGGCACCACGCAACGGGGGAGGCCACTCTAAAAAAAAAAGGCACCCAGCAACTTTCGGAAAACATAAACAGCGTTAAGAAGCCCTAGAAAGGCAAGCTGCGAAGTAAGAATAGGTCAGTGAAAAGGGGAGGGTGCAGAAGAAGAGCGGAAGAAGCAACGTTTAGCAAGCGCTTAGTACGACGGGGAAACTGAAAAAAAAAAAAAAAATCGAATTCCGCATTATAGGAGGAAGATACTTGAACAATTCTTTGGAAAGTTGAGAAGAAGAATCGTCAGGGAAGAAGAAAGAAGAGAATACGGAAAGGAGTCAAGATCGACAGAAGTCACAACGCCAGAGCGCATATTTACAGAAAGTTTGGAGAGCCAAAAAAAAAAGCCTCTACTATCTTAGTAGAACTAAAAAAAAAAAAAAAAAAAAAAAAAAAAAGGGAGGGGGAGGAAGAGAAAGGAAATGCTCGAGAATAAAGTTGGGGCGCATCGGGAAAGGCATCGCCACCGGCTTCAAAAATGAAAAGGTCTCCAACACTAAAGGGGGAGAGGAAAGATCTGTAGCTTATGGAAAAATAGGCTGAGACGGATGGGAAAGACGCTCGAAAAGGAGCCTCCATTCCCAGTGATGAACCAAAAGATGCTTCGAGCCGAGAAAGAAATCGCAGAAAATTATTTGAGAGGTCTCGATCCTCTCGACAGGAATCATTCAGGAAGTCTAAAGAGGAAAGCGAAGATGGGGAATCCTCGGGAGAGGATTGTTGGACCTTAAAAGCGTGGGGGGTGAGAGCAGTGGTGTTGAGGACACTTGGGGGGGGTTCTGTGCTTAAGTTGAAAGAAGAGGGACGGGAAACGTCAAAAAAAAAGGGGGGTCAAGCAAGGGAAAGAAGATTCAGGAAAAATTAAGGTTGAAAAGGAGAATCAATCGGGGAACAAGGCAGGAAGAGACGAGGCTGGAAGGCCAGAAGAATGAAATTCCGGCAACCGAGCAAATTCAACAAAAAGCCCAACAGAAGCGAGGGCACTGAGGCTCCGTCAATACGGAGTGGGGTTTATTCTATAAGTTCTGCCGGTAGTCCGTTCGGGGGAAGGTAGAGAAAAATTGGGCGTAGGGGGCCGTGCCGAAAAGAACATGCGATGCGTCAACCAAAAACGAAGTTCTAGTCAAATACGAAAAAGGGCGGTACTAAAGAGCATTGACGGCACAGGACAAGAGGGATAGTAACGAGAAGAGCCGAAAAACGTGAAACTGGAAGGGGAGGGTTCCATACGGGAATTGAAGGGTCTTAGCCGAGTCAAAGACAACCGCCTGCACTTTGACATAAGGAAAGGGTGGCAACTCTGACGTACTGAATAACTCATTAAAAGAGGTAGTTGTCAGAAAGCGGATGGAAATCCAAAAGGAACCCCCAACAATTGGGGAAGAAAAATCACTATGGAGGGGTCGGGGGAGGACAGGTGATCGATCAGGTGGAGAAGGGTCAAGGAATCAAGAAAACTTTGGGGGGTCGGACTGTATGTTGGGGGGCCAGACGGGGGACCAGGTCTTCCGGGGCAAGTTTGACAAAAAGAAAAAAAAGGTTGGACCAGGGGAATGAACCTCAACGGCGAGCCCTTAGGGGGGACGTAGGGTGCGGGGTGAAAAAGTCATGGAACAGAAATCCCTGAGGCGTCGCATTGGTCTAACAGAGACGGGACGGGGGGCCGTCGGACGTGCAATTGAGGGAGGGCAGGTCTCAGACGACTGTGACAGTTGAGAGCCAATGAACAAACAATCAAAAAACACAAAATTGCCCGAGGCAAAGTACCAATCAGGGGAAAATCTACACTAAACCAAGTTTGGGTCAAAACATGAAAACAAGCAAGCGCAAGAGTTAACGCATGGGATTTGTAGTTTCCAAATGAAAACCAGCACCATCAATCATTTCGACGTAGTAAGATGGGCAAGACCAACATTCGGAAAGGGATGGAGCAGGGGGCGCAGTGGTATGCACACCTGCTGGAATTAGGGCGCGCATCTTACAGAAATGTGTGGGGGGGCTTGAAGGGACACGGCGGTCGTTCTATAAAGCGGAAAAGGCACGCGAACTGATCAAGCAGAAGAGAAAAAAAACTGGGAGAGTGGAATAATACTAAGAAGTCCTGAAGTAAAGAGAACAAAACCGATGGGAGGGTATTAAATCGCCTAAAAATCATGAGTTGGAGAGGGGTGGTACGTGTCCCCATGGATATCAAGGTAGGGCAGAAGGAGTGGAAGGGATTGTCAACAGTCTAATGCCACAAAAAGAGAACCTACCCGTTTAAGGGGTAGGAGAATGAAAAGTAGAAAACCAATGCTGTCCTAGAGTTCAAGGGGCGGATGTAGGGGCAAGGCAAGAAAAAAAGACTGGAAATTCAACATTTAACGTCCGCGGGTTAGACATGGCCGGTGATCGGGAATCTCCAAGGTATCTTTGAGCAAAAGCCCGAGGGTTGTTGTCAGAAACGAAAGAACCTGGAGTCGTCAAGGACCTGAACGGTGACCGTAAGGGAAAATGCTCGCGGTGCATCTGTCCGGGAAAAGGACACCCGAGGATAAATTCGCTACATTAAAAAGGAGGGAAGGGACCCGCCAAAACCTGACAAAAACAAAAAAACACTGGACAAGAACTGGAATCTCCTGTTAATCAACCAGGGGTAGCAGGAAATCGATTCTGGGACTGACATGGGGGGTCGCCTGAAGGACCTAAGGGGAAATCATGTTAGCAATAAAGCAGGCCGGGTGAACTTCAGATTCAAACCGTGGAGATTGCTCAGGAGGATGGCAACGTGGAAAACAGTTGACTCGACCAGAAAAATTCCGCTCAATGGGTGAACTTGCGCGGGGGGAGGGAAAAGAGCAAATGCTGAATTTACTCTCGAATAGAACGAAACTAAAAGAAAATACAAAAGGAAAAAAGCAAAGAGGGAAATCAAATAGGAAGACAGTCAATGAAAAACCGGGTCTATCGGATCACCCGCATGGAACCGGAGGGGGCAACCAGAGAGAAATGAGTAGAGGACAGCAAATTGGATAAAAAAAATCCTAGGAACAGCATTTTCCAGGCCTCAGCCCCGGGAACACGGTGGGTGGAACTTGAAAAGGATCAGACCAACATCACCGGAAAAGCAAACAGCCAAAAAAAACGCCACCAGGGTCTGCTACTACGATCTGCGACCCAACTACTGAAACGGGCTGGGAATCAAGAGACGAACATTGCGACCTAACATCAAAGAGAACTCGGCGTAGAAAAATGCGAGGGAAAAGGTCACCGAGAGTGGAAAACATCCGCCAGGTTCCTCGTACAGAGTAAAACGGGGAAGCCACGCAGAACAAAACCGAAGCGGGTACCGGAAAAAAAACATGAAATCGACCTAAGTATCCATAAAGGTGATTAACCAGTAAAGAAGGGCGGACGAACAAAAAGAGTCCGCAAATGAACAAAGAAATACAGTAGGGGAGAACTGACGTCCTTTTGGCATCTCGTTTGGTTTTGGGAAAAGGCGCGGAGTCCAGTAAATGGAACGGTTGGGGTTTTGGGCAGGACCGCTCGCTGCGCATGCCAAGCGGGAACGCAAAAGACAGGAAAAAAGCAGGCCCGCAATCCTATCTCGCCGGACTATGGTGGAGATAGAGCTGTGGAGAGAGGGGCCTGGCTTGTATTATACTCAACACAGCGCAAAGCAAGGTACGAAAGAGAGAAAGTTCCGACTGGAAATCAGCACTCGGGGAGTTTGAACAGAACGTATTGACCGAATTTTTGGACGTCTATTCTAATCTCTCACTTAATTCCAGGAGGTAATCAACGAAGGGGTCACCTTTTTACCGCTGTGGTGACTTTCAACCACGCGAATGAGGCGATGAAGACGACCTTTGGGATCTCAGCGTAGTTCTGGGTTTTGATGTAAGACAGATCTGCCCCTCGTGGATGGATTGAGGTAAGGCAGGAAGATACAGCCTCACGCCTGTAGACGCTTGCATCCTTTCCTCCTCTGCGGGGGGAGGTCAGCAAATACTAAAATTGAGGATCCATCAGCGCCCTGACCGGATAACTCTACCAGGTCTATGTTCTCATGGAACCGACTGCCCCGAGACGGGTTTATTTATATTCCTCATCAACTTTAGGAAAGTGCAGGGACCCTTACTTTTGAACAGGCTGTTTAGACATGGTTGAGCGGGGTGAAAGTCCTGTTGCTCAACGACACGAAGACACGGGGCCAGCTGGGGGACCCCACAAAATTACATCGTATGAAAAAAGTTCGAAATTTCTCAGGAAAGGAGGCTCTCAACGATCATTGATCATTAAAACGCGTGCGTCCCACGTTCGCGAAAAGCGCGCATCCAGGACCATAGACCTGATTTTATGGATAGTCGAGCTGGTCGGTGGGAAGGGAAGGAGGCGGCGGTCATTTAATCCTGATGCACAATGAGTCTGGAAACTGACGCAGTCTTGGCCTACTGCAACCTCTCCCTCGGCTCAAACGCTGCGCCCAGGCCGTCTTGACGCGTTCAAAGTACCCTAATCCTCTAACTTGCGTACCAAGTTGGCCACAGCCTGTAAACATGATACAGAGTAAAAGGACGGGGTCGGTCAAAAAATACAGCTCAAAAGTCCTTCACCCGCAATTCTTCAGTCATAATAACTGGGAACCGTACTAGGTCAACAGAAACTTTTGAGGAGGGAACTGGTATTGAAGTGGGGGAGTGAAACTTTATAGGGGGGCTCCACGTGGCATAGTTTCTCTATCGCACGCCACCCCCCAGCGGTCGGCTCTTGCACAAGCAACTACCTCCTTGCAGGATTGTTGAGATGATCCCAAACGTGCGCCGGAACCTAGACCTTATAACAATAGAAAGGGTAAAATGATATTGCTTCAAGCTGCGGGGAAAAGGAATCGTGGCGTACATATACCGTACTGGCCCTTGCCACCTGGAGGGGGGTGAGAGGAAGAGAGGTCAGAAATTTCGTCCTAACTTTCTTCTTGGGACATAACTTTACTGCATTCATGACAAAGAAAGTCGACTTACCTATTCCATTAAAACATCCCACCTTGGCCAACTATCATCCACTCTTGAGAAATTAAAGATTCTACAGTGGGGCCTGAGCATCAACGTCGAAATATCAGAACAGAGAGTATTATAACCAGGTTTCTTTACAGAACAACCTTAGGCGGAAGGACATTTCGAAAGAGACATTCGAACTGGGGCTTCGACAAAATCCCAGAAATTCCCATGGAATTCCACCGCCTGCCGCCTCCTCTCTTAAGAATGAATGGCCACCGTCGTCTTCCACTCAGTCCGCTCAAAAATGACTTTTCGTGCATGTCAAAAAAGGGGAGACTAAAAAAAGATCGTAAGAGTCGTTCTAGGAGAAAGAATCAATTTCCATCAATAGGAAAGACGCTGCTTCCGTCTTTTTTAAGGGGATGTACCCGTAGCCAAAATTATGAAGGAAAGAGGTAGAGCCTGCCGGACTTCGGTACAGGGGCAACAGATTCAGTCTAACCTGAGGGGAAAAAGACTAATTTCCGAATGTCTAAAAAAAAGGTTCAGAACTCAGGGCGACAAAAAATACATCGGTCCATCTCTCAAAATTAAACTCCGAGACAAAACGAACTATAGAGGGATAAAACCTGCCGAAATGACTTCTGGTTATGGCCTTGGCTGTCAAAGCAGGGGCATGACGGAAGGGGAACTCAAAACCACCGCCACCGTCGAGCACTGCCCCCCTCTAATTCCCCACCAAACCCACCAAACACCGGCGTTCTTACAAGAGGGGACACGATTACGAAGCTGAGTGTGAGGAAAACAAAATTGCGAATAAGAAAAGGAAAGGCGGAAACGGGGGGAAAAAGAAAGAACGCGGAAAGGGAAATCGGCATGCTACAATACTCATGGGTCCTCGACGGTAAAACCCAGGCGGAGGAAAAGTCGAAGCGTTTCACAGTCTGGACACGAAGGAAAGTGAAGACCGGGGTAAGGCTATTTTTGATGATCAGGGGCCACACGCACTACCGGCACGAGAGGGACAAGAGTAACAAGTGAAGCGAGCGTATCCAGGAGGATCTGCGATGGGTGGGGGGTAAGATGAGATGCGCAGGCTGATTATAAAGTGGAATCCTGGCTGCATGAAAAGGGGGCAGATGCTGGGAGAAACGGCCGCGATAGTTCACCAGTAGAACGCGCGGCGTAAAAAAGATGAAGGCGAGACACAAGGGAGACAGGAACCGCCTGTTCCTGGCCGGCAGTTAGAAAAAAAACGCCTGAGCAATTCTTCGCGTCGGGCGAACCGAAGCGGTCCCAGCTCAAAACGAGTGGAAAAGGAAAGTCCGGCGACAGTGAAAGATGCGGCAACGAAAATGGGTTAGGAACGAATGCCCCGGCCTCGGAGGGGGCGGCGGAAAAGGGGTGGAAAGCGGAGGGTCGCAAGACCGCGAGGGAGATGTAAAGCTCCCGAGAAAGTTAAGCGAACGCATGCGAACGGCGCCCTAAAAGGCTCTGGGCACAAACTCATGATGAATGATAAATACAGGACAGGCCAAGATCCCGTCGCTTTAAGCTGGATCAGGGGGGTGAAAGAAAGATAAACGCGGGCTAACTGGATATAGTGCGACGTAGAAACCCCTAGCCCGGTAGGCTAGAAGCTTGGAAGGGGTGAAAGAAACTGGGGAAATTCCAGCCGTGCCAATGCTTCGGGACACACCGTAAAAGAAACGCGGTAGGGAGAAGCCGTAAAGACGGTGGCGAATGCGCAGGATACAGTCGTTTCTTACCTGACTACCGACACTGGCGGTGATCCATGAGGGCTTGAAATTGAAATGCGTAAAGCCTCAAGCCCATTGAGACCCAGGCCCGGGAAAATGTGCAAAAAACATCGAACTGATACAGAGGCGGCCGTCAAAGACGGGAAAAATCCTTATTCGGGGGCCAAGATAAAAAAAAACAAAACGGAAAGAGGCCCGCAAAATCTTGGTGGGTACACGGGTCAATGCAGACGTAAAAAAAGGGACACAGGGAAAGGGGGGTGTAATTGAGGCACGTGTAAAAAGAAACGCCCTCCCTAGACTCTACCAAGCCGTTGGTCCCGAAGGTCGCCGACAAATTGCCTAGTACAAAGGCGGCCTCAATAATTCGAGTATGGGCCTAAAAGCAAACAACCAGGACTGGTCGTGACGGACTCCCTTCAGAACGTGGTGGCAACGTCTACTTACAGTCGACATCAAAACCACCATCCCGCCGGATTGAGGTGATGCGCTCGATACTGAAACTAGCTAAACCAGACTAAACCCGACTTAGACATCAAGGGGGGAACTTACCCCGCGGATCTGAGACGCACGCACACGCTGAGTCAACATTTACAGGAACCGATAGATTCTCTAGTTTCAGACGCACGTAAAGGAAGTGGTAATCACCTTAAACTGCCATTAATATCTGCTTCCGAGGATAGAGAGGGTCATAAACGGGCTCGGCTCTCGAAAAAAAAAAAGGAACGAGATGGGGTCGGCAGATAGACCACGGGAGGTCTGCCAAAGCAACAGACAGTTTTTGCAAGAAAGTAAACAATCACACAAAACAAAACTTCGCCCAGTAAAATGAATATGCCCGTACGAAGGCCAGCTGCGCCGGGGAGTGGAAGGTTGCTGAGGTCGCTGTTAAGGATAAACGCGGAAAATTCCACGGTCGCGCGTAAAAAAAAGGAGGCGTAGGAGTCGCAAGAAACAGCCTCGAAGCAGAAGTATGATTCGTTCCCATTCGTTAAAATCCGCTCCAAATCCGGGCAAGGCCGACGCGACAGAAAGACGGAAAAAAAGGCGTTTCAAAAGAGACGAAAACGAGCAGGACCACGCCAGCCTCGACGAGAGCAGATTAGATTCAGAATATTCAGGACGGGGCGTTCAGAAAAAACGAAGAGACAGATAGGATCGCGGGGGGGACCTCGGGAGCGAAGAAGAATTGGGGGGGGGTGCGTCATGCAAGGGTGAACGGGAGGCAGAGCGAGAGAGGTACCGCGGCGGCGCCGATGCGCTCTCTCAACCCACGGATGAAGAAAAAAAGCTCCATCCGGCTGCCCGCGGTTCAAAGGATGGAAAGAGGGGCACTGCAACAGGGATGAAGGAAAAACAACCTTCTTCTTAAAACGGAGCCCTGCCGAAAGGACCAGCCTTCTCAACCAGGCAACGAGGATCTTATTAGAACAAAGCTGAGCGATCTTGAAATAATCAGGCTCGTCGAGGGGGCGGGTTGCCTTGCCAGGAAGGTCTGAACGAAGCAGGGACGCCGTCTCGCCCGCTAGGAACTTTCACACGGGGCAAAAAAGGGGTCATAAGAAGAAATACTTCCAGAACCAGTAGGGAGGAAGTGGATGGCACGCCCAGACTGCGCCAGTTTCGTACTCGAGCGCTTGCGAACAGTGGGACCCAGTCGGAAAAACGGAGATGCTAAACAAAAGCCTGCAGAAATCACGTCTGGGCCCAGAGGCCTTAAAAGAAAGAGTTGCCTAGTTCAAACAGTACCAGGTAGTCAATTGTATGCTGGAGGAAGTTGTCTTTTAGGGGGGTAGCAAACACAGGTTTTGCGAAGGCCGGGGGGGACTGAAAGACCAAGCGCTCCATCAACGCCTTCTTCCAATCGTGAGACTCGGAGAGACAAGAAAAAGTTTTCGGCACTTCCACTATGAGAATGGGAATTCCTCGATCTCGGACCACCGAACAGACCAACTCCCACCTGGTGAAAACGTAGTGGGAACGGTGATTCGAATCAAAGAAAAGACAGCTTTCCGTGGCGTCCGAAAAGAGGCCACTCGGCAAGGCACTTGGCTCAGCCGTGAACGCGAGTAAATGTGCAGCAAAAGGTCGTATGGTCAAAGGCAGCCGTTCGGGAAAGGCAAAAGGGCCCCTGGGTTACAAGAGGCGTCGGAGTGTCCTTGACAAGGGTCGGATTTGAAAGTCGACTAAACCTAAACTTTAACCTAATTCACCGAGGTGTGATGTGGTGGACAGCAAAGAAAAGGGAGGGTCATTGAAAAAACGTTCGGGAATGGGCCGGCAAGACACAGACCGGATCCCTGGACCGTGTTGAAGGAGCGGGGGATCGCATTCGGTAGAGAGAGAAGGCGCAGGAATGTTCGACGAAGTGTCGGAAACGCAGCGGGCTGCCAGTGGCCGTCCGGGGAGCAGCAGAGGCCGAGGGCCGGGGTAGATTCCCCGGAGACGGACAAAATAAAAAAATACCATCGGGACCCATGGCCCGGGGGTAACCGGAAAAAATGCTTCGGCGGGAAGGGCCGTTCGGGGTGGTTGGCCGTCACAACATCCGGTAATGGGCTCACAAAAAATTCAGTCCCGAGTTCCAGGTAAAGGGAGCAGGTCCGTTTAAAAACATCGGGTACCGGAATGTCTCACGTGCTTAACTGGCATTTACCGTCGAATCAAACGGACGGGCAGGCAGAAAAAACAGTAGAAAACAGGACATTCTCTGCAGGAACGCCTGTGCGCGTCATCCTTCGAAAAAACTTGGGGAAGGAGATTCCTGACGAATCCACAGCATGGTCCGCTCGTGTTTTCCTAAATTGAGGACGTGCCAAAAGGGGACAACTGGGCGGCACAAGGTGTAGTTCGGGTCAAAAAATCAAAAGCGGAAAGAGAAGACTTTAGGGTAGGCTGACATGAGCTCCGACGCTATCTTGATTTCCTCAGTCGCACCCTAATTCGCTTTTTCTGTTTCTCTGCAAACCCCAGCGAGCAGATCGTAATCCAACTGTGTAGAGGTACTCAAAGCTCGGAGCATTGGTAGCAGCAATCATGGGAGAGGTGGGGCCCAACCGCCGTGGGTAAACTGTGGGAATGCCGTAGCGGAACGTTCCGGAACTGATCAAAAAAAAAGGAGGGCAAAGCGAGAGCGATCAACCACACACAAAAGCAAAACGCCGGGAGGAAGAAAATCAAAAGAGCAACAATGACATCGAGCAGGAAAGACTGTTGTACAGGGAGAATAAAAACCAACGGGGGGAGCACGAAGATGGGACGGGCGCCATGACGGGGAACCCCTT
>Ga0179593_1301014_pt1 | contig 12890 bp, 18 predicted proteins | sample CZODoug2_1_08_16_FD_185931 | JGI IMG/M metagenome (GOLD analysis project Ga0179593, IMG submission 185931) | Vadose zone soil fungal communities from Angelo Coast Range Reserve, California, USA - CZODoug2_1_08_16fungal (PacBio error correction) | ecosystem: Environmental > Terrestrial > Soil >...
AGCGCGGGGGGAGGAATCAAAAAAAAAAAATCGACACCTTGGTATCGAAGGACAAAGAGGAGCGGGCATGCTTCTAAGAAGACTCGCTGAGAGAGGTCTGATGCGAAACCGCCACGGGGGGATCAGGTCTAGCGAGAGGATGGGTCAGATCAAAAGTCGCCGGGGTGGAAATGTAAGAACAGCTCGAGAAATTCGGACAGAGAGAGGAGGGGAGAGACAGAGGAGGAAAGAAGGGGGAACGAGGGGAGGGGAGGCTTCTACGAACGAGATCGCTGCGGCAAAGGAAAGAAAGAGATGACACTCGCGAGAGCTTTTCTGTTTAGATTAAGAGCGGAGGCAGGGGGAGGACATCGCAGAAAGAAGGAAGGGATTCTCTGGGGCCGAGGCGGAGCTCGACAGTAAGAGAGAATCTCTGCTGCGGACAGTAAAGGGAGAAAAGAGAGAGGAGAAGAGGGGTGCAAAGAGGGAGCTGACATTCCTAGCAGGCGGTGGGGGAATGGCGAGAATCGTGATCAGAACTGTACGAATTCTTCGCCAGGACAGGAGAGAACAAGGGGTGTAGAAGAAGAACGAAGGTTCTAACCGGTAACTAGCGCGAGGAGGGGAACACGACCCGAGAAGGGACCATGCGCTGAGGAAGAAGAAGCCTCGACCGAGAGGGTTGTCGGTAGAGACGCGAAGAAAAAACGTGAGCCGGAAAAGAGGGAACGGATACTCCGTCAGAGGGGGCATACATTCTTGGCGAGACGAAGAGATTGAGATGCATCAACTCGAAGAGGCGGAGATGCTCAAATAGAAAACAGCGAGGGGCTGCCAAAAAGGGGATTGAAAGGCTCCGGGATGGAAGGTGCTCCTCGAAGGGAGGGAGGGGGTGGAGCTAGAAGACCGGCAGAGAGCTAGGAATAGGAGACCAGGATAAAGAAAAAAGAATAGGGATTCAGGGGTACGAGACCTTAAGAGGTAGGGGTTTACCGTCAAGGCATTTGGGTCACGTCAAAGGAGATCCGGGAAATTTTCTTAGCAGAAAAAGAAAGAGGGGAAATCTAGATCAACGCGCCGTGGGATATACGAGCACGGGGGTCTTTTTTTGGAGAAGGTAGTTTGCGGAAGGGACGGGTCCAGGGGACCTACTGCCCGAGGCCGTCTTTGACAAAGGACAACAGAAGCCTTAAGAACATCAGGGAGCGGAAGGCGTGCTGATGAAGAGGGGGGGGGGGGGGGGGGGGGGGGGGGGGGGGGGGGGGGGGGAGATACTGACTCACAGCGTTTCTACTTGCAGACCCAAAGACAGCAGGGTAGAAGAGAAACTCTCCGCCAGCCGAAAACTAGAGGAGATCTCTGGAAGCTCCGTGCAGAGTTCCAAGACCCGAGATTCGGTAGAGCAGACAACCCCATAAGGGAATCGAGAGGGAAGGGAAAGGGATGAAAAAGGAGACCTCGGAAGGAGCGGTCGTATCTCGAAGGCAAGAGAAGAGAGCTCGAGCTGAGCACTACCGAGACGGCGGAACAGTAAAAGAATCTCTAGCAACAACCCCAGAGGGGAACGCGAAATTTAGAAGAATCAATGTGTTGGAAGAAGAAGCAAGCGGATGGCGAGAACCGGAGACACCTGTATATCGCCCACGGGAGGGAGCAGTCGAATGCTAGTCCGAGAAGACGGAAGATTTCAGTCCGAATACGATTGGAAGATAGTAATAAGGGGTGCGCAACTACGAGGGAAGCGAAAGGAGACCTCGATCGTGGTCTCCAGTTGGCGTCTCCTATTTCGGAGAAAACAAGCCAAGGAGATACGGGGAGGGGAGCTTCCTGCGGGAGAAAGGAAGAGACACACAAAGAGGGGGAAGAAAAAAAATAGCCAAGAGAAGGGTGTGTCGGGCCGTCGAAGTCGGACTAATGGTCGGAGGACTTGAGGCGAAGAACCTTGTTTCGCGAGAAAAGAATCGGACGCCCCATGCCAAGCGGCACTGGGGGAAGGGCCTTATCACGCTCCGAGGGAGGCAGTTCTAAAAGAACAGTGACAGAAACCGCCCGCTTCTTCTAAAAAGCGATGAGCAACGCTCGAGTCAAATAAGAACGGAAGAGGGTGCACGGCGTTAGAGCAGGAAAAGACTCTCACTTAACTAGGGATCGTTGGAAGGAAGAGTCAACAAAGAAGCTAGTTTCTTCGAAAAAAGAAAAGGGGGCCCCCCGCTCAGGGCCATGGACGTAAATGAATGAAGGAGAAACGGCGTCCTTGAGGGTGTGCAGTCTTGAAACAGACACGCGAACAAAAGGAATGGGCGCATTGTCCGACGGCGCGAAAGAGAGATCAAACAACAACACCTTAAGGAGGAAAAAAAAAAAAGGAAAAGCGGGGAGAGCGCAGAAAAAAAAAGAGTTCGTATCCAGGGAGGAAACAAACAAACGAAAACTACTTGACGTGTAGTCGTTCGGGAGCATGGAGAAGAGAAGAAAGGAGTGATCATAGGAAAGCGGGAGGGCGGGGGAAAGGGATATTCAAGCCTAAGAGTGCAGGCAAGTGTTCGCAGTTAGAGGAACCCTGGAAAAACGGAAGAAAGGGTAAAGTCGAGAATAGAGTGAGAGACACGGGAAGACAAGAGGGAAGGGTGCCAGTGCAGGAAGAGCCGGACTGAGCGGAGGGAGCGAAAAATTCAGAAACCATTCCGAAAACCAAACTCGCATGGGAATGGGGGGGGGAGAGAGGTTGATCAGCGACAAAAAAAACAAAACATCGTCGAACCAAGGGGGGGAAGGTAGATGGCAAGCACGAGAGATCCGACGAGCAACAAAATTTGGGCACCTGCAAACTGGAAAAGCAAAAGTCCACCAAGCCGTTGAATAGCAATGAAAAAGCAAAAGCTTGTAAGGAGAGGGACCCCGATAGGGCAAAAAGAAAAGGAGCCAGTGGCTTCATAGAAAGAAGACGGCCCCTGTGCTCAACATCGGCGCTTATGGGGAGAGTCAAGAAAGACAGGGAAAGGATAGGGAGGCGGTAACGCGGAAAGGAAGAGCCCAGAACAGAGGACTCGGGCAATGGGGAAAACCCCCTCCGGGGAAAAAGGGGCGAATCGATCGCGGGTCTAGGAAAGGGACTACTCCATCGCAACGTTTTAGAATTAAGGTTTCAACACGAAGAGGAGTACTGTCGCAGCGCGGATCGGGACAGGGTCGGGAGACGTACGCTGCAGCTCGGGTTCCAAGAAGCTAGCATCTTCGAGAGATCACCCGAAAGCTCCGTACGAGGAGGGGAGAAGGATACAAGAAGAACCGAAAGAAGAGGAAAACTAAAGAAACTCGCCTTCGGGTCATGTTAAGCAAGAGCTCTAGAAGTTTGAGGAAGAGACAACAAAAGCAGCGCGGAGAACAACAGGGCGGAGAGTGAGAAAGGTTCTCCGGGGAGTGAAAAGCTCCACGGAAAAGAGCTGGAAATCGAGAGAATATAGGAAGAAGGAGCAGGACAATCAGCCGCCGAACCGTCCAACTAGCGAGGTAGAAGAGAAACGGGGACTGGAAAAAGCTTGCAGGGGCGACGAAGAAAGAAACTGAAAAAGGCAGAACGTCCATCACTAAAAAGTCGAGAATCGGCCCGAATGTCGGGAGATGTCAAAGAGCGGGCGGCAGGGAAAGCTTGGGGGGAGAGCGTCATTGACGTCCAAGAAGAGGCGCCAAAAAACACAAAGTGAAACGCACCAGTAGAATCGTCGGGGTCGCCTCCAAGGAAGGAAGGGAAAGGACGGAAAACACGGACATTGGCATACGCCAGGAAGAATCGAGGAAAGGAAGATCCTTACTAGAGGGAGAAAAGGGGGGGAGAGAAGCGCCGGAACTAGGAGGACGGAGGAAGAGGATAAGGGCGTGAAGACATTCAGCAGTCTTGGGGAGAGAGCAGTTGAAGGGTTCTTACTATTTCAGCAAGAGAAAAAGCGAGAAAGAGACAAATATTCCGCCACAAAGGATACGCTGAGGACAGAAGGACTTAAGGAGAGGGGTCGCGAATTGAAAAAAGTACTCTTTATAGAGGAGAAGGGGGTACCATCGCAAAAAACGGGGGAAGAATTTCTCCGCTCGGAGGGAAGCGATTCCAAAGAGGCCCGAGGGAGTCGCCAAGGAGTGCAGCGAAAGGGGTTCTCAAAGGGAAGATCGAAGAAAGAAACGGATCGCGACAAAAGGTCCAACACGAAGGAGAAGTTCAATGGGGGGATAGGGATGCACGCAAGTTCGAGGAATCGGCGAGTCTTGCTCCGCGAAGAATAGGAAGGGGGGATAGCTTGCCGAATGAAAGAGGCAGAGCGCACGGTAGCCGTTTCCGGAAGAAAGAGATCTGCGCGAGAAGAAGAACTCGCGCTGCAATAGAACCAGAGAAAAGATCGGCGATGCCAAAAGTTGACGAAGCTGGGGAAGCTAGTGAGAAAAGAGAAAAAGCGGTAAGCCGCGCAATCAGGAACAAGGAAAGGATGAGCGAGAGAGACCTACCAGCGAAGAGGGGGGAAAGGAAGAAGAGGGACCCGATTCGCAGCCCATTGAGGGGATGGGGACTGCAGCGTTCCAGTGCTTAGCAATCCGGAGACAGCGCAGGAAAGAAAACAAAGCCGCGTTCGGAGAAATTGGGAGAGGACACTCGAAGGGGTTGGTCGACGAAATGCGAGAGGGTCTCTTCTGCCGAGGAGAGGGAGAAAGAAGAGAGACTCAAAAAAAATGGAGGAGGAAAAAAAGGGAGTCCTCGCTGGGTACGGTTTCAAAAGCGATCGGAAGAAGAAACGTGGACTCGTCGAAAAACCATAGTAAACTCCCAATTACTCGGAGTCGAAGTTCGTAGAGCTAGGAGAAAAAAACGTACGGGAGACAGACATAACAAGATCCCAGGGGAATAAAAGTGCCTATAAGACGCCACTGAAAAAAGCCCGAGGTGACAAACAAAAATCCGAGGAGAATCGGGAGAAAGGATGAAATAAAAAAAACAAGACTAACGGCAAGAGCGCTGAAAGAAAGACGGAGCTGGACTTAAAAGAGGCCTAAGGGCGAGCGAATTAGAGGGACGGTGGTCATGCAGCTGCGTCGGATGCGACATAGGGTCGGGGACAAGCTCGAGGTTCCCGAAGGCAATGCTTCATGTTTGGGAGGGGAGTGCGGGCAAGACAATCAGAAACCTGACGCATCTCTGCTCGGAAAGACAAGTCTCCAGAGAAAAAGCGCACCATCGGGTGGAAAAGAGGAAAAAGGGACCTCGGGAGCGGTCCCTCAAGGGGCTGAAGGGGAGGATATGCTCGGACAGCTACACTTGGATGCGCGCCGTAGAGAAAAACGTCGTTCAGAAAGAGGGGGATATAGGGGGGAGGGGAAATGTGAAGGTGGTGGTGAGGGGGAGGGATGGGGGTGAGGTGAGAAAGGTGGGGAGAGGAGGGCGGGAGGTGGTGAAAGAGTCGAGAGTGAAGGGCGTAGGGTGGGAGGGGTCAGGAAGGAGGAGTGGTGGGGGACGGGTGGATAGATGAGGAGGTGCGGAGAGGAGGTGGGAGAGGGATGAGGAGTGATATGGTAGGGGAAAGGAAGGAGGGGGAAAGAGGAGGTGATAGGAGGGAGACACATGGAGGGAGGGGGTGGTGGATCGAGAGTATTTGGGACAAGGAAGTGGGAGATGCCGAAGTGGGGTGTAGAGGGGAAGGGGTAGGGGGAGTAGAAAGGGGGGAGAAGACGGTGTGGTGAGGGAGGGACGCAATGGGGGGATAAGGAATGGGGGAGGTGGGGGGGGGAGGAAGGCGTGTGTGACGAGAGGGGTGCTATAAGTGGCAGAAGGGCGAAGAGGAGGGGAGAAGAAGTGGGGGAGGTTGGAAGAGAAGTATTTTATTCCCTCTGATGGAAGGGCGAGAGGCCTCTCTCTCTATGCGGATCTACACTGAAGGTCAAACGTGACGGGGGGCTTAGGGGAAGATTAGAAGGACTCTCAAGAAGGAAAGGCGAAATTACTTAGGAAGCACAAGTAAATCTTGAGAATGGGCGACATTCCTCCTTGAAAGTTCTAACTTAAGGAATACATTAGAGGCGGCGGCCGGGGGACTTGGAATAGTACTGCCCTCTATTTCTTTGAGGTGGCTCTAACATCGAAAAGAATGGTCTGTCCAATGGGGAAGAAAGCCATACTTCAGTCGGAAGGGCTAACGAAACAAAGCAGCTTCGCGAAGAAGCAGCCGAAGAGAACAGAATAGGTAGGGTAAGCTAAAAGAGCCGCCTCATGGGCTAATTCCAGGGGGGTCTATTTTTAGACTCTCATGAAGGGGGAGTGCGAACAGAACCATGACTAGAAGGGTTGTTCAAACTAACATCGCGGGGACGGAACGGAGAAAGGTGGATGAACCCCAGGAAAACAGTCAACGAAAGTTGAGGCAAGGAAGAACAGGAAGAGACTGCTGGATGACAGAGGCAGCCTTTGAAGGTGACGTAGGGAGCCGGGTTCGGGGGCAAAACGGAAAAAAAACCAAGGGCCGTCTAAAAGGGGGGACGGCGGAGAACGCGACAAAAGAGAGGCGATATAGAAGAGAAAGCTCGTTTCGAGCTGGGCGAGCTGGCATAAAAGGAAACGATTGCAACAACGTAATCATGAAACTCGAACAGATCTCCAAGAGATGTCCGCGACTGAGAATGGAGGCGCCGGAAACGAGGGAAAAAGGTCGCGACGGAAAAAAACAAGAAAGAAACAGGACGGAAGAGTCGGCTTCTTAAAATCTCTAGTAGAGGGTAGACAAGACGAGGTTGAAAATAATCTAAGGCTCTAGGAAGAGACGAGCTAAAGACTTCGACTTCGGGAAGAGGGTAGAAGAGCTGGAAACGCTGTGGAGAAATAAAAGAAGTGGAACCTAGGGGGGATGAAGGAGACGTACCTCTAAAAGGCGGGACGCCTAAGAGGAATGAGAGGAGACCCATGTTCGGAAAAAAAGTCGTGAGAAAAGAAACGAGATGAGCATGAAGCATACGGGAAACTATTCTTCCCACAAACCAAGCAAAAGAATTGGAAAGATCCATGACAACGAGAGGGGCACCGGGTGGCCGTAGAGGCTGAAGGCAAGGGGAGAAAAGTCTTCCGGTCGCTAGGGACGCGGGCTAGTCCCATCTCGTTACCCGAGAAAGAAGAAAAGAGATTGAGTGACAGAAGAAAAAATGGGTGACACCCCTAAAAGGGGAACATCGGCACCGTTGCTCGACGAGGCGAACGTGCAAAGAGCGCAGAAAGGCCGCCAGCCTTTGTCGGGGAAAAGGTCTGAAGCGATGTCGCAATCCTAGAAAGATACAAGAGACAAAGGACAAAACCGCAAAGGGAGATTCAAAAGGGAGGACAATATAAGATGAACCGAGGAACGCCAATCAATCGAAGAAGAAAAGTGCAGAAGATCTTGACGAAAAATCAAGAGGCAAAACTGCGGGAGAATGGAAGAGAAGAATCCGAGAATTGCGTCAAAAGAACCGTGGGAAATTGGGAGCCATGGGCAAAGGAACGAGAAAAAAGGCTTCGTTGTAAGACTTCAGAAAAGGGAGGGGGTACTAGACAGGGCAAGGATCAGTCAAGTGTCCGGGCGCGATTGCCTCCCTCAGAAAGAACTCTCTAAAGGAAAAAGAGAGGAAGAGATAAAAAAAAGACGGATGAAGAAGAACACAGAGGGATCAAAGCCGTGGCCTGTGGGAAGGGGAAGTCAAAAAGAGGAAGCATCGTAAATCAAGTAGAAAAAGAAGAAGGGAGTCGGTTTATACATGGCGAAGCGGCGAAGAAGTTGTTATGAAAAAAAGAAAAGTGCTTGTACAATCATTCCAAGAAAAGCGATACAATGGAGCAATGGAAGCTCAATGTCGTTACATCCGGAAGAAAGTAGGCGTCGCGGAAGACGAGAGAGGGAGACAGCAGCACGAATAAACAAGGGCGCGTGCTCGGCACCGTGGAAGCAAACCGGACTAAGATCGGAGAAAACGTCGCCTTCGAAAGATTAGAAAAAACCAAGCTGGAAGGGCATGGGGATTCGATGGGGGAAAAGATCGCGGAAAAAAAGAGGGAAACTCTCGAAAAGAACCGAGAAAACGGGGACTGGCTAAAGGGAAATTCACCAGAGGCGGTAACGAGGAAGTGGGAAAAACGGCGGTGGGGGGGGTGCATGAGGACCGCGGGAATCGAGAAGTAAGAAAACTGATCACCTTGCGGGGGGAGAAAAGAGACCATTGACGAAAACTAGAGGGCGGAAGGGGTATTAACCACCAGGCAAAGGGCGGGTGAAAAGGAGGAAAGTTCGTACTCGGAGTGGAACTGAAACATGAACCTATCTGGAAGATGAGAGATAACCCATCATCCCTAGAGTGGAGATCGACATTCGAGGGGAGGAAACACGTCTCGCTAATCGGAATCGTACCATGGATCAAAAAAAACGATTCATCTGGACTCTCCGAGGAAAACGTATCGGGTAGGCCAAAAAGAGGCTTCCGGACGAAGCCGTTCCCTGCATCGGTAGACTGAGAGAGAAAGAAAAAACTTGCGAAAAAAGATTCGATACCTGGGAGGAGGAAAGGAAGGCTAGGCAAAAAAAAAACTAGCAAGATCAAGCGTGGGAGCGCCTTCGTAGATGGGGGCAGGTGCAAACGACGCTCAAAAAGAAAAGGAGGCGCGCAGAGAAAGAGGCGGCGACCTACGTTTAGAAACGGAGGGAGAGGAGTTGGGGGACTCGGGGGAAAGGTCGGGGGGGTGCAAAGCGCGCCCAAGACGAAACGAAGGACAGAGAGAATCCTCAGAAGGCGCGCGGGAAGAGACAGAGCTTAAGAATCCTTACCAAGGAACTCCCTGAGGAGAAACCTACTGTTAGGGGGGAAGTTTTTCACCGACGGCGAGCGAGGACAAACATCACCGTCACAAACGGGTGGAGCGGAAATACCGCGAAAGTAAATCGCATCCCGGCTCTTAATAGGGCAGCGGGTTACTTGAGAGGCACGAGGAGGGGGGGTAAGGACAGGGGGGGAGAAAAAGGAACAGAAGAAAATCTTCGGCGGAAACCCCAAAAGAAGGCGAGAACGGGAGAAGCCATACCTTAACCGTCCCAAGTGGGCTAGAAGGAACAAGAAAGAACTAAAAAGAAAAGACCGGCGGAAGTCTTAGGAAGACGACGGGAAAAGGGTTAGAATAAGGCCCTTCTAGCGATGGGAACAGAAAATCCTTCGTGCGGGAACCTCATATCATCCTTCCTTGTGAGAGAACATGGGCATGCTGTTTGGCGGAGATACATTTCACGAGAGGCAGAAATTCTGGGGCGAGGTACAGACAAGAGGGGCGGGGGTGGAGAAGCAACTAATTAAATGAGTCCAGAGAAACAGTTCCTGCGGGACGCGTAGTCCACACAGGGCCAGGCCGAAGGTTAGGAACCGGGGGGAAGTTGAGGTACGGTAGGAAGGTACTACGACCATCTTTAACAAACTCTTTTTACAGGGTAAGTGGAGGAAAGAAGGGAAGACCGAGGAATCGTCGTACCGCTTGAAAAGACTTAGAAAACTCGTGGGCTCGCCTGTTTCGAGGAAGCTGAAGAGAAAATGCGAGCAAGCTTCCTAAAACAGGGACTCGACCTAAGAAAGCCAAAGAAAGGAGGACCTTCCAGTAAGGATTCGATGTCGATTTGAAGGACCTGCTGCCGGGGAGCGGATGCGCAGCGGTGGGGAGAACTCGAATTCGGGGGAGGCCGCGCTTGCAGAGCCAAGTAGCCCTTTCCGACCCTTCCGGAAGTAGAATCGATCAAAAAAAAAAAAAATCTGCAATGACAACGAGGAAAAGATGGAGGGTTGTTTGGCGAAGAAGGGGCTCGGAGAAGGGGAAAACAGAAGAAAGGTAGGTGATATCCTGCCGACATCCGGCTGAGAGAATCAGAGGATAAAAAAAAAGACTAAGCGTCCTAGTTAGAAAGGACTCGAAGCCCATTGATGGAAGACAGGTGAGATGTAGACTGCAAAGCCGGAAGGGGAGGAACAGAAAGTGTCTATTCCGAATCGCAGGGGGGCTAAATCCACTCCATCGAGGAAGGAGAACTGGGAAAAAAAAGTGAGGCTAAAGGTTTTCATAGAAAAGAACATAGAGGAAGATAGTGTTCTTCCGCTAAGGGGATTCGAAAGTACAAACCGCGAGGAAAGATCGAGAGAAAACAAAAAAAGCTTTGAGGGAGGAAAGAAGATAGACGTCTGAAAGTTTCAAAAAGGAGAAAAGAGGCGACACTGAGGGGGAAGGGGTCCCTTCAGAGGGCATAAACTAAAAAGATACGAAAAATACAGGAGCGATCAAAGGGCAAAAAACTGAAGGGACTCATCAACCTGACGCTTGGGAAATCAAATAGAATGATGGAACTGAACACAGAAAGGAGAAAGGGAAAAAAAGCGCCGGGAAGGTCGAAGCCGAATCGACGCAAAGCATAGGAAAGTGACGAAAAGAGAAGATCGAACGGGGCCGACCACACCGATCCTGAGCACGAATGAAAAGGCGTTCGGCCAAAGAGCGAATAAAAAAAAAATTGCCGCGGTGAGGGCAGAGCGAGATTCAAGGGGAAATCGCTCTAATGTCGGAGGCACGAAAGAGAACCTGCTGGGCGCCGAATGAAAAGCGAGCAAATTCAGCATAACATGCCTGAGAAGCCTGGGAGACGAAAAAAGAGGAAAATGTCACATAGATCACCTTGTCATCTACTTCATAAGTGATGAAAGGATTTCTCTTAAGATGAGATACCTTTGGAGAACCGGGCATTGAGGGGAGAAGAAAAGCGCGGGAGCTACTCTTCGAAATGATATCTAGTCGAGTCGGGTTCTAACGGAGGACCGGGCAACGGAAGGGACCTAGGAGAGCGTGAAGAGGAAGGGCAAGAGCTAAACCTCTAGTCGGGGTCGGAAGGAAGGGCTCACCTGAAAGAGTGTCCTGGGAGACGAATTCCCTTCTCCTCGAAATACCATTCTGAGCGAGGAAAAAAAAAACCGAGAGGCTAGGATACCAGCCGTGTCAGAGAGCTCCCTTCCTAAGCGAAAACACATGGAGGGAAGTCTTCCCCGGAGGCCGGTCTTGGAAGCTCAGAGGAGTGCCACGAGGAAAGACGGCTCACCTCATAGCCAGGAGCTGTGAATCAAGAGACAAGCCAGGTCGCGTTTGGAGAGCGCGGGCTAACGGGAGGGAAGAAAGACGAAAAAAAGACCCGACATGGGGGAGCAAAAAAAGGACATAGCGTCCATAGTAGGAAGAAAGGACGGAACAAAGGGGGGTCAAGCACAGAAACGCAGGCCGTTGGTAACGAAAAAGCAAGAGGGCTGTTGAGAAGGTAGGATTTTGATGAAAGGAACTAGGGGTGACAGTTCTGGCTGGCCGAAAGGGGTCAAAAAAAAAACCAAAGAGAGGAAAAGTCGTCCGAAAAGGGGGAGGAAAGGAGGGGTTATGAATCTAGACCAAAAGGAATCTGAAGAGCGTCAAGCGATTTAACGTACTTGGGGAGAAAGCAAAGATTGAAAAAAAAGTGGTGGACAAAGAGAGCAATTCGTCAGGAACGTTGATAGGAGGAGATCTGGCCCGATCTCCTAACCGAGGGAGGGCGGAAGAGAACAAGGTTCAACTAGAAGCACTAAGAGAGGAAAATAGCGTGACCTTGGACCGGATGGAGGTCAACCGAAAGAAAAGCTTTCGTAGTATTTATAAGAAATGCTCGAGCAGGGAACGATCAAGAAGGTGAAGGAACAAAAACTGCGATCGACACTCTGTCAGGCACATTATGAAACGCTCAAGACGAGTTCCGAAACGACGTCGAAGAGAGGACGAAGGACGAAAAAGCAAAATAAGCGCCTACGGGGGGGGAAAAAGTTTACGGCGAGAAAGCTGCGCCATCTGGGTGAGTGCAAAGCTATACGATGGGGAATATTCCATGGGGAGGTTGGAAAAAAAACAGCGGGGGGAGAGATAACAAGCCGCATCAGTCCGACCAGGGATCTAGCGATGGCGAAAAACGGTTGAAGCCGGGGCCGGGTTCTCTCGGGCGGTCGGGGGCTATACCCATCAAAACTGGAGGGAAAAAACGCTACGAGAAAAAATTAGTTGCAAGTGTCGAAAATGGGGGTGGACTAGGGAAGCTTGAGAGCCAGTACGCCACCGGGTTTCGGAGGAAAGGCAAATCGACAGGAAGAAGAAACATACCACCGTCCGCTTTGAGTAGAATCGGTAAAGACGAGGGTCACACGCTCAATCGCATTCAAGGAAAAGAAGAGCAAGAAGAGCACGCAGAGGATCATCTCCCCGGGAGGAAAGAGTCAAAATACTAGAGAAACGCCCGCTCATCAGGTTCCACTGAGAAAAAAAAATGAAGAAGAACTTGCTAAAGGACAAGCGTCTGCTAGGCGCAATACAGACTCTAGGTCACATGGCGGAATTCGCCAGAGAAAAGGAAGAAAATAGGTGAGCAGGATACGCCCTTTAGTGGAAGATGAAGGGAAAAATACGAGTCAATGTCCGGGAGTAGGAACTCCTCGACGGAACGAATAGCCGACAAAAAAAAAAAAGGAGGTGAAAAGAAGATTAGACGAAGGAGGGAGGAGGAAAAGAGGGGGCGCAGGACATCGGAGAGAGAAGGGAATGTCAAGGGGGAACAAAAAAAACAAACAACTAAAACAAAAAGACACAGAGCAAACAATGGGGAGAAGAAAGTTGAAAAAGTTCACGGAGGCGTTTCGCAGTAAACTCAAAAAAAAATTGCAGAGAAGAAAAAAGAAGGAGTGAGGACATCAATTCTAGGCGTGGTACTAAGTCGGAAAGGCGTCGCCGAAAGATCAGCGAGAGGCTCATCAAAGTTGCGGAGAATGGAGGGTTTAGAGGAAATGCGGAGTGGCGGCAAGCCTCGTGCGCGACAGCGCCTTGACGT
>Ga0179593_1418488_pt1 | contig 12890 bp, 6 predicted proteins | sample CZODoug2_1_08_16_FD_185931 | JGI IMG/M metagenome (GOLD analysis project Ga0179593, IMG submission 185931) | Vadose zone soil fungal communities from Angelo Coast Range Reserve, California, USA - CZODoug2_1_08_16fungal (PacBio error correction) | ecosystem: Environmental > Terrestrial > Soil >...
GCCCTCAGAGGGAGGGGGGCGCAGTAGAGAGGAATGAGGGGGGCGTAGAGGATGCGGGGGAATTAAGGGAGCGAGGGGTCGACTCGCTCGCTGAAGGGGCAGGATCGAGGAGTTTAAGAGCAGGAGAGTAGCATAAAATGCTGAACACCTATGAGTTCTAAGCACGGAAACGCAGAGGGGGGGACGGCAGTCCTCGTCTCGGTCAGGCTAGCTGACCCGAGGAGTATGCGAGCAGTAAGCGCAGTTAGAAAGATCTATAACAAAGAAAATAAAAGTCACTCCGCGCTCGAGGCGGATCAATCGCCGTAAAAAAGCGGGCGCGAGAAAAAAAACCATGGTCGCGAAAAGGATGGCGTCAACCAGGGGGGAGATCTACGCGCGACTAAGGGTCTCTTTGGCGGAACGCTGCGAGAAGTTCGGCAGCCTAAAAGTCTAAGGAAAAAGGGGGAGGCGGTCTAGGCCACGCGAACCTGGCATGTTGAGACCTGGCCGAGCTGAGAGGTAGGTTCCGCACCTTGCTGTAGGCATAGCGCCGGCCGTGAAAAGACAGCAAAAGGGAGGCCAGCCTCTACGGCCTCAAAAACGGAACATAGAGGAGGTGCTAGGCTGCTAAGGAACCGTGATGGAAGGCACAGATTGGGTAATCCGCATGAAAGGCCGGAGAGGGAATAGCGGCGGTAATGACGCTCAGGAGCCACTGTAATCTGTCTTGACTGTAGACTCGCACCGACTTATCACTTCTTTGTCCTTAAATGTCGAGGAGTCGGACGGAAATACATCCAGTTCTTCAGGGTCGGCGGATAGAAACCCCACAGGCGTTGAACTCTTCTGCCTCGGGCGTAACGCGGTGGTACACTCCAGAAGGAGGGGGGGACAGAAAAAACCGATTAAAAAGAGGAAGTGTAAGGATGATCCGGAAATCTACTTCCGCGCCCAGAAAAAAGGTGGCGGAGAGTCGCTCCCATAAAATCCTAGAAAAAGAATAGCTAAGGATCGCAGGAGGAAAGAGGGGAACGAAGAGTAGGAAACAGGTGCCGGCGATAAAAGCAAGAAAAGGGGACGGGGTTATTCGTGCTCCTTCAGGGTCTTCAATGCATAACTCGAAAACGTCTTACGAAGGGGCACCCGCCTCTCTGACTGCGAGGAGAAGAGAGGGAGGGAGCTATTAATCATAAAAAGGAGCTGCTTAAATTTCTCCCCGGCGAGAGGTCGGCGAGGAAAAAAACACACGTTGATCGGTTCATGGGAAGGAATGGAGAGAAAGTCTACTCAAGAAAAAAGCTAGAGAATGGTGAAGGAACAGGTAAAACTTTTCGAGGGTTTAGCAGACGTCGACCAGCTCAAAAGCAGAAAGGGACGGTTGAGTCTGTCTCTCTACCGGCGCGAAGATCGATTTATACCGACGGGGGAGGCGTGATTGTTCAAGCGAAACCCGAGAAAGGCGACGAACTAGGATAAGGCTGTTTCTACTCTCTCCCTTCGAAAAGAGAGAGTAGGAACCGGAGGAAATAGGGAAATCTTTAGAGTCGGTAAAGCCGAACTGGGGAAAGCGTAACTAAAAAAGGTCTCAGTCGTAGTCCAGCAAAGAGAAGGAAACTGCCTTCAGTTATTGAAGCGAGTTTATCATGGAGATACAAAGAGGAAGGGGCTACGGATCACCAAGTCCTCCTAAGAGGCGCGTCGAAACGCGCAAAGCAAAAGAAGTCAAGTCAAAGATGAGGATCTGTCGTTCTGGGAAGACTACCGTATTAGCTTTCTCCGCGCTGTCAAGACAAATATCAAGCAGCGGGAAAGAAGATCTTCTCAGAGAGACTTCTCGGCGGCTATGTAAAAAGGTCAGAGGACGGCGGTGGGAGGAGGAGCACTCTCGTCAACGCTCAAAAAATAATTAGGGGGGAGCAGGAAGCACGGATAGAGAGGGATTCTCGCTCTACGGCGGGAAAACAGCTGCCTAAGTCTGCTAAAAGGCTCTCCTACTCGCGAGAGGAGTCCCTGTAAAAAAGCGCTCGAGACACTCCATCTGGAGGATTCGCGTTAACCTCATGGATCGAACCTAATCTGGAAATTGGTTAGGAGGGACATCATCTATCGACCTCGCCGGGAGAGGAGCCATAACTGTGAAAGCGACGAGGTCTTGAGGAATCGGGGGGAGGAAGCAACTGCCTTCTAATTCTCCTGAGAAGAGAGAGATTCGGAGAATCGAACGAAACTGCTATATAGCCCGCATGAGAGGGAGCAAGTGAAAGGAAGATCAAAGTGCCGAGTGGAAAAAAAAAAGAACATTGGAGAAGAAGGGGATACAAAGGAAAAAGAGAGAGTACACATTTCTCCGGGTAGTAGGCATTGGAGGCGATTAACATAACTTACACATATCGCCTCAGTCCAAAACGTCCGAACCGAGCCGACCCAGGTCGTCACGGGAAAGCACACGGCAAGAGAGAAAGCGGGTCTTCGAACTCACGCAGAAAGGGAGCGGAAAGGATCACTGTGAGAGCAGGAGGACTGAATCATCAACACAGAAAAGAGTCATATTAAAATATATATATGGACATGGAAGGAGGGGGGACGGCCTGCTACTCCTCGACTGGGGGGAAGGGAGCCCTAAGTCGCTATTTCGCGGCGTGGGGCAGGGAACGAAAAAATGTTTCTCTGTCTCTTTTGGAGGGGTTTGAAAAGGGGAGGAGAAGACCTTTGGAAGTGGATAGATCGCCATCCAGAAAACGAGAAGGGACTCTCTCAATCAACGAGTGGAGGTCTCTCCAGGCCTAGCAGCCAGGGGGGAGGGTTAACCGATAATGTTCGTGGGGGAGCCCTTTCTCATGAAAGGGGGTTGGGGGGGGGGGGGGGGGTTGGGGGGGGGACTGAATCTATCTATCGTTGAGATGAAGGAAAGACTGGATTATCGGCGAGAGGAAATAGAAAGTTACAAGATCAAAGCGAAAGCGGAGAAAGAAACGTCCTAAGGAGGGAACTGTTGGAAAGGAGCACCGAGGATTTCCCGCGAGCAGAAAGAAAAGACATCACGCAAGTTCTATCATAAAGATAAAAATCGAACGCCAAGCAGTCTGCGATCGGCGGAGAAAAGGTCCAATCAGACGAATTCGGCTCCTGACCTGAAAGGAGCTTAATCGAAAGAAAGCGAAAGGAGTCGGGAATTCCAGATCAAAGAAAGGGGCTCTGCTCAAGAAGGAACCAGTGAAAGAAGTCGCACAGCAGAACCATTTACATCTCCAGCCCGAATCCTAAACGTGGAAGGGCAGTGGGGGGGTATCACTACGTAGGATTGTACCTGCGGAGGGCGTACAGCAGGAAGCCGACAACGGAAGGCCCGAAACTAAGGAAGCGAAAGCAGGGGGATATTTCTCTGAAGGGATTTGGAAATCGCGAAATGCTGGCGTTCCTTGGGGTAAAGAGAAGGGGGTTTCGGTTGATCCAGAGTTGCACTACTTAAATTCAGGACGTCGGGGGAAGAGGGACGGTATGGACGACAGAAAGAAGAAACCTGTTTCTTAGAAGTCTCGGGAAAAAGGTCTAAAACGTCAATGACCGAAAAGACCTCCTCGAATCAACGACGACTGAGAAGGCCGGCCTCTAATCAGAAAGTATGGGGATCGAGAGTCGTGAAAATCCAGAAGCCAATGAGCGAGACTTCCGTTGCTAGAGGATAACACGCCTCGAATCTCTCCATGGAAGAGAGATACGCGCTTTCGAAGGGAGAACTAACCCTACGAGTATGGTATACGAGGTGATAGACTGCGAAGACCGCGACCGCTACAGGGGGGGTACTAGAGAAAAGTCTCTCAAGGCCCAATGAACTCTACTTGCCCCGAGCAGGGGAAACAAGGGGGGAGCAGTAGAAATTCCATGTCTCCGAAACTCAGACCAGCGCCCGGTTGAGGAGGGAAGACAGGGAGTTAGAAGAGGAAGAAGCAGAGGTCCTCGCGCAGTAAAGAATCTAGAGCAGGTTCAGCGATTAGTTGACTGGGGCAAAGTCGGTGTCACGCAGTCAGGGAAAAAGATCGACATCTCCTTCCCCCTGGCGGCCAGGGCAAAGGCAAAATGAGTCTCAAGTAAAAATATACCGCAGGAGAGTCACTCGCTGAAAGCTGCGCTCTGCCGAGAGCTCTTGGTCAGAGAGGGAAATCGCAAAGTTCTCTGTCCGAACCGTCGCTGGCAGGATCATCGGAAGAGGCTCGTCGTCAAAAGTGTTTGTTAGGAGTTGGGTCTTTTACACCTCTTCTAAGCAAGCTGCAAGGGAATCGTGCACAGAAAGAACTTCTCATTATGATGAAGAGAGAAGCTGACGAACCAGTTTTAGGGGGACGGTACGAACTCAAGGAGCACCGGGGGAAGGATAAAGAAGGTTTCGAGCCTGAAGATCGAAAAATCTCTATCAATTATCACCGAAGGAATCGCCGGAGAAATAAATGACACGTCGTACTTATTCCTCTAGCTAGAGAGGGACGGAAGAAAGATCTCAAAAAAACTAGGAGGAAGGCTGAAGGGTTATTGTGGGAAATTAATCGGGGGAAGAGGATCTTCGGCAACGTTTCGATCCGATCTAAAGGTGAGAGACCTCATCACAGCCGGAAGCTCTCCAGGTAGACATAAAGAAAACAAAAATTGGCGGGAAGGATTCGAAAGGGACGACGGAGGAAGTCTTTAGCTGCCGAAACTTCAGGACAGCGTGCCGGCAGCACATAGGCAGGACTTCCGCAAAGGAGGAGGGCGACGTCAGATCATGGGAGGAGGGGGCTAATGTTAGGAAACTGCACTCTGAATGGAGAGGATCGGAGGGCTCGGCGTCGACCGCAGACTGGCTGAGACCCGCGCACCAACTAATAGTCTAGGACAGGAAGTTCGGGCTTAGGAAGACGCCGGACTACGCTGGGGCTTTCATACCTGAAAAGTAATGCCGTGAGCAGGAGGACGACCTCTTTAGCAGGGTGTCGAAAGTGATGGCCTAACCTAAGGAAGCTAGACCTCCTCGATCAGGCGGGAGAAAGGAGTATTGTAGGAGGAAAGATGGACCTTACTGTACGGAGACATCTGAGGGTAGGCGTAAAAAGGGAAGAGAAGATACTACGAAATACCGAGGCTGATAAGAGAGAGACAAAACAACAACTGGGGATGAGACAAGATCGAGAGGGCGAAGCCGCTGAGATCTTCGTCATATAGCACGTGAAAAGTGGCGTAGCGTTCCAAGGGTTACAGTAAGGGAGAATGGGGGCACTAACCCAGGAAATGCTAGACTGAGAAGAACGTCTGGAGGGGGCGAGAAGTTCAGATTATCAACAGAGTCAAAAAACCGAGCCACTAGGAGGGGTACCGAAGGGAGCCAGGGGGAAAAGCAGCTATCAAGAAGGGACGTACTGGAGAAAATGAGTGTAATCCTAGCAATCGGGAAATCCCTACTATCAGGGAGGCTGAAGCTGGCGAGAACCTTCCTGGGGTCAGAAAGCGAGAGAGAGCATGATCTCTCTCAGGGAACGGGCTACTCTAACAAGACGTCTCTACTACGGGAACGGTACGCGCTCCGCAGTACGAAAAAATGAAGGGGGGGTATAGCAAAGGAATGAGAGAGCAGTAAGTTTCAGATAGCGACCGAGCGACCCGCCAGAGTCCTTCTCGGCCGCGGCCGTTAAACTCGTCGGTGGGGGCTTGGGGGTCTACAGGATTTGGGTTGGACACGGGGCTCTGCGATATAGTTTAGGCACTGGTCCGCCTTAGCACCGGGGGTATCTTGCTGGGACAGGGTTGACCATTCTATCAACTTCGTGTGAGAAGCGGCCTGCTTCCTCACGTATACGCTTTCTGCAAGACCTTAAGAATGAAAGCAAAGCGCAGAAGAAGGAGAAGTACCTGTTCCTCTCTCTACGGCAGGGATTGACGAGGAACGAGGGGGTCGAGCTTAGAATTCGAGGAAGGGTCAGAGTACTCAGGAGGGAGTAAACGGGTGCTGGGCTATCCTGTAGGAGATCACCTCTAATGAAGTACATGTCTGGTTCAGTGAAGGGTATAATTCCGAGAAAAAACACCGGTCGGAGATGGAGATTACCATATCAGAGGGTCACATCGCGGCGCGCCGCTTTAGTCGAATCAGGTGTAAAAAAAGAAACATTACTTAGAAAGAAAATATCATTCGATCAAGAAGTGGAGAGGAGGGAGAGGAATACCTTCTGCACGCGAAGGTTTCGATCATTGAAGAAAAAAGCGAGGCCTCGGAAAGAGCGAAATGTTGAGCGAGTAAGAGAGAGGAAAAGGACTCTCCCGCTTAAGAGGTTCTTCAAAGAACGAGAAGGTTACGTAGCTAAAGGGGAACGACATTCTTGCTAACTGAAGACGTATCGCGGTGCCCGAAGCGAATTACCCTTAAGAGCGCATTACGCTCGGATGACGAGGGGAGAAGGAAAGCGGCGCTGCAGTTGCCTATTTATAGGCCTTCGTCAGAAAAAGGCGAGTCGAGGCATAACGTGATCGGAGAAAGAACGAAGAGGTTCAAGCGAAAAAACTGTGTCGAAGAGAGCGCTGGCTTACCTTTAAAAATACTGCCGTTCGCGCACGGGAAAAGGATAGCTCTCTCTGCGGGTCCGAGACAGATGGAACCGCGCGCGAAGCGGGTTCAATGATACAGAAATGGTGGGGTGAAAACCTCTCGACATAGGGAAACGAAACTCATCGGGAATCAAGTGAAAAACGCCGAGAAAGATAGGGAAATGAGTCGTACCTTAGGAACGAGTGAACGTCTAGGGTCCCATAGCATGAGCACCTGTAGTTCCGCCGACTTCGGCAAAGACTTTCGCCTTAGTCGTCAACGAAGAAGGAGACCTCTGACGTACTGCATGTGTCCCGTGACTAAGTCCTTGGGGAGGAAATTACTTTGCTCTATGATCAACTCAAACATACCGAGGAAGGAGAAATAGGGGGGGGGCCGCATGGGCACAACGCAGAGAAATTCCTCATCGTGTCTAAGCTGCGCTCGAGAAGTCGGGAGCTACGAAGGGCGGCGTCCATCAAAAGAGAGGGCGGGAAGCCTCAAGGGAATCGACGAGTATGAAATAAACAAGGGGCGAAGACGGAGGAAAAGAATTGTCACGGAGCGCGAGTTGGAGCTCGCAAGCGCGGACCTCGCTCGAGGCTTCAGAACAACGGCGACTAGCCATTCTAGGGAAGAGAAGCGGAGGGCGCGCGTCCGATCGAGGATGCGGGGACTGCATTGAGACTCTCAAAAGGGAGCTGCAATGGAAATCATCGAGAAAGCGCGGGGTCGGGGGTAGAAGGAGTAGAGGAAGGAGATCTACCTCTGGAAAAAGGGGGGGGGTCTGAAGGAAGGGGGCCGCAGAAGCTCCCGGACTCCGTTGAGCACTAGGGGAAAATCAACCGTGCACTGCAGATGGTTCAGCATCGCGTGGAGGGAAATCTGCAATAGTTCTAAGTGATACTGCTGAAATCTAAGAGAGGGGCAAAAGAGTAGCTCCAGCAAGCTAGGAAGTCCGAAGAGAATCGGATAGGAAAAAAAAGAAAAAAAAGGCTAGGTACAAAGGAAAAGAGATTGCTCAGGAGAGCAGAACAGAGAATGCTTCAGGCTTTTAGCGTTTAGGAGGAGGAGAAGATACAATTCCCAATATGTGGAAGAAGTAAGAAAACGCCTAAACTAGCCGCGAACAGTGCCACGGGAAAACGGCAAGAGACTGAGGGGGAAAAAAGTCAAAGCCGATGAGGGAGAGTGCCAGGAACTAAGAGGTAACTATAAAAAAAAGATCTCAACACAACAAAGAGGAAGGTAAAGAAGAGGGGGAATTAGGACAAGAGGTAAGGGGGAAAGGACAGGAACAGGGGCGGCTGTGCAAAAGATAGCGAGGTGAGAAGGGTCGGCCCTAAGAACTTGGTGAAATAGGGGGGATAGGTGTAAGGTCGTTTGGAACCGGATATATCAGGTCAGGGGAGAGGGAAGAAGGGGCCTCAATTCCTACTACCACCGAGACTCTCTCAAAATCAACGTGAGGATCGAGACTCTCCGATGGACATTTGATTAGTAGCGTGGAGGAAGGGAAGGGAAAGACTCATGCTGGAAGATTAAGAATATAGGAAGGGTCTGGAGAAAATGCCGACTCTCTAGAGAGAGGATCACAAATGTGCAGATCTCTCCTCTTGAGGTCAGAAAACGAGAGGAATGGCACACATTTAGACGAGCAGGGAGACGGGCCGAGGGGGCCTCAGGCAAGAAGGACCGAACATCAAAGCTATGTACTAAAACGTCCGCGCCTCATAGAAACTACCGCGGCGTGCCTCTCTTCAAAAATGCAGCCTCCTAGGGAAAGGTCGGAAAGCAAAACACTCTAAACTTCCAGAACTACAGAAGAATCAGCTATTCCTTTCTCGTTGCTGCTAATTCAATCTAGTGGCCAGGAGGAAGGGAGGAAAAGCCGCTCTCAGGGGAAAAAGGAAAAAGCCTAGGAAGCGCTCTCGAAAACGGAGGGTGTAGAAGATAAAGGATATTCCCTGCGGCGGTCGAAGAGGAAAAGACCGAAATTCTCTCCAAAGAGGGGGGAGCAAATGCTGGAGGAACCGGCTATTAGCTCTTAAGATGAGACGCTGAATTGAGAGGTCGGAGAGGGTGGGGTGATAAGACGAAAAAGTCTTTGAATAGTAAAGACCCAGTGCAAAAACTTCATGAAGCGGACGAGGAAGTTCAGTGAAAAGACATGTGACAGGAGACTTAGGAGACCGCTGGGTCTCTTCCTACCGAACTCCGTCATTGGGGTGGAAAGGGAATCTGAAAACTTCCTGAAAGGCGAACGGTGGAGCCGCGAGTACTTAGCTTCCCCAGAAAGGCGCAGGCTGCGGGAGGCCGATTAGAGGGAAATGAAACAAGATCGTCGCTGAGAGAGATCAGGGGGTTCCTCGCGAAATCAGGAAGGGGATAGGAACCAACCACGAGCTGGCGAGAAGAGAGGGCTGATAGACAAATCGGAAGGGTCCTAAGAAATTCTCGCAGAAAAAGGTGAGGAAGATCGAGGAGGGACTCTCGGGCTTTCAGGGAAAAGGATAACGGTCAAAGGGGAGCCCTAGAATCACATCGCCGCCTTGGGAAGAAATCAATGCAAGACAGCGAGAAGCGAATGGATACTCTGGGAGAAGCTCTCTTCTCGATATCGTAAAGGGTCCGAATGGTATGCGGTGAAAGAAGGAAGATCGGGGGTGCGAAGGCAGAAGACCACTAGCGCAGAAGAAGGAAGAACCTTAAAGGAAGAGAAGAACCAGTAAAACTTCCAAAACTTCCCCTTAGTTCTCTGGAACGAAGGAAAATCTCTCACTCTTCTCTGGATGGAAGGCATCTAGGTCTAAAAGGTCGGCACACGTCGGATAGGGAAAGGAAGCTTCTCTTCCGGAGCATAAGTTACTCGTGAGGGGAGGAGGAATGAAAAGGGTTTGGGTCGAAGTCCTTCTTTGGTAAACCTCGGGCGAAACAGCTAGACAAACGCGGAAAATTTCCTGACCTCTGGATGACAGTAAAGAAGAAACCTGTGCGGTGGAAGCCGGCCAGGCTCAAACCGTTCAATCAAAAAGAAGGGGGGGGGTCAGCAATGCGTGGCGAGAGAGAGGAAAACCATATCAAAAGATAAAGTGTCAGAAGAGAAGGTCAATCTCTACTCCTAGATATTGCAGAAAAGATTTCATTCGATCAAACCCTCCAGTATACGACTTGACAATCCCTTCGTCGCGCGCGGGAAAATCGTTAATCAAACCGTTTGTTGGCCTTCGAGGGACGGGCTGAAAGGTGGAACTATATCTGAAGGCCTGAGACCGAAAAGGAAGACTTCTGGCTGGAATCCTAAAGATAGCCAGTCGAACAATCTGCAAAGAGTGAAGAAAGCTACTCGAATACCACAAGGAGGAGCGAAGGTATCTCCCTAACAACGTCTCAAACAAAAAAAAAAATTCTAGAAAATCGCCTTTCGGAAAAAGAAACCAAACTATCGGGGAAAAAAGGAAGGTTCTGGTTTAACTGAGGGAAAGAGGAGGCGCTATCTCGTCTAGACTAAGTCGACCGTTGAAGGGTACGCGCAACAGTCGCACAATGCAGCGGCTGTCAGTAGGATATTCTAAAAAGGGAGAGATGATAAGGGATAGACTAAGGAAGTGCCTGGCCAAAAGAAAAAAGTATTCCGTTAGCAGGGATAGAAATAATAGTGACCTCTGTGAATCTGGCTTGAACGGAAGCTACACCGGGATATATCCAGGCGATCCGTTAAAGGGGGGAGCGGAACAAGCTTCAGCAAATTAAGGGTACGCGAAGAATACTTCTTCCCCTTGACTACCTAAAGAGGGTAAAGAAATCCTAAGAAAAAAACGCCATCTACTCTAAACCACAAAAAGAGATAAAATAGAGATGCGCGCGATAGATTTCAGGACGTCAAGAGAGAGGGAGGAGAGAGATTAGTTCTCGTAGCATTAATTTCATGCATGACTTGTGAAATCCCATCTCTACTTTCCGACCAAGGGAATAGGAGGGGGAGAGTAAAGCAGGGCGTCGTCGAAAGAAAGAACGCTTCAAAACCGATACGCGGAGGAGTCGAAACTCAGGCAGAAAGATGACTTCATCCGCGGAGGCGAAGGGAGACGATCGGGAGCAAGAGGGGGGAGATACTCATTCCCTCAGGGGCCGACGCGGGGACGACGCATGATCTTTCTGAAGCTAAGGGGGTGGGTCTCGCCGAGAGGAACAGGGAAAGGCGACTAGAACAAGAACCGGATTGTCTCTGGAGAAGGCCAAATACGAAAGGCGCAGAGACCGGACTATTTGGGCGAGCGAAAACTTCTCTACGTGTGAGTTCAGAGAACAACTAGCGGCCGAAAGATGGGCTGCGAGAAAAGCGGAGGACACTTCAATTTTGATAAAAAACTGGAAAAGGGTACGTGAAAAAACTCGAGAGGGGAAAGAACACGGGTCTTATAAAGCTCGGGAAGAGAGCCTCAGAGAGGGCAATAACGGCCTCGACGTCATAAAAGAGCAAAAGAAATCATATCGGTCCGGAGGCTGCTCGCTACTCCGGAGTGAGAGTAGGATCTCTAGGGAATAACCGACGCCGGGGGAGAATATCGAAGGTCTGAGCAAACATTACTTCCACTGTCGGGCTGGGGAGGAAGAACTGTATGATAAAAGGCTAATTTATCACAGGACGGTTCGTGAAATCGTTGCAAGGGGGATTCTGTCACACAGGAACCGCTTAAGTGACGGGAGAAAAGCCCCTAGGGCAGGACTTGAGAAAGCGTCTTCACGCAGAGAAGTGAAAAAAGGGGTTTTACACACCAGTAAAAGAGAAAATAGAGGAAAAAAAGACATGCTCGACATCGTCAGGAGCTGAGGCGAGCGAAGGCTATTCAAGGAAATTGCAGGCAGGCGGTCGATAAAAAACCCAATCGGAGAAGATTACAGCACTGCCTCTTTATACGTTATCAAAGAAAAGAAAGATACTTTGGGACAGGAAGGGTAGTCCTTCGGAAAGAAGGGGGAGCTTCTAAAATGCGAGGAGATACTGCGAACGGAAAGGGGGGAGGAACAAAGAATAGATGAATGCTATATATGAGAGAAGCGCTAAAACTCAACAGAGCGGAAAGACTGGAGGGGGACTTCGACTTACTTCTCGGTGCTTCTATGGGGGAGCAAGGAATGATCGTTTACACTCCACTTTATCGGCAAGAAAATCTTTTCTGAACTGAGGAGGAAACAGGGAGGGATGACTGTCCATACTGTCAGTTTCTCAAAACGAAAAGGAAAAAGAGCTCGTAGCTCTTCTGAAGGATAGAGCTCTCGTATCGAAAGCGAAAGAGGACTTTTTGACCAATCAGAAAAAAATATGCCTCGGCGGACTGGCGGGGAAAGAGATCAGCGCTCAAGACGAGATAGAGCGTCTTTCACTTCTTACGGTTGGGGGAAAGACGGGACTTTCGACTGAGGGATTCAGAGAACCTATGTCGCTACGTCCGCGAAAGAAAACGAAGTCCATACTCATCGTCGAGCGGACGTGGAGGTGAAAAGTCGGTAGGGGAACCCCGGAGGGAAGAGTGATCACGCAGATTAAATACTCGAAAAGAATCTCGGATAAAGAGCGAATCGCATAGTGTCCGCTGCGAGGGGGCGCATAGATAGTTCGGGAAGGACCTGAGAAAAAGTTCTCCGACGCAGGTCCCAAGGAATGGGAAGAGACTAATCCTTATCAACTCAAGCTCGGGGCGGGAAAGTCTTCTCTGGGAGATGTCCTTCGCGGCGCTGGGGAGAGAAAGATCAAAAAAAGTCTCTCTAAGCCTCTCATAACGGCGAGAGAGGAGGGGGAGAAGGGCGTCGTCGCGAGGAGGGTGAATATACTTCTTCTTAGAGGGTTCATCCGACTCTCTAGGGGGGCTTGAAAAAGGGAACAGAGATCGATCACGCCGCGGAGTCTATTATTCGCGCCTCATAGACCGAAATCTCATGATGGTTAGGGCTCGTTCGTGGGGGGAATATACCTAAGGTGAGAAGCGAAAAAAAAATGCACATGGTCACGTTCGCTCGAGGTCGTGGGCGCGGTCGAAGACTGCAAAGTGGGGAGCGTGATAAGGACCGCTAGCGCGGCGGGAAAAAATAGAAAAAGGAGCCTCATTAAGCAGAGGTCAACGAAAGACGGGAGAGGTACTAAAAATAACAGTTTCAGACTTGAGGACGTCATCAACCTCTAGAGTCAACGGGGAACGTATTCATTTAAGGAAGGAAGATGGGAAGGATCGCCTCCGGTTCCAAACTGACGAAAAGAAAAAGAAAAAAGGGCAGGTCCGAAACAAGCTAAGTCGAGGCGACAAGGAACAAACGCTGTAACACGGGGTTGACGGCAGAAAGGAAGACTCACCCA
>Ga0179593_1420783_pt1 | contig 12890 bp, 16 predicted proteins | sample CZODoug2_1_08_16_FD_185931 | JGI IMG/M metagenome (GOLD analysis project Ga0179593, IMG submission 185931) | Vadose zone soil fungal communities from Angelo Coast Range Reserve, California, USA - CZODoug2_1_08_16fungal (PacBio error correction) | ecosystem: Environmental > Terrestrial > Soil >...
GCGAGTTTGGGGGCACAGTTCTGGGGAACTTGTGGGAAACGCTGGCAATTCGTCGAATGGCACAAATAAGAAAGGGAAGGGGGGGCAAGTACATATGGACGTCACAAGACGAGAAAACGGGCTGCATCCATCTTGAGGAGGGGAGACATTCAAAAAAGGGGTAGCCACGAGACGCATCGGGGACGCAGATCCCCGGTTAAAGGCTGTGCCGCCCTTAAGGAAATGAGTGGGGCTCGGGAAAGGGGTCATGCAAGTGGGGGAAAAATGGTCAGTAGAAAAAAGAAAAAAGAGGGAGATAATCGTGTTAGGAAGGACACGTGCCAGCGCCGGCTGGGGAAATCAGAAATTGAAGAAACGAAACGAGGCCGATTCGATCACTAAGAGGAAAAGAAATCCTCGCCTCTTCTCGCGAAGGAAATCCTAAAAAAGGGGGGTCCAAACGGACAGAAAAGGGGGGACGGGGGAAAGGCAAGGAAAGTGAGTGACGCGGATGGAAAAAATTCTCCTTTCAAGACAAACCGGGGGGGGGGCAAGGAAGTGACAGCGGTGGGAATGGCGTGGGAGAAGAAACTTGAGACGAAAGATGCCGGGTCAGAAGGAGGGCAGGTAAGAAAGAATATCCACCGAGTCTCAGTGCGGACAATATACTTCGACCAGGGGACGATTTCGTAATGGCAGAAGTACAGGGATCAGGGGGGGAGGCGCGCATCATCAGAAGTTTTTTTAGACTGAGGCAAAAACGGGGACGACGAAAAAGCCAAGGACAGAGGAGAGCTCCAGTTGGAAATTATTGGGGGGAGCGAATGACGGAGCTTCAATGGGGGAGTAGGAGGAAACGGAGTAGAGGACAAAGGGAAGAGGAATAAAGAAGCCGATAAATGAGGGCGCTAACGCCAGGGAGAAGCAGGGTCTGAAAGATACAAAAAAAAAAAGACAAGGGGTTTGGGCCCGAGCAGTTGAGGGTTACAGGGTCAGAAAGAGGAAAGGGGGGGGGGGGATACATATTGAATTCAGTTGCATGATCTTTACGATGAGGAGGAGCAAAGAGTGGGGGGAAAAACACTCAAGACCCAACTCGAAAACTCTAACCCTAAGGGGGGAAGAAAAAGAGAAACGTAGAGGATGTGACCGATAAAGGTGACACCAGATAGAAAGAATCTAGAAGAGAAGGAGAACTGAAGTAGTCAAACAAGGGGCACAAACATGGATGAAAAAAGAGAGAAGCTCCCGGTTTCTTGTCTTTTAAGGCCTTGAATAAAAAGGAGAGAGGAGATATGATCTGGGGGGGTATAAGTTATATCGGTATAAAGGACAAGGGGGGGAGGGCCGCTTGAGGAGAGGGGACATGCAAGAAAAAAAAAAAATATAACCCACAAGTTATGGAGAGCAGCGTGGGATGGAAACTCAAGGAAGAAAAGGGGCAAAGGGATGAAAAACAGCGATGATTTAGCAAGTTTGGACTGCTCGGATTCTGAAGTAGGAATCTACACAACGCTGACGAGCGCTCCTGAGGACCGGGAGAAAAAAAGGAAAGAATTATCTGACGCAGTGGGTTATTTCACTCTCCAAGGAAAGGGGAAGGACCCGAGGCAGCCTGGCGCAGCCCAAACAAAGACTTTATCCGTCGGGGGGGAATTAGAGTGCAAGAACAATGCTCTCAGAGGGGGGAAATCTCGTTCGATGCCAAAAAACTTCCCTCGGGGGGAATGGAGAACAGGGGGACGAAATGGCCGGAAAAACTAGAAGAGTGCAACAGTTCTGGAGACGACGAGTCTTCAGCGAAGAACAAGTCAATTACAAGGTGAGCGTAAATCGGAAAAAAACTCGGAATTGATGAAGGCAAAAACGGCACCGCAAAAAACGGGAAACACAGAAACCTGGGGGGTGGAAGGTTGAACTCAACAAGAACTCACGAGTACAGGGAATAATTGGCTGTCCGATCTGGGAGTGGGGTTGCAGAGGTGAGCTACTTAGCTTAGAAAGTTTCGTGGGTGGGCGAGGGGAGGGGGCGTGGTGGGGGGAACGGCAGATGAGGGGAAGTGGCGGGGGAGGGGTTAGGGATACGAGGGGTGGGGGAGGGTCGAATTGAGGAGGAAGGACGAGGGAGCCGGCGAGAGGGGGAGGGGGGAAAAGGCGGGCGGGGAACGGGGAGTTAGGGAGGTGCAGGGAGAAGAGGGGGGGGGGGAGGAAGGGAGGGGTGTGTGAAGGTGATGAAAGGTGGACACGGGGGAGTAATAGCGGAGGGAGGATTGGGGGGGATTAGGGGGGAGTCCGGAGCGAATGGAGGGAGTGGTGGGGGGGGCTCGAGGGGAGTGCGGGGGAAGGAGGGGGAAGCAGTGAGGGGCGGGTGGTAAAGGGGGGGCGTTGTACAGAGAGTGGGACAGGGAGAAATCAACGGGGGGGGCAGGTTGGGAAACAGGAGGGGGGAGGGGTGCGGGCAGGGGTGAGTGCAGCGGAGGCTCACAGAGGGAAAAGTTATGGGCATGGTCGGAGGGGGGTTGGAGGGGAAGCGAGAAACGTCTAGGAAGGCGGGTATTGTCCGGGGGACGGGGGGGGGGGGGGGGCGCAAACTGGGCTGAGAGAGGGGGGAGAGGGGCCCGCTGTTTCATGCCAAATGAAGGCGGGGAGGGGGGGGGGGGTAAGGGTGAGGGGAAGAGGTGGGTGAAAAGTGGGAGGGGCAGAGCTCTAACTCATAAGAGAAAGGTGCCGGGGGGGGAATGGGGACGTGGGGTGGGGTGGGGGGTAGAACGGTCCACCTTGGGGATGAGGGGAACTGAGTAAATGGTAGAGGGGTGTGTATCGACGGGGTGATCCGAAAGGGTAGGGTGTGGTCTGCGGGATCAGACTGGAACAGGGGCACGGTGGGGTCGACGAGATGGGCGTAGGTTGGGGGGAAAGGGCGATGAAACTCGAGGGGGTGAAAGTAATAGGGGAGGGGGTATGAATTGCACGGCAGGAGGTGCAATCTTGGAAGGTAAAAAGATATCGTAGGATTCGTAACCCATATCCCCTGGTGGTATGATAGTGTCATAAGATTGCCGGTCCTCCAGAACTGGACATCCTTTCTTGCAGAAAGGAAAAACGTCGGCCTTGGCCCTCATTCCAATCGATGTAACGTGTGGAAAACAAGCAACTCAAATGATTAATCGAAAAAAAAGGTTGCGGCACTAATTGATTTCAAGACCGGGATCGTGGAGGGGAGGGGTTTTGGTGGGTTCGCTCGCCCGGCTCCTAGAGGTATAAACTGGTCCAAAAGTTTAAAAACTTGCCGGCGAAAATAAATGACTGCAATCGGGTTAAAGAGCGTGGGGGGAGGACTCGGATCGGGTTTCTCCCGCCCGAGCCGACCAAGCAAACGAAGGCCTAGGTGTTCAATCAAAGGGAAATCTAAAAGGGTACCTTAGGCGAAAGATAAGCTCACATCACTTTTGGGGGGAGAAGGGCTTGCACAATGGAAAATACTCAAGGGGAACAAACTATGGCAGGAGAAAGAAGGACGCCTGTGCAGAAAAGAAAAGCAAGAGTATTTCGAACTAAGGTGTCTTCGAATTGACATATAGAAGGAACGAGAAGGTTTCACCTGGGGGCAGCGGGAATCTCACGGAAGGAGCGGATCAAGATATAGTCTATCTCGGTCGCAATTTGAGTGAAGATCCCAAGATTAGGGTCAGAAAAAAGCAAGGTAGTGTTCTTTTAGGGGGGGGGGGTATTGGGGGGCCCGACCACGGTTTTCTCCATCGCAAAAAAGAATAGGGAAAAACAAGACGGGGAAGACAAAAACATGCGACTAGGGAATCCCACGATACTGGGGGGAAAAAAAAAAACCTCTTCTTGGGGGGAAAAGAGAACGTGCGAATTGCGGGATCGCACGAAGTAAGGTTCGTGATTCGATCGGGACAGGGCCGGTGGCAGATTCAGCAGGGGCCCAATTGAAACATTCTTCAAGTCGGCCCGTTCCTTCACCAAAATTGGAGAATAGGAAATTGGAGCTTGGGAGGAAAAAAGGGGGGAAATCTTCAACAAACCGTCGTGATATGAGTCTAAGCATACTTAAACTTCAGACTTCGGCAGGATGGCATACAACGAAAAGAGTAAGGATGTGTTAATGAGCAAAGGCGGGACTCAGCAGGACTAAAAGTTAAGGGGAAAGGAACATTCGAGACAAGAAGTACACCAATGGGGGTTGTTCGGCGATGGAGTCCAGAAGAGAATAGAACAGCATGGACTGAAGAAAGGCTTGTCACTTGGCAACAGGAATCGTCTGGTCACCGACCGCGAAAGCCGGCAGGCAAGCAAAGTAAAGAGGAAAGTAAATCAGCCGGAGAGCAGAGGCTACGGAAGGGGGATAGGGAAAGATTATAGAAACGATCCCTAATAGGTAGTGGGGATAAACTAGTCAAGTACATTGCCAGACAGACAGGATAATGACAGCGTGGTTGGCTACTGGGAAGGAAGGGCACTGGTCTTCGAGGACCAAAAACATGGAAAGCAGGAGTCACAGAAAGCCCTTCGTAGGAAAAGGACTGGAGGGCTATTTATACTGATGAGCCGATGAGAAAGATATTCACCCGGTTGGATATAAGTTGTTGACGTGACTCCACATAGGTTGGACAAGGTTCAGGGGATCTTGACGATCTTGAAAAAGGGGAAACCGACGAAAGAGAAGTGAAAAATAGGCCTCGGGGAAAGGGGGAGAAGACTCGAGAAACAACAAAAGGGGAGGGAAAAGAAGCACCTGTAGCGTTATCCGAGGAGGGGGACACTGTTTCTGGAAAATGTGCGTAGGGATATCCGAGGTAAAAAGGCTGATGCTTTTGGAAAATCAGAAAAAACATTGGCAGCCTACAAAGTCCACAAACGGAAAGGAACGGTGATCTCATCGGATCCTTCCTTCGGGGAGATCCACGACCGCATCGGCCGCTACGCATTAACCGGGGGAAACTGGGACGTAAATGTAGGGGGGGGGGGGGGTGCGCCCGCAGCCCGGTAGAAGGGGAAAGACATTTCAAACAGCAAGAATCGGGGGGAGAATTTCCACTGGCCTGACTAGGGGTTCAGAAAAAAATGGGAAAAGACCCAGATTACCAGGGATTCGAGGGATTCGAGATGAACCTGTACGGGGGGGAACAGAGGGAACCCGATGGATCATGACCTTCCGCCAGCAAGGGCTTTGCTGGGCAAGGCAGTCGTTTGAAAGGGCAGAAACTCCGCCGGAGCCAAGGAGAGATGTGGGAACATGACAGAAAAGGCGGTGATTAAAGGGGGAGGGGAGCCGCCGCAAGGGGAAAGGAGAAGGAAATCCGAGATACTTCTTGCGCAAAAGAAACGAAGGAGGCCGTTACTGGTAAAAGGATACCTTGTCAAGACCAGAGGGCGGGTATGCCCAGAGAAGGGGAAACGGAGCTTCCGGGGAGTAGCCCGATCACCAAAGGTGGTTTGAAGTATCGTCCAAGGATGACTCACAAGGGGGGAACCTGTCAGGCGGAAGACAGGTTGGAAAAGAATCGACGAAAGGAAAGGAAGGGGAGGGGGGACGTAAAAAACTGGCTGAGCAATCCGTCAATCTCGGCAGCTCGAAACCACCGAAACGAAGGGGAATTGCTGGACTTACAGGCACCGGGTCATGATACAGGCCTGGGGAAGGAACGCCAGGGGGGAAAGAAAGGGGAAAAGGTTTCGACGGGCAAATTTCACCAAAGGGGAAAGGGGGGGATCATAGTGATTAGAAGTTGGCAAGGAGGATGCGATTATGAGAGGAGGGGAAACTAGCGGCAGTGCCCCACCTCAAAAAAGAAAAAAAGAGAAAAAGAGGGAACTACAGAACTGAGGGGAAGGGAGCGGGGGGGAAAACACGAAGAGAAATGGGACCAAAGAATAAAAATCTATAGTTAGAACGATAGGGACGTGAAGTCCCGAAAATTGAAAAGTGAAGGGGGAAAGGGGCGCGCCCCGCTCCGGGGAGAAGGCGATATGTAGGCCGGTCGATACAAACGATCTCTATGGACTGGGTACTCTCTGAGGAAGGGGGAACGGCCAGATTTGGCGGGCGAATTGATGATTGAGACGGACGAAGGAAAGAAAAGGGATAATCATGGCATTATGTTCGAAGAGAAGACAAGGAGAAGGAAGGAATAAACGGATCCAGATTTAGCATGAGAGCGTATGAAGGGGGAAAAAAAAAGCGAGGGGTAGATTAACCACCTAGGCCAGGACAGGAGTCACATGAAAAGGGGAACCAGTTAAGAAGAAACGCGTCATATTTACCAACAGGTTTCGGTATTTACTAAAGAGTTGAAATCGGCAGCCGGAGGAGACGAACCCAAACTCGTTATCCAGAGCGTCAATTAGGGTCCAGGACGCTAAGTAGTTCGAGAAAAAAGGGGGGCGCTTTCGACAGAGGAAAGGTCAGCAATCGAGGGTAAAACTCCGAACCTTACTGAAAGAAAGAACCTGCAGGGGCGATCGATGACAGGTGGGAAGAACGCAGTCCGGCAATCGAAAAAGGTCAACATAGGTGATATTGGCTGGAATAAGAGCGGGAATTTATTACGGACTAACTTCAGCTTTTTGGCAACAGCCACGGGGGAAAGCAAAAGGAAATTGTTTGAGAAGGGAGAAATACCTGCACGTCAGGACGGGGGAGAAGCAGGAGAAGAGTCCCTTTCTGATATCTCAAAAAAAAAAAGAAGAGGGCAATCAGAGAGATATGCAACGGGACAGCCCTCCTAAAGAAAGAGAAGTACTGAGTCGGTGCCGGATTGGGGAAGATAACCGACCGAAAGCGTCAGGTAACGCGGGAGTCGGGTGGGGCCAAAGAGTTTGCGTTAGCGAAAGAAAAGTATTTATGAGGAGAAAAAAAAGAACTGGGGATATTGTATTGGGAAAAAAAATGGGGGAAGACCGGGTAATCAAGAACTGAGGAACATTCTGCTCGTAAATGTCCCGGAGCAAGGGGCGAATTTTCAACCAGGTTTGGCGATCGAAAACAGAAAGAAAGGCTGGAGAAACTTCATAGCGAGGAATTGTGGACGGGGCAAGAATGGGGAACCTCGATAACGAGTCTTGAGGTGGGTCGAGGCCTCGGAGGGCAATGGAAAATAAAAAAAGGAAAAGGGGAGTTAAATACCCTAAAATTGAAAGGAGGAAAAAGGGAAACTGCTAAAGCGAACGTTCAGGAGGCTAAACGAAAAAGGGGGGGGAGGTGATATCTCCCACCGCCCGCTTAAGGCCTCAAGAGAGAAAAGCAAACCAGAAGGACCTGTCATCTAAGGAAGAAAAGGGGGTCGGCCCTGCCACGATCTCCATCAAAGGGGGGGTCATCGTCGAATGAAACTGCTAAATTCGGAGCTGACTCCGCAGAAGAGGAGAAAAAACGTGTTCAAAACCAAGAAGAATAGAGAAAGTTTATAAAGAAGGAGGGCGAGGCCTTTAACATAAGAGAAGAAAGGGAAGGGGGGCTAAAATTTTTCCCAGACCATGTATTGTGGGGAAATGCGGATGTACTCAACCGAGGAGTCACGGCAGATTCTAGGTCGGCAGGGGAAAGGGATTCGACGATACAGGGGAGGAAGGGTCGAAATTGCTGGGAGTTGAAGGGGGAGGGGGGGGACCGGCCCACGGAGTGGAAAAGAGCAGAATCAAGGGCTTGCAATGACAATACCGGGGAGAAATGATAAGGGGAAGGGAAAAAGGCCCGGAAAACATCACGTTCAAAAAAAAATGTCTTGGTGCGGCAGGGGGGGAGAAAAATTTCAGGGAAAGCGTAGCGCATAAACTTGCAGGGGTTTCGGGGATAGTCTCTTCTGAGAGTAGTCGGTGAGAGGTGGCGATGTCAGCAGTGACCTTAGACCCCAGTGAAAAAGGAGAAAGTGACGGGAGACTTTCTGAAAAAGAAGTTCCAAAAGACTCAAAAAAAGCCCTGAAAGGGGATCGGTCCAGGGGCTTGGACAGAGGATCAAACCAGGTACGTGAAGATTAAAACGGAGAAAAGAGAATTCCTGAGGCAGAAACAATAGAACAGACTGGTGATGTGCTCAACCGTTACCCGAGGAGCCAGGTTTACGGGGGGGGGGGAGAGGAAATGCTGGAAGTATGACCTTGTGGGGGCAGGCTGCGGGGATTCCCGGGCGGCAAGAAAAACGGCAAGACATAACCGGCAAGGCTTGATGAAAAAGAACGGGGGACCTGGGGGAAAAAGGGAAAAAAGAGGGGCTACTTCCATCCGAGTCTCAAAGAGGGGAGTACTTGCCTTTCAACAACGCCTGGAAGCCGGACAGGTCATGATCAGAAGGTAGAGAAAAGAACGGACATGGGGTGAAAGCTGGTAGAGAATAACTCGCCGCCCTGGAAATCGGGGGTGGAAAAGAATGGAACCCGATCAGGAAAAGGAAAAAAAACAAGAAGCTGAACAGAGTGTGTCTCTACGGGAAGGGGGGGGGACCACTTGCAGTGCACTGCGAGCCGGCACAACCATAATTTCAATCAGGCTGCAAAGGAACACAGGAGGGCGAGAGGAAAAATGGCCCGGAGACGTGTAGGAAAGGGGGGGAATCGACCGAGTGATAGGGAAAACGGGTGGGAAAAAACGCGGTATGTGTTGACGGTTCAACTATTCCTGTAAATGGAAAGGTGTCGGAGGTGGGAGAGGAGAGCAACTTGTTTAGGAAGCATGGGAAGCTATCCCAGTAAACAAGGCAAAGAAAGGAACAACGAGGGTCAGAAAAAGAAAAAAAAAATAACAAAAAAAAAAAAAAAAAAAAAAAAAAAAAAAAAAAAGAAAAAAAAAAAAAAAAAAAAAAAAAAAAAAAAAAAAAAAAAACAAAAAAAAAAAAAGAAAGAAAAAAAAAAAAAAAAAAAAAAAAAGAAAAAAAAAAAAACCTTGTATATCTAGAAAAAACACACATGATTATAAAATATCTATCCTACAAGTTACTGGGAGCTCGAAGTACATATTGGGACACGGTCTCTTTGCCCGTGCGTAGGGTCTGGCCAAGAGTCCGTCGAAAAGGGAGGAGCTTGGGTCCGTCCTCCTTAACCTGGGCAAAGGTCAAGAGGGGGGACACACAACAACTTAAGATGGAAGCTGAATGCAGCGATGCAGGAGAGAAAAGGGGGAGAAAAGGCCCCTGCAAGGGTCCGCTACGCAGTCCGGATCATAATTGAAATGAGGGGGGGGGGGGGAGTCTTCTCAGCCCGTTGTGCCACGGGGGGGAAGGGTCATGTATCAACAAACGGCAGCTAATCTTGGTATAGAACAGAGAACGGTCACGCGTCTGGAAAGAAAAAAAATGGAGGAAACTACCCGTTCCAGTGCGGGGTAGGGGCGGAAAAGGGGAAAAGAAAAAAAGGAAGGTCACTCTTTCTCTCAAAAGAAAAGAATGAACTGGTAAGGTGGGTGTGGAAAGGCAAGGAGTTTGCAAGGCGGAGGTCCTCGGAGGTGACAAAGACACGCGTGAGGCCCAACCGAGGTGGGGGAAAAGATGATCATCATGAAGGTAGGTGGGGTTGCAAGCAAAGTTTGGAGACGAAAAACAAAAAAGGTAATAGCTCAACAGTGGATAAAACCGGAGAAAGAGGTCTTCCTGATTAACAGGGAAGTGAACAAGGAACTGTGCGCGTTTAGTGTAAGAAAAACGAGAAGGAGGCTTATCCGGGGAGATTAGAGAACGAGAATCAAGGGTTGTTGAAGAGGAGCGTGAAAGGGGGGAAATAGAATCCCACTTGCAGGGCGCGAGCGCCATGTTAGAGGGTGGGGGAAAGAGTCTACGAAAGCAATGGACAAGTGGGGAGAAAGTGAAAAAAAATACTGCTTAGCGCACCGAGAAACATGAAGGAAACCACAGCAAGTTTAATTTCAAACGCCATGGGGGAGGTCCAAGGCAGGAAACACTCAAGAGGGGGGGGGGGGGGCATAAGAAGTGATCGCATGACGAAATGGTGAGTCAATCGGAAAGGGGTAAGTTAAAGGGGCAATTAAGAAGGGAAAATAGAAAAAAAGCGGGGAAACCTCAATGTTTCACGTTCCCCCCTAAAGAAAACAACTAACGAACGCGCTAAAAAAAAGGAGGGCTCAAGAAAAGTTATAAGAAGGGAAACGGGGGCCAGGCCATAGATAGAAGATAGCAGACCGGACAGGTAGAGTCCAAGCCTAAGAGTGAAAAGGGGAGAAAAAAGCCAGGGGATCCTTCTCTATTTAATAAAAGGAAAAAAGGTATGGGAGTAATATCTGGGGGGGAGGGCACGGTCATGAGGAAGGGGAACGGGCTATTGCTGAAAGGAAAGGGAAGACAGGTGCAAGACTCGAGAGAAAATCAAATGATGGGAAGCGGGCGGATGGGCGCAAAAAACTAAAAAATATATCTATGACAAGGATTGAAAACAAACGGTGATCTCTGCGGAAAAGAAAAGGGGAGGAAGAGGAACTACAAAGAGCCGACTGACGATTCTCTCACTGACAAAGAAAAAGGTTCGCGGACATTATGGGAGTTCGTCGCAAGAAAAAAATCGGGGTATGGAAAAGAGACCCGAATCTTGCCAGTCGAGGCCGCCGGGGGACGAAGGGCCAAAAGGAAATACTGGGATCCATTTGAAGCAATGATGACAGTAAAGGCTATTGAAAGTTTACTGCAGTGGGAGTGTAAGGTTTCGAAGAGAGAGGGGGGGTGCCGGGCCGAAGCCGGGCCAAAAAGGTAGGGCAGAACCGGATCCAGTTCTGGAGACTGAAATCGAACATCTCAATACAAGGAAAGCAATAGGTGATAAAGGGGGGGGGGGGGGGGGGCAAGAGCGACTCAAGCAGAAGAAATTAAAAAGGGGATAAGGAAAGAGGGGGGAAAAAAATTCAACCTACATATAAGGGTTCGAGGGGGGGGGGTCTCAAGAAAATGCACTCTCAGAAACAAGGGGCGGTCCAAGGGGGCCAAACAAACAACAACGGAGAGGAGGAGAGATAGTTAAACTGAAGGGGAAAAAAAAGATGAAGATGAAGGAATTGAAACATTGGGGAGGGAAGGGGAACCGAACCAGGGACAGTTTGCACCGGGCTGGGAACGGTTGAAAAGTGGAAAAAAGGGCTAAATGAATGATGATTCGGAAAAAGAGAAAGGCCCAGTCACCTGGGGGGATAATGGGCGTATAGGCTAGTTCAGGAAAAAGAACTTGATAGCCCCTGCCTTTGAGGAAGGGGTACATGTCCCTGTCGGGTTGGCCTCAATTTTTGAAAATACGATTGCTTTAAACGCCAACTCCAAGCGGAAAGAGAAGTCAGATCGGACAGGGACGGCACCGAACTAGGAGGAGACAGAAAATGATCGTGGGGTGGTACAGTGAAAAGGTGCCTCAAGAAGGAAGAGGAATAAAAAGCAGGGGAAGGGGGACGAATCTAAGGGACCCAATGGTTCAGGAGAGCGAGGAAAAGGAAGGAGGGGGTTGATGAATCCTCAGAAAAAGGGGGAGAAGACGAGATGTCAATACCGGGGTCAGCGCCGTCATCTTGAGGCTGACGAAAATCGGAGTCCATCAAGGGGAGGGGGAGTCTCATTGCAAACCTTCAAGAAGAGAAGGCCAGAAGGGAAAGCCCCATGAAGAAGGAAGTCGTGCAATCCCACGTCATAGAGATCAGGTAGCTTCAGACTTTCCATAGAGAAGGAAAAAGGCAGCGGGGGGCTCGACTGGAAAGACAGGAACGTGTGAAAACGACCGTATCAGAAAAGAGTCTTGAGTGTCCTGTCATTGGCTGAGTCAACGCATCGACGATGATCCGAGGTGGGGAGGGACTGGAAAGGGGGGGGGGGTTGTGAGGTGGGGACCGGCCAAATGAGGGACCGGAGAGAGCAAGCTGGGGCCAAGTTAAAATCACGGAAGGAAATACCATTGAGGCTGAGTGAATGAAAGATAAAGGGAGGTCTGGCAACCCCTCAGGAGGTCAGGCCGGATCAAGACCGGGGCGGGAGAGAAGAAACTTGCGGTTGCGTGAGAGGGAGAGGCAGGCCTTGAGTAGGAAAATGGAAGTTTGGACGAGATAAATTGCAATCGACTTATCGAGAGGTTCAAGGGGGGGAAAAATAATTAAGAAACCGGCGCTTTTGGGTTAAAGCCGGAAAGGGGATCTCTAGGTCATACTTTTTGGGAGAAAGATGCAACAGGACCGGGAGGGCTGAGATAATATAACCCTTATCCAAGAAAGAAAGTATAAAAAAAGACGTGCTTGAAAACGTATGCAAACGGACACTGAGAGACCTCGGTGACTGATGGGATTCAATAGGGGAGGGAGAAGAAGATGACCTTCGTCGGCTTCGGGAAAAGGAGAAAAAGAAATCAACGAAAATTCATAACCGCATAGGAAGGGGGAATTAGTCCACTCCCTTTTCAGGGAAAAAAACTCTTAGTCGCAAAGGCAGACTTGAAAGACGGGCCGTTCAACAACCTGGAAACCTGGCGGACCAGGTCGGTATCGAGAGGACAAGAAAAACTGTATAGGGGAAAAGAGGAGAGAAGCACTAAAAACAAGGGCAAAGCTGTAGGGGGGAAAGGAACATGGGGGGGGGAGTGTAAAGAAAGGCACGGAAAGAAGAAGGATGGAAAAGGGGGTGTTTATCCGACGAGGGGAAAGTGGATGCAAAAAAAAGCCGCCACAATATGTACATTAAGGGCCTGCACGACCACGGCTACTGCGTAATCGGACAAGAAAAGGGAGCTCGTGATATCAAACCATTTGGGAAATGACGGGAATTCAGAAGTTTTTACCTCAGTAAGTTGTTGACGTTGCCTATTAAAAAAAAGGACAAGGTTCCTAGAAGCGCAAAATCAAAGGTTGTAGAAAGCGGCAAGCTAGGCCCTATGAAAAGGGCAAAGAAACTTAAAAATATGGAAGAAGAAACGCTACAGGTAGG
>Ga0179593_1492511_pt1 | contig 12890 bp, 12 predicted proteins | sample CZODoug2_1_08_16_FD_185931 | JGI IMG/M metagenome (GOLD analysis project Ga0179593, IMG submission 185931) | Vadose zone soil fungal communities from Angelo Coast Range Reserve, California, USA - CZODoug2_1_08_16fungal (PacBio error correction) | ecosystem: Environmental > Terrestrial > Soil >...
GCCAAGAAAAATCACAATTGATAAAGTCGAAGCGACTGAGTTGTGTGTGCCTAAACCGAACGAATCTGTCTCTTCTCCAGGAAAAAGATAAGGACTGTGAAAGGGGAGGAGCCGATAAAGGGGCGAGGGAAATCGAAACCGCTGAGAGGGCCCTCCCCGGAAAGGTGTATTGTAAAACTCCCTGCTAACGGCGGAATAGGGCTCCGCGCTCAGGCCGATGAAAAAATCAAGGAAAAAAGAAAAAGAATGCAGGAACCCTCTCAAATGCGGAACAATCTAATGAGAGGAGAGGTGAGACGATGCGGGAGACTCAGTGGGAAGATCACCGGTTCGAATAATTATCTCGCAAGTAAGGAGGAACGAGTTTAAAGAGGGGAGAAGGACGCTGCGGGTGTCTTCATGTGAACTCTCAAAGGATTAGGTGGGTAAAAAAGAAGGAAAACGCCGGCCCCAGTCGATGAAGGCCCACCCCTCTAAAAAATCCGAAAGAAGGCTTGTGGGGGCCAGAAGTGAAAGAATTAGGGACGAACGCAGTATCGAGGGTCCAGGGGGGGAAAACGAGGAATGAGAATCCCGATGAATGACAGCTCATCGCGCACCATGCGAGGCGATCGAGAAGGAGGGGGCTAACGGGGGTGTGGTCGAGATCAGCTCGGTCCTTCCCTATCTTCTTTACGATTCTCAGGGCCGTCCGAGCAGGCAACGGCTCCAGGATCAAGGAAACGGGTAGTTTATCTAGCAGTAAAAAGTCCCGTCGATTCAGAGCGGTTTAAGGGGGGGGAGTAGATCAGGACACCTTCCTCACAGAGGGATAAGACGGAGGCAGTTATAAAGAATCCATTTCCTAAAGGGAAGAATATCTGTGAGACAGCGAAAAGTGTCGCCTTGGTATCTTACTTGATTTAGCTGCCACTAAGGGAGTAAGGTGAGAAGATGAGGAACCGGAGAGGACGGGAAGCAAGTGGTTCATATTCAGACCTCCGCACTGAAAAAGCACGGACTAAAGGAGGCGCGCGGATCGAACCAGCGAACCGGGGACTGTAGAGGAAAAGATAAAGCGGTCGCATCATAAGGGGCGTGCGCTCGAAGAGACCGCAAGTCTGCGGAACTAGACCCCTCCAATTCACCAGGAGACCGGGGTCCCTACTGAGCAGGGGCGAATGTGCACCTTCTGGAGCGGTTAATCGATCTAAGAGGGTAGCCGCCTGAGGTAGAGGGAGTCAGGGACGACTAGAGCTTGTACCTTCGAGAATTATCTTATGGAGGAGGAGAGAAAGATCATCGAGAGGGCGCCTGAGGGAGTATGGAGGGTAGAGAAGGGAGGGAATGCTTTATTTCAGATAGACTTTTAAGCGAGTATTTACGTCAAGCTTAATAGAGTGGGGAGGGTAATCGATACTCTGGCGTCCACCAAATGCAGTCGAGCCTGCATAGCGTTTTAAAGAGCCCCCATCCAGCTGGAAAAAAAAGAAGAGGCAGTGAAGGGAACTCTGCGAGCCGGCGCGAAAACTGGAGGGACGGACTGACTGCTTTCTTGCTATATATTGATGGGCTAGAGGAAACCGAGCTAAACGCAGCCAAAGAAGTCAGGAAGGCATACTATCCAGACTCTTTGGGGGCGCTCGACGGGATTCGCAGCGAAAAATCAGGTCCTAATCTTGGGAAAGGGAGGGTACATGGGGGAGAGCAGTAGGTCCGGGGGAACAAAACCGGATTCTTATCAGGGGGGTCTGGGTCATCCAAAGTCCTCGTACCCTCGAGAGAGATAGAAAAAGGAAGGAAAAGCCTGATGATCGCGCTCTCAAAAGAAAGATCGACATGGCCGGAGGATCGGCAATTGGGGCTTGGCAGTGCTGGAGTCGTCATTCCGCAAGATGTTGAGGGGGTCAACGTCTGCCGGAATCAACCGCGCGGAACAAAGAGGCGTCTACGGCATCCCGAACGGCTTTATGGGGCCAAGGGGAAGTGTCTACAGGTCAATAGTGATTCTGGGAGGGCGTGGCTGGGATATACTCATCTCGTATAGCCCATAGTACATAGTAAGTAAGGGGGTCTGTCATGGTGGGCCCGGACAAATTTTCACGAAAAAGGAATAGACGATGTGAGAAACCTTCTCTATCTTAAACGGGGAGAATCACTGATCTCGGGACTCCCATGGGTGTTTACCTACCTAACGATCTCTGGAAAAGACACGGGCAATCACTAAACACTGGAGGGGAGCAGGAGAAGGTCTGACTGAGTGTTGTCTAGAACATCGGATGAGGTACGGGAGGAGGCCATATCAGCCGAAAAACACTTAATCAGAAAAAGATCGCCAAAGCCATTGAGGGGAGGATCTCAATTTTCTTGTCCAGAGGGGGGGCAGATCGTATCTAGGCTCTTCCGGTGTTCGGCCGATCCTGCAAGAGTCGGTGGAGGGCCTCGACTGGGAAACAGGACCAAAAAACAAAGTTCTGTCGAGCGTTTTGGACGCACGGAGGAGGACTGAGAGATGAGGATGAGAAATTAACCAGCCCGCACGGAAAAGCGTGTGAAGCTGGACGCCGGCGAGCAGTTCGGGGACCCCGATTGAGAACCACGGCGATTTAGCTTGTGTACCAAGCGTTCACGAATGATACGGGGACAGAAAGGATGGGTAGGCTTTTTAACAAACAACACTACGCGAGAATGGGGCGATAGGAAAGAAGACGCTCTGCACTTCAGGGGGGTTCGTCGAAAGAAGAAAGAGCAGGGAAGGGTCGTTGCGGGGGATTCCGACGGTCAGTGGACGCCGAGTTTGCCGGCCATCCATTAATTCGGGAAAAGGAAGAAATGAAGGGAACTGGAATATTGCGAGCAGCGCCGAGACTTCGAGGCCTGTTTACGAAAGAGGGGTAGGGGGGGTAAACTAGTCGAGGGGGGCGACGGTCTCGCGTACGGTTGTGGAGAGTATTGAAGAGGGCAGAGGAGTATACATTTCGGAACAACCCAAGGCGGTCCGAACAGGGGGGCGAACGTTTAAAAAGGGGGAGGGTGGTAAATCCTCCGGATTTCCCGCACCGCTACCGGTCTTCACGCACCTATGAACGTCACATCCTATCTACTACCAAAGTCGGGCCGTGCCAAGAGGCGTTCCGAAGGGGCACTCCTGCATGTCTGTGCATCTTCGAAACAGATAAAACGTGCAAAAACAAGACTCTATGAAGAACTTCTCATTGGAGCATCTCGGTGAGTAAGCACTACGCTTTACCAAAATTCATCTAAATCTCTTGACTGGTCGTTCAGTAGAAAAAAGTGAAGAAGGACCCATTACTTTCTTGACAGTCAAAAGTGGACGCAAACTTTGAAGAAGGGTAGAAGGTCTGCGTGTGGGGGGGGGTAACTGCCACATTGAAGCTTGTTAAGCGAAAAAAATGCCACCAATACATCTAGCGCATCAAAGTCGCGACCTCCGCGGCAAAAAGTCTGCAGATGGACAGAGGGAAGGAGAGGGTTCGTAGGGAGGCGACTTTTGAAACTACCAAACCCGAAGGTCGCTTAGGCGGCAGCTTGGGGAAGGGGGCTGATCGACGGAGAGGGGGAGTCCGACTGGGGGAGATATGGGACTAGGTCGTACAAATCTGGCATAGTCCTCGTTATCTCTCGCGAGGGGGAGAGGAGAGGCCCCAGTCCCTGGGTCCGGAACAGCGGCCAATGTGTAGGTCAGGTTGGGAAATGGGGTGTGGGAACGACGAAAGGGGGGGAAGCCTAAAGGAGTCGACGTAGAAGGGGTTGTCTGTTGGTCTGACCGTATACGGGAAGCGTCGAGTGGGGTGCGTATTCTTATTGTCAAATGAAGAAGGGAGGAAGTTGCATGCCTACTTCGAGAGGAGAGACCTGTGGCCAAGACAGTTAGAGCAGTCCCATTTTCTTTTGGGGACGTAGGGGAAAGGGACTTAAGGGGAATAGGGGGCTCCCCTAAGGGGGTCTCGACCAGTGGGCGAGGCCATCTGAGCTTCTTTTTTTGAAAGTTTTCTCATGCCCTATGGGACCGTATTCATTACCGATCTAGCGTCGTTGGTGTTGAACCCTCTATGATGAAGAACAGATTCGATGCGCCGGGGGGGTAACTATTCCTGGTTAGGGAGGGAAGAAGGAGGAGTGAGAAACTGTGGCGAGACAGAGTTGAGAGGGGCAACGTGAATTTCTGGTCTGGACTTAATGACTTTTTACTAGAAGGAATCACTCCGAGGGAGGGGAAAAGTTCGGTCACTAAAAACCCAGAAAAAAAAACCAGAGGTACAGTATGATGGGGCATCCTTACGATGAAAAAGGGCACTAAAGGAAAGAAGCCGAGAATAAGAGGGACAAGCTCCCATGTGACTGGATCACGGATTAAGCTGAGGGCACAAGTACCAAAACACGCCGTCTGAGTCCCTTGAATCTACGCTCAACAACAACAACTTGTCTTCTGTAAATAGATATAAAGGAACGGGAAAGAAATTTGTTTGGGGGGTGGGGCCCACTGGGGAGTGGCTTGTTCTCATACTATATAAGGAGGCCCAGTCAGCCATGGGACAAAGTTCTTCTGTCATAGGGCCTTTCTAAAATGAAAGGGGGACACTCCGGGAAGGGGAACTCCAATAAACGAGGGGCAGAGGTCTGTGCAGGGAGGTTCTTACATGCGACCGCCCAGGCGGGGGAGAATCGGGGGTTGATTAAAAAAAAGGGAAAAAACCAGGCAGGGACAGCAAACATAAGGAGCGTCCAAAACGAGGCGGAAAAATTCCCCGGAGGAGAACATCAAATAGAGATTAGGAAGACATCCCCATACGCATACCTAGGTGAAGGAGACGGAATGGAAAAACACCACAAAACGCTCCTACCGATTACTTGAAAGGGACACCGTTACAAAACTTCACAACGGTAGCGTAAACCCACGTTCAACACCAAAGAGATTGAGGGAAGGCATAGAGCCTGAGGCCCACTTGTCTCTCACCTTGAATTCCTTCCGAAAAAAATTGAAACCTAGGGAGCCTCAGACTGTGGGGCTCCAATGGGGATGAAATTGCTGCTACAAGGTAATTGTTGCACAACCTGTCATAAGATTTTAAGACTACGCAGTCTATTGTGACAGAAGAAAGTACCGAAAACCTGTGGAATCCGACTCTCTAAGGGGGGGAACACAAAAGAAACCAACGTATCAGAAACTCCGCCAAGAACGTGGAAATGAGAGGATTCAGGGGGGGTGGGGGTGACGACAAGACAAGAAGTATAAATGGGGGATGAATCTTGAAAAAAAAAGGAAATCATCTTATATAGCCCTACATGAATACGGCACCAAGACAAAATACGAGGAAGGAAACCAATGAACCGGAACAGCTTACGAAAAGTCGGCTGCGGAGAAGGAAGGACAGCTGAAGAAAGGAAAAGAATTGATGGGACTTTTTGTAGTTCATCAAAGAAGTTAATCTAACCCTAGAAAGGGGATGACAACTAGCTGGACTGATTAAGGATTTGACGGTGGAAGGTCGCTTTGGGAGAAGTTGCATGGAGATTCTTTTGGGTGCGAGGACAGCTACTGTCAGGGAATGGCCGCAACACGCTAAAAGGCTACCGTCGGTCAAAAAAAAATTTCGTAACGGACTTGTTCAAGGGACTGCTTCAAAACCAGCCGAGATTACCGGAAGTAGCAGGAGTCAGCTATTAAATATGTTAAGGAAGACAGGAGTCGTAAGCGTGCTAATGCGCCATCAGATAGTCCGAGGGGGGACAAAGGGGGGGAGTGTTTAGGATATTGAAAGTGCATAAAAAAAAAAAGAGGGAAGTGAGGCGTGCCAAGAGGTCTTGATAAAAACGGGCAGACACGTTACAGGGAACGGCCGGCTGTTCAAAAGGCTTCGGCGGAAAGGGAGGGGGAAGTCACGTTTGTGGGGGGGGGGGGGCAAAGGGGGAGCACAGGGGAAGGGGAGGGTCCCCTACAGGGGATTTTAACCTGCCTCAGTAGGATTCCGAATATTTATACTCTGAAAAAGGGGGAAGGATCTACGAGAATCGTACTACTAAAAAGGAACATCCGGGAAAGGGTCGCAAAACAGAACCCGAGAAAACCACCAGTTCCTCTACGCCCAAAAACAAAGCAGAAAATACTAGAAATGTGCTGTGCTAAAACGGGACGGAGTTTGGGGATTCAGACGGAAAGGGGGTAAGGGGAATCGCCTGAAAACCTCGTCGTACGAACTTTACCGAACGAGAAAACCGAAAGGGGGGAAAGGGGGGTCATCCGTCAAGCGCAAAACTCGAAAGGTGTGCAAAAAACTATCAGGAAGATGCTGACAGCAGATGGCTGAGGGGGGGTGGGGGAATAATCGCCGGAAATAAGTGGCGGGGGCTAAGAAGTCGGGGGTTGAAAAAATGTCTCTTTGGAAAACCAAGATGAGAGAGGGACTTTTGATGCAAAAAATTAGTGGCCTTACAGCTCGAAGAGAACCCCAGTGCTAGAGGAGGTCTGTCTAAAACGGGTAGCGTCTTTCTAGTTCGAGCTCGAGGGAGCAGGCACCGATATCAAAAAGGGGGGGGGGGTTTCGTGCAGTTCTAGAACCGTCCCAGCCCTCAAGAAATAACGTATGAAAATTCTAAGGACACCAGGGGGGGGAGCTGGACCTAACGATAAAAGGATTAACGATGTACACCAGATTCAGGTACGCCCGATAGGGCCACAAAGCGGGTGGGGCTTTGTGGGAAAGTAGGTTTCGAGCGCACAAAGGGCTCCATTTCAACTCTGCCAGGGTGCCTACGATACCGGAGGATACGACCGGACGTACAAAGCGGAAATGCGAATCAATCCCTGTTGTTGAGCCTTTCTATAGACCTGACAGAGATAGGGGGGGGAGATAGGAAAGGAAACCAATGGGGTAAAAAAGATGCGCACTCGAGTGGGGGGAACGTTTTGTCCAGTACAGTAGAAGATTGAAAACTCGATGCTCAGGGGGGATCGGTAAACGGACAGGTGAAATCTGGTAAAAGAAAGCAAATGCGCAGCGGCCCAGGGGCACTAGATAAGGTCTATGCATGTACTCAGGGCATCTGCGTGCAAGAAGGCTCTCCAACGCAGACACCTCTAGGCGGTCCTTCGCTGTGGTACTCATCGGTCCTCCAGTGCAATTCCAACCGGGGTAATGATCGGGGAAAATATGCAGTTAAATCAATCTCTATGGACTTTTACTTCCGCGACTATGCGTTTGGGGAAGACGCCTAAAGAAGCTCAGGGAAAACAAAAATTTGTCGTTCCAACAGCTCAGGTAAGGGGAGTGTGCAGAAAGGATGGGCATCCACTCTTGGCGCTGTCAGAAGGAACGCGAGTCGAGGTTTGATACTTACTGGGTCATTGAGGCCGGTTCAAAGCTCAGCGGGGCCTGGCACGGAAAGGCACTTGATGCGACAGGGCGAAGGGGAGAAGGGGGCAAAAGTCTAGTACTCGAAATGGCAGGAAGTGACTCGAATCGAAAAAATTCAGAGGAACTTCTTTGAAAGATGACGAACCGGCGAGGCGGCTGGGAAGACTGAGGGCGGGGGAGCCGCACTAGAAGGTGCCTGTGAGGACTACAGTAGGAAACGGGAAACGGCATGCTCTAGAGCGGTGAAACAAAAATAGATGGAATAAAGAACGCGCCCTGTCCGTACAGACGAAGAACGCGAGGTAATAAACAAAACAAATAAGGACCCCGCTTGGAGAAAAAAAAAAATCGGTAGCTGAGGGACGGGACCTTCCACACGAGAAAAAAAGGCGCTAAACAAAGAGGGGACCAAAAACAAGGCTGCTATTAAAAGTCGGAACTCCCAAGTACACAATCCTCTACTGTTAAAAGCATCTACGGGTAGGGAGAAAGAAATCAGGGTAACAAAATGGAAAAAACCGAAGGTCAAAAGCCTAAGCCGCAACGCCCCCGCTGGCGGTGATACGAATCCTGCTCGAAGCAAAAAAACACACATAAACCAAATGCCCGAATGCTCGCTGTTAAGGGGAGACCGGGTTCACACGAAAGGAGGAAAAAAAACTCGTTCAGAGATTGGGGGAAACCAAACTTCGGGAACTCTCGAGTCCGAGGAGATCAATCATCCATGGGGCAAGTTCGAAGGGGAGTAAAGGGCGGGGCGAGCGAAATGTTTTCAAAAAATTTCCCTCCTCGCGTGGAACTTTTCTGGAGGGGAGGCCTCGAGTCAGCAGCAGGGGGGGGTCAGTGTCTCGTCTTCAGAAGAGGACAAGTACTAGGATTAGGAAGAAAAGCAAGTCAAGGGAAGAGATCTCGAAAGATCAACCTGAGAATCGCCGTATATAAAAAAAATGGAAGGGGACTTTCCTCCACGCGCAAATGGAACTCGAAAACAAAAGAACCTAGGAGGGGGAAAAAGCAAAGCGGAGAGGACTACGAGAAGTAACGGGGGAAGCAGCTTCTACAGAGAAACGGGGATCTCAATCCAGCTTGATCGAAAACCAGACCGGAACCTTCAATGAGACTGACTTCGCATTTCTCTTGAAGGGAGATTAGTCCCGACCGGCGCCAGGTCCGTCTGAATACACTGGAACGCAAAGAAAATTAAGAGGAAGGATCGCAATCGAATGGGGGACTCGGCATCAGCTCTGATCTAGGGATCAGCTTGCGGCATCCGAAAACGCAAGAAGGAGAGTCAAAAAAGCCCTTAAAACTGCAAGGGTCTGGGCAGGGCAACTACTGGCCGTGGTCCTGCAAGGGGTCAAATGTATAAGCTCGCCCCAAAAAAAAAGGGAGTAGAAAAGGGATCAAAAGGGAAAAAGACGTCCCGCCAGTCGAGTGTCAAAACAGAAGAGAAAAAAAATCAAGGAAAAAGGGTTTAACAGAGAAGTAGGTCGTCGAACGACGCTAGAGGGGAATGAACCAGATCCGATGGAATCAGGACCTGAAATCCATAAAAGTTGGAGTACTCGGAAAAAGGAAAGGAGGGGGGGAGACAACTTAGTTTGTTTAAATCAGATAAGAAGACGGCAAGATGACTACAGGAAGGGTGAACGGATACGCAAAAGTTGCCGGGGTATAAGAAAAGGCGAAAGTGCGAAGTTCTCTCTCGGGGGGTCTAAGAGGCCTAGCAAATTCACTGGGGAAGTCGAAGACTATCGAGCTTACGCGACATTAGAATCAAGTGAGGGACGCGTGGAAAGCGAGAAAAAATCCGGACTGGGCATATAGACTGGGGGAAGGAGGCAAATACGGAAGGGCTGCTCCGGGGATAAGACGGTCAGGAAGCATGGTTCCTCTCAGCTGAACGACGACTTGAAAAAAGAAAGAACGTAAAGCAGGAAAGTAACAAACGGGAAAAGGGGGTCAGGGAGCTGAACCGGTAGAAAGAGGCGTCGAAGGACACTAAGTAAATAAAAGGGTAGAAACCATCCGAAATGGGACCAGGACTACTGGGGAACGCGAGGTCGAGTGGCCACCGGAATGGGAAAACTTAAGGATATCGTCGTCTTTAGAAAGCAATGTACGTTAAATAATATTTACCTTCAAAGGAGCAAAAAATTTGATATCGAGGAAGGAGCAGGAGTGCGGAGATACTAGATCCGGGCGAGATTGAATGTCGTTAACGAGTCTGTGACTTAGGTGGGACATATGGAGAATCATTAAAGGCGGTCCAGTCCGAGGAGTTCTTCAATGTCAAAGGTTTCGGGTAAGAAAGAATCGGGATACATAGGAAAGGTAACATTCGGACGACTGAATAGATAAGAGTGTTTGCGGAGGGAGTCAAATCCGAAGGGGGGATTGAGGAAAAGATCTTTCGAAGGGGAAAATAGTAATGCGAATCAAGGATAAGATTACGCGTCCGGGAGGGTCTTCGAGGCGGATCAGGGAATGCAAAACTCGAAGAGGGTATAAAACAAGGATCGTAAAATGGGGCGGCGAAGAAGCGACCAAGGAAGGCGGATACCATCGAAGAGATGGAATTAGGGTAAAACTTTCCAGCAGAAGTAAATACGCGTCCGCGGGAATCTTTTTCAACTCGGAATTCCGCTGGGGTCGATAAAAACGAGGAAGGGACCGGGAGGTTCAGATCGGATAGAAAAAAGGGAAGAATAACCAAACCAAAACATTCCGAACAATGTAGCCAATTATCTTCTCACGGAAGTCAACGACTTAAATCGGGAAAGTCCGTCAGGAAAACACTACAGGGCGACTGAGTGTTCCGAGGGACATAGGGGGTGGCTTCATATCGTAAGCGAGGCAGAGAGAGTGACAAATTTGGCAAAAAGGAATGAAAGCAGCGTGAATGTCACAAAATGAAGAAGCAATAAAGAGAAGCAGCACAGGATGAAAGTTAATTAGTCGGCCAGCTCTTAAACGCTAGGGAAGCGGTATGTCTTGGGGGGGTATAAAGAAGTACAACTCTATCTCCAGTGGAAGAGATAGCTGCCTTGCCTCCTGCGGAAAAGGGACAAAGAGGATCGTGGCGTGAAAATCAGACATAGGGGAGAATTGCGGTCAAACTAAGACATTCTGGACGGGAGAAAAACAGGAAGTGGCTCATCTGCTGTGCGTCCCGTTTGACAAGAGCCGAACGATAGAAATTAGACAAGACGGGCCATAACTAACACCACTATCAAGGAGGCGTCGGCTATGGTCCTGTAGATATAAAAAATCGAAGGTCGCAGGTCGACATATCTTTAAGGAGCCTCGGGTGAAGTCAAAAGTTCAAGCATCGGAATCGAAACATCAACAATGGTTTATTAGGGACCGGGTTGCTGGTTTAAGAAGTTCTATATCATCGATAGATTCCAGGGTTTGCAACCCACCTCTCATGGCATGTCGTTGGGGTCTTTAGAAAGCGTCCCGTTTGGTGCTAGACGAACAAGGATCCCTGGGCTTTGCACCGTCGAGGTGGCACTCTCGGAGACATTGTGTCGAGAGAGGAATACCCTCTCGCCAATTAGACCAAACCCTCAGAGAACTCTTGTTGATCTTAGGGCCGAAGCAGAGATCACCTTACTATAACAGTCAGCGTCAACACGTCTGGATTGCACTTAGGAAAGCTCAATAGCCGAATGGACTACTCAGAAGGAAAGGATGGAAAGGTCGAACACACAAAAGCGGCGAGTAATATCTGCGATTGGGTAAGAAAAGCGTGATAGTAAAGTTCAGAGGGGGAGGTAGAGCAGAACGATAGAAACATCCGGAGTCAACGGGGCAGGAGAAACCGAGGTTGCAGGGTAAGAAAGGCAGAAAACCGGCGATCTAACTGCCGTCAACTTCCCGGACCAAGCGTAACCAAACAGGTCTTACGTGGAAGAAAGGTTGTTTTGAGATAGTACTGTTGGGGAGCTAATGCAGGAACTGATATCGGAGATTCTGATCGAATCGAGGAGGGGATATCTCAGAAATCAGTCCACTCCGGAGGGGGGGGACTGGGGTTCACAATCATCAGTGAGGTGTTAAGTCACTCTACGGAGGAGAAGCCACTTGCTTCCTCAACACTCACCGGGGAAAGTCAGAAAAAATGGACGAAGAGGGAACGCAAAGGGAGGGCTCCCTCAATGCAATTGCAATATTTTCGAAGTCACACCGAGGACAGCAGATAATTAAGGAACACCAATGTTTAAGCCCCGCGGCACAACCCGGCTGATGGCAAAGAGGAGGGATAGTCCTTGGATGGCCTTGAAAGAGAGGGGGACACGCCAGCTCTGGGGATCAAAAGGGACTTCATTTAAAAAGACGGAACAGCCCCAAACAAAGAACCCCGGTCAGTCTTGGGTAATGAAACTTAACATCCAGACGTTTGACGACCTGGAAGGTATCCAAGAACCGCGTGGGTGGCAAACACGCAAAACGATCTTTTCTCACCCCGAATCAAGAGCCCAGGAGGGACCTATTCAAAAAAAGAAAAAAAAGTTGAAAAGCTGCCAGCTCCAGTCGGCGGAGCTTTAAAGCATTAAGGTAGGAGGGACGGATATAACTGGAATGTTCAAAAAGGCGGCCTTCACGAAGACATCCGAAGTCGTCTGGAGCTTGAGGGTGTGGGGGGAGGATTGAAACATAACGACGTCACGGGGGGAAGTTTATAATGGCTAAATCTGTCTGGCTCGGGCTTGTTAGGGCCATAGAAGCGGAAAATTCATCTTCAGTCAAAGGCCACGAACTCCGTTTAGAGAAGGTAAAGTTGGGGAATTAGCGGCGAGACAGAAGAAGAAGGAGTCAAGTTACATGGAAGGGGAAAAATTGACGTTTGTCTTTTTTTTATTAAATGCGTAGAAGGGACAGCGAGAAAAAGGTTGTGGGGACTTCCTGGAAGGGTCGGCTGCTATCGAAAGGACTGAGGCGTCGTGCCGTGACATCCCAGTCCTCTCAAAGGTGCATCATGGGGGGTCTGGGGGAAAGAAGTCGCCATGGGGGGGGTCGGACTCGCCGCAATTGGGGGGGGGGGGAAAGAAAAGGGTCAATCGACCTTTGGAGAGGTCCAAGCAGAGACCGGTAGGGGAGGGGGGAACAATGGGAAGAAAATGTAAATTATTCTCGGAACCGTCCAGAGGTCGGAGCGTCGGTGGGGGGGGTGAGGCGTCCTTAACATGCGCTAGTCTGAACATGGGGAAAAGTAAAAGGAGGTGTCTCGGAGAGGGGCGTTTTTCAAAGGAGTTCCCTAAAGCGGCGTAAGGGACCGCGAAAAAGTTCGCGGGGGATCAGGAACTTAGGAAAACACCGATCTACCACGACCGGCTTTGAAAGTAGTTTAAATCTCACCTCTGGGGTACATGTATTGTTAGTGAGTTCAAATTCGCAATTGGGCCTACATGGGGGGGGTGCAACAACCCGAACAGCCAGAGACCCAAGCCGCCACTCCTTAGAACGTGCAGCAAGAGAGAGGACTAGAGAACAGTTCCCACGTCAGGCCAGTGACAAGCGTTCTTATTT
>Ga0179593_1528478_pt1 | contig 12890 bp, 14 predicted proteins | sample CZODoug2_1_08_16_FD_185931 | JGI IMG/M metagenome (GOLD analysis project Ga0179593, IMG submission 185931) | Vadose zone soil fungal communities from Angelo Coast Range Reserve, California, USA - CZODoug2_1_08_16fungal (PacBio error correction) | ecosystem: Environmental > Terrestrial > Soil >...
AAAGGGGGGGGGGGAAACGTAACAGGGGGGGGGGAGGACAAACCGTTGCAAAGACCAAGTCCCGAGGGGAATGATGGAACCCAAATCAAGGGGAGAAATAGGGTTAAGTTAGATATGTTTCTGACCCGGCAGGGGTGAGAATCATGGAATCGGGCCTGAAAAATCGATGGGGAAAAGCACCCAGCCTCTCGGGGCTTCAACCCGGGATGAGCTCTTCCTGGCGGGAGTCGAAGGGGAAACACAGTGGCTGAAGGTCAACAAAAAAAAGGAAAAAAAAAGATAACGGGGATAGGAAAAATTGCCCGCTTTAAGCTCGGATCGCAGTTCCTGTGGGCACATTGAAAGGGAAGACATCGCCCTTCACGGAAAAAAATTTCTCGGAGAAGACGGTTTCAGGAAGAGAGGGTCCATGGGAGGGAACGGGGGGGGCCAGTCCGTAATTGCTCCTCAATCACGTAACAGAAAAGCAATCTCTACTCAGCGCTTGGGAATCTGGGAATGCCCTAAAAAGTGAAATCCGGGGACCCGTTTCTCGGATGGGGAAGGGCCTAAGGGGGGCGGCCTCCTTCGGCATCTTCCAAAATTCCCCGAGGAAAAAAAAAAGCGTGTCCAAAAGGGCCTCTGTAGATGCCATTCTGAGGCGGAGGGCGGGGGTTCTTAAGGACTCCTTTAAGCACTTAAAGGGGGGGGGGGGGTCGGAGGTAATGGGAAAAGGGAAATCCTCCTTATGAAAAACCTGACCACGATCAGAAAAAAAGTACCCCTCCGCATTTGACGACCGCCAATGTAGCCTCCAAGGAAAAAAAATTGGGAAAAAATTGGGGACGGCAGGGCCATATCCTTCGTGGACAAGAAGGTCAAGCTTCCAGAAAACCACGATTCCGGTCAATTGGGGAAAACAGGGGACGGGGAGAGATAGACAACGTTGAAGAGCGAAAAAAGGAAAGGCAGATGCTTAGTTACAAACGGTGAGGGGGCACATCTTCCCTCGACGAAGTTATTTAAAGCTGGGGGAGGGGAGGAGATCCAGGGGGTTAGATGCAGGAAATCTGCCGGTCCGGACCCGACGCTTTTGGGAGGGGAATCCAATTAAAGACAGCTTGAACTAGGGCCCACGCGATCTGGCGCATTAATCCAGAAAGTCCGATAGACCAAAAAAAGAGTACTCCCTCAGACGGCGGGCGGGTGGCTTTGAACCGGAAGTGGGGGACCACTGAAAGCTCCAAGCAACTAAGCAAAGATCAGCTTAAATGCAAAAGAGTCAGGGGGGCCGGGGGGGGGAAAGGGAGATCCAGTAGAAATGACATCTCAAAAGGAAACGTCCCTTCCAACTAGCCTGTTGGGGGAGGGTTGGTAGAAGGGCGGCACCGTGGACTACGAGCGTCGAAAAAAGGTCCCAAGTCGTGGCCGAGGCAGAAGTACTGAAGTCAACGTAACAAATGATATGGGGTGTTGAAAAAAAGCTCTTTTCCAAGGATTTTGACTCTACGCTACTTGAACCGAGTTTTGTGGTCGTTGGAAGTAGAACATTCAGGGGGGGGGGGGGTTGGGGGGGGGTTGGAATGTCCGCCTTAATAGGGGGAAGAATTCATCCCATCACCTTACACCATTCCTAAAAAAATCATCCTTCGAAGGTTTTTGGACACAGGCAAGTCAGGAATAAACGGTGTAAGACGGCTCTGCCATCCACAGGAAGGTATAAGGCAGTGTAAAAACGTGGGACCGAATATCTGCTCTGGGGGGACGGTCCTTGCGTGGACGGGCGGGGATGAGGGGCTACGGGAAAAAAAGGGAAATCGGGGTAGTGGATGGCAATCCCTCGTCTGAGGGAAATTGGCCGAGCATTCAGTGGGTGGAAAGAACCTTATCCTTTTAGGGAACCTTGCTAGCCCAAGGGCCGGCACAAAGGGTTGGTAGAAGGGTCACAGAGGACGCCCTCAAAAAAACGGGGGTACCACATATCGGGGGAGTCGGTTTTAATATGCCTTCGGAGGGGGGTAAAAGATTAATAATGGGAGGACATTGTCGATGCCGTTCCGAAAACAACAAGGGGGGGGCAGGGGAGGTTAAGGGTCAAACAACGGAGGAGAAGAGAAGATTAAGCAAGGGCAACCCTTGGGTCGGAAATGAAACTAAGGTTTCGCAAAATTAGGTCCCCTTTCACACATAAGGGAAAAAAAGGGCGTTTGGGGAGGAAGGGGAAACCGCCGATTTAGCTAAGGAAAATGGAGGCGTCTCGGTGAAGGATTTTTCACAGAGGGAAAAACTAAAAATGAAAAATGCTTCTCCAAATGCCCTCCGAAAAGGAGAAGGAGGGAAAACGGACAAAGAAAAAACTTAGAACAAAATTGAAGGAAAAACTACTATTATTTGGCCAAAAAATCAACAAGAAAATCTAACACGCCCGACACCATCATCTCCAGCCGCCCGCAAAAAGGGAACCTTAAGGGGTTGGACGCAATAGAAAAAACTTCCATAATGGGGAAGGGGACGGCAACAGTCAAAAAGTTTTTTGGATCTGGAGATCTACTTCGAAAAAAAATTAGAGGGGATGAGAGGGGGGGGTGAGGCTGGGAAACAACCTCAACGGCTGGGCAAGCACAGCCCAGGTCCAAAGGGGAGGTCGCCTCAAAAAGTGAATTTTTTAGCGACAAACGGACATCTCGGTTGAAGAAGCGCCAAATTCGAGAAAAAAAGGGGGGGGAGTTACTAAAACAATCGGGGGACGCCTATGAAATCCTTCCTGCGGGAAAGCGGCCACGCGAAAACTCGAGCCACAAAAGAGTCGCAAAAGCGAGACAAAAAAATCCCCCACAGGCTCTTACAAAGGGGGGTGGGAAGGAAAGGGTCATCGAGAAAACTAGAAAAACCATCAAGATCTGTGCAAGACATCTAAGTATCATGGCGCGTGAGTGGCGCCTTTTGTGTCCCGTGCCAGGAAGTGGGTCATCGAAAGGGGGGAGGAGAGATCCGCGGGAAGTCAAAAAACACCCCATCCGACTTAAGTTTTTGAGGAGGGAGGGGACGAAAAAAAGCAGGAATCGTTAAGAGGAGGCATTGGGGACAAGTCGGAGGAGAAAAACGAAAAGCAGACCTTAAATTGTCCGGCATCGGGGAAAAGGGGAGATAAGCAAAGCCCGAATCCATCAATCGCTTGAGGCAAGGGGGGGGAAAAAGGGGGAAGAGGTCCGCGCTACGGAAACAAAAACTGGTCAGTTTGTTCGCTCTGAGGCGTTGCGGATGTCAGGGGGGCGAGTTGTTTGGTTGGGAGAAGCGAAACAAGAGGGATCGAGACTTCAAAAGTGAAGCTTTGCCGCCGGAGCGAGAAGGAAAAAAGGAAAAGGGGGACAAAACTCCCTCACATGGGGGGGATCGCGAGAGCAGGGGAGGGCAAGAACAGGGGGGGGGGGGGGGGGGGGGGGGGGGGGGGGGGGCGAGAGGCGGTAAGCAACGTGGTGAACGGTCGGGGTCCGAATAAGGAGAGTGAGAGTGTAAAAAAAAAACTAACTGACCCTGGGATCAAAGCGGTCTTACCTAAAGAGAGTAAGTCAACATTTTCAAAGCCAACACGAAAAAGGGACCCTTGACACGGAGCACACAGACCTGTGCTCGCTTTTGGAACTTGCCCTGCGGTGTATGCAAACCCGCCTCTCTTCTCACAATAAACGGAAAACCGGAGGCAAAGGTCAAGTTGCAAGCCAGGGGCGGGAAACAAAAAGATAGCTGGGGAAATTGAAAAAAGATTTGGGAAAAGGAATTGCAGGCGCGGTTGCACTACCCATCCCGTCACGAAAAGGCCAAAACCACCCGGAGGGACCCCTCTCTCTATGAAATTCAAGAAATAAGCGAAAATCCCAGGAAGGTAATGACTTTGTTTGGGGGGTGAGGTAAAAATCAAAAAAGGAACACGAGGTCCCCGGGGGACATATGCTTACCCAGCTACGCGGGGGGGGAAAGTCAAGACGGCAACGGGAACTTACTGACACAAACTTGGGGACCTGACGGGAACGCCACAAAGGGGGGAAGCAATGGTAAAGACGAGGAGGAAAGGGAGTCGCGAATGTTCATACGAAGACAAAGGGGGGGGGAAAAAAAAATTAACCGGGGCCCTTCTTTCAAGCCGGCGAAAAGAAGAGGAAAAAAACCGGAAGAACGTGAGATTCAACCTGGGGGATAGTCAGGGAGAAAAAGGGGGGGTGTACCATCGTCACAATTCGGTACATTGGGGATCTGGTAAAGGTGTGTGGGGCCAACGCGTGGGGGGGGATGTGTCGACTGACGAGACATTAATAGTAGAAGGCCAAACGAAAAGGGAATGGAAAAAGAAAAAGGGATTGATTTCCTCGTCAGACTACACAGGCAAAAAATGAAAAATTGGAAATCCGAACAGGAGAGGAAAAAAAAATAAATCCCCAGTGAAGGAAACGTGATAATTTTGTTTTAAAGGAGGCGGGGGGAAAGAAAGCAGGACGGATTCAACGGCTTCCCGATGAAAAAAAGCAAAACCAAAAGCAATAGGGAGGACCCCGAGGGGCAAGCGTTCCAGGGGGGTCGAATTTCCACAGGGGGCAAAGTAGTGCCCCCGCAAACGGAAGGGGGGAAAGTAGAAGAGTGCCACCCTCCATATAAGCTTTGGCCAGGCCTCCGGAATCGCAAGAAAAAGGAGGGAATTCCAAAAAAGGAAAATGGAGAGTCGTAGCCGTTTACCGGTACAAGAGGGGAGGGGGCAGGGGGAGGGGAAGAGGGGAGGGGGAAAGGTCGGTTGTCGCGCCTGCAAAGAAGAAGACTGAAACGTTATAACCCGATCAAGGGGTTGAAACACACGCAAGGCTTGAAAAGGCCGCCACCTTGGCAAATCAAGGTCTAAAATCAGGGTAGAGCCGAGCGAAAAAGGGGCGCCCGTCGCGGAACGCGCCAACCGGGCGCAGATGAGAAGGTTCACTCAGGGGATGCAAAGGACCTCTGCGCATATACGATTTGGAGGAAGTGAGGGGAGAGAGGGACCAGGTAAGGTGGTCAGAGGAACAGGGGTAATACAGCCCTGAATGGGCACCGAACAGATCCAGAAAATTTTGACCAAAACCACGCATTCAAAAACGGCAGCCATTTCCGCACATTCCAAAGGGGGGAGGTTCCGGGGAGGACCAAGGAAAAAGCGAAAAAGTCTTGCAAGCTTCACATCATTTCAGACTAACAAGAGGCAAGCGCCAGCTTACAAACGCGCCACTTAAAGAGAACGACCTTGGGGGGGGAGGCGAACAAAAAGAAGAGGAAGAACTCTTTAAAAAAAGCACAGCTGATCAAGCCTCATGTGAAAGGAGTGGGAAGACAGGTTTTCATGCCCCGGCGGCCAAAAACCGCCAAGCTGAGAGAGCAAATTGAGCCACGCCTGAACGTTGGCAGCAAAATTCACTCATCGGATGGGGGGGACCATGCTCAAGAGAGCAGCACACGGAAAAATTCCGGGGGGGGAGTTTAAAAAAAAAAAACCTTTTGTCCCAGCGCCACGCGCACGAGCAGAACGGCTCCTGCCAAGGAATGGGTATCGGATCCTCTAGGAGAATTACAACTCATAACGGAACGGCGGAGGGAGTAAAAGGGGGGGGGGGGATCGAAGCGGCCGGGTACAAGGTCAACTCGAGTTTGTAAACGCGTGGGCCCGCTTAGACCGACGGATAGGAGGTCATCCAGATGGTGGAGGTTTACAGCCTCTTGGAAGAGTTTTACTAGGGAATATGGAAAACGCCAGAGGAAATTTGCAGGGGAGAAAGTCCCGTCGCGATGAGCGTGGGGAAAAAAGGGAAAAACAGAAAACGGGGGACCCAGGCCCAAAACCATCTCCTTCACAAGTTGCGCAGGATACTGGAAGAAAGGGGAGGGGGGGGGGGGGGTGCCAAAGCAAACACAAAAAAGGAAAACGGCCAGTTTTCGGATGGGGGGGAAGCCGGAAAGAGGCTGCTCTGGTAAGTTGCTGCACCGGGAGGGGATGCTTGCACGAAGAAAACATACTTAAACAGGGAAAAAAAAAAAGGAGTCGGAAAGCACCGATGGGAAAAGGACTTGTCGAGCATTTTAAAAAATTGTTGGTACTTCAGGAAAGGCAATGAGAGTAAGTGTGGAAGTGCAGGAGAGCATTTCCCCTTGCACTGGGGGGGTAGGAACAAAAGGTGAGAAAAACCGAAAAAGAGGAAAAAGGGAAAAAAGCAGGGGAAAGGGGTGTTTTAATAACTATCAACATTTAGAATATTTGGGGAACCAGGAAAGAAGGTTGGGAAAAAAGTCAGAGGAACGCTTTGAAGCCACAAGGGTGCCTGGGAATTTCGCAATAGGCTGAAACAAACAAAAACAGGGAGAGAGAGGAATGCAAAAAGGCCCCCTTTTGCGGAAGGGAAGCAGACCCGAAAAGGGTACGCAACATTAAGCACGTTTTTTTCCAGGCTACGTGTGGGGATAGAGGTGGACTGGAAAAAAGGAAGCCGGGGACAGGGGACCAACGGGGCAGAAGGTTAGGAGGCCCTGCGGAAAGGAATTTTTCGCGGTGGGAATAAAAAATACAAAAGAAAAGCAAGAAAATGCTCGCCACAAGGACCTAACAAACAGGGAAATTGCCTCATGGAAAAGTTCGGAATGCTTCCTAGCCAGGCCCTGAGAAGCGAAGGGAGGGGGGGGGGGGGGCAAGGAAGATACAACCGGGGCATTTGCTGCGACGCAAGAAATCATGGGGAAAAAAAAAACCAAAGGAGCAGAAAATCCTGAAAGGCTGCATCCGGAACTTCCCGGGTGAAGCCTTTTCCCAGAGGCAAAGAGCAAGGGAAAAAAAAGATAAGGTGTTATCAGTGTCCATCTCCCTTCGGGACCGGGGCCCGAAATGAGCTTTGGAAGGCCTGGGTGGTGACAACGGCAAAGGGGGATGGGGAAGGAAACGCAACAAAACGAGAAGAACAGAACTTTAGGTATCTCTCCCACCAAATCGGGTCAAAAGAGCAAAAGTTCCAAAAAGATGCTGTTCAACCTCACACACATAGTTGGGGGGAAAGAAAAAATATGATTTGAACTGATGCCAAAAAGAAGCTGGGGGGGACAACCTTCAGGCTCGGGAGGAAAAAAAGCCTGTCTATAACAAAAACCTCCCAACAATGGCCTTTTCGAAAATAGAAAAAAGTTAGGAAGCCAGACGGTATCCGACGACAAACCAAGAAGAAAGGGGGGGAAGAAAGAAAGCCTTGAAAGGAGACAGGGGGGCGTAAAAAACCCCGGTTGGGGGACGTTCCAAAAAACGAGTGGGGAAAATCAACCAAAAGCCGTGGCGCGGGGAGCTCTCGGAGAAAGGGAAACATCTGAGTTGAAAATGAAAAAGACGATCGCAATCGTTTCAAGCCGGCAGGGGGCTGAGCCGCCCAAGCGAGGGACAGGAAGCCGTTCGCAATCGACAGGGGAAAAATCGACCACCAAGCATGTGCTCTTGGAAGAAATGGGGATTACGAGAAGAGGCGAGGATAAAGACACTGACACTGGCAACCCTGGGCAAATGTGGCAAATCGATCAAGGCGGGACGAGAGAAAAGTGGGGGAGGGTTAGCCCCGGCACGCCACAAAAGGGGTGAGAGGAAGGGGGAGAAAGGTCGGGAAGCGGGTGGTGCCAAAAAGGTCTCGGGGGGAGCCCCGCCGAAAAAAACTCCTCAGGGGGTGATCAATGAGTTCCTTGGGTGGGAAGTACGGTCTGCGAAGTTGAGCCCACGGGTTGAAAAGGGGGGGGGGGCAAGGGTCAAAAGGAAAAAATCATGTATTGGGAAACGTTATTATTACCACTTGGGTGGGAAAGAAACGGACCTCTGAAAACACTAAACACCCTGTAAACCTTTCAAGCGGGAAAAGAACGACAGGGAGAGTCAGCAATGGTACAAGAAATCAAGACCTGGTGACGACGCCTCGCGCCCTTTCGGAACCAGCCGCGACTGTGGGTTCTGCCCCGCCGCTCGGGGGCGAATATACTCTAGATCTGACCCTTGAATTCAATTGCATTCAGAAGCCGGACACCGGGAAAATCTGGCGGATATTTTAGGCTTTGAACGGGGGGGAAATAAATGGGGAGCTGGGGGATTTCAAAAGAACAAAGGACAAACGGGCCCAAGTTTCCCAAAACGGCCTGACGGATGGGAAAGTCCTGTGAAAACGCGAGGAGAAAAAAGTTAGCGCGAAATCTGGTCCCGACTTTTGGGGAAGGTGTACGTAAAAGGGAGAAAAGGCCTCATCCACCGCCAGCATTATGCGGACTGATCCAAACGCACGATGCCCAGAGGAGGGGGGGGGACAGAAGTCCGAGAAAAATGGGGCTTCGAAAAACCAGCAAATTTCACTCAAAATGTTCAAGTAGTCAGGGGGTGCCTAAAAGCTGGGCCATAATGGTTGACCGGAAAGCTGAAATCAGATCCTGAAACAGCATTGGAAGGTCAAAGGAAAAAAACCGAGAGTTTGATACCTTTGGGGGCAATCTCCAAAAAATCGGACCCTTGCTCGGGTGGGGAAAAAGGGGGTAAAAAAAAGTGGTGGTGGATTTGTCCAAAAACCTGACGAGCAATCATCAAGTCTTCACAAAAAACGGAGAGGGAAAATCCTCTATGTGTCAAGAAGTAGAGGAAAAACGGCGTTTGAAAATTGCACAGACAACAACGCGCAAGGTCCGGGAAATGGGTCGTACGAGGAACCCAAAGGGGAAAAATGGATTGTTCGTCGGAGTGTGGAAGAAGCAGGAAGTCGCGGGACCACAAGCCTAGATGAGCGCCCAACAACCTCTCGCCGGGAAAAAGATTTGGAAAGGAAAAAAAAAAGTTGGGAAGCCCGTAGGCCCAAACAGTGTCTCGAAGAAGTCCCGCCGCATTCGGATGAAAGGAAGTAGGAAAATAAAGTGACCAGCATATGAAGTTGGAACCTACTGAAGGGGGAAAAGCAAGGTAAGGCCAAATTCCATACAGTCTTCCTCGACACAAGAAACACCCAGGGTGACTAGCTGGTTTACCAAATAGAGAAACGAAGGTACAGAGTTCGGGAGGGGGGAGGTTGCTAGGAACGGTAAGGGGATTTTCAATTGACCCTGCAAATCCGTAAAATCTGGACCAGGGGGAACAAAGCTAAATCAACCCAGCCTTTGGAAAACCCAAAAAAAAGTTGAACCAAGACTTCCAAATAAAACTAATTTCTCCCGGGCTTTTTGGCGGCAAGGGAAAGCAAGTGGTGGCAAACACGTCACGTGCATGCGGCACTGAGCGATAGCGAGGGGTGGGAGGGAACCTCAACTGTGTTGCCATACTGAGCGCATAGATGGTCCACAACACAAAAAAACAGAGGGAGAAAGGGGGGGTCCGGGTCCCAGGGAGGTTTTTCCCGGGGCCGAGGTGTAGACAGGCCGGAAGAATCACGCAAGACCCATGGAACCGAGAATCAGGCAAAAACCACTTGGGCACATGCCGCGCGGATCAAAAAGTGGGGGGGGTTGTCCCGAGGAAGATAAATGGTAAAAAGCAAACCAAGGCAATCTAACGAAGTACCTTCCTAGAACGAGCAAGGGGGAAGACCTCAAAAACGGGGCCACTGAGACACGGAACGAATGAAAGATGGGGGGGGGGGTGAAAAATAGGACGGTCTCGTCATCACAAATGTCAAATCTCATGATGACTAAGGGGAGTGAGAGAGCCAAAGGGACGGGGATGTGCGAAAAGGACAGGAGGCGCATGTGGGAAATACGCCAGCAATACCCCGCTTTAAAATATCAGACGTCCGAGGTAAAACAGGATTATTGGGTGTCCATGCAAGCTCCCCGGAGCGAAAAAGACCACGGGGTGAGGGAGCCACTTAAGTTTTTGGCCGGAAACGAACAAGGGAACGGAATACGAGCGTCCAAAGCTCTGGGTTCTTTGGTCTGATTCCGAGACTAGGGGGGGAACGGAGTGGAGAAAAGTTAAAAAAAAGGGGTTTGTTTTCCCCAAAAAGGCGCGTTTACTACGATCTCACGGGGGTCCAAAACTGCAAAAAGGAAGGAATCATAAGGCCATGCCATATGGGAGTGGTGGAAAAGTGTGAAGGGAAGGGAAATCCTGAAAGCCGAGGAAAGGGAGGGGACGTGTCGTATACGGTCACGTTCTATGCGCCGAAAAAAAAAAGAAGAGAAAAAAGAAAGGCAAATCCCGTGCGTGGGCCAGGACTACCAACTCGGAAGGGAGAAGGTAACGGAGGGGAGGTTTTGGCCATCCCTGATAAAAAGAAGAGGGGGAAGGGGGAAAAAGCACCAGTTGAGGTGGGGGGACCGAAGATGTACAGCTCATGATCCGTTGAGGAAAGGTAATTCGGGGGGAAAGAACCAAAGGAAGAGGTAGTGATCGTGTATCGAACAAGTCCTTCGTCGTTATGACTTGCAAAAAAGTGGGGGGGGGGGGGTACAGGAAAATGGAAAGAGGGGCAATGAAATGAATACAAGTGTCCGGGGGGGCCTTGGCAGGGGGACTTGGAGGGGGGAAAAAGAAAGTTCAAAAAATCCTTCCGCAAACCCAGCCAATTCGAGGACCCGCGCGGCCGTCGGGGTTTGTTGAAGGGAGCAAAGTAGAATATTGGAAGATGTCCTAGGGGGCGCACAGAGGGGGAAAGCAAAAAACCTTGCTGTTACGGACAAAATCTCAAAGCAAAACAACACACGGAGGGGATGGGGAAAATAGTCTATAGGCAAAAAGGAGGGTGAAAAACCAGGAGGGGGTAAAAGCGACCATCAAATGTTCGCAAAAAAAAAAGGGAAATAAGAGAAAAGACCTCTAGGAGCTTTACAACAACGAAAAGATATGCTGGGGGGTTTCCATCGATTGAATTGAAAGGGGGGGAAAAAGTTGAAAAAAGGGGGTGAAAAAAAAATAAAGAAACAAGCAACGGAGACAAGGGAAACAAGCGGCCGCACAATGGATAAGTCATTGCCATTCCTTTCCCTGAGTACCAAAAAGAAAATTCAGAAAAAAAAGAAACCTCCGATCGGACTTTGTTGGCAAAAAAAAAAATAAAAAAGTACTGGGGCTTGCAAAAATCATCTAGTCTCACAAAGAAAATCCACGGGGAAGGAACAGAAGCTGTTCGAGGGGCCGGGAAATCCGAAACTGGGGGGGGACTGGTTGACGGGTCCAGAAGACCCGGGGGAGGGCCAACCAACATTTTACATTACTCAAGGAGAGGCAACCGGGCGGAGGAGCTTTTGGAGGCCATGGGTCACAGTGTCTTGCATAGGACTTCGTTTTGGGGACCACGAAGAAAGCGGAAAAAAGAAGGGTGAAATAAGAACCTGAAAAAAAAAAGGTCCTATCGTCAAGAATTAAACGAGGCAAGGGGGAAAAACTGTTACAACCTACAAACTCGGGATGACGACGATGGATTGGGTCCGACCAATGCCCTGTGACAACTGAATCGGGTCGTCACACTCCGCCCTTGCGAGAACACACTACAGAGTCCGCCTAGTGGAAGGGAGGGGAGATCGATCAGGGGGGTGATACTAGAAAATCCAGAACAAGAGACTCCGAGGGGAGAACGTGGGGAGGGGGGGGGTCAAGAACACACGGAAAATTGTTCCCTCAAGAAACACGGCAAACTTCAGGGGGATCTATACTTATAGGAGGGGAAAAAAAAACCCATCCTAAAGTTGAATGGAGAAAGAGGGAGGGGAAAGTTTTGGGCGGACTAGGGATTTGAGAATCCCACAAGCACGCCTTACCCCCCGAGAAGGTTTCGGAAGATAAAAAAGGGGCTGTCTTTCACATGCAAGCCGAGGTCGAATCCGGAGCTTTAACATCTTTTAGGGAAGAACGAGTAGAAGTAAGCCATGGCCCGGACAGTTTTCTCAAGAAGTTAGAAAAAAAGGTTGAAGGTTGGGGGGGGGATCCAGGCGGGCCACAATTTATGAGGTTCAAAGGAAAAAAAATTTCGTGGAGCTTTGCCCCCAGGCGAAATAAAAAAGGGACACAGAACTACCCACGAAACGCACCCTCACCCGTGGTAAGAGCAAAAGGCAATTGAGCAATAGACAAAGGGAGGCGAATGAAAAAAGGGGAGGGGGAACGGGGGAGTGGTAAGAAAAGCCAGAGTCTGTTATAACCAGTACGGCCGACGAAACAAACCCGGGACCGTCCAGCGCAAAAGAGGCTTTTCCACGCCCAATCGTCCTAGGGCGGAAAATTGGGCCCAAGAACTATTACCCGACACTGCGTCCTCTTGCTCAGGGGGGCCGCAACGCTTGGTGACAACTGCCGCCGCGACTCCTACAAGGGGGAATACGGGGGCGAACCATTTAAATCAATGGCGTCAGTGGTGACACCAAAGCCTGGGTCACTGGTAAAAAGGGGGAAGGGAGGGGGGGGAACGCCAGCTGGGACCGGATTTCAGTCGAAATTAAAAAGAACAAAAAAACCACAGAAAAGCACTAAACCCTGGAAGAAAGCTAAAAAAAGACTCCGGAAGAACGACGAAAAATGGGAATCTCTAATACGTCCAGGGATGACTTTTTGGATTTGGAACGAGACCAGTGCTAGAAAAAGGAAGCAGGAAGATCGGGGCTGAATCCCCTGCTCTCGTAAACCAGAAGAGCCAAAACGGTGGAAAATACCTTAGAAATAAAACTTTTTCCTTCACGAAAGGAAGAAATGCAAAAGACAAAGATTGGAATGCAAAGGCCTGTTGTGCGCGCTTGGTCAAAGAGGAGGGAAAAAAGACCGGAAATCCAGTCAACTTCACTTTCAAACGGGGCCGCACGACCATCTCAAAGGGAAGGGTTAAACGACTTTTGTGGGTGGGGTCCATCTCACAGGTCAAGGGGGCAGGAGGGGCAATTTTTTCCAACGCGTGGTTTTTGGGGGGGAGGAAATGAAA
>Ga0179593_1538739_pt1 | contig 12890 bp, 13 predicted proteins | sample CZODoug2_1_08_16_FD_185931 | JGI IMG/M metagenome (GOLD analysis project Ga0179593, IMG submission 185931) | Vadose zone soil fungal communities from Angelo Coast Range Reserve, California, USA - CZODoug2_1_08_16fungal (PacBio error correction) | ecosystem: Environmental > Terrestrial > Soil >...
TGGCTTGAATCTAAGCCGAGAAAGGTAATAAAAGACTCCTTCGAGTACCGAAAGATCACAAACTGAGCGAGGGAGACGACGATGAAAACTGACCGATGCTGCGGGGGGGTGAAGAGAGTGAAGGAGACACACTTCAATAAGAACAAATAAGGGAAACTACACTAAGAGGGTTTGTTGTGAAAACTAAGGGACAAGACAGCAACAAAGTGCAGAATCGGTAGAAACGGAACTCTGATAGAAGGGAAGAACATCTTCACCATGCTTAGGTATTGAACGGAAACGCTGGAACTTGAAAGAGGGGGAGAAGTCCGAAAACCGGGAAAGTCTTGAAAAAAAAATCGAACTGGTTTTGGGGACCAGAGGTCCGCACGTTTCGCTCTCCGGTTGGGAATTTGCGTGGAAAGGACAGAGGAAGGCGTCTGAGAGATGCCAATGTCGTAAAACCCTCATTGGACCTGAGGCGTGTGTGAAAACTTTCTGAAAAATGATCGAATCATCGGGAAAAGGGGGGGGACCGCAAAAGGGACAAACGGATCTTGGTGGATGATGGAAACTTGGAAGGTTTTAGACAACGCTCAGCAGAAGGGGAGGGCAATGTTTGGAACTCAGCCGCGAGAGGCGAGATGGAGGCTCAGCTGGTCCAGCACGGAATGAGGACTCCAGGGAGAGGGAAACCCAGATGTACCTCATAGACAACACGTTAGTAGCTCGGGGGAGTTGACTATCAGAGGGGAAATCTCGGAAAGTTTTAAAAGGGGGGAAATTTCGAGGGACGGAGTCGTGTGGGTAGCACGCACGGAAGCGCTTTCGAGGACTCTATCACATTATGGCATGTTGAGGGTGAAGTCTGATGCGAGGCTCAGTGGGGAAAAGTTGAAGAGACAAATCGCTGGGGGAAAACTGGGGGGTGAGGGAGACGGAATCCCTTATTATCAAAGATCACGGTCCGGCACCGCTGCGGGAAGTTGAAGATCGGCTGCTGGTCGCTCAGAGTACTTCACAAGCCGCCAAATATATCGAGGGGCAGGCGGCGAGTCGCAAGGATGCGTATCAGGAATATTAACGTCAGGTGGGGGAATTCCATCAATGGGGCAATCAAAAGCGGAGGGATGTTTGGCCAGATACGCCCTTCAAGGGGGGAAAAAAGCGGTTAGAAGGGAAAAAAACTCGAGGCCAGACACCGCCAATCAAAAAATCATCGAATCGGTTATAGGGTAGCTTAAAACTGGCCATACACTTTGGCAGTATGAAAAGCCGGGGACAAATGCAATAATGGCTTTCTGGTCGCCCGTGAGGCAGCTGTCCGTGGGACTATTCTAGTAAAGAACGCTAAGTCGCCGATAAAAAAAAAAAAGGAGGTCGTTCCGCGGAGGGAGAGCATTCTTACGGCGGGGGTCCAAAATTCCTAGACAGTAGAACACCGTAACAACGCGTGCCTATACAGCAAATAGGGCCGAGGGAACAGTCGGTTCGAAGCAGCGCAGCGCCCTAAAATACGGATACGAAAGGGGGAGGAAATCTGACCAGGAAGGGAAGCAGAGATATAGCAGGGAAAAAGCCCAAAAAAAATGGAGGTTGCTGTGCTATCCTTCGAACGATAGGGGAGAAAAATCACAGCCTCATCGGCTAAAAAAAAACCACAACAAAAAAAGCAGAAAAAAAATGATATTGTACCGCGGGGTAGCGCTCCAAGATATAACATGAAAAGGAAAACCTCCATTAAAGGAGGACTGACATGCGAAAAGGGACAAACGTCTATCAAGAGGGGGGACTAAAACGCCAAGCCTCAGGTCGGGGGGATCTTCCACAAGGAGAATTGGTGAAGGGAACCACGGCTAGGGGAACTTTGCAGCTCAGTGATTCTTACACTCGATTACGTCATTCAAAGGGGGGACCTTCAAACCGCATTCTCCGAAATAGGATAATATAAAAGAACGAGAGGCGTACTGACGCCGCTAACAAGTCAAAAGGCGTGCCCGGCGCAACCGAACGTGCGGGGCATGGAGCATAAGGTTCGGCAGCTAGATCGCTTAGACCGAATCCGCGCGCGGATGGGTAATTGGGCTAAAAGGTTGAACAGGGACTGCGGCGGTTAGAGGGGGATTGATTCCGGAGGGAGAAATGATTGAGATCAGTGGAAAAGGCTGCAGGGAGCCGGAAGGGCTCTAGCGACCTGCAGACTAATGTAAGAAAAAAAGGATTAACAGCCAGGCGATCGCTCGAGGAAAAGATTGAGAAAGGCGGATCCGGATCGAATTGTGGAGAGAAATTGGGATCCCTATAAAGTGTGGGGGCGTCTTGACTAGGGACTGGACAGGGACCGCGAAAAAAGGAGACAGCTTGGAGAAAAAAGTTTTTGAATGTGGAAAGGGGAGGGAGGAACTCGGTGGTCAGGTCTAGAAACAACCAACGGATGGGGGGGGATACTTTAAAAAGAAGGCGCAGGAAAAAAAAATCGTTCGACTGCGGGACCATGGTTTGCGAGTTCCTTCGCCAAAAGGAAAGTAAGAGAGGAACTCACATACCATATAGGGATACCAATTGATCGAACAAGAAGATCCGGAGAAAAAGAAGACCCGATCAGCAAGGGGGATGAGCCATGATCTTCCAATCGGATACGGGTACGCTACATGGCGGAGAAAAACGAGTCTGTAGGGAGGAGGGAGGGTCCCCTGAAAGCCGCAACAGGGAAATCTAAGTAACTGGCAACTATCCCTAACCCAAACGTCCCTGGCAAGGTGCACTGGGACCAATTCAGGAGATTCGGCTCCTAGAAGGAGATAACTAACTATGGTGCTCACATCCGAAGTCAACACATTTGGGAAGATGTATATCCTGGGGGAAACGTTTGTTTGGCAACCGGCAAGGGTTGAACGGCGAATATGGAATGCAGCGCGCTGGTCCAAGGTAATGCCAGACATCTATTCCAGCGAGAGATGAGATAGGAATTGGACTCGAAGGGGAGGGAGACCAACAATCCGAGGGAAAGCGAGAAAGATGGGGCGGCGGCACTTGAGCAAAGGGGTCTTTCGAAGCAGAGGATTCTTTGGTAGGACATCAAAGGGGGTCTCGCTTGTCTGGCCTGAAATAACACCGTGATACATTGGGCGGGGCGGTCCTTGGGGACATCCGGCTGAATGAGGAGGGTCGGGATATCACAGCAATCTAACGGACCCTGGGCGGTAGCCGGTCTATCTCCGAGGACATAAAAGACCCTTGGGGTCAAGGATCATGCATGTGAAGCAAACTCGGATCGAATTCAGCCGGCGTAAAGCTCTACAGAAGTTGCGAATGGCAAGGGGGGGTTATGAGGGTTTCCACCTTGTTTGTTGGCCTGTTCTGGGTGGGGGACTCGCAAAAGGTTTTAAAGCAATCAGGGGGAATATGTGTCTCGCAGACGCTGAGAAGACCTGGGTATTGCGAAAAAACCAGGGATAGCAAGTGCGGGTCGAGATACGCAATAATCCACGAAGAGGGGAGCAAGAACACTCCCTGGGGGGGGGAGAGAATTGAATGGGGCCCCGAATACCTGCTCGACTGACTGGACCAACGTTGCAGTTGAGTTAACTATAACATCGTCCTGAGGGGTGATTCGGGTTGGCGGCAGGGGACGAGGGGCGAAACGGGGGGACAATGAAGGGCGTCAAAAGGACGCTCTAAAGCTGGAAGGGCGGGTCATGCTCTTGAGAAAACAAAAGACTAAATCATCGATTCAAGACGCGAGACCAGATCGAAAGCGAAACGGGCTCGGCGGGGGGGACCCTGGCGGGATCTACTAGCACGACATGAGAAGGGGGGTTCATTCCTTCCGCGGGTCCAAGGGAAAGAGGAGGGAGAAAATTGGAGAAGGTTCGGCGAAAGACAAAGCTGAAAAATAGTCTACAAGGCATGGGTTTTTCATCGACCGGTCGCTCACCATGGGATGTCGAAGGCGAGATGCTCGGGAGAAACAACCTCATAATGGTGCAGAGAGGGACTTGCAGGAAGATCTTCCAGTCGGGCTGGAAAAGCCGGTATCACATCATCCCAAACATTAGTTCCACACGCAAGCGCCGGCTTTAGCCTGATTCATGAAGAGGAGAAGGGACTAACAGGGGGGCTATAGGAAGAGAAAATACGGGTGGGAGCCCTTCTCATCGACATGGACTGGGCTCAGGGCGATCGCGGCTTATGTTCGAAAAATGGGGGGAAATAACTTTCTTAGAAGTGAGAAAAAAATGAAAAACTCAAGTCAGCCCTGCGATGGGGGTGGCTGTGAGTGGAGGGGACCTCGATGCAAGTTAGTTGCGCGCGCTCACCTGAAGGACCGGCAGAGGAAAAACTAGGATGTTGAGGCGCCAGTGGGCAGAGAGAACTCAGCCGGCACTTCCAGGACCGTAAAAAAGATCGAGTACTCTGAGAAAAAAAAAAAAAGAGAACGCAAGCACAAAACTAGAGATCGTAGGAGAAAGGGTCCTATTCGCGGGGAAATTAAGCCCTCAAAGGTTTCTCATTCTACCATGATCGCAGGTGGAGATGCAGAGAAGAAGCACGCGTGAGGCAGCGTGACCAGCTCGAAAAATCGAGGGGTCTTGTAGTCAAAACGCCCGAACGGATGAACAGGGGCGTCAGGTAAAAACGCTCTTTTCCGTTTTCAGGCTGGTCGGCATTTGTGTCTCCTCGTTGACAAGCGATTGCACCCGCAGCATACGTCAGAGGGTTCAAAGGACTTGTCTAAAGCAGGGGCGAGTTGCAATCTTTCTGTGAAAGAGAGAAGCTGATGACCTAAAAGGAAGATAGACAGCGAAAAGGCTCTGGAGCACTGAACAGCCGCTTCTGGTGCATTGAGGGTAGTCGAAACGAAAAGGACTATGAAGAGGGACGGGGGGAACGGTTTGTGGCTGTTTCGTAGGATTCCTTCATACGGTTTGATGGCGTTGTTGCCATATCGGTCCGCAGTTTTTTTATGGGAGAGTAAAGCGTAGGAGGGGACGAATCGGAATGATGCCAGCCATCAAATCTATAGGGCGGCCAAAGGATACGGGACTTGTCCATTTAGCAAAACAGGTAAGAATCAAAAAGACAACAGGGGGAGAGGAGAGAAGATTACCATGGTTTGAACAAATGAGTACAGGAGCCTTTGGAAGAAGCTTTATATAGTCCGAAGGCAGAGGTAAGGAGTGCAGGCAGATGGAATTGGGAACGGGGTGGTCTTAACCAAAATCAGAATCAAAGGTGAAAATGAACGAGCCTTCCAGCAACAAAAGGAAAGACGAAGGAGTCATAAAGGAAGGGAGGGAGGGCATGGGGATACAGTTCGAGGAAGCCCAGCATTCAAGGGCGCTGCTCCAGCGACAAGTGAAGGAAAGCGCTGCGTCGCAAAAAAGGGTCAGAATGAGAATTGTGTCTACAGGGGGAAGAATCAAAACGTCCTAAAGAAAAAGAATTCGGAAAAAGGGACTCTATGGAGAGGGGGGGAAGGTTCGTCTGGGAGAAGAGAAAACAGGGGTAACGGACACAAGTCCATAAAGGCGAAAGACGGCACACGAAAAAGAGGTGTGATGTTTGTAATTAATCAGAAAAGAAGGGGGGCGGGCTCCATATTCCAGACTGGATGTCGCGAGCCTCGGGCACGCAATGCACTCCGTTGGGGGGAATATAGGTACTCAATGCATCTGAAAAGGGCATGTGGGGGTCGTAAGGCCGGCAAAAAGGGGGCAACTGAAGGGGAGAATTCGCCACCTGAATAAGGGCTGAGCACACGAAAAAAAAGGCACTCGCTTGTTGGACGGGTTTGCAGATTATCACGACGTAAAAAACGAGTTCGCCTTACTGTCACTTACAGAAAGAGTCTTCTCGAGGGAAAAAGAGGGAATAGTAACAGCCTCTCCTTAAAACCAGAGGGAGCGAATAGGGGGGAAGCCGCGCCACCCGTGAGCGACAGCAGCCAAGGAACCAATCGTCGGGGGTGATTGGAACGGGGGGGGATTTTTCTTACCAAGCTACTGAGCCCTTTTTAAGGTGTTGTCTACCAGCCGCCGCGAGCGGCAGCGTGGAGAGAGGACACGTCCCTCACGTCAAAAGGGAAACGGCGTCATACGCATCTGACACAAGGTGTCGGCGCATCTAGCTTCTGTAAGAACGGGATCCGGACGCGGCTGAGGCAACTAATGCTTGGACTAAGGGGGATGGGACTGCGCTTTTGTTTGAAGAAGCAAGAAAGGCGGTCTGGGGCCTCAAGTCGCAAAACATTAAATGAGCCAGGGGTAGGGTATCTATGCGACGAAGGGGTGGAGGGGGACAGGGACATCGGCTGGATTTCAGACTTGTGTCTGCCGTCCCGGAGTGGAAATGATAGACGGGGAAACTAAAAGAAACTTCTAAGAAGAGGGTCCGCTTGGACAGGCGTCTGGGGAAAAGTCTACGACACAGCCCCGCCCCTTCAATCGAGAGATGGAGCTTTCGAGACGCTTCAGGGGAGATGGTCAGGGGGAATAGGTCTCTGCGGGGAAAGAATCAAAGTTAAAAAGACGGGCGGGGGTGGGGGGGACGAAAAACCTCCAATTTTGACACCGGTTGAAAAAAAGAGGGCATCTCGCTTTAACCGAAAGAAAACTGGCGCAGAATCATCCGAAGGGTGATTTTTTCGGGGAAATTACAGTTGCATGTTCGTAGAGGCGGTGGTCCCCATGCACGCTCAGGAACTAGGGGACTCACTTGGTCGAAGGATCAAAAAAAAAAAAAGAACGAGACCCAATGCGCCTACGAATAACAACCTCCCAGTTCTGGCTGTCGCTAAGGCGCGCCCAAGGATAAGGCGGGGACCAAGAGGGAGGGAAATCACATGGAAAGAAAAGGCTAAAACCACAAGCGTTCGCATACCTAAGAAACTCTTGGCCTTAAAAGTGACTTTTCCTCTCCCGCAGAGGGATCGGACCAGATCGAAGGGGATCCGCATTATCTTCAGTGGGAATTTAGGTATATCAGGGAGAGAACACGGTCTAGGGAGGGGGGGACTTTGCTGTTATAATCTTATCATCTAGCAATAACCCAGGGTCCTCAAGCCCGGTTATAAAATGGATTTCCCCAAAGTTGGGGTGGGGACTACAGATATTGAAAGCGGGGGGGTTTCGCCAGCCAACTGCGCAATGGAGTTAAGAAACTACCATGAACGCGGGAGCTAATGGCTAGAAAAAGAAAAAACACCCAGGCGAGACAGCCAGCCCTTTTTCGTGATTCCGATAAAAGGGGGGAGAATGGGACTAACATCGAGGTCAAGTTTCTAGTGGACCGATGGTTAGGAGAAAGCTATCTCCCCAGGGCCCGAACCCTCATCGTCCCAAGAAGCCAGAAGGAGGACGGGGGGCCACGAGGCTCTAACACGGGGAAGATCTTCTAAAGTCTGCAAACGAGTTGGTGAATATTTATCCCATAGTTCTCTGCGGCGATGGAAAGGGCTGAAGAAGAATCGCCGCCGAAAATGAGGTAATTGCGGGTGAACACGTGGGTCGGCAATCGCCTTGTAGGGAATAAGTGATTAAGGGACCGTGAAATGGATGGGTTTAAACACATGGAAACAAGACAGTCTCCTGGATCTGTGCTGAAAAGGAAAGGCTACCCGATCAAAATAGGGGGTTCGAAAGTGGAGTTCAAACTCAGGTTCTCGAGATATCAAGAAGGGGCTAGGGCCTTTTTCGGAGTAGACTTTGTTGACGATCAAATTGGTCTAAACGTGTCGTAGGGCAGCGGGGCTCTTTATGGAGAAGATGAAGGGGGATAACCTGGGACTAAAAAGGTCTAAAGCGCGGCGAGTGGTGGAACGGGCACGCAGTCGTTCTGACAGACGCATTTAGCCGCATCACAAAAAAAAACGGAGGAGAAGAGGGGGGCCCAATCAACGAAGGAAAAAGGCCAACCGGCAGCGGGAGGGAGCAATTTGTACGACGGTCAATAACGGCGCTACCAGTTACCGCCGTCAAGCCGCAAGCCAGTCACGGGGGACCAGCACCAAGACGTCCGTAAAAGGGACACGCGATCAGGACATAGCGGATCTGTGAGCCCATGAGGGCATTAGGAGTGCAAGGGGGGCAGCTACGATACAGGAATTCTCAGGACTTCTGAGGGGGCAAACCCCGAAACTTTAATCACAGGAAAGGTTGAAAATCCCGATCACCCCTAAAGAGGGGAAGGTCTGCCGCGATTGTTCATCAAAACCGAGCCGCGCCGATTATTTCACTAGATCGTGAGAGACGTAGGGGACATCTGCCACGGGGCGGTTGGATCAAAGTCCGTGGTGTTCGTTTGTGTTAGGTCGGTCTAAGTACCCCCGGCCGCGAGGGACGTTCTCGGAACTACCTGCCAGGTCAGGCGTAAGGGCATAAAGAAGTCGTATGTAAGCGTACCAATGAGAAAACTCCATTTTAACGCAGTGGTCGTAAGAAAGCAATAGGAGGGACCTCATCACAAATAGAGCTGGGGGGATTGAGAAATTGGAGGCGCTTTTTTGCTCTCGAAGAGCGAACGTTTAAGTATTTCTTAACGTAGGTATCTTGGAAAGACAACTCTGAGTTTTTTTGCAGATTGATATGATGAAGCCAAGGGCCTGAGGCTGCCGGATTCCCGGATCTAAGAAAAGCCACTAACTGGGGCCCGTGCGTAACGGAAACTGCTAAAGAGGCGCCGAACCCTTAGTAAGTACACTACCGGTAGCGATGAGATACGCGGGAAGCCCTCATTTGCGAAGGAGGGTATTGTAGAGGTCGACATCTTTTTTTCCGGTGTTCGAATCGCCGCGTGATCAGCAATCTGGAACCCACCAATTGAGACTGGAGAACAGACAGCTGCGGTTGGATTCCTATCAATAAAGAATTGGAATTCCGAGTTCGATACCGAGGAAAAAACCGGCAAGATGCCGGCAAGGCCAGGACCAAAAGGGAAAGGCGAATGGGGAAGGGGGCCCCGGGGGGGGGGGGGCCCCTCCTTCATGATGCCGATATGCCAGTAGCATTGCTTTTACTAAACGAATCACGGAAGAGGATTTTGGGCAAACGTTGGGGGGGGGACTGAGCCGGGAGAGATGGGACGACACTGTGGCAACAATGAAGGGGGCGGTAGCGCAAATTAAGAAATCAGAGAACGGGTTTCATTGGCAGGAAGTTATTTACACCACCCCGATCTCGTGAAAGCCTAAGCTCGAGTCGCGAAGGGATCGGTTTCCCTTCGTCCGAGGGTCTAAACCAGGGAAGAACGTGCAACGCCGGGTCTCGCCGTGGAGGAAGGTTCCAAGGGAGAGGGAGACTGGTCTCGTGAATGTCGCCGCGATTTCACGGTCGAATACAGTTTGAGGAGCATGCTCTCTAAACTCAAGAAAACATGAAGTTTGGGGGGGAAGGAGACTAACGTCTCTTCGCTGCGGCTGGACCCAAACCAGAGAGTATCGGCCCACATTCAGTGACTGCTAAAGAAAAAAGATTTAGTCCCAAGCTGCTCGAGGAGAAATGACGACCGGTTTGATCGGACTGCACTCTTTGGGTCGAAAGCCGTATTAGAGAGCAGGGGGAAACCGCTGAAAAGGAAAAAGGATGAGGAGGGGGGCGGAGGGAGACAACGTCGAAACAAAACCCTGAAAAGAAAAACTTAAAAAAAGCCCGAAAAAAGGGGGGGGGGAAGGAGGCCGGCCGCGGATCGCTCAAGAGTGGCGAGCGCGCTCACGCCAGCACGGGAATGTTAAAGCGCCGATTGCATAGGAGAAGGCAGGCCATCAACAACCGGAGCGAGGCGTTCTGAGACAAGAGGGCAAACAACCATGCGTCGAGACGCGTCCTCCGATTCGGCGGGTTGGAAGCTCCCTGCCAGGGAAGCGTGCAGGAATACCCCGTATCATCCGCATGGGGATATGAGTAAGCTCTATGCCGTTGGCGTGACCGCAATCAAAGCCAGGAAGGAGCACCTAAACCGTATCGGCATCACAACATCATCTGGTTCGTGCGTCTGGCGCCCTAGAGGGGTGGAGCCTCGGGCCAACGACCGGTCAGATTTTTCACCCAGGCGAAGCAATCTCGAAGCGAAGGTTGGCAGGGACGGAAAAGATTAACCTTTCGTCTAGTCCAGCGCCCAAGAAAGTCGCGGGCATGGAGCAAAGGAACGCACCTTCTGATGGAATGAGGAGAAGGAGATGTAAAAAAACGGACAAAAAAGGGGAAGTGGGGGTAACGAAATTTCCGGGGTGGTGCATTATTCCTATAGGGGGGGAACTTGGGGAAAGAGGGGAAGTCCAAGGTGATTGAAAATTGGCGAGGCAGCGGCGGGCTGTGCGAACTTAAAGGGAAGGGGACCAAGCCATCGGGACATCTATAGCAAGGAACCAGGGAATACTGTATTGATCAACAGGGAAACAAGGAGGAGGAGTGGATTACCATGTTATAATGACGAAGACAGTAGGCAGGAAAGCTTTAATAGAAGTGTCCCCGCTGGCGAAGTCGAGACAACCCGTTTTGTCCCGAAGAATCAAAATGGTACGATATGCGGCCAAACAAAAAAAAAATGGGGGACCCAGCAACAATAAGCCGGGAGAAATATAGGCGTGACTTTTCCGACTTGATCTACTACATCAAGGATTCCAGAATAGGGGCGCAGTGCTAAAAAAATGCCAGCTAGTCGAAAGGGGGGCGATGGGGAGAAGTCAGGAGAACGTCATCCGGAAAACCAAGTGAACGGGAGGCCCAAAGAAGGCGCGTGAAAAGAAAAGAGGGAGGCATCGTGCCGTGAGGAACAAGTCAACATAAGGGAGCAGAAGGAACGACGAAAAAGAGCTTTTGGGGGGAAAAATGGAAGAAACCGTGGGGCAACGTGAAAACCAAAAGGTTCCCGGGTATTTGAGAGCGGTCACTCGCACCTGCACTCATGTTACTCTCAATCTTCACCAAGGCTGCAGATATGGGGGTCGTAGTGGTCAAGATGGACACTGGGAAATCAGGGCCAACCTAGGCTGGAGCCAACGAGGCGCTGTAGGTGTGCTTTGCCATATTGGTCTCAAGCGAACGGTCGCGCGAAAAAAGAAGTTTTGAAGGTCGCCTGACGGCACTCCTCGTCTTCTCGTGAAAAATAGGCGCCGTACATCCTCTCGTGAGTATTGAGGCGTCGTGCGTTAGCAGAGACTCCAGGAAGACGATCAGAACGGCCACGGCGACAAAAACAACAGCGAAGGTGGAATTGCGGTGGAATGGGGGGTTTACTCCCGCTCATAACGGTTTGATGTACTTTGGTGGACCGACTCTCTGCTCAGGGAAGAAGTATGGGGGGGAAGCAGGATCTGCAAAGACCCAGCTTGCAGCTTCAGGAGAGAAACCTTTTTCGTGGGTGGGCTTTCGAGCAGCTTGAATATGAAGTAACTCTTGGGACGGGATGTCGCAGCGTGTTTGGGTAGCATACGAAGATCGGGACTCCAGAAAATCATGGGTTAATTGTAAAACGGGAGAATAATCAAATGGGGGGATAGGACCAAATCGGGGGAGGAGGGATAACATGTCAGAAACTTTGTAGACAAGAAAATCAAGGAATATCACCCGGGACCGGCCCGGAAGGAGGTACGGTGCAAACCGCTAAGGGCTTTATCTGGGTCCGACGACGGGCACAACAAAAAAAAAGGAGACCAGTTAAATCTGCGAGGAGGGCTATCATCTGGGGTCGTAAAAGTCGGCGGTGGTCGAAGAAATGCATGGACCTAAACAGCGTGCAAGAAGAGGGGGTTATAACCGCGCTGGGGGAACAGGAATCGTGCCCATAAGCGTAAACCGGAATCCCGCCAACGCAAGGAGCCATCGATGTATCGGTTAGGAAAAAGAACGGCCTGAAGGGGGCACCCGAGAGGGGAAGGGGGCCCCCCCTGCAGGAGATTCGGGGAGTGTCTCCGGCATGAAGATTGCAGGACGAGTCTCGAAGAACTAACCATCGAGGACGCTCGAGACCAACGGAAGGAAAGGGGAGGGATAAAGGGAGTAGCTCACCGTTCAATTCTGAAAAATTGGGCGCGGACCGTAAACCAAGACCACGCGCAGAGAACTCAACTCTTGCATTCGCCGACGACGATGGTCTCGATAGAGTTCCGTCAATCCAGAAAGGATCCATTCCTTGGGTCCGGCGAAGAGACGAACAAGGGGACAGTAGCCAAGGGCGTTAGAGGGTGCTGGGGAGCCGCCAGCGCGACGCAAACAGACCTGGAAAGAAGATTTCCCAGGCAGCAAGACAATGATATGTAAAAACGGTTAACCCCAGCTCAGTACCTCATGAACGGTCAGGAGAGAAACGACACCCATTCTCTCAACTCGGGGGGACGACAACCCAGACAGCCTCCTCTTGCGTTGTATGAGCTGCATATGGTCACGGGACAACCATGCGAGGGTCAAATGTCTCAGCTCACAGTGTCGCTCGATGCACGGCAGGCACCACAGGCCTCGTGGCTATGAATAGTCGGAACAGAACCGCGGATCGTTGGTGCAACTACGCGCGGAACAGAAGGAGGAACCCACGCGCGGAGGTGAGCCGATAAGTGCGCGCGGAAATCGAAAGGGGGGGGGGGAACGGAATAGAGGGAGGAAAGGAAAGTTTGGTACATTGGGCCAAAGGGACGGCCGATTTATTGAAGTAAAAAGACATTTAAAAAAGGTTCGGCGCAAACATGACCAGGCGGTACTCATTACAACTATCGAACCCTTAATCCGAAATGGATGGATTGACAAAAAGATCAGCTTATAGATCATAGGGGGGGGGTAGCGATGGCCGTATCCAAAGAGCCTTGGGAATCATTTTGTAACCCGTTGGTGAAAAAGGCTTGATCGAAAGTACGGGGGAGCGCGAAGGACATAAAAGGAGGAGAAGAAGGTTTGGAACGGGTCCGAGTCGACTGCCTGTTG
>Ga0179593_1260304_pt1 | contig 12889 bp, 17 predicted proteins | sample CZODoug2_1_08_16_FD_185931 | JGI IMG/M metagenome (GOLD analysis project Ga0179593, IMG submission 185931) | Vadose zone soil fungal communities from Angelo Coast Range Reserve, California, USA - CZODoug2_1_08_16fungal (PacBio error correction) | ecosystem: Environmental > Terrestrial > Soil >...
GATGGTACTCAGTGTGGACAATGGGCAAAAGGCGGTGAAGGGGAAAAGAGGGTATTGCATATGGGGAGGGTAAACATGGTTATTTCCTTTTCGGACCTGCCGGTCACTTTTAAAAGAAGAGGTCTAAGTACCACACAACGTCTACTCAAACTATTTTCACGAGAAAGAAAGACAAAAAAGAGGTTGGGAAAGCGGTTAAACGTGTGAGTCCAATTCTGGAATTGAGGCTCGGGGGAAAAATAGTGGATCGGAGAAAGATGTCCAACCGGTGAAACGCGGAAGCAAAGCGTCCACTGATCGATGTTGGGAACTCTCAAGTCATGGAAATCCTAGTTGGGCAAGCCAAAAAATCTAAAAAATTGGCAGGGGAGGGGGGCATCTCCAGACACACCCATTACACAAGGAGGGGACATCAAGTAGTAAAGTGAAGAAAAATGGGGGCAAAGCTAGACAATGCCGCAAGAGGGGCCGTCATGTTAATTAAAACACGATAGGAGAAAAAAGGAGGAGGTCGCCTAAGCTAACTGAGTCCATACCTGAACCTGGTACACTGGAAGAAGGTCGCAGGAGCCTGTGCGAAGAAACACGAGAAGAGAGAAAGTTATCACCTGCCTCCGCTCATTTCACAAAAAAAAGGCCACGCACGAAAAGAAAGCACACTTTGTAGCGCCGTATGCGATCCTCCCGGTCTCTTGCCACCACCGCCCGGTTGAGTTAGAAGACGTCCGCCCCTCGAATGGGACAAGCTCGAAAAAAGAGGGAAAACGTCAGACGCGATCCTCAACTGAGAAAAATAAAAAAATTCTCGAACCGTAGGGCCGGGCTCGTCACCCTCGAGGAGCGCAAGAACCGAACGGGTGCTCCAACGCATCGGGGAGCCACAAAGCAACACCCCACAAAACAAAGGGGAAGTTTTAAGAATCGAGTACCAACCAAAAATTGAAGGGTAGGCCAACATCAACCAAACCGTAAGATAAAGAAAAAAATAAGACCAGAACGCAGCAAACGGCGCTGGGGAGAGCTCAATCCACCTAACGAGGAGGAAACGCGCCTTCTACGTTATCTCGAATAGACATTTTCACTAATCACCACGGCCGCGTATCCGGATCGTAAAAAAGAGAGCAAGCCCAAAGAGGAGCTTACAGTCGCCAAAAACCGGAGGGGGAAAAAGATCCCAAGAAGTCAAATCCAATGACATCGTAAAGGGCGTTCCACTTCTCATGGAATAAATACTTCACTAACGCACAAAATCACGTAATCCACAACGAGGATAAAAAAAAGCAGGGAGGAAACGAGCTTCATTCGGTCCATGGAGAAAAAATATATCGGGGGGCAGGGGGGCAGCCCTAGCAGCGTCATTGAAAGGATTCAAAATTTTGAGGGAAGGGAGGTACAGCAGGGGGGTCACAACAGTCCAACTATCAGATGAGGGCTCTTTAGGACCGGGATCCATACTGGTCGGTGTCAGCTGGAAATTGACTCTCCCGCACAGGGAAAAGCCTAAATAACAGGAATAGGACACATCATCGCAAGGACTATAAAAAAAAGTCAAGTGCAAGGTAATCATCTGGAGGACGGGTGAAAGTGATCCACGTTCTAAAAAACGAGGAAGATTTCCTCCAGCTGGTCGTAATCCGGAAGAACCAGGTGAGGGGGCGGGAAAAGTTCCCAAAGCCTTCTGCGGCAGACTCAGGGGGGTCCATTCTGAAGGGTCCCTAAACAAATACGGGGTCCGAAAAACAAGCGAAGGCACCAAAAAAACGGGAGGGAGAAGATAGTGTTAATCGGGGGGGAAGGGAAACTTAAAAAGTGGGAACAAGGATGTTGGCAGCATCGAGGGTGAAACCGGCAGCACTGCTTTCAAAGGGGCGGATTACAAAGGGATCCACGTCGCCAGGGGTTTTCAGGGGGGGGGGGGGGGGGGGGGGTTTGGGGGGGGGGGGGTGTGGATGGAAGTCAAAAACAAAAAAAGCCAGGACCTAGAGAAGATCCGGCGCCCTAGCCCAAAGTAAGCAGGGAGGGTAATCCGATATGACCGGGCACTATGAGGACAAGAAAACCGTTTCCCCTGGGTTACAAGCGGCACAGTCAGATGGATCCGCGGAAGAAGAGAAAAAATAAAGGCTGAGCTGGGGGTGACCGGGGGAAAGGCGAAGGGAAACCAAAGGGTGGCTGGAAAAAAAAAAAAAAAAATAGTTCATTACTAAGGGGGTGCTGGACCTGACATGGATAAGAGGGGGGGAGACAAGATCTTGTGCCAAGCAAGGGGGGGCGTTTTGGGTTAATAGAAGGATTATGAGCAAGGGAATAAGAGATTCCAAATGAGAACTGGCGAAAAGACATTGAGTTTGAGAGGATTGGAGGAAAATTGACATGAAGAGTTGCGATGAGAAAGAGGGGCGCGGCGGAAGGGGTGGGGACGAAAAGAAAGGGGATAAAAAGTGATCGAAAACCTAGACGAGGGGTCTGACTGACGTCGCACAAACGGCGGTGGCCGAAGGGTCGGTGAGGGAGGGAAAACAAAAGCCTGCTAGCGACGATTAGCGGTTTCAAGGGAAAAGACGGTGTGGAGGGAAATGGAATGTGAGAGGGAAAGTTTCCTTGTACGAGATCTGAAAGGATGCGCGTGGCGGGTGAGTGGAGCAATGCGGGCGAGGGGCCGGAAATTTTGGGGAAGAGAGGCGGTGAAGAAAGAAAAAAATTGTCGGGTTGGGTTACGTTTTGACGAAGGTCGCGGGCGAAATACGAAGGGCTCGGAGGGCGGAGAAAGAACTACACAGGCAGGGGGGGTAGAAGGAGACCGGAATTATTCGAAGAAGGCGAATATAAAAATGAGGGCATATGTGGAGAATTCTGGAACTGCCGTGGTGGGGTTCGGAAGGGAAAAATGGAAAAAATTAAGGAGTGGAGATTGCGGCGGCGGGAAAACCCGGCTCTATTTGCGTAAGTGAAAAGGTTAACTTCAGGCGGAAAATTGAGCAGTCCCAGTAAGGCGCGTGGGACAAGAGGTTCAAGGAGGCAGGTGTTCGGCGTTCAGGGAGGAACACGTTGCGTTATTAATAGTATTGGGATACAGAAATCGTGTACGGGAGGTGTGGGTACCCAAAAGAAGATGGGGGGACTGGCCACTAGGGGAGAGGAAAGGAGCGTGAGAGGACTAAAACCGCACATCGGGTATCAGGAGAGGAAAGACGGTGTTGAGCAAAAAAGAAATGGGACCAGATTATATTCGGGAAAGAAAGGTAGGAAGAAAGTAAGTACCCAAGTAGAACCGGGCGCGCTATCGAGGGGTTCTGTCTAGCTTTCCAGATGTTTTGAAAAAAAATCGTCATTGTGAGGAGAGGAAGAGTCCCATGCTGGGGGAAAAAAATGGACAAAAGGAACGAAAAAGGAAAGAATACAAGAGGTTAGGGGGAAGTCAACCCAAGAAAACTGTAACTGAGGATTTCGAAATTGGGGGGGAACTTAAAAAAGATTGGAATTCACAGAAAATAGGGCGAAGAATGACACCGACATAATAGAAACGGGGGTAGTCGAAATAAGCGGATGGGCTAGGGGGCAGAAAATAAGAAATAGATAAATAATGGGAGCTGATAGTAGTTTAGATGGGACTAAGGTAAGAGCTACTGACAAGATAAAGGAATAAAAATTGGAGAAGGAAACTATTTGCGGTTCCATTAACTGACTGGGGGGGAAAAGGAAGAAGAGTTAATGAGTTTCAGGAAAAATATGCGATACCGACGACCTACTTTGCAATAAAAGCTAGCGGTGAGAAATGATGACACAATTCTGCCTGGTCATTTCTCCAGGACCGGGAAGCACATTCACCCTTTCTTAAGCCCCTTCAGCCGAAATAAAGTGAGTAAAAAAGAAAAAAAAAAAAAAAACAAGTAAAGTCTGGAGGGACAGGGGAGAAAGGGAAGGGAAACGAGGGCGGTCCTTGACTCAGAGAAAAAAAGAGAGAGTATCAAGGCTTGTTCTAAAACAACGGAGGGGGGGGATCTCTCCTTGTCTAAGAAATTCATTTTTGGGAGAAGAAGAGAAGGGAAAGCAACGCTCTGAGAAGCAGCAAAAGGGGGGTATCGAAAAAGGTCGGGTAGGAGGAAGGGGCTGGCGTAGAGCATTTGGGCATTCAAACGGGATTTAGCCCTTAAAGCAAGAGTGGGGGGAGTTGGGAGAAGAAAAGCATAGGGTATGGAAAAAGAAGAAGGAGAGAGCTGAAACTGGGGACTTAACCTCAAGGGGGAGTCCAAACCAGTTACGGGGGGGGCGCCAAATATGACTGCACAATTTGGGGGGGGCCGGTTCTTAGAGGGAAAGGAGGACATGAGAGGACCCATCTACGAAAAGCCGAGAGTAGGGGGTCCAGATCGAAGGAGGGGAACGATTGCAGAGGAGTTCATTCTTCTTCGACCGGGAGAGGGCGACAATCTGATGGAAAAGGGGATATTCTCCTGACCTTATTCGATTGATGGTGAGAAGAGGAAAGCTGTGGTAAAAGTTTTGCCAATTGCAAAAATAGGGGTGGCTCAAAGGGGGGACCAGGGGTGCTAGGCGGGTCAAGTTGGTGGAGGGACTGTGTCGAGCCGTTCCTGACAGAACGCAGTTTCCAGTAAAAGATAAGCAGACTATGGGTTCAAAAAAGAGAAACCAGAACCCAGAAAGATGGGAACTACATGTGGTGGACTTAAATTTCTAAAAGGTAGGGGAAAATCCCTCCCTAAAGAGGGTTGCAGCTGGTCGATGACCTAACAATGGGGACTTATCACAGGGTGAAGGCCGATGTGAATGGTAAGAAGACTGCGCGGGGCCTGTTTGGGAGACAACAATCTGGGTCACGGGCTGGGCATCTCAGGGAAATCAGGCGGAGGCTGCATTCATTGAGAGGGGTTAAGAATGAAAGTTCTCGAAAAGCAGGGATCCATTTGGGGGAACGAGGTCAGGAAGGTGAATGGCCATCGTGAATTAAGAAAATCAGTGGGGGTCAATTAGCGTCGGAGGAAGGGTGGAAGCCAATACTCTCACAGCAATCGACCTTTACGCCGCTCATTCACCAAACAAGCAGTTCAAAAGAAGGGAAACAAGAAAAATCATAAGCAATTTTAAATATGAAAGGAAAGGGGGCATCATTACACGACGTTCCAAAACACCGCCTCTGTCGTATTCGGGTAAAAGCACCCCAGTCACGCTAAAAAGAAACAATGCTTCAACCCTCGATCCTACGCGAAACGTATCGGAAAGGGAGGCTTTCCGCTCGAAACACTGCTCTATGGAGAAAAAAAAACCCAGACGGGAGAACGAAAAAAGCCACAACACCGAGCCGCCAGTCGGAAAGTCTAAGGGCAAGTAAACCGGGAACCAGGTACCGTATCCGGCACAAAAAACAAGGAGGACGAACCAACTCCGTCAGAAGCAAACACGGCTAGGGGAAGAACATGCGGACCGCACCAAATTCACCAAAAAAGGGGACTAGCGACGGGACAGGATCGCTTCCCTGGTCAAGTCAAGTTTACTCCGCAATAACGGAAGCTGACCAGAGATCGTAACCAAAGCATCCGCCGGGGAAGGAAACATCTTTAAGGGATTCTCTGAAGGAAAAAACTCCCGGGAAAAAGTCAAAGTCAAACTTCGGAAACGTAACTTGTAGGGTCGAGAAGCGCTCCAGCCAAACACTGAGAAACGCAACCATATATACGCAAACTTTCAAATCAAAAAAAAAGCGGGAAAAGCCAATGAGTACAGAGGGGGTACCACTCCGGGGAAAGGGGGTCATTGGCAGAAAGAGGATTAAGGAGTGTATCCGCCAAAGAAAGTTTGGCGGCGTCCAGGTAAAAAGAAGACCAACGGGCCCACGAGTCAGAGTGAATGAAAAAGGTGAATGGAGGACATAATGGGGCCTCCGCTTGTAAATGTGGGAAAGAGAATGCAGGAAAAGTCATAGTGCCGGAAGTCGTAACTGAAAGCACAGGAAGCGCAGGGGGACTGGATAGGGCGCGGAGAAGGGTGGGCGCATATCAGACAAAAGGGGCTTTGAGACCCCCATTTCTTACAAAAGCGACGATTGAGGCAAATCGAGTTGAGTAATCAACGCGACAAGGTGCGGTGGTACGGTACATTTACCAGCCTTCTAAAAGGGTGATACTCGTCAAAAAAGGGGGAAAAACGTGGGGACGGTCTCAGAAGGTCAAAAAAAAACGCTCTAGACCCCAAAAAGAGGAGGGGGGAAAGAGAGATTATGACATTTACGAGCGGGAACTACACGTTAGAACCTCTGTAACAGTAGTATGGAAAGAAAGTCGCGAACTTTAACAGGCAGTCCGGAATTTCGCGGACGACAGACGATGGGACCTTCGAAGGGGGGTGTTGTCAGTGGATGCAAAAACTAACGACGGGGAAACACTATGAAAAACCGGGGACACAAAGGAAGTACAATGGCGAGGAAGGAACCGAGAAAGAAGCCGGAAGTACGACCGTGCGCAGGGGGACCAAGACCTAGGCACATGAGGTCAAAACGAAGCGGGAAATAAATCAATCGTGGGAACCGTGAAAAAAGGGGTGACCGGACGCCGAAAAGGGGGGAGTTTTGGCCCGGAATCACGTTGAAATGAAAGGAGAGGAGGTACCTGGACAGAAAAAAGGGACATACTTGGGGAAAAAACGAGGGAGCGCCCAGACAGAGTTGTGAGATAGGGGGGGGAGGATTACGTGGGGGACATGGAGTGCGTATGGATTGGAAAGGGGGAACGACAATTTGACGCTTTACTTGGGATCGAGGGGATGCGGGTGGGGAGTCCGTTTAGGGGGGGCGGGAGAAGCTGGTGAGAGGCGGGGCGTGGGGAAACATCAGCTACGCGGAAGGGTGGTGAGAAGGCGATCCTGAATGCGCAGGCCGCGGTGGGCAATAGTGGGGGGGGAGAGATTTATCAGAAAAAATGCGGAGGGCGGACGGAGGGGATCAGGCGTGAATCAAAGGTGGATGCAATGGGAACGTACGGACCACTGGGAGGTTGGTCAAGGCGAGTCGGGAACGAATGGCGGCTCGTGACGGGGACGGGGTAGCACGATGCAGGGATACAGATGAAAAGAAAAGAGAGGAGAAAGAGCAAGAAAAAGGGGTTCGTCATTTTAGTGGTTTCACGAGAAGAGCAGGCGAGAAAAAAAGATTGAGAGGGCTGGGGGTTCTAACTGACAAGCGCGGGGTTGGGAAGAGACCGAGATGCGAAACGCCATAATTCTTTGAGATTCGATGAAGGTAAAGAAGGTGGGGTAGAAAGAAATGGTAGCAGGGGAGGATTTGGGCGCAAACGGATCCCTCTATATTGATAAGAATTTCCAAAAGGGGTCCTTATGATCAGTCTTCGGGTTAGGAGGGAATAAAACTTAAGCGAGCATCAAGGCTTTGGCAATCGGAGGTGGGACTAAGGGTAAAGCTTAGGAATCGAAGAAGTGCTGACAGCTAGGGGAATTGCGGAGTAAGATGGCAGAGCCCGTGAGCAAGTGGGGGTGGCGGGAAAACTTATCGCCAGAAAAGCTGGAGCGGGGAGAAACAGCACATCGAGCGACGGGTGGGGGGAAAGGTGTCAAACTGGGAGGCATCTAACCCGACTGGAAAACGGTGTAGGGGGAGAAAAGAATTACAAGAAGACGGGGTAAGAATTTCAACCAATGGAAGAAACCTCTAAAATAATCTGGTCGGGCTCTCTGAGGGTTGTTGACATAGATGGGAGGGTACATGTAGCGGTCCAGGAGGGTGTCAAACCGGGAGAACGAATGAAACTAACCCAAACCAACAAACAACCGATTGGACCAAAAAGTGCCCCACCTTGGTTAAAAAAGGGCCACTGGATTTTCTGGCAAGGGGGGTGCCACTTCTTAAACATATGAAATCCAAAAAAAGAGGGAGAGAATTGAACGGGCGGAGGGACGTCATCCAAAGGGGGAAAATCAAAGTAAGCTATTTCATCAAAGGAGGGACTCTTGAAGAAGAAAAAGAACGCGTCAAACAGAAGGCAGGCAACAAGGTCTCCGCTAGGAGTCAGGTGGGGTCGAGGGAAAGAAGGGAACAGAATCTACGGGAAAAAAAAACCTAAATATAAAATTTGCTAAACAGCCCGTGAAGGATGGTTCCGCTGGCTTTGGAATGCCACAAAGAGAAAATTACCTTTGAGGAGACAGATCTGAGATCACCGACACAGGGATAATGCTGGTCACGACACACTCAGGGGGAGGGGGAGTCCTCCAGAAACGCTGAGTAGGGCGAAAGCCTTTGAGCAAGAAAAACGGGGAGAAGCCCAAAAGAAAGTGAAGACCATGAACTGGTCTTCTTGAATTTAAAGGAAGAAGAGACACTTGCGGGCCTCTACTGAGAAAAATGACGGGGGGGGTTTCAAAGCGAGGTAAGAGAAAAAAACGGAGTGGGAAGCACCTCGGGGGGAGACCTCCATACCCTCCGAGTTTTTCTCAAAAAAAGAAGAAAGACATTCTCGCAATGAACAAGGGAGAACACTTGTTCAAGGGGGAGGGAGATCCGTTCAGCACCGGCGTAGATTTTGCAATTAAAGGAAGGGACCGAAGCAGCTAGGGGGGTTACAGGGGGGGAGACGCACCTAAGAGGTTAGAAACTTGAAAGGGGGGGGCGGGATGAGTCAAAGGTCAATTCTAAACCAGAGAGGTGGGAATCCAAAAGCCCAGATGGAAAGCGCGAAAAAATAGGACTGAAAATGGGGGGTATCACAGGGAATGGTAGGGGCATAGAATTTGACATAGAATCTGAAAGTGAAGACAACGATAGACCTTTGTGTCCGATATGAAAAATTTTTTCCGACGATGGAAGCAGGGTAGAGTTGATTAACAAAAAAAGGGTCGTGCCACAGAACGAAAAAGAAAAACGAAGTTGGGGGAGAAAGTATTTCGAGTCCGTTCCTTCTTGAGAAAGAGGGTAGGGGTTAATCAGCTGAAAAAGATGTGTACAGGGTGGCAATTGAAAAAAGTGTGCTCAAGTGGAAAGTTTATGGGGGAAGGGGGGGGGCAAATCATCGTATGATTGCAGGGCGGTCCTCCGTTAGGGGGGAAAAGAAGAAGGACTGTTCTTGATCAAGGTCACCCAAAGATACTCAACGGGGTTCAAAAACTCGGGAAAGGAGGGGGACACCAAAGGATAGGAGCGGTTGCTACATGGGGGGGGAAGTAATCTCACGGAGGAGGGAATGAGAGAGGGGAAATAGTCGGGTGTGGCACATAGGGGAAAGAGTGCAGAAAAAAAGTTACGAGCACATCCACTGCCGCAGGTCTGGGGGGGGCGTACTACTTGCGAATTGTGGGGAGAAAGAACCACAGAGTGGGGGAAAAACTGCAGGGGGGGGGCAACGGGTGTTGAAAGCATCAGAAAGGACCTATTCGTACAAAAGGAATTGATACCGGATCCTAAAGGGGTACGACGGAGTTCACGAATGAACTCAGGAAGTCCATTGAAGGGGGGCACGATCTGACGGTCAGGGAAGGAGAGTTCGTACGAAGAAGAATTCCATACCTGAAAAAGGTTCCCTGATATCAATAGAGAGGAGCTGTATGAAGAGGAATACTCGGACACGCGAGAAGTGTTCTACCCTTTAAAAACTAATTTCACCACCGGTTGAAAAAGGAAAACTGTACACTCATGCAGAAAGGGGTATGGCCCTTCTTCAGAAGGAAAGGGAAGGAGACACCACACCGAAGGGTGTATGAGGAGACGCCACGCGGGAGAGAATGGACACAGAACAACATGTTCCCGCCGGGAGTCACGGAGAAAAAGAAAAGTATCGAAAAAGGGGAATTGTCTCCTTCTTCCACGATAGGAAAAAAGAGGAATAGGATCTCAAAAGGAGCCGGTCGGGAACGCAACTATCGTTCGAAAAGGAGACAAAAGGGGCCACGGGAGCAAGAAGGAGGCAAAGGAAACTAAAAGGTCCTTATCTTTTAAAGGAAAAAAAGGAGCTTCAAGAAAACCGCTAAGATAAGGAACGGAACAAAAAAGGGGATCGCTGTGATTCAAAGGGAAATCAACGAAGATTCGCAAACGAGTTGAGAAGTCAGGAATCGAGGCCATAAGGGGTAGAAAGATAACCGGAGCGTAGAGATAACCACCAGAACGAAACCAGCTTTCTTTACTTCTAGTCAGGACAACCCCGGAAAATATCCCCAAGCAGGGGAAAAATGTCTCTTCTAAAGGAAAAGAGGTCAACTTTGTTCGAAGAGGATAAGGGAGAAAATAATGAGAAATAAAGGATACGCAAAAGAAAGAAAACGCAGGAGGTCCCTCGCTGAAAAGAGGAGGGGAAAGTCGTAAAGATGCAATTTTTGAAAGGGGGGGAAATCACTCGCTTCGGGATGGAAAAAGGGAAGCAATCTTGTGAGGGCAGACTGGACCAGCAGGGAAAAAAGGCCAAAAACATAAGATGATTGACGTTGAGATGTAGACATAAGGAAGATTGTACAATGGGGAACAGCCCGGTGGCCAATGAAGTGGAAAATAAGACGTCAGGAGCATTAATCGAAGGTGTAGACTTAGGGCGGAGGGAGCTGGCGATAGTAGTAAGAGAAGAGGATGGGAGACCATGGAAAAGGGCGAAGGAATCCCCATAAGCTGGGGGGAGGAATGAATCGAGCGGGTGAGGGTCCTTTCAAGAGACTTCTTGCTTCCAACTAAGAAGGGTGCACGAAGGTAGGCGGTTTCAGGCGAAATAGTAAATGGCAGACTAGCAGACAACAACAACCTTAGGAGAAGAAAGAGAGTGGTTTGAGGGAGGTCACTTTACGGGAAGAAAAAACTGGGGAAAAAGGGAGTATTTTCAGAAGAAGGAGGCTGGGAATTACCGGAACAAGCCGAGGGAGAGGATGTAGAAAAGTGATGGGAAAATCAGAGCCGTTTTAGAAAGGGGATGCAACCGAAAGCCGGAGGAAGGAATTCCGAAGGCGACGGGGAAGAAAGAGCATGCCAAGGCGATGAGGTGGCAGCCCTGAAAGAATGCGGTCAATATGAAAACGTGAGCGGTTCCACTTTTACAAGAGGGAAAGGAATTAAGTAGGGAAGCGAAATCTAATATATGATAGGGGGTGGACGTTGAACATGAGGGGACGAGGGGACTCTCTAAAAATGAGGGGGAGGATCAAGGAAAGGAAAGCCGAGCGTGCTGGGTACAACAATTTTGGAAAGAGGGGGTCGAATGGTACTTAAATGGGGAAAAGCCTGAGTTTTGTAATACGATATTCTTGAATGAAGTGGAGGGGGGGGTCCTGGTGGGGTATGCGATTCCGGAGAAAAAACGGGAGAAAAAAGGGGGAAGAAGCTGGGGTATTAGAAGAATGCGGGGGATGTTGGATTTTTGTCGATGAGAAAAGAAAAATCCGTCGGGGAGTATCGGGGGGGATATCCAAGGGATAAGAAAGGTTATTCGGAGCAAAAGAGACGGGGAAAGGGCTATAGGCGGCGCAGGGCGGAGTTGTCTAAAGAGGGTCCGGTTAAGCTCTTGCACAGCAGGCAAGTTGACGGAAATTAAGGGCTGGGGAGGAAGATCTGGGGGGGCTGGAATGGATGTTAGTGATCCATGACTGGAGGGGTGGAACGGGTACTCGATGATGAAGAAAGGGTCGACGGGTGGACGTGTGACGGGGAGCACGATGGCCCACCGGGAGTCTTGGTCTCAAGAGGATTAGCATTCGTTTCGCTAATTGTAAAGTGTTGAGAGAGGGTCTGTATCGCGGAGGGGAAGAGGTTTGCGACTTGTGCAGAGGCCTGAGGGGGAGGGGCGGAGAAGAAACAAAAACGGGTCGGGGTTGTTCAACGAGAACGGGAAGTCTCGACGGCTCATTAAGTTATGCGGTGGTAGGATTCATCTTGGGAGATTACTGGGAAGGGGGGGGGGTTAAAGAGAATTTTGAAGTTAGAATCTTTAATTGCGGAGGAGACAACAGATCCAGTCGACGTTGGAACCCAAAGGAATTGAGTACCTTATGGGGGGGGGCGACGATCAGGCATGAAGGAGGTCGGGGGGGCAATCACGGACAGGCGCTGTGATGGTTCGAGCCATTTCATGACTGGAGGGAGTGAGTATCAATTTGGACACAATAGTTCTGGAGAAGGAGGGAGAATGGCACGCCCTGAAAAAAGGAATTGTTGGGGTGCCCAAGTTCTCAAAAAAAAGGAGGCGTTAGGGGGGAGAAAGCCATCGAGGAAAGAAGAGTGAAAAATTCCTCCAATGGGGACCTCGCAAAAGTGACAAAGATCATCGTAGAATGAAAAGAAGTTCAGATGAAAAAAACAGGTAGAACCGCTCTAGCTCGGGGTCCACCTTGACTGCCGGGGGTTGTCCCCAGAGTCTGAGTAAAAGGGGTACGGGGGGAGAGAGGAAAGTCCAGGGGTGGAAGTCAGGAAAGGCGGGAAAAACGCAAGACACCAGGGATTGCGCAAAGGGACCCAGACCGGGGAAACTTAAGCCACCGTATATTGAAGGGAAGTGGGGGGGGGGGGGGGGGGGGACCACTGCGAAAAAAAAAGGGGGGGTAAGAAAAAAAGAAAAGAAAAAAAAACGGGGGAAAGGAGGGGAGAATAAAGCCCCGGGGGGTACGGTCAAAAAATAGACGTAGAGCGTCTGCAACAAGAAAATGGCCGTAAAGAGGGGCAAAGAGTGCGGAAAGGGAGAATGTCCAAATAAGGCCTCGCGCGCGTAGTCAGAGGGGGGAGTGGAACGTCATGACAGGAGAAAGGGGGCAATAAGACAGACTGAATAAAAATTCAAAAAATTTGGCGCGGTAAAGGGGTTGGGGTAAGCCAATCAATGAGGGGGGAAGGAAAAAAACGTTGGCTCTGAAGATGCGTCCCGCGGTGAGGGAGAAAACTAGGAGGGGAGGTGAG
>Ga0179593_1315147_pt1 | contig 12889 bp, 16 predicted proteins | sample CZODoug2_1_08_16_FD_185931 | JGI IMG/M metagenome (GOLD analysis project Ga0179593, IMG submission 185931) | Vadose zone soil fungal communities from Angelo Coast Range Reserve, California, USA - CZODoug2_1_08_16fungal (PacBio error correction) | ecosystem: Environmental > Terrestrial > Soil >...
GAAGGGAGGGGGTCAAGGTAGGAGAGAGGGCGAGCGCGTTGCGGGGGAGGATAGGAAAAGTATGGACTCAGAGTAGGAAGAAGGTAAGAGAGAGTATCTATGGCCTTGACGTATTACAGAAAAGCCGGGATAAAAAATGAATGGAAAGAATACGAACACAAGGGACGGCGAGAAAAAGGGGGGAAGGAACTCAGAAAGAGGGACGAGCAGGTGGTCCATCCCATACTCGAAGGACTTACTCCGGCTCCGATCCTGAGTGGGTACCATACATCAGAGGGCGGGAAAAGCCTGAAAAGGGAGCAGCGAACTCGTTCCTTGGGAAAGGGTGTTCGAGTATCCTTGGGCGAAGGCAGGAACATCTAGGGCAGGAGCGGAGATACCGAAGTGTCGGATAGGAAATTCCATGCCAGGATTAGAAACAACCGGAGCGAACGACCTGACAAGAAGGGAGGAAGAAGTAATTCTTGTGAAATTCATCGAAAGAAAGGGAAGGCTAAAGTGGGGGGGGGGGGGGGAGAGCTCGGGAAAAAGAGCGGAGGGGGGGACGGCGGATGGGAAAGGCGGCGGCGGCATGGAAGAAGAAGAAAGACGGCCAAACATGAAGGGGAAAAGAAGACGGAGAAGGAAGGGGGGGGGGATGCGTAAGGAGGGAAACAAGAAGAACGGGAGAGGGCTAAAGAGGAAAACCAAGCGGGGGAAAACGAAAAAGAAAGAGGAGGGGAAAAGACGCCCTCGACCGAAAAAAAACAAGACAGGGGACAAAAAGAGCACCGTAAGCAGACGAAAATGACCGCTAGGAAGGTATAGAACAGAAGAGAGGAAGCACAGAAGAAAGAGAAGGGAGAACAAGGAGGAAGACCGGGAGAGGGAATGTAAACAAAATCTCTATAAAAGATGCCGGGGGGGGGGAGTAGACAAGCTCAACACCAAACAGGGGGAACAGGGTATATAGATATAAGAAAAAGAGGGAGTTGTGGAGGGACCCGGTGAAATTGGAAAAAGGAAGGGGATGCAAAAGAAAGGAGGAGGGCTCTCATTCAAGGGCGGGCCGTGCCTTTGGAAACGGAGGGGCAAAAGAGGGTGGCAAGAGGGAAAAGAGAAGAGTAAAGGGGCTGGGCTTGAAAGTTCGACGTGTCACGAACATATTTTGGCCAGCAACAAAGTGGTAAGATGATCCCGGACGAGGAGAGTGGACAACCGGAAGCCACGAAAAGGGCCATTAGATCCTTATGGATTCGGAAGACGGTGAAAGGGAAGTAGGAAGGGTCAGAAAATCCGGACGGCAGAAGAAAAAAAGAACTCCGCATTAAATCCCGACGTCTTAAAGAGCAAGAAGGCCACATGGAGGAAGGCATGAAGGAAAGAAGGGAATCATGTCAATGAATAAATGACCTGAGTACAAAAAGTCGGGAGGGGCTAAAAGCCCTTCTGGGAAGGATAAATCCGAAAACTCGAGGGAGAAAAAAAGGAGTGTGGTGAGACGAGGAAAATTGACCAAAAAAAAAGCGACGAGGCCAGCAGAAGCTCAGGACCGCAGTTGCCCGCACACGACGCGTAGAAGGAGGGGGGGGGACTCACTCCGGAGGGGGAGAAGTGCGCCGCTAGCTTAAAGGATGGGAGGAACCAAGACTGACGGAACAGCCGTCTGCGGAAAGGTTTCCAGGAAAACCAGGAATGGAGAAGAGGCAAGAAAGAACTAAATCGAAGCGGGTCCAGAATCGTCCATAGAGGAAGAGGCGGAAAAAAAACAACGAGGAAGTAGCTCCAAGGCACGCCACAAAGAGGAAAGGCTCAGCTCCTAACAACAAAAGAAAGCGCGAAACCCGGCACCGCCAAAAGCACGTAAAAACTTGCGGGCGGGGACGAAAAGGGAGAAGTCAGAGAAATGGCGGGGGACGAGCCGGGGATCGGAAGTACCGACTATTAAATGGCGGAAGCCGGAGGCCGCAGCGATAAGGGAGAGGGGGGGATAATTTTTTGAGACCTGAGGGGAGGAGACGGGAATCCTGACCTCGATGGAATGCGGAGACGGGGAAGCTCCTACGGGGAGGAAAACCGGAAGTAGGGAAGGGGATTAAAAGCAGTATATACTGAAGGGGCGGGGGGGGTCGGAACGCGGGGGAGGGGGGGGGGGGGGGTGAATTACTACTTCTGGGGGCAAAAGAGGCTTGCACAGTGTCCCAGACCTTCTTCCTACTAATAGTCAAGGGTTGGCCACCAAAAAGAGGGGGGAAAGAGAGTAATAGGAATCCCCCAAAGTATTCAAAAAAAGGGCCGGAGCCTCTTTGGAAAGGACTCTCAGGTACTTGGGAAAAAGAACGGAGACAAAAAAAAAGAATGGGGGAAAAAAAAAGATTCTTTGGGACGTTTAAGAAATCGGTGAACACATAAAAGCGTCTCTGTAGTTGGTGGCCGAAGAAACGCACCACGAGGGAAGTGGGGAAAAGGGGAGGCAATGAGCAAGGAGGAACGTAGAAGGCTTAGTAAAATCCCCTCTGAAAGGGGGACAGGGGCGAATCTGCAAGTATCTTTCTGAAAAGGGGGGGGAATGCTGAGAAAATCTGAGCCGAGGGGGAAGAAGGGAGGGAAAGGAAAAGGGGGGATATCTTCTGATAAAAAGAAAGAAAGAGACGAGGATGCAGAAAGAGGGTCTCGTACAGGGAAAAAGAAGCAAAGGGGGGGAAGAGGGAGGGGGAATTGCAAAAAGAGCATGAGGGACAGGTTGAGGCCCGTCAACACTGAAGTGGGAGGAGCATGCAAGCAGAGGATCGCATGGATAGAAAAAATATCGGGGCAACTTGGCAGGGGACGGCAAATAAAAAAAGTCGGCGAGAAAACGCCATCACGAAACAACAAGTATTACACAAACAACTCCTTACCTTCATAAAGGAAACAGAAGGAGTGCCGAAAGCCGAATAATAAAACGGCTTGAAGGGGAAAGGGGAAGTCGGGAGGGAGAAGAAACGAATAAAATGAGAATCAAAAACGGAGCTGAAAACCATGAAGGGGGTTTATCAGCGAAGGAAAACTGTCCGGCCAGCTGACCGAACAAGACTAAAAAGGAATCCATTATAATAACGTCTCCGAGACGGTGGGGAAATTGCCGAACAGCCAGTTTATCGGGTCAAGGGCTGAGCGGAAGCTAACAGCGATCTTTCAGAAAGGAAAAAAAAAAAAAAAAAAGATCATTTCCAGATCGGAACAAGGAAGTCGCTTACGTCTGTGACAAAATTAATAGCAAACGCGAAAAAGAGGGGCTGATCAGCTAGTGGTAACAGATAGCAGCATGAGGGACTAAAGAAAGAGCGTGCTCTACTAGTGCACAGGATTAGGGTCAGGGAGCGAGCTCAAAAAAAGATTAAAGGGAGAGATAAGGTCTCTCACTTCGAAAGTGGAAATTCGTAGAGTAACCGGAGGTATTCTGGCCGAAAAATTGACTATCTGCCGCGAGAGAGACGATGATTAGGACTGGAGTATCAGGGGGGGGAAGGGCAAAAACTAATCCAGCTGTCACTTGAAGCAATGAGCCTGTTTCCCCCTGTGGAAATTCCAGTCAGGAAGAAGGGGGTAAAGATCAGAAGAGAAAGAAAACAAGGGAGGGGGCGGAACGACACCGTAAACTTCTAAGAGAAGCTAATTTGCTCAGAAAAAGGGTAAAGAGCTGAACGGAAATAAAGGGGATCGCAAGGAAAAACGGGAGAAGGGATCCTTTCAGGAAGAAGAAGAAAGGTGGGAAGCTGAAGAAATTGGGTATCTCGAGAGGACAAGGTCCGAGGTACGATTATTCGAAGAAGGAGAATTAAGGTTTGAGGGGCCAAGGGGTCAAAACTTCATTTAAAGATGGGGGGGGGAACGCCAAGGGGGACTATTATTGGAGGGGGCGGAACACCGGGCGTATCATAAAAAGCGGAAAAGGAAGGAATAGGGATCTATATCCATGGAAGAGATCCGGGGAAGAAATTACGCTTCAAAGGAAGTTTTACTAAAAAAGATTGAGCAGGCTCAGGAGCTTAAGGAAAAAGGAAAGATAAACGCAGAAGAAGGGTTCCTTACTAACCGGAGGGAGTCCTCAGGGAAATGGGAGCTTGTGGGGATAACGCGAATCGCCACTTAGGAGCAAGAACAGACTGAGAGCAAGATGTCTCCAGAGAAAAAAAAAGGGAAGGGAAGAAGGAGAAAAGGAGAATAGGGATCTTACTCCGAGAAGCCGCTGGTACGAAGGAAAAGGTTGGGGATCAGTAGGAAAAAAAGGAAGCTTGGGTGGCAGGAGTCGCAAACAAATAATAGGTACAAGGGTCAGAGGAGGCCAACGTGGAAACAGAAGAGGGGGGGGAAGGCTGGGTCTCCAGAGGGCAAGAATTAAATAGACGGAAAATAAGGCGCCAGGGTTTCCTCACAGTGATTCTCGCAGTAAAACGACAAGGATGGTGTATAGATGGAAATGAAATGGAAAGAAGAGGAGGGAAGAAACGAAAAGGAGACAAAAAGGTCATCAAAGGGGAAGGAAAAAAAACCAGTCACCGAGGGGGGGAGAAAAAGAGACGAGTATATCCTTATCAAAAGAAGGCGACGCTGCTGGATAGAACGGAGGGAAGGAAGGCAAGCAGGAAATCCAAACGGCAGGAAGGAAAAAAAACGAAGAAAAAAAAAAGCAACATAGGTTGGCTTAAGGACGCCTGGGATTCAGAAATTGAAAGGAGAGAAATTCACGAACTCGTGGAAACCGAAAAGCGGGGGGCCGAAAAGAGGCAAAGTGCGGGGGGGTCTAAAAAGAAGAGGAGCAGCAGGAGGGACGAGATAACTTTGAGGGGACAAGAGAGGGGGGAACGGGGGGGGGATGCTAAAAGCGAAAAATCTTGTGAGTGGGCAGCTCAAAGGGGGGGGGGAGACAGGAAACGAGATGAAAACGATAGAGCATAAGAAAAGCAGGAGTGAATCTGCAGGGGCCTGACTAAGAAGACAGGAGTGCAGAGGGACAGTCCATATCCCAACAAGACTCAAAAAGAGGAAATCGCCTAGCACGGAAGTGGAACCAAAATATACTTCGGTTCTTGCAAGCCGAAAAGAGGGGCTAGGAGCCGACGAGGAGGGAGACACTAAGGAGGAACCGGTCTTGGCGGAAAACGAGGAAAAAAACCGATGTTCTGGGAGAGGGACCCATTGCGGGAAAAATGGAAACAGAGGTTAGAAAAAAACGACCCCGAGGAAAGATGGTGCCGGGAAAATTAAAAACGAACGTCGAGGGGGTCTCAGAGAAGATGAAGTAAAGGGGGGGGAGTCGGCAGGCAAAGAGAGGGGGAGGGGGGGGGGGGCATGGCGGCAGTGCGGGGGAGGTCCAGTCATAAGGACGTCGAGGCGGCAACAGATGTACGAGAAAACGCTGGGCGATACCAGGGGCAGTGGAGAAAGGGAGGAAGAAAGACAACTTATAAAGACCTAAGTTCAAAACATCTCCCATCCGCGGAAAGGGGGTAGGGGGTCAATCAAAGAGCACCCGCCTTGAATCAGAAAATACAGCAGGAGGAGGAAAGTGGGAAGAAAGGATCTGGTAAGCAAGGATAAGGAACAAGATCAGAATCTGAACTAAAAAGGACGGAAAAATGTAACAAGACAAATGAAAAAAAAAAAAAATATCGAAAGGAGTCAAGACATTAGATCAGCAGACAAAAACACCACCAAAGGATACAAAGAGATGAAGTGAGGACTTAATTGGGGGAAGAAGGGTGAAAAATTGAAAAAGGGAGGACGAAAGGGAGGGAGAGGGGATCAGGATTTAAGCAGATAACTTTCAAAAGGAACGATCGCGCCTCCTGTCGGGAGAATGGGGCTGCTTGAACTAGGGGATTCAGGGAAGTCCGACGAGGGGAAAGTGAGGGACCCGGGGGTGGAAGTAAGATACCGAAAGGAAGGAGGGGGGTAAAAAAGAACTCAGACATAAATCGCCTAGGGGAGCGGTCAGAGGGGGGAAGTCGGAGGAAAGTCAGATCCTGACATAAAAAATCAAATAAAGCCAAATAGCTCTTGAGTGCAGACAAAAAAGAAAAAAAAAAGGCGACAAGGGGGAAATAAAAAAAAATGGCAGGCGGGGTCATTTCGGGAAAAGGCCGGAGGTAGCGCTGGGACGGTCGAATCCCTTCTGAGGGGGGCGAACAAAGCGGCGATCTACAAGAATAGGGGAGGAAGAAGGTATGGGAGGAAAAAAAAGGAGCCAGACTTGAGACAAAGCGAAGGAGGACTCGCTGAAGGTGCCCGGCTTGAGAAACGCCGTAGAGGGGATGGGGGACAAAAACGGGAACGTAAAGGGTCGCATCGAGCTTGGAGAGCGAGGGAAAGGGAACAGCTGGCTACGGAAGAAAGCAGTCTGCGTCAAAGGGGTGGCAGGAGCCTAACAGAACGGCTAAGGAAGGAGAAAGAAAGAATCGGGGAAAATCGAGATCGGTACGGAGCTATCCTTAAAAGGAGGAGGGAAAAAGAACAATCGGGACGAGGAAGCCCACAAAGAAATCAACAAAGCGGAAGCCCTACACATACTAAAGAGAGGGACAGCCAAAAAAGACCGCCTCTAGAAGGAGAGGTTCTTCTTACTAAGGAAGGGGGGCGCAGGAAAAAAGGGTGGCGGCACGGAAAGAGGGAAGACAACGACGATTACATTAGGCACCTGAGGGAAGGATAAACGAGACTTATTTCGGAAAAGGTTTTGTCGCCAAGAACTGAGAAATCCCACGAGAATGCCGGGGGCAAAAGAACCTAAGGGATAGAAGAGGGGAGCCTTCGGCAAAAAAGATCATGAAAAGAGCGAATGGGGGAGGAAAACTTCGGTGGCCGGAAGAGGTGGGAGAAAGATCAAGAGGGGTCAAGGGGGAAAAAAGAGAAGAGGGAAAGGAAGGAAAATTCAAAGTGGGGACAACACAACCGTGCTTAGGCGGAGTAAGCTGCAGAACCTGCAGGCAGCAAAAAGAAGATACACGAGTGAACATCGTAGAAAAGGGGGAAAAAAAGAAACTGAGGCTGGTACGGCACGTTGGAGAGAAAAATCGGGCCAACTAAATGAGCGGAGGAAAGAACTTGGGGAAAACAGATTGAGGGGGTAACATAACTTGGAAAGGTCATCATGTCTAAAGCCAGGGAGAGGAGGAGAAAGCTCCTCTTTAAGAAAGGGGGGGGACGAGCTCTCGTTAGAAAGGGGGAATATGAAAAAGTCGTGGCTCTACTGGGAAGGAAAGAGAAAACGGGGGGGGGCGAGAAGTCTTCTCCATAAATATCCAAGCAATAGAGCATGGAAACCACGGGGAGTCATTAATTGTGGAAAGGAGAGAAGAAAGGTCGGAATTAGAAAAATTTCACGGCCAGAGGGGACGGGAGGTCAATAGGTACACTGCGGGTGGGGTAGACTACGAGGGGGACGGAGCGATCTCATGGGGAAAGAAGGGATGAGAATGCTGATCGGGAGGGGGGAGAAAGACCATCCCCAAGCTACACGGCGGTAAAAAAACAGAGTCAGGGGGAACTTCGCCAAAGTCTCAAGGGCGCCAGCCGATATCGTAGGACAAGGGAAAGGGAGACAATAGACCTACCTCTACAGCATGAAAGAGAAAGGAACCGGAGGCAACGGCGTGCTGTCGGGCACAGAAAGGTGAAACAAAACCAGGAAGCTACACGCGGACAAATGAAAGCGAGGGAGGAAGAGAGGTGGGCTTTCAGAAAAAAAAAGGAGCGTCCGAATGTCGAGCCTGATCAAAGGCATCTTAGGAAAAACGAGAAAAAAGGATCATGTGAAGGAGCGGCAGGGGAAAGAGAGGGATTCGGGAAAAAGGAATAAAGCAAAAACGAAAACATCTAAGAGCCTCTAGTGGAAACAAGGGGGAGAGCAAACTTCTAGCGGAAACCAGATGGAGACTCACGAGATTCCAAAAGGAAGAGAGAAAAGATGCGCGAAAAAAAACAATAAGGAGGGATAAAAGAAGAGATGGACGTGCTAGAAGTCTTCTGGTTACCGTGGAGAAGAAAAGGAAGGAATTAAAGGGGAGCTCAGGCAGATAGGACCATAAGAAGAAAAGGGTCTGAGGGAGGAGGAGAATTCAAAAAAGAGATTAAAGATAAACTGGATAACGGGGGGGCTTGTCGGGGTCAACCGAAAGGATGTGTCTAGACTGGAGAGGGAAGATGAAGAGAAAACTGGAGGGGAACGGACACGAAAAAAAACACCTTCCTCGTCGAGAGCTCTCCTGGCGGGGGGGGACGTAAGGGTGAGGTCAAGGGGAAATATCGCGGGCAGAAACAAAGGAGCAGATCCGTCATCAAGGGAGAGAGAGGGAAAGAGGGCAGCATTAGAGCGAAGAATTTAAGATTTACTAGGGAGAAAAAGGGAGGTGCTGGGAGGTTGCGGGACAAAGGCCAAAGAGGAGAGGGGGTGGGGTAACGAAGTGGGGTTAGCAAGGATTAGAAATAAGAACGACCTGTTCCGTCGACAAGGAAGGCAGACTCTGTCATCGTGGGAAGCCATGAGAGGAAGGCTAAAAAAAAAAGCAAGGTGTTGAAAACGAGCAGCCCGCGGTAGCAGAAGACGAGACGAAGGAAAACAAAAGCTACCAGGGCGGGCCATCCGAAGACAAGTGAGGGACGAACCTAAGGTGTCTTGCAGAGTCTCTTAATAAGGTGGATCTGGAAGTATCAGGGGGAAAAAGGGGAAAAAAAAACCTGACAGGCCTCAAGAATTCCCTGAGAAAAAAGGAGTCGCCTAGGCAAAACCCCAGAACGAAACGCGTCCTAGGCACAAGAATCAGTTATAGTGGAAGGAAAGAGAGAAAGGGAGAAAACTGATGAATGCGATGGGGGGGCGGAAACAAGGACAGCGTTGAGGAGCGGAAAATCAAGAAAGAGTTAAAGGAGGGAATCGAGAACTGAAGGAAAAAAGCAAGAGGGGCAAGCAAAACATGGAAATTTCAAACCACTCATGATAGGAAGCAAAAAAGGAGCGGAGGGTACCACACGTCTGGGGGGCTCGCAATGACGAGAGAAGACCAAGGGGGGAGGGCAACTGGTAAGATTAACTGGGAAAGGAACGCCAAATTGAAGGGCAAAAGGAAGAGATCACAAAAAGAACGACCTGGAAACACTCGGGGGGCGAACCCATCGCCGCGGACAAAAAAGTCGGGAAAGCCGGCGATGGTCAAGCAATAAACGGGGAGGGAAAAGGATAAGGGGGAAGGACCTAGAGGAAGAAGGGCCACATCAAGCATACTTGTCGGGCAAAAACTAGAAATGAACCGAGCTTTAAAAAATCGTCAAGAAGGGAGAGGAGTCCGGAAAAGAGGGGAGGACCGCCCAGGTCTATAAAGAGGTGATGCACCAAGAGGACATCCTTAGGAGAACTGACCGGCTGATAAAGGGATTGGATAGCGGGCTGTTGGGGGAACAGGAAAGCGATGAAAGAGGGGGGGAAGGCGGTAATTTTCTCTCAAGAACGTGGGGAGAAAAGCTCAGAAGGCTCAAGTCCGAAGAGGCCAGGCGAAGGTCTTCGGTCATACGGAAAGGACGAAGGCCCGATCAAAAGGGGGGGGGAAGCTAGACAATGAAAGCAGGCTTCGCCTATTCCAGCCCATATCAGCAAAAAAGAAGCTACAAAGGCGACAAGGAAAAAAAATCGGAGGGGGGGTAACAAGACGACTACGGATGGGTAGGGGGACAAGCAGGGAAAAGAGAAAGAAGCTACTCTCGGGTCAGCGCTAAAATGGGTGCAAGGGGAGGAGACCAGAACGGAGGGAACAAACCTATGAGGTGGAATATCTCAAAAAGGGTCTATACACTTCCAAAAAAAATTAAAGAGATTAAAAAACCATAACAACACCCATTAAGAATGAAAAAATGAAGAACGATAAATCCTTCATGATGGGAATGGGGACTCAGAAAAGTGAAGTCGAAAAAAGTGGTTTTCTGAGGGAGAGGGCAGTAAGAGCCTTTCTTCTTGATTGGGGAATGGTCTTGAAGGATTCAGTGTATTATGAATGAAAAAGTCAGAGAAAAAAGTCTAACGAGAAAAGAAAAGAGGAGAACTTGAGTCTGGATGAAATTAATTAAGAAGAAAAAAATCTCGTGAGCAATGACGTCCAACCCATTTCTTGAACGAAGAACAATATACTCTCAGGACAAACTCTACCTCCCATCAGGGGAAAACCGGTAAAGATAAGATTATTATAAGATAGGTCCCGAGTAGAATTAATCGTGCCATAGCAAGAAATGCCTCAACCCGATAAAAAGTTGGGGTAAGAGTACGGGGGGGGAAGGAAGACAAGTACCCCGCTCTAGATCTTCAAGCGAATAAAACAACAACAACAATTGGGTCAACATCTATAGTCTGAGGAGAAATGAACGATGTGGTAAAAAAGTTACGGTTTAGTTCAAACTAAATGGGAGGAAGAATAAGGAAGGGTAGGGGAAGGTTCTCTCGGAGGAGGTTCCTAGGAAGGTCCCTATGAAAAAGATGAGGAAAGCCTACCTGAAAAAACGCTGTTAATGCAGGGGCTGGAAGGTTCAGGTAAAAAAAGGAAGGGTCAATAAAAGAGGGGGGGGCCAGGACATTAGAAGTACGTTATTCCGTAAAGGACCAACGCCTCCTCCGCCTTCGGTTAGGGGGACACAGGTTGGCCAGCAGGACTTTCATTAATAAGAGAGACAAAACAGCCGACTCCTCAAGAGAGATTACTGCAAGGGAGAGCCAAGGAGGAAGCCATGATGAGAAACGGAAAGAACAAAATGAAAGGAGGTTCAAGTCTGTAAATACGAGTGATTGGGGCGCGGATGTTATGGCACTTCGGCAAGGAAAAGAATAAGCAAGGCGAAAGGCAGGCGAAGAAAAAGTTCGACGAAAGGACTTCGCCGCCGAAAAAAAGTTCGAATCGAAAGTCGGGAGAAATCGATGAGAAGGAGAGGGGTTCCTATAGGACCGACCCGCGGAGATGGGGTCAAACTAAAAAGAGCGCGAAGGTAAAAGGAGAATTCTGAGAGAGGGGGAGGTAAATCTTCTAAGGTCCACCTGCGTACTGCCGGCAGTTGACAGAAAGAAACAGCCGAGAAGTAGGCGAGAAATAGGGAAGAGGGGGGTAAAGGATCAAAATCGAAACTTCTAGCTGACCGAAAAATCTCAGAGCTAAAGGAAAAACAAAGCAGCTCTCCCTAACGAAAGAAGATCACAAGGCCCGTCCAGTCCGAAGAGGGGAGGGAATAAGGGGGGGGAAATCGGATCGAAAAGGTGCGGCACTCCCGAGACGAAATTACCTACGATACAATGGCTTCAGCAAAAAGGAGAAAAATCGAGGAATGATGGGAGGAATGGGCGCCCAGAAAGGGAAGGGGCAAGCAAGGGACCGACCTAGGATAATGACGTAGAATCCGACTCCTGAGAGGGGAAGGGAAACATACAGGAGATGATGTCATCTAGGAGAATCAGGCGATTTTTGCAACCTCTGTAGGTGCACTAAAGCAGAGGGGGGGAGGAGGAGAAAGCAAGGCCAAACAGGAGGCGTTTAGGGGCAATTTCATCGGGACAGTTACAAGACCAGAAGGGAAAAGATCGTCAAAGGGAGAGAAATCCAAACCGTTTCAGGGAAAATGCGGCGAAGAGATAAGAGAAGGAGGGAAAAAAGGAAGTATGTCGTTTTTGACGTGGAGAGAGAGGCCACCCGAGTCCCCGAGGGGGTGGACGCGAACATCAAGGAAAAAAAAAAAAAAAAAATTTCAGGGGGCCAGGCAGGCACTCGGTCGAAAGCCAGAGGGGGAGAGAAGTAAGGATAAAAGCGCAGAACAGCTTCAGCGTCGCCGGGGGGAGCGGAAATCTTTTCTATAGGAGGGGACGAAGAAAAGGCGGTGGGAAGGAAGAGGACGTCAAAAAATATCATAGCGGTCAACCGGCGAAGAAAGCGTTCAAGAATTGAGCGAGTGTCGACGGAAGGAGGGGGGGGAAGGGAAGGAACAAAAAAGAGAGAGCAGCTAAAAGGAGGGCCGCGCCAACAAAGGCTTTGGGGAGCTCATAGTCTCCCAAAAAAAAAAAAAAGAAAAAAACATAATGAGCGAAAAAGAAATACTCCGACGTGAGAAGCTGCATCGACGACATGGATTCGCAAAAAAAAGAAATCCCCTCGGCAAGGAAACCACGAAAAGAAAAAAACGGAACCTTCGCCGGGAAAATCTGCAAATTCCATCCCTCGCTAGGCGTAGGGGAAGGGGAGAAAAGGGGAAAGGAAGGAATCCGGAAAAGGAAAAAAACAGAAATCTACGGAGCTGAAAACGGGATACATCGGCGGGCTGCGCCGGCCTCGGGACCGACCCGCTCGGACGACGAAATATAGACGTGCCGAAGGTGGGAGGTGACGAAACAACATGTGAGAAAGAGGGGGTTAATACAGAGACGAGTATCTTCATGGAAAAAAGGTTCACAATCGCAGGAGAGGAGGAGGGGAGTAGGCAAAAACCTCATGAAGAAGCAAAAGACAGATCAGAGCATCGAATTTTCCCGAGCAGCGCGACGAAATACAGGCGAGTAACGAGAAAGTCGACGACGCTCCTCATAGATCACAAAAAAAAAAAGGAGGGGGAAAATAAGAAAAATGCGTCTCATACTCTAGAGGAATGCTACCGAAGAAGACTGGGGGAAATGAGTAGAGAAAAGCGGGCAAATCGAGGGTACCACTCTAGAGATCCGCGAAGTGGTCAGGAGGGCCCGGCATTAAAAAAGTTCAACAAAGAAGAATAGCGGTGAGCCAGGGGTGGCGTGGGAAGGGGGGGGGATACATTAAGAGCGATCTAGTTGCCGGAGAACCTATGGACGAAGGGAGGGGTCTTAAAGAAAAAAAATGGCGAAAGAAGGAGATTCTCAAAATTAGACCGGTAGAGC
>Ga0179593_1363641_pt1 | contig 12889 bp, 18 predicted proteins | sample CZODoug2_1_08_16_FD_185931 | JGI IMG/M metagenome (GOLD analysis project Ga0179593, IMG submission 185931) | Vadose zone soil fungal communities from Angelo Coast Range Reserve, California, USA - CZODoug2_1_08_16fungal (PacBio error correction) | ecosystem: Environmental > Terrestrial > Soil >...
TTAAAGGAAATGAGGGAACCCTCCTGAAAAGGGAAGTGCTCTCTTTCCTCGTGCTAAAGCCCGAGCTTTCGTGAGCGCTAAATAAAAGGAGTAAAAAGCTCGAGGAGAGTTCGGTGAAGGCAAGGTGACCGCGCGAGCAAAGAGAGGCGGCCCCGTCGTTCGCGTCCCGACTAAAGAAGCATAACTTCTCGGACCGCACCTCGGGGGGGGGGTACGGGGGGGGGGAACCCTTGTATGAAGCGGTGCGTCAGAGGAAGGGGAGGGAACAAATTAACCACAACGAAACCAGCTCTGAAGCTCACAAAGAAGAACCCGAACTGCTCGCTAACTGGGTGCCAGTTGTCGAAAAGTGAGAGGGAGGAGGTTGCGGAAAAAAATGCAGCTTAGGCACAGGGGACCGGGAGAGGGGTAAGCGAAGCACTTGGAGGACAGATGCTTCGAGGGGTTGGCACGCAGCGAAGGTGACGAGGCGTTGCTGGAGCACCTCGGGCGGTAGAGACCTGGGGCACTCGACGCTTTTTTTGGCAAAAATGGACAGGTTCACCGAGAAGGGGAGGGTCGACGTGCGGTGAGTAGGGTACTGTGAATATCTGCCCGTGCGCGCCCCCTTGAGTCCACCAAAAAACAAAAAACCAACAACCCAAAACAAAAACCAGGGGGAACGGGATAGAGGACACCAGGGGAGCTCAACTAGTAGAGGAAACAGGTAGAGGTGGGAAAAAACGATAAGTTAGTTACGAGAGTTTGGGGGCTAGGAGAAGGGAGAGGATAGCCGGGCATCGATATAAAAAACGAGTATTAAATGAGATGAAGGCGAAGACAGAAGAGAAAAGGACCCTACTGCACGACGCTCTCCCACGAAGCGCGATTTCCCTCTGACATGGTCGAGAGACTCCACACTACCAGGTGTCGAGAGACCGTTCCCCGAGGTACGTACTCGGGCTGGGCAGGAGAGGGGAGCCTCGCGTACAAAGTACGACGAAACAAACGCATTCCCGCAGAAAAACATAGGGGACGATCCAGGGGGAGTTAATTCACGGTCGCGAACAAACCGCGTAGAAAAATGAGCCCCAGGATAGAGGGATTAAACTGTCAGAAGAGGGCGCATGAAAAAACCGACTCAGAGTCAAAATCGATCAACGGGTCCTCCTTTACCACATATAACTTGCAACCGATTAAGAGCCCGAAAGGAAACGCTCACCGCGACCTGTAAAAAGGTAGAGAAAAAAAGAAAGTCAAAAGGGGAGAGGTGATGAATTAGAGGAATGGTAAGCGTCTGGTGTGTATACGAGGAAGAGGAAAAACCAAGAATCAGAAAAGGACAAGGAAGAAGTTCAAAAGGGCAGGAGTACATCCAAGTGTTAAAGTATATTGCCGCGATTGGAAAGGATACGAAGGCGGCCGCCGAGCGAGACTCAGACGGCGAAGGGGAAGCTCTCACACTCGTAGCAGAAAAACGAGCTTGTCCGAAGGCGAACCTCACAGAAACCCAGGGAAATAGGGGGTGACCTTTTAGATCGCTGCGCAAATACAAAGGGCCGGGTGTGGACGCATGAGGTAGACGAAAATCCCCCTAGAGGAGGCGGAGAGTTCAGAACTGTCCTATGGTTATTCTGCGCGCTACTCGCTAGCGCCGTACGCGGAAAAGAATCCTTAGACCTCTGCGAAGATAGCTCAGTCAGAATGGAGAAAAATGATACCAGGTTCAGTATTGGAGGGTTCGACATTCAAGGACATCCAGAGGGGCGTCTTAGCGTCGGCATTGGCCAAACGGGGGGCGGAGCAGTCCGAATGGAAGGGCAAGGAGGAGAGTTTAGGCTCGGGAGCGGCTAGAGTCTCAGGACCTCCTAATCTTCTCCCGGACCGTTCGACGCCCGCTCTTGGGGGAGACCGCTAAGTATCGTGGGATAGGAACCAGGAGAAGCCCTAGTCTACTACACTTACTGGGAGAGGTGCCGGTAAGAGTACCAGAGGAGCCATCAAAGAACGGGGATGACGTCTGGAGGCAAGAACGCGCAGAGAAGTCGGGAAAGCGGAGTCGGGGTCTACTACACCTCAGAAAGTTAGAAGTCGGGCGACGGAGAAGGGGGATCACGTCACTCCTAAGTTCTCCGGGGAGCTATTAAGAGGACTCATAGGAAGGAATCCAGAGAAAAAAGGGAATAAAAAGGGGTAAGGAGGGAAGGGGGGGAACGTATCAAATGGAATTTGAGTGGGTGCGTGCAGCAAAAAAAACTTACTAGGAAACTATCAGTAAAAAAGGAAGTCCAAAAAGTTCTGGGGGGGTTTCAACCAAGAAAGAACCACCTCCTGTCCTCTGAAATGGGGAACTTCACCTCGAAAATGAAAAAAGCTAAAAAAAGCTGCGTCCCGCTTCGCCGGAACCTTGAAAAGGAGAGGGCGGGGGACTAATATAAGTACCACGGCGAGAATTGAGCGCTCCTGACTGCGCAGACAAGCTTCTCGTCCGTGGTTGAGGGGAAAGGCGACCGAGGACGGCATTATACTATGGCTCGAGGGATCGGACACCAGCTCGACTCAATCAGAAAAAGCTGCAGAAGAACCAGAAAGCATGTGGGAAACCCTACACGTCTTCCACGGGGGAAGAGTACGCAAGGGACGTGGAGAGATCAGACGGCCACGAGAGGCTAGCGAGGGGGGAAGAAGGAATATTCCAACACTAGAGAGAAAATACATATCGGCTCGCTTGGGAGGAGAATAAAAAATCGAAGACTTCTGGAACTCAAAAAAAACACGTCGAAGGGGGTCATGCCAGGCCGCGGCTCCGAAAGTCCTGGGGGAGGGAGAGAAAATAATAGACTGGAAGGCGTTGGACAAATGGAAGGGGAAAAGTTCTGTGCTCCGAGCCCTGTCACTTCTGGAATCTCTCGCAATACGACGAAGATAGCGGAGTCGGCAAATAATAGAGATCTGTTTTCGCGGAGACGAAAAGGAGGAGGACTCTATGGGGCGAAGAGCTCAGGCATCCAACCCGGGGGGGGAAGGGACCATAAATAAAATCGCCGTAGATCTCTTTATGTACAAAGAAAACCGGAAGAACTCCGTCTATGGGGGGTGCCGGGAGACCTAGAAAGAATGCAAAGGGGAGCCTACCGGCGTGGGTGGAAGAGAAGTCTAGGGCCGCATCCGGGGAGTTTGGTGGTCGATCAGTCGTATGAGGGAGGATTTCAAAATTGAAAAAGGGACGTCCGGGGAACCATGGGATTCGAAGGGCTCAGGTCCGGCAGCTGTTCGGAGTCGTGAAGTTTCTCGAAAGAGGAGAGACTCCTTAGCCTGTACTCTAATCGAAACTAGCCCCCCTTAGGAGTGGGCTGCGGGATCCCTTGTGGAAAAAGTCAGGGAACAGTCTCCCGGCCGGGACAAAGAAGCCAGAATTATCCTCCAGAAAGAGAAAATCAGGGGTCACGTTACGGCGGGTAGTTGATAACGTTCTGGGCGCCTCGAAAGGAGGTGGCTGGGCTTTTAAGAGGGGAGGGGCGACTGTCGGAGCAACTAGAGGGCAAGGCGTTGGGGGAGGCGGGAACAGTCCGTTTAAGGAGGAGAAAGGTTAGCTGGTAGACAGTGTGCCGGGTAGGAGTGAGCGGGAATCTCTGAGGGTCGAAGGTTGGACAAAGGGGTAACATGGAACTATTTCTTGACGTAGAAGAGTAAGAAGTCTCTCGCGACTCGAGAATACTCCTATAAGGCTAAAGAAAGGTCGGGGAAGAGAAGCGATGAAAGGGGACTAGCCTGGCAGTGGGGGGGGGGGGGAGTTAGGGGAGTTTCAGAGGAGGTTCCCTGCTTTACTTGGTAGGACCTAAGGGGGTCAAGGGGACAAACGGGGGACATTTTAGTCGGGAAAATCTTCTGGAGGCTAGCCACGCCGATCGTTCGGAACTTGGGAGGGTCGGGGGCAAAAAAAAAACTTTTTCAAGGCGAGAGTGAAACACAAAACCTTAGCTCCGCCGGGGAAGGTGGTGTTCAAGCTGTTACTCCGTTCCGCCAGGGCGGGAAGCAAAAAGACCCGGGGCTAGAGTCCAACTCCCTCGGGAGAGGAACGTCGAACACTCGCAGGAGGGAGACTACTGGAATCAAAAATGCTCGTGTCACGGACGCTCAGGGGGCACTACACATGCAAGGAGGGAATTATCCTCTCAGTATGGCAATCGCAAATACGAAGATATGGGAAATAATTCACGAAATCGAATACCCGAATAGAAAAAATCAAAAAACACTTATTCGGAGGAAAAAGATAGAAAGAATGAAGGGCACGGAAAAAAAGGATGGGCAAGGCCGAAGTGCAAAAGGCGGGGGCCCGCAGGCTGGGCGGGGTCCCTATGTCAAGCCGGGGGCGTCTGTATGTGAAACTGGGGGAAAGGAGTACCTCGGGGAAGAGATAGAGAGGGCATATTGGAATCCGCCTTCTCGTCGGCGTTCTGTGCAAGGATTGCTATGGATGGTGCGACGTGATTACTGAGAAGGAGGAACGTGACGGCCGTAGTAACACGCACTCATCAGGAGGGAGAAAAAAAGGACGGGCTAAAAACTTGGCGAAAACACTCTAGACATCTGACTAACCACATAGTCGGAACGTCACGAAGAAAGAAGGTCGTGCATCTTAAAAAAACTAAGCGACGAGGCCCACTAGAGCTTGGACTACGCTCGGGAGGTAACCTGCAAATTCCAGATAAACACGTCGAAACCACTGGAACCCCTACTAATTAAGGAAAAGGGCAGAGCGGGCGGGAATTCGTATGGGATCTCGGAGGACGCGCCGGGGGGGGCTAAGGGATCGACTCAATCGAGGACGAGCACCTGAGTCCTGTTGGCAATAAGGGGGAGAGGGAAATCTCCCTAACTGCCCGATGAAGAAACTAGATGGGACAGAGAACCGGAGCTAAGATCAAAGAAAGGACGGGCGGGGGGAAAAAAAACGCAAAGAGAATCTTCGATGGGATCCATAACGGATCTCAATGGACAAAAAAAAGACCACATCCAGTTGAGGGACTAATACTGTTATCAACTAAAAGACAAAATAACGAAAATTGACTTGCTATTTACTGGGGAGGCGACTGTTAAGTCAGGAAAACGTGCCAGTGGATCGTCAAAGAGGTTCCAAAAAACAGGGGGACACGCAACACAAAGAAGACTTTTCACTGATCTATAGGATAAAACGTAGTCATTCTTTCGAACTGAAGGAACATCCCAGAGAAATCGAATTGAATGCACAGGACAGGAATGGGATCGACGGGGAATGCAGTACCTTGACATATTGAATTCGAAGAAATTAAGACCGAGAGCGGGCATGTCTACACTACACTTCAAAGAAGAATGACTATCGAGTACAAAAGACGTGAAAACAGAATCTCGAGGGAGAAGATTAAGGACATAGAGTGAGGAAAGAGGTTCTTGAAGGAAGGGGGAGGAAACATACGGAACGAGAAGACTGCTTGCAGGTCCTTCCTAAAGTGGCAGGGGCTAATTCGGGATCGCCTCAATACGACGAGGGTCCATCTCAGGTCTCGTCACGCCACTAAGGATCCGAAATAGATGAGGAAGTGAAGCAAGCAATTCCTTAGGAGAGAAAACGGTCGCGCGAGGAACGAGGGCGGGGTGAAGACAAAGGAAATCGGCAAAGAGGGAAGCAAAGGAAGCAATCGAGCTCGGCCGATCCAGGAGCTCGGGGGGGGTCGTGATGTGTCAAGGGAAGGGGATACGGGGTCTAGGGGTGGTCGCTACTCCAGGCGCTCGCGAAAAGGAGGTAGGAGAGGAAAAAAGGTGGTGATGTCAGGTTAGCCAATCGAAGGGAGCTCACCGCTCTCAGGAGTGCACGTAGACTGGGCCACGCGAAGCCAATGAGTCACAGACCGTGTAGAGAAAGGAGTAAAGAAAAACTCAGCATTCGTTTGCAACTTCTGGACGAAGAAATAGGCTGGAGCCCTAAGAGGTGCTCGATCCTTCATAGAACGTAGAGGAGCGGTAGCGCCGAAAGGAATAATATGGGGTACTCAAGAGCGCGGGAGAAAAGGAAGGGGGGAATTATCGGACTCTATGAAGGCACGAGGACGCAAAGGGGGGGGGGGGGGGGGACTATAGCTTGCCCCTGTTTAGGGAGAGGTGGGTAAGGCTCTACTACCTGGGAAGGGGGGGCTTCTGGAATCGGGGTCACACACAGAACCTCTACAGGGTAACTCAAAGAAGAAGTCGCTCCGAGGGGGATGAAAGCCCCGGAATCAAAGGCTGGATGAAATTTCAACCGCGGACCGAAGAGGGATTCCTTTTGGATTCGCGCGTTCAAAGAAAGAGGGGAGACACGAAAGGGAAACTCATGCAGGGATATACAAAGAAGAATCTTAAGGTCAGGGGGGAGGGTCTCCAGAGAAAAGGGGAGCGGTAGTGGGTAGGAGATACCCCAACTAAGAAAAACTTTGATCACAAACGACGAAGCTTCTCAGCTTGAAGCGAAAAAGGGGGGACGGGACTCCATTGGGGAGGGGGGAAGCAGCGGGGTCACTCACTTCTGAGCGTCCAGAGAACGATCGGTCCTTTGAAGGGGGGGGACGACTCCGAAAAAGAGGGGCTTTAATACCAAGTGGGGGGCACTATCGGGGGGATCGAAAGGGACGAGGGCGAGGGGTGTAATCTATCAGGGGGAGGAGGGAAGACCATATCCGCCGTGCCCTGAAAGGAGAAAAAGAAGGAGCCCAGAGACTTAGAAACAAGGAAATACTCTACTATACCTCACCAGATGCTCGTGAAGGTACAGAAAAAACAGAATAAGACACCGAAGAAGGGCGCCTTCTCATCAGGAGCTCGATGGGGGAGCGCCACGGGGGGAGAATTGTTCGAGAGACTGAGAGCTCAGGAAAAAACTCAAAAAGGACCCAAACGATTGGCTACTACGGGGATATCATAAATCATTCGGAAGCCAGGCCATTAAATGAAACGTGGAAGGAAGGGGACGAGATTCTCCTGCGAATCGGGAAGAGGGAGGGGGGTCTTCTCGAACTGGAGGATAACTGGGAGAGAGTCGGGATACATATCAGGGTTAGAGCGTACCCGGATGGCCCCCAAGACTCCAGAGGGGCTTAGACCCGGGACCGTCGAGCAACTCAACCTAGCGGTACCATCGAATTCTCTCAACGGACAACTCAGAGAGCAAGGGAAGAATGGGGGGCCGGGCTCAGTTTCCGATTAAGCGAACCAAGGGAAAACAGAAGTCCCCAGGACCTCCTCATACGAGACCAGAATGAAGCAAGGGGGCCAGTTTTCTATTAGGGAGTCGTTGCGGGCGAAGGTAAAACATCGGGAGCACGCGCTAGGGTGGGGGGGTTAACACGGTGGGATAAGACGTCTAAAAGAGAGTTCGAAGAGGAATGGCGAGGCGGGGGGGGATGGAGAAAGAGGAGGGCAGGGGATATAACTTGGGTCGACGCGGTGGTTCTGAGACCATTTGCATGGGGGACAAAGGGAGACAGGTGAATCTGGTGGGAGGAGAGGGGACGGGCTTTCAGCGGTTGCGCGGCTTCTGCACGTTTTACGCGGAAAGAAGGGTTGCGGAAGGCGAACGCTCGGGAGAGAGGAACACCTGTTAGTTGGGGCTTACTTAAAAGGAGAGGAAATGGACGAGGAAAAGAAAAAAAGGAGGGATCTCGTCCGGCATCTGGGTGGGAAGCGAGAAGTCAGGGCGACGGGTAAGGCATCTCGGCAAACAACTATTATGATTAATAGAAGAAAAAAGGGAGGACAGCTCCAGAGAGATGGGCCCGACCACAAGCAGGAACCGAGAAGAAGGTCTCGGAGAAAAGAATGTTCAACACGAAAGGCATTCCACTACCAGGGTGACAGGAGCAGAAGAAAGGGGAACGATGAAGTTCTCTCCGCCAAGGCTGGCCTCGAACGGGCAGAGAACCAGAGAGGCCGACAAATAAAACACGTTCCCTAGAAGACGAGTTCAATGTCGCGGAAATGCAACCGGGGTCGTAACCCCGAGGAGACCCCAAGGCTAGAAACGTCCTTCCTCTAGGGCAAACGAGAAAAGACCGTCGCAATGAGTGAGCAACCTATCTAACGACGGATAAAAACCGGGACTGAAGGATAAACAAGAACCACCTCTCGCCAGGTGGGGCCACCTACGATGGAAAAATCTAAAGGCACAGCCGAAAAGAAATACACAAGAGCGGGAAAAGAATTCTTTGCGCGTGATGACTTAGCGGCAAAAAGGGGGAGTCAAAAGTGGGTTGGCCTCGGAGAAGGAAACCGCCCTATCTACACTACAAGGAGTACAAGGAGCATAGCGTGGGGAAAGGGAATTGAGAAGGGGGACCGGATGGGGAGCGAAAGACGAAAACGGGCTCTCCTAGGAGTGAGAGGGAGGCAATCAGGGACGCTCTCAGAATCCGATCAGGAGAAGAAAGAGGCCGAGAAAAACGACCGACCTCTTCTTCTGGCGTGGGAGGAAAAGATCGAGCCTGCACTCGAAAAGTGCCCTGGCAGAAAGTTCTTAAATGCCTCGAATAACAAAAAAAGTCGAGTCTCCTAGGGGGGATTGGAAGACTCATTTGGCTGGCGGTTGCAGCGAAATCCGCCGTCCAGCGGACGACACCAGCGGGGTAGCATCGGACTCGCAGAAGGACGCCAACTACCATTGCGAGGCGCGTGGGGGGGGGCTAAAGCAACATAAGCAAAAGAGGGTGCGCGGGACGGAACGTCTGGAACTGTCTTATCAGGGAGGATCAAGGGGGAGAAAACTCCGGTTCCGGAGGGATCTGGGAGGAAGGGAGCGTCGAGATCTCTTAAAGAAACCATAGCAACTGCTAGAAGGGGTTCGAAGGAAACGTTCAACGTTGGTCTAAATTCGTCGTGGTCGCGTCAAAAGAGAAAAGCCCGTCAAAGCGCGGGAAATGTGCTTTCCAGATACCTCTGACCTAAACGAAAAGGAAGGACGGGGGGCAGGTCTGCAACTCTCACTTCGGAAGGATTGTACACGAGGGAGGACCTGGGGGATTACGACCGTAAGAGCCGGTTTCTGGGCCGTGAAAACAACAAAGAATTTCTCTATGCGCTACTCGGGCGCAATATCGACCAAGAGGGACCACGTAACAATAACGCGGTAAGGGGGTTCTGTACTAATTCGGGGTCAACGATAAGAAAAAAAGGAGGAGCGGGTGCGTGAAGCCCGACGGGAGGACGCTCACTCGAGGGATATCCAAAGACATATGCCGGTGGGTGGGGGGGGCACCGAAAAACCGACAGGATCAGGGCTTCGGACTTCAAAGCACCGAAAAGGGGCAATCTCAGCTATCCATAGGCGAGTCCCTTGAATGAGATTCATCTAGTGAGGGGGGACGGAGAGAAGTAGCGAGAGATGCTCGGAAGCTCTTCTGCTCCGGGGGGGGTCGGGGGGGGGGGGGGGGTAGGGAGATATCAGAGAAGCTGACATCAGGACGAACGAGACCAATCGCGAAAGAAAACCTAGGAGACGGAGAGAGGTCAATCATCACAAATTCTATCGTGTTGTCAGAAGCAAAGGCTTATAAAATGAAGGATCATAGCGCTTCATCTTTTAGCGAAAAATAGACGTGGGGGGGAAACTATGGCGCTCTCTGAGGGGAAGGCAAGGCTCATTCCATCACCTTCGCGACAGAATCGGAGCGGCGAAGGGGCGTCGCTAATAACTTCCCCGGAAAAACCAAGTCGCCAAAAATGAAATGCCCTCTCACGGAGATCCTTTTCGGGAAATGAGGGAGATGGGAAGGCGTGTGGGCGGCGAGGTTGGCGAGAAGCAACGAGGCAAAGGGGAAAAAAAAAAGGCGAATCAAAAAAGCACTGGGGGGAATCAGGAGGAGCAGCCAAGTCAAGAAAAAGGGAGATCCTTTTGAGATGGCGCGACGAAACATGCAAGGGAAGACCTCGATTTCTATCGAGAGCGAGTCGCCACACACGTTTCTCACGAGGAGTCAAGAAGGCCCCTTGATGGAAGCCGACCTCAAGACCCTGCGAAAAGAGAGGGCGTGTAGATGAAGTACGATTCTGATCGGGGAGAGACCTGAACTGAAGAGCCTCAACCGTCTATCGACTCCGGAAGGGAAAAAAAAAAGCTCAGCGGAGTCTGCTTCTAGAACGCGAAAGGAGGGCCGCAAATCTAAGCAGCTATGGCTCCGGGGAAGTGAATGTCCCTTCTTTGATGGGGGCGGAGAAGGGTCCGGAAAAACGACGAAAGAGACAAAGGCACGTTCCCTTCGTAGGGGTCTGCGGTTTACGGGGAGGGTAGGAAGTTAACTGCGACCTTTGAACGACAAGAGAAAGAACGAAGCCAAGGAAAATCTAATCTAAACAGGGGGATGTTCTTATTCAAACGGAGGAGGCTCCTGCTACATGAGTGGGAGGGGGGGTCATTGTCGTTGATACGTGAAGGGAGAGCGAACACCGAAGACAGTACGTTTCTCCACGGGGAGAGAGGGCGAAAAAAAGGGTTATAGTCGTTAACCAGTGAAAGGGAAAGAGGGGGAGGATACATCTCAGTTGGAGGATTTGGAAGAGCACCTTGAGGAAAGCCCATTAAGGGTGCGAAAAAAAGGAAGAGTCTCTGCGCTCGGCAACTTCTCGGGTCCGGGATCCCAGAAAGGAAGAGTCCAAAGGCGAGCTTGCCTGGCTGGGTGCAGTGGGAGTGGAACTTGTCTATAAGGAGGGGGCATAAGTGAGAAAAGGGGGAAACATGCCCGAGCGGTCCGTAAACACCTGCCCTCTAGGGCCTAGCAAACGATGGAGGGAGTCGAGCAAGATATATTGGACGGGGAAGAGGGACGGCGGGAAGGGAAGGGATATCTTTTGCTAGGAGGAGTGGTAGGAAAATGTCTCCCACCTAGCAGTGGGGGTTCACCCTACCGGCCCGTGTCCAAAACGGGAGAAAAGGAAAGGAAAAGAAGCTGCTACCCTCAGCCTCCTCTCGACCGAAGCACGAAAGAACGGAGTTCCTCTGGCAAGGAGAGAGGAGCGTGAAGGCAGTGGACTCAGCGGAAATAAGGCAGGATACTTTCTGCGTAGAAGAGAAACAGTGAAAAAGTAACGCAGAAAAAAGACAAGAGTGGGCATGTGATCTCCTGGCGAAGGAGGAAAAGAAGCATCTAAAAAAACACTGATGGGGAAGTGATGCATTCGTGCGCCGGCGGAATTGAGTAAAAAGAGTGACTTCTTGGGCGAATGTGACCTCAGGACGATTCAACCAAAAAAAAAAAAAGATGGGGAGTAAGAGGCGACTCTGGCAATTCAACGAAGAGAGACGGCAGCCGGAACTCGGGACAGTTTGAAAATGAAGGCCCGGAGGCGAGGGGAAGCAGTCGGGCTTGGAAATTCTTGAAAAAAATCGAACGAAGGGGACCGGTAGGACACCAACTTCGCTGCACCATGTCGTAGAAAAGGAGAGGGAATGCGAAAAAAAAAGGAGCGAACTATGAGGAAAAACATAAGACGCGAGGTGAAAGAAAGAGCGTCGGCCAGGAAAAGAAACTCTAGGGCGGGGGGGGAAAGGAAAAACCGGGAAGTTACGAAGGAAGGGAAGGTAAAACTGAACAGTCGAACGTCGAAAGCATGGACCTCACTATAGAGGACAGAGAGGCTGGAAGAACTTCGGGGGGATGGGGTCGGGGGTTAAGCAAACAGAAAGTGGGTCCGACCAATCGAGAAAGGACGCCGCAGGAAAGGGGGGGAATGGCATAAAGGGTCTCGCAAAGATAAAAAAAAGACCTCACGGCATGGGAAAAGAGGCACCCTTCGGCATGTACGAAAATATACCAGCGAGAGCAGAGACGAAAGGGCGACTATCGCTTCTTCGGGTTCTAGGGAGACAACCAGAAAAAGTACGCTGCAAATCAGGGGGGACAAAAGAAAAAGACTGGGAGCAGGTCGACTCATACTGGATCAAAGATCAACAGGACCCAGGAAGGGGGGTGGGGGGGGTGGCCTTCGAAAAAATGAGAGGTTCGCGTCTGGGGCTGGGCTACTTCTAGATTGGGTAGGGGAGACGCGGGAAAAAGGGGAAGTTTTACCACATGGAGAAAAAAACAAAAGAAAAAGGAAAAAGGGGTGAGAACCGGGGGGGGGCTCTATAGAGGAGGGACCTTCTTCCTCGACCTGCTCTCGCCAGGAAGGGACAATGAAAGGCATGGGGACAGAGAGCAGACTTTTCCTTTCCTTGGCCTTGCGAAGACGTGAAGTGAGGAACTCGTCCGCAGAGAGGCCAGGCTGGAAGAAAGAGATAGAAGGAGAGGAGGCAGCCGGACGTCCCCCGAAACTTCGGCTATGGAAAAAAGGAGGAAAAGGGAGGGGAGGGGGAGCACATACTATAAGGGAAGAGGGAGGCGTTGAAAGAACACGGTTCTGAGAAATTCGCTCGCCGCTACCAGGCTGGAAAGAGCAGGGAGGGAGGACGCAGACGAAAAAACAAAATGCTTCGGCTTAAGAGAGAAGCGAGTATGAGTAGGGAGGGTTTCAGCTGGCGTAAGAAGACCAGATCGGTCACGCTCGAAGAAAAAGGCCTCCTCTCTCAGCGAAAAGTCTGGCGGGGAGCCGGGGCAGGGTCACGGAGGCGACATGGTTCTCGGGTATGAGGGAAACGAACAGAAGGAGAGAAAGGGGGCGATATTTGGGAGGGCCTCGCGGCGAAACTAGACGACGGATAGGGGCCTGAGAGAGCGCAAACGCTTCAGAGGGGATTCTTCCCCAGGCTACGAAACCACGAGAGAAGGAGGGGATTTTGAACTAAAAAACCTCTACCAGGAGAGAGGGTAGGTCCTAATGGTAGAGGAATCCTATTAGCAAAAAAAGCTCACGGAGAGCGGAAATAACCACTGGTTATGCAGGGAAGGAGAAGGAGCACGGCCGGGGGGGA
>Ga0179593_1454180_pt1 | contig 12889 bp, 20 predicted proteins | sample CZODoug2_1_08_16_FD_185931 | JGI IMG/M metagenome (GOLD analysis project Ga0179593, IMG submission 185931) | Vadose zone soil fungal communities from Angelo Coast Range Reserve, California, USA - CZODoug2_1_08_16fungal (PacBio error correction) | ecosystem: Environmental > Terrestrial > Soil >...
AAAACGAGCGGTGACAAGAAAAATCTCAAAAAAAAAAAAAAAAAAAAAAAACCACTTGAAACGGAAACTGCCCCCTGTATAATCCAAGCTTCTCAGGAGTGGTTGAGCACGCGTACGGTACAGTCGGGAAAGCAAGAACCGAAACCCTTCAGCCACCTCGGGGTCGCCAGGTTGGATCCATGTGGACGCAAGTGTCCTCAAGCGAAAGGGGCCTGAAGTGACCAAAAAACGACCCTCGCTGGAACCTCCACCAGATTCTCTGCCGAAAAGTCCGTCGAACCTCCGACACGGGCCCACCCAACCCAGGGGAGGGGGCCATTGGGTGGTCTTAACAAGCCGGGGGCCCAGTGCTAAAGTTAGGAACCGGTTAAAAGAAAAAAAAAAGAGTCTAAAAAAAACAAGCGGAAAAGGAGCGGACAAGGAAGGGAGGCTGAGGGAAAGAAGGCGCCAATCAATAAAAGGAGAGAAAACGAAAGAAAATAGAAAGACAAATGGGACGGAGAGAAAGCGGCAAAGGAAACTGAATTGGTGGGGACAAAAAAAAAAAGAAGAAAGAAGAAAAGGGAAAAAGAGAAAGAAGGGAGAAAAGAAGACAGAGGGGGAGAGAGCAGCAGCAAGGATCGGTATCAGTGAAAAGAAAGAAAAGAAACACAAAAGCAAAAGGGAAAAAGAATCCGAAAGCTCATAACGAGGGGCGAAAGAAAAGAACAGAAGTCAAGACAGCAAGGGGTGAGTGCAAGACTGAATCAGTTTCGAGAACCCAGGGAGAAACACACCTACTGGACTACCACGATAGGTAGATGGAGAGAGACGACCAAAAAAGAAATCAAATGATTCTGCCAACTACTGAACATCACACTAACCCCAAAATGACTGGAGACATAGGACACCGACCAAGCCACAAAAAATAGTACGCACCAATAAAAAAAATCGAGAAAGGTAACCGCTGGGGGTGGTTATGAAAATAAATGTTAAAGAAACAAAAAATAAAACGGAGCGTCGAGTGGACAAGGACTAAAGGGATAAGGTCGAAAGGGGTAATGGAAGGGACAATGTATCAGGTGTGTGAAAAGAAAGAAAGGTGAGCCTAGAAAAAAAGTAAGACAAAAACGCGATATCAGGGGATAAAAAATAGTGGTGCTGATCCAACCAAAGAGCGAATTAAGGGACGAATAAAAAAAAAAAAGAAAAAGAAAACGGGAAAAAAAAAAACCCCTATTCATTGAAACTTCGCGACGTAATTCACCACGACGTAGCGTCCTACAAGGCACCACCAATGCCATGAACCCAGGGAAACCTATATAATCGACAAAAAAAGGTCCGCACTGGTGCTAAAGGCTCATAGGGCGGAAAGCAGTAGAGGGTCCTCAAAAATAACGTAAAGCCGAAAAACGGGGAAAGTGAAGACTAAGCGGGGTAATTAAGAAGGGACAGAAATAGCCGGGGAGATAAGCAGGGAGCAGGGGGGGAAGAGGAGCGGAAACACGGTGCAAAAAAAGGAAAAAAAGAGGGAAGAAAAAAAGTACAATCGGAACAGAAACAATCCAGAAGTGTCGAAAGAAAGAAGAAAAAAACGAAGAAAAGGAACAAAAAGGTAAGATCACGAGAAACGCGGTGATAAAGCAAAGGATGGGAGAGAGAAAGGACCCGCAGTGACAGACATGACAAACAAAGGGGTAACAGAAAGGAGAGAGGGACCCCGATGATGGAAATGGAGAGAATAATAAAAAAGAATGGGAACCGTTATGATGACAAGCTAGAAGCAATAGATATAAAAAGGGCAAAAAAAGGAGGAGAAAGAGGTATGAAAGGGAGAAACAAAGAACAAGCGGACAAACAAAAACAAGAGGGCAGACGCGTAAGGGAAGGGGGGTCAACCACAGAAAAAAGTACGAAAAAAGACAAAAGATCCCATTCGGAATATAAAGACGGCCCAAGAAGGAGGTAGAGGGATTCAAAAAAACAAAAAGAAAAACGAAACACGGAAAAAAGGGAGAAGAGGGGGGAAAGGGGGCAGACAGCAGAGAACGAGGAAACGGGGAAAAAAAAAAAAAAAGGCAACGGGGTTGTTCAGGAAGAGACACAAAAATGGCAGGAAAGAGAGAAGCTCGCGGGGAAAAAAAGGAATAAGAGAAAGAAAAAGGAAAAAATACAGGATGGAACAATGGTGGAGGGAGATTCCAAAAAATTGAAACGGGACCAGGAGCGTGGTACAGGCAAAGAAACTAGAAAGGCAGGGGGGAAAGTACCACTGGACAAAGAAAAAGGGGATGGAGAGGGAACCAAAAAGCCAAGCGGGGAGGGAATGTGGAAGCGGAAAACAAAAGGTAGTGGCACTAAGATAACACCGAAAACCAATCGAAAAAAATAAAAAAAAAAAGAGGGGAACCCAGCGGGACGAAAAGAAAAGGAAAGTAGCGACGGAAAAGGAGAAAAAGTAGAAGGGAAAAGAAGAAGACCAAGAAAGACAAGGACAACAGAGGAAGAGAGACGAAGGAGAAGGTATATCACAGGAGACAAAAAATGTATAAGTAAAAGACTGAAACTATAAACAAAAAGAGACACAAAAAACCTGAAAGGAAACTCATAAAAAATAGACGGGAAGAGGGGGGAACGAGGGCTGTAAAAAACACACCAAACAACAGAGTGAAGGTGAATAGACACACAGAGAAGTGGAATGGAACCCAAAGGAAGAAAAGCAAGAAAATCTGAAAATGCGGATGAAAAAACGGGAAAAAAAGTTTAATGAAGGGGACCTGGACGAAAGGAGGAAAAAAGAGCGACAGAATCAGAAAAGCATATTGAAGAGACGGGACGACAAAAGAAAGAGACGAAAGAAAGAAAAAAAAGCCAGAGGGACAAGAGCAGGGAACAAGAAAAGAAAAGGAGGAAGGAAGGGAAGGAAAACAAAAAAACAAAAAAAGGGGGGGACTGGCGCTTGGTCGCCAAACGGCAGAGAGGTGGAGAAAGAAGAGAGAAAGAAGGGGGACAAGAGGTAAAAGAAAAAAAAAAAAGAAAAAAAAAGAGGAAAAAAAAGGAAAGAGGGGGAAAGAGGGAAACGCGAAATGGAAGTGGGCGAGCGGCAGCCAGAGAAAAACGAAAAAGACCCAGGAATCCGGGGGAGAAGGTAAAAAGCAAAAAGAAACAGCGGCGGGTGTACGAAAGTGCAGGGAGGGACACACACCGCGGGGTGCCGTCCTTTGCTGGAGTGGCAAACAAAGAAAAAATAAAAGAGAACAAGTGGGGTGTGCTGGAAACCCTGCCAAGGGGGCGGACAAACACGAGCACAATGTGAACCTACCGATGTCAGCGGAGCAAAAGGAAAAAAAAACAAGAAAGACATATAAGCTAAGGGTAAATAGGCATGGGAACGGGACAGGGGAGAAAGAGAAGAGCCACGCGTTAGCAAAGAAGGAGAGGAAAGAAGAAAAAAAGAAGAGGGAAAAAAAGAAAAAAAACACAAAAAAAAAGCGCAAAAAGGAAGAGAGGAGGGAAGAAAGAGAAAAACCCGAGAGGGAAGAGGAAATAAAGGAGAAAAAAGGAAAAATAAAAAGATCAAAAGTGGGGTGGCAAGGACAATTAGCTAACGGAGAAGAAAAAGGGAGAAAAGACAGATAAGAAGTGAGGGTAGAGAATGACAAGACGAGAAAAAATAAAACATCAGAGCAAGAAGGTTGGGGCAATCTAAATGACAACAGAATAGCAAGTAAAGGGTGAAGAAAAAGGAAAAAAACGGCAGTGCACAGAAAATAAGAAGACGGGAAGAAAAAAGAACAAAAGCCTCCTGATGACGATGAAGGGAAGGAAACAGAAAAGAATTGTATAGAAGCAAAATGAAGCAGGGAGGGGAAAAAAAAAAGGATAAGACAAGGAGTAGAACAAAAAAAGAAGGAGGAAAAAGGAAACAAGCTGGGGAGCCAACGAAAATCCCGAGGGGGACAGAAAAAAAGAGAAGGAAAGTGAAATAAAAAAAAAAAAAAGAGGAAAGGGGAAGTAAAAAAGGGGAGGGGAAAAAAAAAAAAAAAAAACACTGAACAAGAGAAGGGTCAGAAAAAATAGGGGACGGGACCGGGAAGGGGGTGAGGGAAGAAAAAATGATGAAAAAAGAAGGGAAGAGCAAACAAGAAGAAGGAGTAAAAAAAAAACGGACAGAGTGAAAGGAAGTGGAAAAGGGGGGGAAAGGGAGGGAAAAGAAAAAAAAAAAAGGAAAAACACTGGGAATAAGGCGTAAATAGAGCCAAGGGGGAGAAGGAATAGTAAAAGGTCGCGAAGGAGATAAAAGGATAAAACGTCCAAGCGAAAAAGGAAAAATAGACAGACAAGCAAAAAAAAAAAAAGGGAAGAAGTGAAGAAGGAGAACAAAGAATGAAAAAAAAGAAAAAAAAAACAAAACAAAGACAGAAAGAAGAAAGGGAAAAAAGAGCAGAAATCTAATCCAACAACAACAACGTGCTTGATCCGCAAAAAAGACAACGGAAAACGGGGTGGGCACACACCACCATCATAAGGATGAACCACGGGTACCTACAAAAAAGGGAACGAAGATTGGAAAACGCAGAAAGACGAAACAGCGGGCAAGCACGTGTTCAAAAAAAAGAAAGGCCGCCGTAAAGAAAGCAGGGTATGCGAGGCGACCGAGATAGGGTTCTGAATCGAAAAAGAACACCGAACTACCCGACAGTGGGAGAGAAGACATGGCCGCGCAATCGAGGACGCAAGATCGCGGGGACAACAGCAAAGGCATAAACGGGGGGGGAATGTTACGGACCCCTCAAAGCCCAGGCCACCTTCAGAAAAGTGGGTTGGCACGGACTCGACAGGTGACGCAGCCAGGCAAGGGACAAAAAAAAATCAAAGGGAAGGGGACATACAGAAAAAAACCACATTAAACACGAACGGACATGCAGGGAGACTGGGTTCAAACAGGTGTAAAGCCGCAACGCACAGGCCAATGCGAGTGATAGGGAAAAGGAACAGGGGAAGAAGCTACTAGGGGGGGGGGAGGGGAAAAGCGGGTAATTACGACTGGTCTGGCAAGCAAAAACACAAGGGGGGGGGTGATAACCGCGTGGGGCAGGTGGGCCCGCAGAGAGAGACGCCCCATGGGGGGAGGAGGTAATTATGTATGAATCAACGGCGGTAGGGGGGCGGGGCCGGTAGCGGCTCACACGAGCGAGGGGGTCAGGGAGAAGGTTGCAACAAATACTCGGAGAAGGAAGAGAGGCCCGAGGTTCGGAAAAACAGCCGAAAGAGAGGGGAAAGCACTGGGAATGTAGAAAAAAAAGGGTGGGGTGGAAGCGAATGCACACGGAGGGAAAGGGGCCGTTGAAAAAAGGGGCGTCAATTGGACGCCCGGGAGGTGTAAACTCGCCGGGAAACCTAAACCAAAGGGGGGCACAGGGGGGGGGAGGAAAGCACCCAAAAATAGCGCTTTTCCGGGGTTGTCGGGCACGACCTAACGAAAAAACCAACAAAGCCGAAGCAAAGGACCGGAGGGCCACAGGGGTCCTTAAAGGAAAAATAGGGAAGGGAAAAACACTGGTGTCACGAACCAAGCACAGAGAGGAGGGTGGATACTGGGGGAAGATAATGCGGGGAACACCAAAAAAACCGCGGCCCTGGACGCGTCGGGAAAGACAGGTTGAAAAAAAAAAGACGGGAAGGTAAAAAGTACCAAACAGAAAAAACAAAAAAAAAAAAAAATGAAAAAAAAGGTGCTCCTCGGGGAGTGGGTCCCCAAAACCAGACGAAACAAAAATTCCTCCCCACGGCAAAACAGCACGGGGTTGATGAAAAGAAAAAAAACCAGCACAAAATACCGAAGTCCAAAATAAGAGGGGGGCAGCGGCCCGGCAGTTGTGGTGGGGAAAAAAAAAAATTTGGAGCAAAATTGGTCTGTAGAAAATCAAGTCCATGGCGCGGAAAACAAAGAAGCAGGCAGGCGGCCCACAGGGGCCTAAAGTGGCGAAAAAAGAAAAAAAAGAACTGGTTGGCGAAAGCATGGTGAAAAAAAGGGGAGGGAGAGGAAGGCCAATTGCGAATGCAGGAACAAGCACAAACTTCAAATGCGAAAGAGGCCAATTAAGGGGGTCGGAAAACGGCTGGAAAGGCGGCTCAAAACAAGCCATAGCTTTGGGGGGGGGGGGCCCAGTTCAAAAATTGGAACGGCTTAAAAAAGAAGGCACAAAGCGGTACGCAGTCGGGTCAGGAAAAAAGGGGGGTTCAGGGTGCACGCTAACACAACCTGTTTCAAATAGCGCGGACTGGGTGTGGGAGAAAGGACAAAAGCACCGTACAATGAATGCGCAATCAGGGGAGACTCCGGGAGAAAAAGGAAAAAAGAAAGAGTGGGGGTCCGGCAAATCGGCAAAAAACGGCCGAAACAGAGAAGCACGAGCGACAAGAGGGGGGGCATTTTGCAAACTCATCCTGTGGGGGGGAGCTCGGGGGGGTCCAGAAAAAGGGGACCCACCAAAAGGGCAAACGTCATCAAAGAAGTGAGGGGGACCGGTAAAAATGCCCACAAAAAAAAAACAGATCAAAAAAAAAAAAAAAAGTATAAGCCAAACGGGCTTGGCAGGTGAAAAAAGAGGGGTGGGAGGAAAGAACACACCAAAGGGTAGGGGGGGGGCATGACTAAGAACTTTATCAAGCTGCATAAAAGTAAGATATGCACAGTAGTTTGATGGGGGTAAAAACAGGTGGTGAGACCTGAAAAGTTGGATGGGGCACCCTGAAAAAAAACCCTGTTGGAGCTTAAAAGCAAGAGAAAAAAAGGTCAACTCAAAAAACTAACAAAGGGGGGAGTAGGTCTGTGTGTACCCAAACAAAGACGAATGCAGTCTGCAAGGCAGAGGGTGGTGACAAAAGGCGCAAAACACGACAACGGGCAGGGCTTCAAAGGGGGAAGACAAATATACCGGGGGCGGGTAAGTCCGAAAGTTCCTCGAAAACCAAAAAAAAAAGCAGATGCAAAGGGGGCAAACAGCGTGAAGCAGAAACAAAAGAAAGGAAGGAGCGCGGAAAGAAAAATCATGGGAAAAAAAGGTGATCTCATAAAAGCCCAAAAAAGAACAGCTGGGGGAAAGAGTTGGGTAGAAAAGTTCGTGGTTACTTGTGACAAAAAAATCTCTCTCAAAAAAAGAACACAAAGGGAGGGGGGGGGGGGGGGGAGAGGAAAAATAAAAAAGAATATATTAAGCAAACAGCAAACATAGTAGTAACAAATATGGTGAGAAATGGGCAACGGAAGATTCGCGGAGGACGGGCAATTGCACCCTATACAAAGAAGAAAAAAAAGGGGGGGGAGTTCTAGGGGCCAATCATCATCCTTGGAGTCAAGAATGGGGAAGACCAGAGCCAGCCAAACAACAGGAACCTGAATTGCTTTTCGAGAATTGGCAGGGCCAGCCACGAATCACGGGCAACGCCCACGGATTTGGCAGGTCGGTCAAAACACAATGGAAACTAAAGTCACCCAAAAAAAAGGTGAAAGTAAAACCGCAAAAAAGAGGCAACGCGGGAATGGGGGGGACCCGCGCGCCCCAGTCGAGATGTGAAAAACCTAAAAAGAACCTCCCCAACGGGGGGGGCACAGTAGAGGGTTAAGCCCTTTTCGACGTTCCGAATGTAAACGGCAAACCCTCTAACAAAGGGGTGGGGGACAAGAAATCCCAAAACACAGGTTAAAAAAAGCGAATGGTGGAACAATTTCAAACGAACAGGACTTCGAACAAAAACCGCTCCGGGAAGCAAGGGAAACATCAAAAAGGGACCGGTTCGTGGTTGCAGCAAAAAACCGCGCCACGAACAGCCAAAAAAAACGAGTAGTAGACTTTTTGCAAAGAAAAAAAAAAGTAAGATTGGCGAGAGGCCCAGGGGGGGTAAAACAAGCCAAAAACTACTTTTAAATTAACTTAAAGGCATGGGGAAACACCTGGATGGACCCCAAGAGGGATGAGCCAAAAAGCACAGAACGCTTGGGTGGGGCACAAAAAGACAGGCCGAAAAAGGAGCAGCGAAAAAAGTGTCGGCAAGGTTGGGGGTTGGGCAAAGGGAGGCCCCAAGATACTTCGCCAGGGAAGCCTGGGTCCGCGCCATCCTTCAAATGAGGGGAACGCGAAGCTTAAGAGGGGGCAACGCCTTACTTAGTAAAAAAAAAAAACCTCAATTGCAGGGGAGGAAGAACAAAGAAAACACAGGAAAGAAAAAAGGAGACTTGCGGGCAGCCGGGCCCCATTATGGGCACACGCAATCCTTGTGAAAAGGTCCCGCACCGTACCATGAGGCAAGACACGTAAGAGGGGGGGGAATAAATCTGAGAAGTAAGCGCGTGTCAAAAAAAAAAAAAAAAGGACACACCGGTCAAGCCTCACGGACGGGCCTTGGAACTGGGGGAGGGGGGAAAGGGTAAAACCTGGGAAAAACAAAAGGCGAAGAGGCCTGGCAGGACGCCGACGGGTACCCGAAAATTTTCTTTCGCAAAAAAAGCTGTCGGCGACCAGAACTGGAACAGACACGCCCAGCCCCCAAGGGACGGGTGGCTTCACAAAAGAGAAAAAAGTAAAGGCAAGGAGAACCACAAATAGGCACGCAAAAAGGCGCCACAAAAAAGGGACAACAGTACGGCGCCAGGGGCTATGGGGTTGGGGACAGTAAGCGGGGGAAGGGCGGGGAACAGGCCGCACCAAAAAAAAACAACATAGGGGTTGTTGGAAAGGAAAAAAGTGGGGGTTCGGTGGAATACGCACGGGGGGGGGGGAAAAAGAAGGGGGGGGTGGTGGCAGTGGGGGGGACTCTTCAACAAAAGTGTAATGCGAAAGACCGCGGCCCAAACAAAGGAATACAGAAACAAGACGCGAGGGGCGAAGACAAAAAAGATGTTATCCAAAATCATAAAGCCCCAGAGCACCGGACAAAGAAACCGAAAGATGAGTAAGGGGCACAGGTGGGAAAAAAAGGAGTTGGGAACAAAAAAGAGAGAAAAAAAAGTGGGGTGGGGCCGGAAGAAAAAAGACAGCCATAAGGCCCGGGCAGATGCAAAAAGAGGGGGTGGGGGGAGGTACCGTTTAGTGAGAGGGGCGAAGAAACAAAACAGGCAAAAAAAGAGATAAATCAAGGCTTGGAGGCTGGACCCCACGTGGGGCCAAGGATTTTTTCATTCACACACGAAAAAACAAACCAAGAGAAGTGTGAAAGCAAGTTGGGACAAAAGAGAAAGATAAAAGGCTAAAAAGAAAAGGATTCTATGGGGGTACCAAATGTGAAAGGGTTTTTCCAGAGAAGTAGGGCGCGGGGCTAACAAAGAAAACAGCCGGAAACCTACGAGGCCCTGAGAAAACCGGGGAAAAGCAGCTGGAATACGCAGAATAAAACGCGCCAGTGAGCAAAGTCCGAGAGACAAGACTACACAAGAAGGACCTCAACAAGGGTGGGTCAACCCTACCCACGTCACAACTTTGAAGGAGTAATACCGGGAAGAACGAATCAGGGAGCCAAGGACCACCACAATGATAGCAAAAAAGGAGGGGGGGGTTGTTTGGGCAAGGTAAGGAACGCTAACTACCGACAAAAACAAAAAATAAATAACACCACGCATTGGATGTCAAAGAAAAAAATCGCCGGGTGAGGAGTGGTTGAGGCAGTAAGGAAAAAAGAGGGAAGGGAAAGACAATTGCAGTGCCTGTGTTGGTCAGGGTTCTACGAACACGGAAAACAGAGGGTTGTTTGGGGAAACCTGGAAAAAAAAAACGGATGCCGGGAAGCGAGTCGCGGTGCGCTAGGAAACAAAAAAGAGGGGGAGGTGAGGGGAGACGGATGGGGGTGGGGGGAGAAAGGGGAGCAACTAAATCCAAAACTCAAAAAACCAACGTAGGCAGACAAGGGAACTGAAAATCTGCGTAAAATAAAGAGTGGCGCACAAAGGAGTAAGGGAAGACACGGGAGGTACTGGGGGCGCGATTTAACCTCAAACACACCACACCACGAGGTCAAACGCCGGGTCCCCAGGACCCGAAGAATAAATTAACACTTCAAAAGAGATTCTGTTGAAAACTAAACGGAGTGCGCGGGGGACTGTGCTGGTATTGAATTGAGTGTCAAGACAAAACAATCCTGGGCGCCAGTTTGGGGGATCAACTTCTAAGTCGGGTGGGTGGTCATAGGCTCCAGAAATCTAGGACAACGCCCTCTAACAGAAAAAAGGGATTAGAAATATAGAAGACTGTCACCCCACCAGTAAAACGGTAAAAAAACCCGAACGAAGAACTACCAACAGGTGAAATCAAACCAAAAAAGACACAGTATGAGAGTTGTGTGGCACAAGAAAAAAAACCAACCGGAATCCAGATGCTCAATAACGAAAAAGGGGTGGAAATTGGAAGTTTGCACCTCCGGCCTACCCAAGCGTCCTCAACTGGGATTACAAACACTGCGCCCGCCCCGCAATCACTAGAACGGCACATAAAACGGGAGTAAATCACAAGGCGAAAACGAAGATAAAAACGCAGGGGATGAGTGTTTTGGGCGTAACCTAAAAGAAACAATCAACTCAATTTGGGGGTTCAGGAAAAAGACAAAAAATCTGGGAAAAGGAAGGGCCAAAAAATGTCAAGGGGAAAAAAGGCAAAAACTCGGAGGGAAAAAAAACGCCCAGACGCCCAGGGAATAAATACGGAGGGGGTGAGGCACGACCACAAAACAAAAAATAAAAAAAAGGGGAGAACGAAAGAAAAAAGAAACGAAAAAAGACACCAAAACATGGTGGGGGTGGGGAGTTAAGCGTGTCACTGAAGGAAAAAAAAAGGCAACGTGGGGGTATAATCTGGCAAGAATGCAAAAAGAAAAACCACACGCAACCCCGGCGAGAGAGGCCCACGCTTAAGGGAAAAAATCTGCAGAAGGTCAAAAAGGTAAAGAAATGGGGTTCAATAGTCTAATCGAGGCGGCAAGGGGCAAGGATAGACAAAAATCAGGAAACACTAACGCCAAGCCGTACAAAAAAAAAAAGAGGGACTCCGTGGGGCAGAAAGGGGAAGAAGATGGAAACGCAAAGGGGGGTTTGAACATTAACGTTAGCGACCTGGTCAGTCACAGGTGAAACAAACGGAGGGAACGGGAGAACGCCTGAAGGGGGGTTCAAAGGGGCCGAACTGAAAGAAAAAGTGGACGCAAAGAAAAAGGTCGATTTTTTGCCGGATTGTCGACAAACACTAAAGCCACCACGAGGAAACCGCAAAAAACAGCAGAAACGGACCAACAAAACTAAGGGCGGCGTACCGGGAAACCGGGCGCGCAGGGGACAAGCCCGGGGGTTTGCAACACGCGAAACCGACATCGGGAAGACGTGCGTGGAGGAAGGCAAAAAAAGTATCCAGTCGGAATCAACAGCGCGGGGGGGAGGGACATCCCAGGCAGAACGGGACGACAAGGAGGGGTGCCAAGGGTGGAAAGAACGTAAAATTCAAGAAAAGAGCAGAAAAAGGAAAAAATTGGGAGCCCGCGGGAGGCGCAAAACAGATCCCAAAATAGAGCCAAAAAAAAAAAAAAAAAACTACCAGTGGGGGTGAGTGGGAGAGGGGCCAAAGAAGCCGAGGGAAAAGGACGGCGCCGTACCAGTGGGGGGGCCAGCTTGGAAAAAAAAAGGGGTTACGTAGGAAGAAAGAGACAACGCAAAAGGCGCGTTGCAAAAGGAAAGTGAGGGTCGAGAACTTTTGAGAAGAAGACATGGAGTACCGAGGCTGAGGAAAGGCCAAGGATGGTCGACTTAAGTGAACGTCAAAACGCAAAGGCGAGAGGAGGCCTGAGGGGAAAAAAAGACGGAATGTAGAAGCAGGCCCTGAAAAGCAAATTGTGAAGGGGGGCAAAAAATGTAAAAGGGATGAGCGGCGCAAACATGAAAAAAAAAAAAAAAACGTGACCCAAGGGGTTTTCTAGACAAGGGGGGTTGCCTTGGCAAAACGATGCCGAAACAAATGACAGGAAAAACTCGACGCTTGGGTTTAAGATAAGAAAAAAAAAGGCAAGGAAGCAAATGTCGCAGTGACACGGGGGTCAGAATGGGAAAGGCAAAAGGAGCCAAGATCGGAGTATAAATCATCAAGGGAAAAAAAAAAAAGTCACAAGGGAATACCATGAGAAAAAGCGATCGCAGGGGAAAGTTGTGGAAACGCGCAGACTTGGGGGAGAACCAAAGGGGTTAAAAATACCAGGGGACGTCATCAGCAAAGAAGTCGTCCGGGGAAAGGGGACACCTAGACCTACCGCAAAAAGACGATCGAACCCCTCAAAAAGGAAAACTCCTCAGGGCGTGGTGAAATAATGCCGTCAAACAAAAAAGCACTGAGGCCGGGGGGGAGGGAGGGGAGGGAAAGAAAAGGGACCTGCTAAAAGAATAATGCGTAAATTGTCAGGAACCCATGACCTGGGGTAATTATGTGGAAAAACCGGTGACCAACCCTTGTTCAAAAAAGGAGTACCGCAAAGCAGAAAGTCACAATACTCCGAACAAAAGGTCAACTTGTGGGGTCAAAAAACGCAAAAACAGAAAAGCAGCAGCGTGGGTACAGAAAAAAAAAGAAAAGGAGACAAAACAAAACCGGGCAAACTGCCCAGGAAAAGAGAAAAGATCTCGGGATGAGGAAAGGTGGGGGGGGCGCGGAAAACCGAAGTAAGGCCTCAAGAAAGCAGCCCCGGGTGGAGGGACCAGCAGCAACGGGGGGGCAGCGAGAAAAAATAAGGAGAATAAGAATGTGGGTCTCTTCACCGCCTTCGAGACGAGGTGAAAGAGAATAGGGGGGGAAAAGGGGATCGCTTGCACCTTGTCAAACAAAACAAAAACACCCACAAAACCAAGCCCAACACACACCAACAAACCACACAACACAAAAAG
>Ga0179593_1486448_pt1 | contig 12889 bp, 22 predicted proteins | sample CZODoug2_1_08_16_FD_185931 | JGI IMG/M metagenome (GOLD analysis project Ga0179593, IMG submission 185931) | Vadose zone soil fungal communities from Angelo Coast Range Reserve, California, USA - CZODoug2_1_08_16fungal (PacBio error correction) | ecosystem: Environmental > Terrestrial > Soil >...
ACAGAAGCCTAACGAAAAAAAGGGACCCAAACGGGGGGAAGCGAAACGCACAGGGAAAAAAGCCCATTGGGGGGTAGCATTATCATAATCAAGCACCACCCGCGATAGACATGGCCGGAAAAAACCAAAACCGGATGGAACGGCCGGTGATGGGAGTCAGGGGGGTGAGTAAAAGAGGTGGAAAAAAATGGGATGTGTTGAAGGGAACGACACAAGCAGGGGGGCTCTCAAACTCAAAAGGGGTTCATCCAAGAGCGGGGGTGATGCCAATTTTGGCGGGAGTGTGAATGGAGGACAAGGGAGATCAACCCAAGAAAAAGGGGGGGGTGCGGAAGCAGGGGTAACCCTTGGGGGGAAAAGGGTGCCAAGGTGTTCTATAAAATAGAGGGTGAACAAGGGCGGAAAAAAGAGAGGACTATTAGACCACCCCTCGGTAAAGTAAGACACAGCGTGACAACAAAAAAAAAAAAAAAACGAGGGGGTCACCTGCGCAGGAAAAAGAAATTAGGTAAGTGCCTATTGTCGGGGGGGGGAACGGACAGGGCGATCGGGAGGGTTTGGTGTTGACAGAACGAGTTGACAGACAACGGTTTCTGCAGGAAGGGAACGGATGGTTGTACCTTAAAAGGTACAGTGACGCAGAACGAAATCAAGGTGCGCAGGGACCACTAGAATTGGGAGGCAGGGTTTAGTCGGGGAAAAAAGAAAACCAAAAGGGATAGGACTAATTTAGCAAAGGGGAGGTGGTGTGGGAAAAAAACAGATAAAGAAATTATGAGGAAACCAACGTTCAATGAAAAGGGGTGGGGGGACAAGTATCGTCCAGTCCTGGTAAGGTTCATGAGAAAAGAGAAGTTGGGTGGGGGGGGCATGGTCAGAAAAGGAAGGAGAGATAGCCGGGGGGTGGGAAAAAGGAAAGGAGGGGTCCCGACAGTTGACCAAAAAAAAAAAGAAAAGCCCACACCCCCACCACCCCCCCCCAACAAAAAAAAAAAAAAAAAGAAAAAATGTGTCAAAGACACGCCAATGGAATGGCGTGAAGCAGCTTCTATGGAGGGGGTCACTGGGCTGCAGGGAAGGCACTACTATAGGACAGGGGGGGGGGGGAAACTGTAAGCAATGCCGCAGGGGGTGTATCAGTACAAAAAAGGGGGAAAGAAAGCGATCGTGTATTCAGACTAAAAAAACGAGAAAAGAACCTGAAGGAAGCAACTGAAATAGGGGGTCAGTTCACAAAGCAAGGGGACGAAGAGAACAGACTCGGGAACAGGCGGCAAGGGGGAGAAAGCACAGGGGTTCTGAAAAAAACAGTGACAAACAGAAAAGAGGCGGGAAGTGCCAGGAAAGGTCCGGTGCGCAAATCAAAGAGCAAAGAGAAAGGAAGGTAGGGTCGGTTGAGGTGCAGGGGACGGAAAACAGTTTATGAAAAAGAGGAGGAAACCCAAAAATACAAAACGAAGGAAATCATTTAGGAAAAAGAAAAAAATAAAAGGGAAAGTGGGGCGGAAAACCGCAAAAGTAAGGTCTCAAGGAAAAAAGAAAAGTTTGAAAAAAGAACTTCTCGGAGGGACAAAAGGGGGGGTGACTGTTGGAAAAGCAGCCCACGAGGCGGGGGTAATGTTGTTACACCAAAATTCACGGGCAAAAACAGCACTGAAAAAAAGAAGGGGGGGAACTGAAGGTGGTGTCGATGGATGGGATCGGTCGGGAATCTAAGGGTCGAGCGTCGGAAGGGGGACTGAGAGGTGGATGGACGGGAAAAAAACCGAGAATGTGAAGGGGGCAAAACCACTGAATGGCCATATACTCTGAGAGAGGGAACAGGGAGTTAGCAGAAAGAAAAGCTGGAGGGAAAAAAAACCAGGCAAGTGGGAAAAAAGACAAGGGTATGTGATAGGTGTATTTTCACGAGAAAAATAGGGAAGTTGGCACCACTTTTCCGTACCTCATGGGGGAGAACAGAAATTGGTGTTACAGGACGCCCTTGACAAGCAAAAGGAAAGTTTAAAAAAAAAGATAGGACGACACAAAATGCGCCAAACATGGCAAGCTTAAAAAGGGCAGGGATGCACAAGGAAGGACACATGGCAGGAAGCAAAAGCTGGAGCTAAGGAAACGGACATTGTTGCAAAGAAAGGGGGGGACGGGAGAAATTGGGGTATCTCCTCAGCTCTCGGAAAACACAAAGGGAAAAAGGAGGGGAAAAAAAGATAATAAAAGAGGAAGGACACTGTTCAGACCTGGGGGCAACCTGGCCGAAGGGACGCAGCAGCTGTGTTGGAAGGGGTCCGAAAGGGTGGGCCAGTCGGGCAGAAAAGGGATCAACACTTAAGGGGGGGGGGCGACATCAAGGGGGGGCGTTAGATCTGCCGGAAAAAAAAAGAAGGGCGGTGCAGTCCCAGGAAAAAGACAAAAATGATGGTTATTGAAAAGGGCACAACCAAAGGCAAGTAGAGGGAAGCGCACAATACAATCACTGGACAGCCGAAAAAGGGCTGTGTGGGGGGACGCAAGCCGCATTTGATCCCGAAGAAAAATAAGCCGGTCTAATTGAAAAGAAACGGAGAAGAGAGGGAAGTGTTTTTTTGGGGGGGGGCTGGCTCCAACTTTTGCAAAGGGCAACAAGAAGCGCCTCGACACGAAAGATTAAATCCCGAGAAAAAAATGCCAAGACAACGAAACCAAAGAAAAGGGAACCAAGCAGGAAAGAAACCACAGAAGAAGAAAACAAACCTACCAAAAGCAGAGGTCAAACAGAAAGCACCCAATGTGAAGAGAAAGGGGCTGTAACCTCAGGACTGAAACAAAACCGGTAGAATACGTCCTTGTGGAAAGGACCACTTAGATTCAAAAGAGAAAGAAGGAGGGGGACTTCTTTTTGGATGGCGTGCAAAAAAGATAAATAAAATGAGGGGAAAGGCCATCGAAAAAAAAAAAGGAACAACAGAAAAAAAAGGGGGCGATTCGATTCGAAAAAGACAGGCGGCAATAAAAGTAAGCTGTGGTAGAAAAAAGGTGCTGTTCGAAAAGCGGTAAGTGGCGAAAAGACTTAGAGGGAAGATTGAGTTTGGGGCCAGGGACATCAAAGAAAAGAATCCACAAGGAAGGACGAGGGGGGGTGCGATCATAAAGAGGGGGGCGAAAAAAGTGCCCTAATGCCTTGAGTAAAAAGGCATGACAGGAGGGCAAAACTGAGTCTCTTAAAGACTAAAAGAAACAGGAACCACCAAATGAGCGTCAGAAAAAAAAAAAAAAGGTAGGGGAGGGGAAATTATTCTCTAAACATGAAACGGGAGGGGGAAACGATTGTAGGGGAAACCACCATAAAGAAAGAAAAGTCTCGTCAAGGGGAAAGGGAACTGTACCAAAAAAACCCCACCGGTAGTCTGAAAAAAAAAATTCAAAAGAGAAAATGGTGGGGGACAAATATTTCTCACAAACACAACCGGGAAGTAAGTTGTTAACCGCAAAGGGGGGGAGAGCGGCAAAGTCCCCAGAAAAGACGACTAAGGGAACACTGGTTTGTGGGGGAGAAACGGACGAGAACAACGAAATCCAATTAGTTGTCCCATTGCGCACATGGGATTCACCGGAGGAAATACGCTAAAGAAGTCGTGGCAAGGGGAAGAAGAACCTCTTGGCTAGAAAAACCAAAGGACACGGACGTGAGCAAAAAAACAAAAGTACCAAAAAGCAAGGGGGAAAAGTCATAAACAGAAATTGCAACGGAAGGGGAGGGATGTACAGGCAAAGAGGACGGTTGGGTGGGAAGATTGGGGGCGGACGTAGAAGGGAAAAGGAAGGTCAAAACGACGTCGTCGGAAATGGAACGATAGACAAGAAAAATTGAAAGGGGATTACCAAGGGATGGACGAGGGCCCAAAAAAAAACCCCCAACGTACTTTTCGTTGAAGTAAATGAAAGTAACCGCAAACACGTGGGAAGAAACAAGACTGGGGGAGAACCTGGATTAAAAAAAAAAAAGAAAGGACGAGGGAGTCTGACAAAAAATTGCAGAGGCTAACTGCCAAAGCCATGTCCCTATCGAAAGGGGGGGGAAAAATAACTGGAGATCGCGGTGGGAGTTAAAAAGAAAGGCAAAGAATTGAAAAAACAGTGGAAAAAAAAGGGGACGATACACCGGGGAGAGGTGGGAAAGGCCTGAGTCAATCCAAGACATTGTTCACGTCGAGAAGAGGAACTTACGACGTGATGACATCAAAAAAAAAAAAATACAAAACAGACGCTAACCGAAGCCAAAGGGAAAAATGGTATGAGGGGGGAACGGAGCGCAGAAAGAGGGTAGGGTGGCCCTGCAAGGAGTAAGGACGAGAGAAGAGAAAAGGGGACAAAGTGGCAGGCAGGAAATCTCCAACACCGTCAGGGAAGGGGAGTTGGGGGAGGCAAATGAGAAGAGAAAAAGACGGATGAAAGAGCCACTGCGTGATATGGGGTACTGGGCATCGCACTTCAAAACAAAAAAACCAAAGGGTGAAAGAGTACCAAGGGGGGAGAAAAGACATTTGCCCTTAGAACAACGCGGGTAGGATCGGAAATTATCAGAAAACAGAGATTGAAATGGTCTAAAAAAGAAAAAAGGGGGGAAGAATCAAAAAAAAGGGAGAGAAGAAAGAAGAATCGAAGAAGAGTAAACGGGGTGGAATGGAGATAGAAACCTCGATTGGTAGAGGATTTAGAAAACCCAATAAGACTTGTAAAAAAATTCTTACGATGTAGTAAAGGTAAGGACAAAACGACGAAAAGGGAAGAGTTACAGGAACGATAAGGAAGACCCCGGTGTTGCAAACTACAAAAAGAAAAAAAAGGAACCGAGCAAAGAATTCCAGGAAACCTAAAGACCGAAGTAGGGCCGTGTCTGATAATTTCCCCAGGGGGGGAAAAAAAAGAAAAACAATCAGTTAAAATGTAAGAAAAAAGGGCAAGAAGCCCAGGGGGAGGAAAATCAAAAAGCTACAAAACCCGCCAAAGACTCCGAGCGAAAACGGAAAAATGGACTCCATGGAAAAAGTAACCGAGAGCTCCCGGCCGGCAATACAAAAGAAAGAGGGCCATTCAACACAAATCTTCAGTCTTGGGGGGGGGGGGAGGAAGGACGCAGGAAAAAAGGAAACACTAATAAAGGACTTTTCCGTGAGGAGAAACAAAAGGGGGGGGGAACGCGGGATGTACGGGAAGCAGAAAGGGGCTTATCGGGAGAGGGACTCCACCCACAAAGACACAGCCGAAACTCTTGACCTAAAAAGGGGGGGGAGCGGAAAAAAAAAAGGGATAGGCAAAGCAATGGAATAAATTCGAAAAGGGAAAAAAAACACCTGCAAGACAGGGAAGGACGAGTACAGAAGCCATCCAGGGAATCATCGGGAAAGCCCTGACATTCGAGGAATGTAGAAGAAACTAAAGATGGGACTGGTGGAAAGAGGAGGGGGGGAAAGGGGTGTCCAGGGTAAGTGGCAAGTGAAAAGGGTGTGACACTAGAGCATCTGGAAGCACAAAAACAAACGGGGAGTGATCGAAGAGAGAAGGAGCGCAAAGATCGATTTAAGAGAATTCAACCAAGGATTGCAACAAAATTTGACCGGGGGAAAGGAACGAAGGTAGACATCATCAGCCGCAAGTCAAAAGAGGAGGGGGGAATCATCTACACATAAAAGGGGGGTCAAAAGCAGGAAAAATCAAAGAAGAAGAAGGAGCGCATAATTGTGAAAGGCTGGGTCAGGAGCGACCCGATGGATTGCTGGGGGAGGGTACGCAAATGTGGAAAGATAATTCCCGTTGTACCAGAGGGGGGGACTAAGTTAAAAGAAACTGGGTGGGCTAACGACGGAACCAGAAGCACAAACATAACAAACTGGGGATTTGCAAAACGACGGGAAACGAATCGGGGCAGGGGAAAGGGGAAAAGCGAACCTTTCGTGGAGTGTCGAAAACTACCAACCGAGTGAGAGGGGGGAGGATCAGAAAGCGAAAAAAAAAATAAAACCAAAGAGTGAAGATGTTGGGATGGCCAAAGAAACGTGGTGTAGGGGGGGAGAGGTGGCGTGGGAAAAACAGGGAGAGAATGACGGTAAGCGTTTTCAAAAGGAAGAGCCATTGGCCAGGGGTCTCCAGCATAATAGGGGCAGGGGGGGGGTGAAAAGGTTCATATTGGGGGAAAAAAAGGCCAAGGAGGAAGGGGAAGGAAACATCCATGCAGTGTAAACGTTCCATACAAAGTAAGAGAAACGAAAAGAAGCTTTGGGAGAACAGTTGCTGGCGGAAGAGAGCTAAACAATTCAAACCGGCCCCGTTTCACTTGGGGTGAGAAAAAAAGGGAGGGCAAAAAGTGAGCAGTACGAAAGCCGGGAAAAGGTCGTCGGTACTTGCCGAAGAAATAACTATCGTCAAACAAGAGACAAAGCAAAAAAAAAAAAAAAAATGGGCGGAGAAAGAAACAAAGACCATACGAGTGGTCTATAATCAGGAAAAAAAACCACTTTTCCACGCCCAGAAAGGAGGGGAAAAAAATCAATAAGGTTCTTAAGGAGAGAAAAGGAAGAGGAAAAACGGGGGTGGCAAAAAAATGTCTAGCGAGGTTGTCCTGACCTACGCGAGTATGTTGTCAAAAGAAGGGGCAAAAAGTACAGGACGAAACGGGTCCAGAAAGGGGGGGGGGAAGGGAAAAAAGGCGAACGATTACGTTAATAACTTTCCATATCAAAGAAGGGGAGAATGGGGGAAGGTGGGACTAAAAAGGTCGATGACATCATATAAAAAAAAAAGGGGAGAGAAGAAAAAAAACGGGGGGGGGGGGGGGATTCAGCATGAAAGGAATTACGTCTTCCTATTAAAGTTAAAAGGGGGAAAAAAGCAGGGGGAAGAAAACTAGCAGGATAGCGAGAAAAAAACCAGAGCAAGGAAGAAGATTCGGGGTGAATGGGAAGGTTCAGAGAGGAAAGGGGTATGTTGAGGGGTACTCCACCTGGTGATGTAAAAGAAAGGGAGATCCCAAAGACATAAAGAGGAACGGCAAGAGACTAAGCACACCCTGAAAAAAAAAGTGGATCCGGGACAAGACATAAGCACCAGGGGTGGCACACAATCTAGTGGCAGAATCCACAGTAAAAGACAAGCGATAGAAAAGGAAATTTTGCACACCGGCATCAGGGAAAAGAGGGAAGTCAGGGGGTTAAAAGAGGGAAATGGATTGTTGAACGAGGAGACTCTCAAATATGGGGACGACACAGAAGTGAGGGTGAGTCCAAGTTTGGACGTGGAAACGGTTAGGGCAGTCAACGCCAGAAGAATTGGCGAAAAGGAACTACTACCTGGTGGTAGAACGTGCCAATGGTAGCATAAAAAAGAAAAAATCAGTGACAGGGAGAAACGAACTGACTATGTAAAAAAAAACACCCTCTTGACGGGGAAAATAAATCAACAATAAAGAAGGGGGAAGATGGACCTCCGAGAAAGAAGAGTAGGTAAGGGGCCGAATTTCGTCTTGAGGACGTGAAAAAAAGGGGGGCAAGAGAGGGGGGATGGGAAAATGGGACAGGAAAAGGGTAAAAGCCATCGATTGGTGGAGACAAAGCCACGGAATGGAAAAACTGGTAGGCGTAAGTAAAATATGGAAGGGCTAAGGCAAATGTGCAACAAGGGGGCAAGGCCACCATACTGGGCAAGGAGGGGGGGTTGTCCCAAGATTACCGAAGAAAAAAAAAAAAGGACAGCGCAAAGGAAGCAGGGGATTTGACCAGATATCAAGGAGGGGTGGACCACAAGGGAGGCCAAGGGGGTTGGAGAAAATTATCGCAGCCGGAATGAAGGACATGGGCATAACGGACAGGGGTTTGTGGGGGGGGGGGGTGAATGTTCACATTAGGGGGAAACATTAATCTATGGGGGGGGGGGTTGTCCTAACTAGAAGTCGTTAAAGTAAAAAGTTAAAAAAAAAAAAACAAACCGGAAGGTGTGACAGGTCCGAAGAAAGGGTGAACCAAAAGACCTCAAGGGGCTATCGGACTATTATGGGGAAAGGCACCAGGTAAGGATAAAGATAGAAGTGCTTAGCTCCGAAGGGGGGCAGTTCCATGTAGAACCCAGAATAGGGGAGAAAGCGAACTAACAAAAATTCAGGGGAGAATCGGGCCGTGGCTGGAGGCAAATCGGGGGGAAGGAGGAACAACAAGCAAAGGGAGAATAACTGGAGGACTAACGAAGGAGGACGAGAAGGTTTTTCCTAACCACGTCAGAGTCAGTCGCTTGAAACCAGGGGGGAAGATCAGCAAACATTCGAAAAAAGAAGGTAGTTTCCGGGGTTTTGCGATGGTGACCAAGGGGAAAACGGGGCCTCCCTGGGGAAAAAAGGAAGAAAAAGTGATTCAAAAACACAAATCCAAAAGAGGCAACAATCAAACGCTCAAAAAAAAAAAAAAAAGTCAACAGAAAAAAAGAAGAAGGACTGAACAAGCCATGATAGTGGAGAAACAGTAGAAAGGGGTTCGCAGAATTCGAGGGCGATTGGGTACTGGGGGGAAGAGAAAAGTTGGGAATGGGGGGGGTTGTCAGGCATTCGGGAACATTATCTACACACAAAAAAAAACATAAAAAGACTAAACAAGGGGGGGGGCCTGAGGTTTGGAAGATTGAATGGGATCAGCGGTAATATGAAGGGTAGATCCGTGCACAAAAGGGTGAGGGGAAAAAGGGTTATGGAATTAAAACGGCTTGTCATATCCTAGGGATGTGACATAGACGAGGGTATGAGGTGCACTCAGCGGGATAAAAGGAATAATGGGGGTCCCAAAGCACTTATTGTGGAGGGGCTCTGGACGGGATGTGGATATTTCCGAGTAGCTCCAACCTTCGCAAGCTATGGGGGGGACTTTGGGTTGCAAAACCCGGGGGGACCGCAACGGGACACCTCCAGCAAAATTGTTTCTGCGCCTTGGGATATAAGGACTCCTTGAAAAGAAAAGGCGGTGGAGGTCTCTTGGTCCCTCACAAGGGTCTATGGCGAAAAACAAAAAGGCTCGACTAATTGGCCATGGAGTTGAAAAGGGAAAAAAAATGAGGGGGGGGGTTACATCAATCTTGAAAAGAGGTCGGGTCCAAAGTGGAAAGGATTGGAACACAACTAGTACGGGGGGGAATTACCCGAGGGGAAAGGTATGCAGAGACAGACAAAAAAAAAAAAAGGAAAGGGGGAAAGGGTAATGTAAAAGAAGAGAGAGAATCGCAAAGTAACGGGACAGCGGGGGGGGGGCAAAAGGGGACCAGGAATGAAAAGGCATCAGCCCCTTGGGGTGCCTAAAAAATGGGTGGGAACACTTCTAAAAGGACAGAATGAAAATCTTGGGGTGGGCGACCATCGTGTGTCAGTGGTCCTAGCATTGGGGAACCAAGGAATACACAGAAGGTCTTGCACGTCAAACCTGAAAAGGGAGAACCAAACATGAGGGTAGGGAACAATGGGAAAGCCCGAAGAGGGGAAAACCTTTAGAGCAAAATAAAGCCAAACATCTGACAGCAGAAAAGGGGAGGGGGGGCGACAAGCATCTTGGGAACGATCAATCCTGCCCAAGGTCTATTTTACAGAAGGAGGCTCGGAATAGGAGGGTGGGTTTTGGAAAAAAAAAAAGTCATCCAAAATTTTGGGCCGCACAATGCCGAGAGCGAAAGGAAGAAAGGTAAAACAGCAGAAGAAAAGACAAAACAGTCCAAGAACAAACGGAGGGGCCCCATTAAATCAATGAGGAACAAGATGCATACACATACAAAAAAAAGAAAAAATAGTGCAATCAAAACAAAAAAAACGAGAAAAATTGGAGAAAGAGAATTTCTGAAAAAATATCATAAAAGGAAATAGGGAGGACAAGGACAAGGTCACCTTATGAAAGAGAAGGAAAAAAGGGAAGGGGGGGGACTATCTTGGGGGATGGCTTGGGTGCAAGAACACTACTAAAGTTTGCGGGACGAAAAGGGAAAAAAAAAGCAAACCTAAGGCCGTGCAGCATGAAAATACCAGTCAAGGCAGGAGGGGGAAAAGAAGTGAAAAGTGTTGGTATAAAAAGGGGAAGGGAGACCCAGGCGTAGTCCGCAACTAGATCTAAGATGGAGTTTGTTGCCAGGTGGGAAAAAAAAAATAAGAAAAAACAAAGGAGGGGGGAAGGCTAAGGAAGTTAGGGGTAGGCAGACAGAAAGGCAGATCAGACTGAAACATCGGAGCCAGGGAAGGAACCGGGGCTGATATTATCCTAAGCAGAAACCAGGAACAAAGATTAGCGAAACTCACAAACATGAAAAGAATGGGGGAACAGGCCAGAGTCTAACATGCCAGTGCGGGAAAAATTAAAAAGGGTACCCCAAAGATATATTAGAGGAAAAAAGGATGAAATGGACACACACAAAAAACAAGAAGTAAGTACATGACCTGAAAGGGGGAAAGGGAGATGGAAAAAAAAACACCCACCAACCCCCCTTTGGGCAGGAAAGGGGGCCGCACAGAAAGAAGGTGATAAAGGAAGGAAAGGAGAATCGGATAGGGGTCACCCCTTTTGGCCGGAAGAAAAAAAGAAACATAAGCAACAAGTCTGGGGGGGGCCATGGGGGGCGCACAGGAAAGTTCAGTCGGTGACGTACGAGAAGAACGGGACTTGAAGAAAAAAAAGAAAGAATGCTAGAAACGTCGGGTAACTGGGATCCAAGAAAAAAAGACGGAAAGGAAGCTGTACGTCAAGAACTAAAAGGGACCAACTTTGGGACTTAAATTGGAGTCCCAAGCGGGGAACTCGGCGGAGTTTTGGGGACCGATGGGTATTAAAGGAAAAAAATGGTTGAAAAGAGGGTCAGGGGCGGTCAGGGGAAATGGTACCGATAGAAAGGATACAGGGGGCACGTGAACAAAAAAAAAAAGGAGTTTAGAGGCGCAACACCCAGGACCTAAGGGGGACGAAAAATTGAAACGGAAAAAACACGCACCACCCTTGGAAGTCACGAGGCATGGGGATAATGCAACTGAGGGAGAGTGAAAACGAGGGTCCGTTCAACCCAAGAAAGGCAAAAAAAAAACAAGAGGGAAAACCTGAAAACTCGACTCACGACAGGGTTCACAGAGTAAATGGAACGCAATGGTTCATGCGGGGGGGGGGGGGAAAAAAGGGGGGGAGAAGTGCTAACTAGTCACGAAGAGGGGTAAAGAATCAAACGGGGGGATAGGGTGAACGGAGGGCTCAGACGTCATAATCACCCAGGAGGACTGGTGGAAAACGGAGGGGGATAATCGCAGGAAGAAATGATACGACAAAATAAACACGGACGCGAAGGACCATAAAAGGACCACGATAATGGGGACTTAGCGCGAAGACCGAAAGAGGTGCGGGGGGGGGGGGAAACACTGATAAAGTGTCAAACTAGAAAGTAACTCAAAGGTGAAAATTAGGGAGACTCCACACCTTTCTGGGAGGAGATTTTAGAGCGGCGGCAGCGTCGGATTTCTCCAAATAGTGGAAAGAGACGAGGGGATATGGGGAAGTGACAGCGGGATCAAACTCAAGTTCCCAACAAGGGTTGGCAGACCCCAGGGAACCATGGCAAGGGGACCCTGGCTGCAAAGACGAGGGAATCTCGTATTAATCAACTCCTAAGTGACGATCGTAACACAGGGGGGTCGACTCAAAAAAAACAAGAAAGAAAGGAGACTGAAGAGGGTCTTTGTAACATGGGGTTGTAATGAGGGGTTATAAAAAAAAAGATGGTGGAGGGACTTTTAGGGGAATCGAAAAATCTGTGTAGATTGGGCACTATGTTGGGAGAGGGACCCGAAGGAAAAAAAAAAGAACACGGAGGAGTCCAACGTAAAAAAGGACAAAACTTTCGAACCCAGAGGAGCGGGACGCGCGTTCCGTCAACCATACAGGGGGTACAGAGGGACTGTTCAGAGGGGTTAGACTAAGGGGACTGGCGGACGACCAACCAAAAAAACATAATGGTAGTAGGCCAATAATCCCGCCGTGTGGAGACTAACCAAAACCGACCCAAGAAAACGAAGGCTTGCAACTGAAAGGGATCTCAAATTGGAAATAAAGTGGGGGGGGGTGGGGGGGGGGGGGGGGGGGGGGGGGGGGGGGGGGGGGGGGGGGGGGGGGGGGGGGGGGGGGGGGGGGGGGGGGGTGGGTTGGGGGGGGGGGGGGGGGGGGGGGGGGGGGGGGGGGGGGGGGGGGGGGGGGGGGGGGGGGGGGGGGGGGGGGGGGGGGGGGGGGGGGGGGGGGGAGGGGGGGGGGGGGGGTGGGGGGGGGGGGGGGGGGGGGGGCAGAAGACAAGGCTCCGGGCAGACAAGTATCAACCTACAACTTACCTTTATGGGAACAGGTGAGAAACCGGAATGCAACTGGGCGTGGGGGTTGTGGAAAATGCCAGGAATACTGGTGAAAATCCAACGCCAAAAAAAAAGAAGAAAAAATCGGGTCGTAGGAGACAAAAAGGAGGGGGGGGGGGGGGGGCTCTCTGAATGAAGGTGGCCCGCCGGGCAAATCACCAAGGGGAGGTTTATCGGGGGACCTGGAGGGTGCGAAAACCAATAAAAGAACGGACCTTGCAGATGCACGGGAAACAAAGGGAAACTTTTTCGGGAAAACCCTTTGGAGAAAAAGCAAAGCAAATAAACTAAGGGGAAGGGAGAAAAAAAGGAAAAGACCGCACTGCACCATTAAAACAAATGCGGGAATACAAGTCCTTGCAGATCGGAAAAAAGAAACCTTGAAACAGGAGAGGAGTGGAGAGATTCACAGGACTGAACTTGGCTGGCGGAGAAAGAAAATGGTAGGAGGGAACACGGTAACATTGAAAGGGTCAAGTACACTTGAATGGTGCAAACAAGGGGGGTAGAAAAAGT
>Ga0179593_1514837_pt1 | contig 12889 bp, 21 predicted proteins | sample CZODoug2_1_08_16_FD_185931 | JGI IMG/M metagenome (GOLD analysis project Ga0179593, IMG submission 185931) | Vadose zone soil fungal communities from Angelo Coast Range Reserve, California, USA - CZODoug2_1_08_16fungal (PacBio error correction) | ecosystem: Environmental > Terrestrial > Soil >...
AATCACTTCCCAAAAGTCCGGAAAAGGAAAAGAAAAAGGGGGGGGCATATCGAGAAAAAGGAAGCATCTTTCGGGGGGAAAGGGGCACTCGAATAATTTTTCCTGGGGGAAACACGGTCGGTAAACGCGGGCAATCGTCTTTCGCAAGGAAAGATCACAGCAAGGTTCAAAGGTAAAAGGAAAAGGAAACCCATCCTAAGGGTTTCAAAAAGATGCCCGGCAAGGGGGGGGGGGGGGAAAAGAGGGCGCGGTAACACATCTGACACGTGGAAGTCTATCACATAAAATTAAAGCCGGGAAAGGGCAGAAAAAAACCTTGGGCGGAACACCACCACCTTGGAAAATGTAGGATCCTTGTGAAGAAAATTTTGTTCCGGGGACCGTCCGACACGGAAGGGGGGCCCAAAAGAAAACGACTCGTATAAACAAGAAAGACCCACCTCTTGCAGGGGGGCGATTCACATGAAATCGCAAGTCCCCACATAAACGCCGGAATGCACCCAGGCAGGAGGGAAGGAACCACCAGAAAGGTCTCTCCGCATCAAAATGGCGGGTGGGGACATTAGCAGAAAAATGCCAGAGATAACAAGTCTAGCAGGGTGCAACTCGCCCCGGGGGTCAAACGCCAAAAAAAAAAGACATGGGATATTCCCGGAAATGTAAACTAACGGGTGTCGGGTTTCGTTAAAAAGAATTTTCACAAAAGTCAACCGTATCCTGGTAGGTCCTGCATGATTCCACCAGTGGGAGGAAGTATGATGTTAAGCGGAACGCACGTAGGAAAAATAAACCGAAGGACCTTTCTAAAAAAAAAGAAACTGTTTGGACGGGAGGTTCTTCCTGGGAAATGGGGGGGAATACAGCTCATAAGGTGATTCAAAAAAAGCCTCTTTTGGGGGTTGGGACCAACGTAAAAAGAACAATCATCAAAAAAGAGAAAAAGGGTCGTTCTTTCCTGAAAAAGGGTTGTCACCCACCCCGGCCAAGGTGGGGCGGGGGGAGAAAGGAATTATCATGAACAACGTCCAGTTTGAAAAGGGAGACGAGATCGTAAAAAAGTTCACCAGTCCACAAAGGATCGCCAAACCGAAAGACAGCATAACTGAGAAAGAGCGCCATTTTCCGTCAAAAAAAACTGCCCCAGAAAAGGGAAACGGGACCGGGGGTACTTTATGAGCAAAACGAATCACTGGGTGGGTGAAAAAAGGAGGGAACTTCATAAAAAAGGGGAACTGCAAAAAAAGTCCGATTGTCCAGTTCGCTGCCAAAACCATCCCCGCGGACAGGAGGGGGGGAACACCAAAGGACAACCAGCCAATCTCTGAAAAAAAAGATGCCATTGGGGGACTGTGCAAAAGTTGCACAGGGGGTTTCAACCAGGTCCGCAGAAGGACCCAAAGGGGGAGGAATGGATCATCTGTACGGGGGGAGGTATCCCGTAAAAAAAGGAAAAAGTATTGTTTAAAAACCACAGAGCGTTGGCCAAAGGTAAGGCATCCGGAACCAGCATTAAACGCCGGGTGATTGCGAAACTGCATTGCCAGAGTCGGGTATCCAAAAACGAAATAAAAGTAGATTGAAAAACCCGGGGGTGTCAACGCATCCACGAAGGGAAGACAATCTGAAAAAAGATCCTTGAAAATACTTAAAATCAAAAAATGCGGGGAAATGGAAAAGAAGGAAGGAGAAGAGTAGCGGTGAGAACGAAAGGCCCAATAAGAATGGTGCTTGACAGTAGGAAAAAAAAAAAAAAAAACCGTTGCCTCGGGGCCCCGTCCAATAAAAAAAGCAACTTCAGAAAGATGGCGCCCGTTAACATCCCCAAAAGAAAAGAAGTGCTTTGGAAAAGGCAATACTCCGATGGAACAAAACGTGGGTCTCGGTCATCAGCAGACCAGCATGGAAAAAAACCGGGGGGGACCTGGGTCCGGGGGAGCGATTTTAAAAAACCCCGGTTGAGCCGCTCTTGAGTCCTAACTGCAGAAAGGGAAACCATTGCCGTCACAGGGAACGGCCCAACAACAGGCTGAGGAAAATTCTTCTTAGCGGGACACTCCGCTGGGAAAACACAATTTGCGGTCTAAACCAATGTGAAGGTATGACGACTTTGGCAAAAGGGGGGAAGGGTGGGGTTGGTCCAGACAGGAAATAAGAAAAAGGAAAGGCTAAACAAAAGGTCTTACCGGGGGGGGGACGAAACTACGCAAAGAAGAAACTTCCTTTTGAGTGAGGCTTTATTTGGGAAAAAACCACGCTTTAGATCAAACTGAGCGACGGAAGAAAAATCAAAGAGCTGCAGGTGGAAAAATCTTTCTAAAAAAAAAAAAAAAAAATTACAAAAATGACAAAAACAGTAAAAATCGGTATCTCATAGGGGGTAAAAAGTGGAGAAGAACAAATCCATCAAAAAGACTCCTACGAAAACGCCGCAGAGGGGAAAAAACTGTTTCTCACCGCCAGGAGGGCCCTAAAATCACACTGAAAGGGGGGGGAAAGAACAAGGAAGGGACTACATTACTAAAAAAAATGAGTAAATTTCTCCAAAATAGAAAAGACAATTGAAAAAAAAAAAGAAAAAGAAAAAGGAGATTCTTGGGTAGAAACCCTAATTCTCCCGAAGTTTCTCAGGGGGAGAATTAAGACCTCAAGAAAGAAAGGGTCCAAAGCAGTGCGGAAAGGGAAAAAGTCGAAGGGGCATTAAGGGGGAGGGTGGGGGTAAAAGAAGAGGGGGTAAACCTTCTTCAAGAGAAAAAGAAATACGTCTCCCGGTAAGGGAAAAAAGAACCGGGGAGGGCAAGGAGGTTTAAATTTTGGAAAGGGGGAACTATACACTACTATGGTCCAGACGGGGGGACAAGGAACCGGTCGCTAGGGATAACAAGGGAAAAAAAGGGAAATCTAAGGAAAAAATCTCGAGTCAAGAAAATCACCGCAGAATCCAAAAGGGGGAAAAAAGGATGGGCCGGGACGAAAAAAATCCCTGTTATGAAAATGACGAAACAGCCATGAAAAGAAAGACTGGGGGACCCAAGGGGGATAAATCTTGGGGTCAACGAAGAAGCCAAACAGAAAAAAAGGGGGGAACAAAACCTTATCGGGAGTGGGAAGGAAATTTCCGTCCTAGGGGGGTTGGTTGACAAACTCTTGCTGTAGAAAGACCGGAACGGTCCCTTGGGGAACGTGCAAAAAAGAAAGATCATCGGGCAGAAGGTGACAGCCGGGTGTAAGCCTCAACCTCTTAGCGGAAGGGGATGGTCTTGGCAGTGCCAGGCCCACTCCTGGAAAAAAAAAAGCCTTCCGTGGGGTAAGAAAATCTAAAAAACTGGGGGAGAAAAAATAGTATAGAGGAAAAAAAAAGAAGGATTCAGGGGGAGGGAGGAAAAAGAATAAACAAACACTTCAATGATGGGTGACTCCCTCTGGGAAAAAAAAAAAAGAGAAAGTAGGCTAAAATACTCTACCCGCAAGGGGGAAATGACCCACATCATCATCCTGAACAGAAGAAAGAAAGAAAAAAAAGATGTGAAGAAGAAAAAGAAATATTTTTAGTCAGGGGGGGCCATAGGAGTGCATGGAGAAAAAATTTGCTTCTTCGTCATCAAATTCCGGTCCCAGGGGGAGCCCTATGGGGGGGGAAAAATGGGATTAGATTGGATAAGGAAAATTTGTGGATGTACGTAAGGGGGGATTGCTTCTCCAAAAAACTAGAAATAGCAGGGGGAACTACAAATATCTTTCAGAAGGGTTTTCCATGGAAAAAAAAGAAAAAGTCATCACACGTAGGTTAATCTATTGCTTGACCATGTCGGGGGAAGGGGAGAAGGATGGATCATGTCCTTTTAAGAGGGAAAAAAAAGACTTAAACGAGGGGTTAGCTTGGGGGGGGATTAACTCTCGCAAAGTTACATGGGGAAGAAAGCAGGGAAGAAAACAGGACGGCTAAGGAAAAAGTGACCGTGAAAAATGAAGAAGGGGCCAATGCAAGTAGCTTGCAGAAGGGGGGGAGCCAAGGTTCTCTGTAAGGAGCAAGGGGAGAAAGGAATCAGATGGGGGAAAGGGAAAAAAAAACCTGAATCAAAAAAGGCAGAGGTCCTTCGAGATTTGGGGGCCCTCTTGGGCTAATGTGTAAAAAACAATAAAGGAGATACACGTGAAAACAATACATTGAAACACTGTCCAAGTGGGGGGGGGGTTAATCACCCTTGTCCGGCCAAATGATGACCCTTTGTGTTGCGGTGGGGGAGAGGTAGGGGAAGCGGTCAAGGGCTGAACCTAAAAAAGGGGCAAAGACAAGACGACCTCCAAATGAGGGCCCTTTCGGGGGGAGAAACGTTGGAAAAGGATAAGGGGTGGGGAGAAAATTTAGGGGGGGGGAAAAGTTACTCTACCATAAAAACAGCTAACCCATAGAGTTGAATACAAACAAGGGAGGGGACATGCGAAACTAATAATAAAAGCATTTGGAAGGGGTGGGTAGGAAATGCTGAGGGGAAAAAAGAACTAGAAAGCCTACAGCCCGCTGAATCGTTGGAAGCAGGTGGGACCCATTAAAAAAACAGAGAGAGAGCCAGGGCTCTAGGGGGGCAAGACTTCACTCTAGAAGAGGGAAAAGGAAAAAAAGAATGAGGTGGGGGGAGTGCTGGTGGGAGATGGGGGACTTTCTCTAATATCTGAAAGGAGCTTCTTGGGGGGGGAGGAGGCAAAACTATTTCAAGGAAAAAAAAAAAAAAGTCCAAATAAATGGGGGGGGGGGGAAATAAAGGGGACGCAACTGAAAACTCCATGAGCAGCTGGGACATCCGCAGGCCGTAAATTCCCAAGAAGACAAAGTTGGGGGGGGGGAAGTGAAAGAAAAAACATCGAGGGAGCTTCTGAGGGAAGTGGGGGGGCGAAATTCTCCTAAAGGTTAGATTTGTGGGTGTCATTAATTAAAAGACCAGCTGTGATATTCGGATTGAGAAAGAAAGGGGGGTTGGAAGCGGGGGGCCGGGGGGGAAGGAGGGGGGAAAACTTGCAAAAGGCTGCTTGGGGGAAGCCACTGTTCGGGGGGCCAAGGAAAAAAGGCTTCACCAGGGAACGGTCGGAATAGTGAACGTGCGCAGCCGAAACGGGGGGTAATGCAACACCATGGGGGAAGGCTTGTGGAAAGGGCGCCTGGGGGGAAAAAAAAAAAAAAAAGGTGAAACGGTATTTTTGGGGTACAGGAAAAAGAACGCAGCGACTTATGGAAAGGGGGGTTGAGAAAGAGCCCTGTCACCAACTACCGTAGGAGGGGTGGTGAATAAGACGGGGAGAATCTCAGCACAGGGGGGGACGAATGTAGTCAGGGGCGGGGAGGGGACCTGCGGGGGAAAAGAGGGAGGGAATGCAAAACTGGACCGAAGACCGTGGTTAAACGGAGGGGGAAGGTAATACCAGGAGTCCAACAGGGCACTGCGGAAAACGAGCAACGTGTGAAAGGCCACAGGGAAAAAGGAGGTGAATGACAGGGAGGGGGATGTTTGAAAGGAAGGAAAAAGAAAAGGGGGAAGGGATTCTACCTTCGCGCATTCCCCGAAATTAACCGACTCGAAAGGTTAATGTAGGGGGAAAAAAAAAGGCCCGATGAGGGTGGGAATCAGTTTGGAAAAAACAAGAGAAGAAAACAGGGCTGGTGGATCTCAGCCCGGGGGAAAAATCCGAGGATGATCATAAAAAGGTGAGTCAACCATGAGGGGGAAAAGAAAAGGTACCGGGAACGGTTATCCAGGAGAAAAAACATGGGAAAATATCCTGGGAGAAGGGGGTAACCAGGGTGAGGGGGAAAAAACGAGGCAAAAAAAAGCTCGAGCCGGGGTTTAAAAAGTAACAGCGATGCTGAGGGACGAGTACATGCATAAGAAAAATTGCCAGGAGAGAAAGGGCAATGTACGGCGATTTGGAACGACAAGTGCCACCAGGGGGAGAAAGGGGGGAAGGGGGGGGGGTTAGGGAGACGGGGTTCGGCAGGAACGGAGGGGGGGTTCCTGGGAAAAGTGTGGGCACAAAGGGAGGAGGGGAGTATTGAAAAGGGGGGTGACCGAAAATGAAAATGAAACATTTTTCCATGGCTGGGGGGGAGGGGTACTCAAACAAGCGGGGGTTAAGGGAACGTTCCAAGGAACGAAAAACAAACAAAAAACCGCGAAAAGAAGGAAATCGGACAACAATTTTGAGCAAAGGGGTAACCTGACCATCGGAGAGAGGGCGCGGGGGAAGCGCCGAGATAACCAACGAGGAAAGAAGATTGTACAAGAAATGAAAAAAACTCAAAAAGCAAAGGGGAAGGGCACAAAGAAAGAAAAATGACGATTTGGGACGGGTAAGGTTTTGGGAGAAAAAAAGTCTCGAAGAAAAACAAAGAAACACAACGGGGAAAAGGGGAGGGAAAATAGAGAAATGAAGGCTTCGTTCCGGGGACAAAAAAAAAGAAAAAGAATCGCCCCTATAAGGAAACCACCAAACAAAAAAAAAAAAAAAAAATGGGTCGTTGCAGAGGGGGCACAAAAGGGCCCTCCAATAATGGAGGCCCACGTCCTAAACAACGGTAAGAGGACCAGGGAAAGACAGCTAGACAAAAATAAACAAAGAAAGGGGTGGCAGCCGCGAAAGAAAGCCCTCTGAAAAAACCCATCCGATTGTTCCAGAAAGTGAAGAAGTGGGTAATCAGGGGGAAGAACACACTCAAAGGTGGGGTCTCTCCCAAGAAAATCCGCAAAAAAGGGGGGAAAATAAAAAATATTGCATACTGCTTTGCGGGTTCAAAAAAAAGGGAAGTCAAGCAGGGGGGGGGGAAAACTTTTTCCAGGAATCCCGAAAAAAAACAAACAGGCGGAAAAGACAGTCGGGATCGAAAAAAAAAAAAAGGGACCTCCCAAGGTCAAAAAGGGCGGGCAACGCCGAAGGCCCCCAAAGAAGGGAACGCGAGAACGTTAGGGGGGGGGAAGGACCCATGGGGTAAAAAATTCACGACAGACAAAAAGAGGTTATTCTGCAAAACGGAGGGGGGAAAGGGAAAAGCCCAAACGAAAAAGGGTGAAACGCCAGGTCCAAGAAAAAACATACCGAGGACAGGGGTTCCCGGAAAAAAAAAGGGACTGGCAGTTGTACGGGGCCCATGGTTGTTACAAAAAAACATGCGCACCTACCTGAAAGGAAAGGAAGGGGCCACGGAGGGGCTCCAGCGCATAAAATGGGTGCGTCACTTTCGTAGTGGATAAAAAAAAAAAAAAATGATTAGACAAAAAAAAAATCGCTCCCAACAAATAATTCCTGGCAAAAAACGTTTTCGACGTGTAGTCGTGGGTCTGGGGGGAGGCGCAAAGGTAAGAATGGAGGGAAAAGAGAAACTCTTGTCAAAAAGACCAGAAAAACACGGAGAAACAAAGCAACCCCTCAAAAAAAAAAAGGAAGGGGTGCCTGGACAGTTGCAGGGAGGGTTCAATGAAATTCTTGAAAAAAGGGGGGAGGGCCAAAGGCCGTTGGAAGGCCAAAAAATAGGAAAAATAATTAATCAAATCAGAGAGAGAAGGATATCGGTCAATACGCGGGAAAATCACCAAGAAACCAGCACAGAATTGGACCGACCCAAAGACTGAAGGGGACGATAACGTGAAGCCGTGGGGAAACCGAACTGCAGGTATGATTCAAACGACGAAGGAAGGAATAAAAAAGAAGAACATAGGGGGTTTAAAGTCGGGACCGGAAAACGAACACGGGAATGAATCCATACAGTGCGCTGAAAGGATTGTTTAGGTAAAAAAAAAAAAAGCTTTGGTTCCATTGGGGGGGGGGAAAACCAAAAACGAAGGGGGAGGACACCAAAAAGTCTCTGAACCAGACTTGAGAAAAATTAAAAAAAAGGACAGTCCTGACACATGTGGCCGTTCTGCCAAAAAGCCAAAAGTGGGGTGTCAGGATGGACGTAAAAGGTCAAAAAAAAAAACGACATTACCATGTAGGGGGGGGGAAAAAAAATGCAAAGGCAAGGTTCAGTAAAAACTCAAGCCCAGGCCCCAGCACCAAGAAAAAACAAGGAAGTGGGAACAGATCAGAATATCCTTCCGAAGAACTGTAGGCCTTCGCCGTGCGGACAAAACATCGAAGTAGCTATTGGGGGGGAAAAAAAGAAAAAAAACACTCAAGGGGAAAAAAATCAAAGGACCTGACGACTGGCTGCGGGAAAGGGATCGAGTTCCGAAAAAAAAACAAAATTGCGTGTTATGGGGGGGGGGAATTAGGCAACGAAGGGAAAAAGGGGGAGTTTAAGCTGGGAGGAAAATCAGTCCAAGAAAAGGGTTAGGGGGAGGACTTCTTCGCCGGGGTGATTAAAGAGTGCAAGTTCATAAGAAAAAGGGAAACTTCAAAAAGGATCCGCCGAAAAAACATCGTGCCACCCCAAAGATGCCACATCTGGACGGGGTCGGGAATGCCCTCAACGGGACGGGAAGGGGCCCAAAAGAAGAAAAACTAAAGCTAAAAGGGGGGGGGGCAGAAGTTAAATACGGCGTAACGGGGGGGGGAAAAAAGCCTTCTTGGGGACCTCACTAGCGCTGTAGGATGACGGGAAGGGAGACCGGGGAAAGAGGTGTTCATCCTAGATACGCACAAACCGACTGTAACAATTCTAAAGTGGAGTCCCTGCCCCTGTCGAAAAGAAGTACCAAGGTTAATGGGGCATTACAAAATGGAAATGGGGTAAAAAGGGGGGTCTAAGGGAAAAAAGCAAGAAAAAATGAAGCTCCAAAAAAGTAAACGCCCTAATTCTGCCTGGGGGTTGGGGGGGGGGGGGCGAGTGGGGGAGGGCTTTGTTTTGGGGCCCGGGGGAAGGAGGACAAAAAAAGCAACACAAAACAACTCGGTCTCTGACGAAATCCAAAACCTGTAGCGGCGGGGGAAAAGACCCTGCAAAGGGTTTACTAAAAAAAAAATTTCAAGGGATGGGAGGGAAAAAAGGGTGTTTAAGCGAGGGGGGAAAACAGAAAGCCATAGCCCCACTCTTCGGAAAAAAAAAAAGCCAGGAGATTCGCCCGCGGACCTTACCTAAAGCCGAAAAAAAGGGGGGGGGGGGGCAACCCTGGCCCCAAAAAACACCCTGCCGTAAAAAGGGAGCAAGGAATACGAAGAAAAAACTGTCATTCTGCCAAATCCAGAGAAAATCTTCCAACAAAGGGGGCAATAGAAATATGAATTGTGTATCAAAAGATCTCCGCCCCTTGAGTCTCAAGGAGGAAGGGGGGACATCAGGGGGAGGAGAAGAAAGTAAAGAAAGGGTTTTTTACTTCTGGGGAAAAAAGAATGGTAATAATGCCCAGGAAACACTCAGAATTGAAGGGGAGAGGAAAAGGAGTGGAAAGGGGTAGGGGGGGGTGGTATTAAACTAAGTACATCCTCGATTTTGGGGGAAAAAGAAGGTCACACTTTCGCAGCGGAATCGTCAAAGAAAAGAGCCAGACAGAACAAGGAAAACAAAATATAAGGGCCCGAACTTGACGAAAGGGGGAAAGGAGCAGGAAAACAGCAGAATAAAACTCAAAACATATGGGGGCAAAGGGGGGAGGGGATCCTTGGAGGAAAAAAGCCTCAAATTCAAAAACAAGCAAAGGAAAGTTGACCTGGATTGAAGAAACGGGGAGAAGTTAACCTAACTGGTTTTGTCCTGGAGAATGGTGTCCCAAAGGGGGGGATGATGGGGAGAAAAGATCATCGAACGGGTTGAAAAAACGGGGGACCACTTAAAAAGAGATCCTTGGAGTCGTGCTGTGGGAAAATGGTCCTTAGAAAGAAAAAAAGAAACCCTGCAGAAGCGGGGAATACTGAAGGGGGGGAACACTATCCCGATGCTAAAAAACAAGGAAGAAAAGAAAATATATAGAGTTGAAAAAGAAAACAGAAAAAGAAAAAGCCACTGCCGGGGGACGGAAAGCCAGACACTCCCTCACAGGGCTGTATTTGCTCCAACGCTGGACAATAGGAGAGAGGGGGGACACTGGATAATAAAAGTCATCCCATCACCCAAGACTTGAGAAAAGAAAAAGTGATAAGAAAGGTATCAGGTGATGGGTGGGGGGGTTGCCGATTAACGTATTGCACGAGGAACGGTTTGGACAGATAAGAAAAAAAGGAAAAAAATGCGTCGATGGCATGACACAAAAAAACCTAGCCAGTTGGGGCGGAAACTTGGGGAGGACATGGGGGGAGAGGTCCAACTTCATGATAGTGGAAAAAAAAAACATTTGAACGATGTGGGGGAGGGGGGGGGAGGCCCAAGGGTTGACGAGTGCAAAGGCAGATGATAAGTTTCCAGGGAAAGAAACAGGGACAGTCCCGGGAGGAAAGAAGAGATCTTTTCCCAATTCGGCAGGGGAGAATTGAGCATGGATGAAAAAGAAGGGAAGGGAAAAATCGTAAAAAATAGGGGGGTGTTGCGCAATTGGGGGAAATTAACGCCCCAATGCGTGACGGAAACTTTGCGCCAGGAGGGAGAAAAAAAAGGTGAAAATACTACAATGCACATTCCGTGCTCACAGGAAAAGAAGGGGGAAGGGGGGGGGTACCAAAGAAATGCTCGGGGAAAAGCATGTGCTAGGGGGGAAAGGCCCGAGGGAGGAAAACGGCGAAAACGAAGGATTCAAGATATATTAATAGAATACATACTTGTGGTTAACAAAAGGAAAGGAGGAGAAACACGGGGGCCTAACAGGTCAGTGTTTTGTTTAGGAAGCACGCGGAAAGGCCGCCTGGCAAAAAAAAATGTTGCGGGTGTCCTGAAGACACGAATGCCCGGTTTGTGTAGGGCTGCGGAGGAAACGCAAGAAACAAGGCCCTCAGGGTCCGCGGGGGGGGAATAAGTTTGGGGGAAGAGTTTCCTGAAGGAATGGACAATCAAAAACAACAGGGGAAAAAAGACGAAAAGGGCCGCAAGCACAGGAAAAGGACGCCAACGCGTAAAGCAAATGGAAGGGGGGGGGACCCTAATCATGAAGGAAAAGAAAAAAAGGGTCCTCTATGTGACGAAAGAGGTGAAAAAAATAAAAGAGGGGTGGAATCGGCATGAACCGAGTCTGGCATTCCGGGAAACGCGTAGCTGGGGGAAGAAAGAACGGCCAAAACTCTTAAAAGAAGGGGAATGCCCGAAGCTTCACCAGATATGTGGGAGAAGGGGGGGGGGGGAATGCCGAGGGGGGAACCGTGCTATCCGTGGGAAAGGGGAGTCTGTGGATTGAGCCAACGGAAGCAACAAAAAAAAATCAAAAGAAAAAGAGAAAAGGGGAACGACTCATAAAAAAAGAGCCATTCTTGTACACTATCCGAAAAAAAAGAGTCGAGTCACAAAATAAAATCATTGGTGAGGAGAAAAGGGGGCAAGGGGAAGGGCAGCCCTGGGGGGGGGTCGCTTGGGAAAGGGGGGGGTGGTAGGAAAAGCGAACCTAACTTCGAGTGGGGGGGGGGTGGAAAAAAGCGGAGAGGAGAGTTCTGAATTCGCGAAAAAAAAAAAATGGCGGGGTAATAGACACTTATAAACCTTGCCACCAGGAGGGGAAAAATTCACTGGGGTTGAGCACTACAATGTAAACAATGGGGGGGGGGGGGCCGAAAAGATAGGCAAGGGAAGATGACTTTGAAGGGAGGCCATTGAACACCTGCCAGGCACACACTGTGGAAGAAACGCAGCGGTTTGGTGGAAGCGGTGCAAGAAGGGGGAAGGGGTGTTTCCCTGAAAGAATAGGGAAAAAGGTATGGTGGCATAACGGGGAAGGGGCAGACGCCTTTAACCAAACTAAATGGACTTGTATAAGACGGGCGTGGCGAAAAGGGGGGTGACTAAAAAAAGAAGGAAAAAAAGCGGTGTCTGGAAGAATCCAAATCTATGGGAAGGGTGTCAGGCAAATGATATCAGCCGGAGTTATGTGATAATTCGGGGGCAAAAGGAGGTGGCACGGGACGTAAAGGTTGAAAAAACGAACAACGGTTGGGGGGAAAAAATTTGATTCGCGAAAGGGGGGGGGGAGGAAGGTGTTTTCGCGAAAAAACGAGGAACTGAGAAAAGTACGGTCTCGCAATGTCCACAAAGAAAAAAGTAACGTGAAGACTCGAAAACAGGGGGAGGGGGAAGCAAGACGTGGGATTGGAAAAAAGCATTATCACAGGACGTGGGAAAAGGGGTGCTATCCAATCAGGGGGAAACACTCCCTCCAAGTGAAGAAAAAAAGGGAAAGGGAAGAAAAAGGTGGAAGAAACCGTTGTGGCTTGACCGTCGGTCAAGGGAAGGTAAGGGGGAAAAGAGAAAAACCTGGGACAAAACGGGTAAACAAACACATTCCGGCACTGGGAAGAAAATGTGGACGAAAAAGCTAAATGCTGCTAAAAGCGAGGTCTGGACATCCCAGGAACGGGAAAGGGGAAAAATGCAAAAGGGGGAATCGGACGTTGGAAAGGGGGGGGACCTAAACGCCTTTGGGGGGAAAGGGGAAGATGACCGAAGGGGTTCGCGGCGGCGGTGGGTTCCTGGAAAAAGTTGGGTTTCAACAGGAGGGCTGCAGGATTCACGGAGGGGGGGGGGAAACAAAAAATCCAAAAAAAAAAAATCCGGTCATTTTGGGGATGGAGACGAACAAAGTGTCGGAAGGGGACCGAAACAAACTTCCCACCGGCGCTCTGAGATTAAAAGGGCACGAGTGGGGGGGGAAAAAAAAAAGTATGTAAAAAAAAATAAACTAGGCACGCTGGGAAAGGGAAAAAGAGTCCCCACGAAACAGCAAGTCTTAGGGAAAATCGTGAAAGGGCGCACAAGAAAAAAGAAAAAAAAGGGGTGAAAAAACGGGTAAAAAGCAACAGTTGTGGGGGCGGGAAAGGAAAGAAAAGGGTTTGG
>Ga0179593_1333679_pt1 | contig 12888 bp, 28 predicted proteins | sample CZODoug2_1_08_16_FD_185931 | JGI IMG/M metagenome (GOLD analysis project Ga0179593, IMG submission 185931) | Vadose zone soil fungal communities from Angelo Coast Range Reserve, California, USA - CZODoug2_1_08_16fungal (PacBio error correction) | ecosystem: Environmental > Terrestrial > Soil >...
AGACACGTTTCATAATCCTCATGAAGAAAAGAGAAGGGGTAACTGGAAGCAATTGCCCCGTACATCTTCTTTAAAGGACGGCGTTTGACGGGAAAATAAACCCGGAGGAAAGGGGGGGAGTTCACATATCGCCGGTAGACTAATGCATCAGGGCCGCTAAGTTTCTCAAAAGGGCATTCGGCGCCTTCTGGAAATGAACCGGTCCACGCCCTTATCAAGGAAGGCATCATCATGCCACTGGGAGCCGATGACACAGACGTTAAGAAACCTCCCAAGTCGACCATCGTAAATAAATGACGAAAGAGGGAGAACGGGAACACGAAAAGCGCAGGTGCTTGAACGCTGTTCCATAGACTGGCGGAAAGCTGGCGGAAGGAAAGGAGCGGTCTCGGTCAATTCTTTAGAAAAAAAGAACTGCCTGTGATAGGGGCGAAAAGGAATGCTTGATCGAGACAGGTTAAAAGAAAATTCCAAGGAATACGGAAAAAAAAGTCTCCAAATTCTCTACGTAGAAAAACCAACCGCGCAGAAGACATGTCCGCCCAAAAGAAAAGGGAGGGAGAGGCACCCACAACGAGAAAGTCACTTGTCGCCGGGGTTCGAAAGTGGGTGAGGTGCTTCTTCCCAGAGAAAAAGGTGCAATTACGGGAAGAGAAATGGGAAGCTGCCCCGAGGCGGTCTGAAACCGGCTCAAAAAAGGAGAGAATACGGCACGAAAATACGGGGGGAATATAGTGAGGCTTGTGGGGCATGAAAGTCACGCCGAAAAATAACATGCGCGCCGCAGAACGACGGTCGGGAAAGGGGGGGGGGGGTCAAGAGACAGAAGTTGCGGAAAAGGCCCTGTATTACGAAGAAGGGGGGGGAATTGGAGAGTGGTCAACGTTTTGGGTAACTTCCTGCAATTAACTAAAAATAGGGGGAGGGGAAAGCGTCCGCGGTGATAAAACAACAACACGGAAAGCTGCCGGTAGGCAAAAAAAGAGTGGAAAATAAAGGGAGGTTCTATAGAAGAAGAGGGGGCTAGGGACACCAAAGAAACCTTGCGCGGAAAAAAGAATACTTTGGGGTCCAGACAATCGCTTGAAAAAGGGGCCTCCAAAATCCTCCCCTGTTGAAGGGGAGAATCAGACAAAAGGCATTGTCCGTTTACGTACAGCTAGTTATTTTAGGACAAGGGTGGGAATGATTTCTGGGTATGAAACTCTTCGCCAGAAAAAACAAATGAGGGGGAGAGAGGGGAAGCGCTGTACTTTCGTCTGACGGGTGCTCGACCTCAACGCTTGACAAGGGGGGGGGGAAGATAGACGGTGCACTTGTAATGGACTTTCCGCCGCTGCGGAAAGAAGAGAGGAGCAAATGTATTCCAGGCCAGCGCCATTGCGCGATGAAGAGACCTTTTTTATCGAGGAAAAAGAAGGGGGCAAGGAAGGGGGGGGATCGGATCGGGCCCGTTAAAAAACCGCGGCAAGGGGTGAGTGTCTTCTTACGCGAATCCCGTTTTGGTGTGGCCGGCTCCGAAAAGGGGAAAAGGGGGGGGAACCGATCCGCCGTCCTGTCGAAGAAACTCAAGGCGCGCGCGCAAAATCAGGCCGAAGAGCTTGGCCACCACGCCTAAGAAGCAAGGGGGCAAAAGGAAAAGGGGGGGAGGAGCACCCGAGGCGCGGTACAAGGCGCAACATATGTCCTTTTTTTCACTACTGCACAAGAGAACCCTGAAGAGGGGGGAAGAAATAAAAAGAAGCCTTTTAAGGTTAATTAAGAATCCACGACGGATGCAAGGATAGCACGTCCACAGTGCGGTTGGTCAAAAGCAAAGGACGAAAAATCCACTTGGGTGTCAGGCTGCTGGATGCTAACAGACCCGAAAAGGATGGGAGGAACCTCCTACTAAGCCGGCAGGGCGAAAACGAGGGGACCGCTGTCAAGGACCTGGCGAGGAACACATCTGCTCATCCACATGAAAAAAAAAAAAAGAAGAGTCATTGAATTGAAGGCGGAAGCAACCCGCCGCATCTCTGGCGAGCCGCAGTAAGATTTGAGTGCGTCCGGGGGGAGAATGCCAGAGAGAAATACTTTTATGAGGAAGGACGCCGACGCGCCTCTCTGCAATGTACAGGCCTCTCGAGCACCTTTGACACAAGGGGGGAGACTCTTGCGTGATCGTAAAAAGACGGTGCGCGATATCCTCTTAAGAAACAGTATCGCCGCTGCTGGAGAGGGAAGAAAGAGCAGAGAGGAGAAAACCTTTTCGAGAAAGCACGGAGCGTTTGTAATTGGTTGGGGAAGGGTGTGGGAGCGAAGGAACGAGAGGCTCCTTGAAGGGGGAGAGCTTTTAACAAAGAGAGAGGGGGAAGGAAGATCTCTAACCGACTCCATCAAGAAAAAAAAAACTTAGGATTGAGGAAAGAGGGGCAAGAACCATATGCGATTTGAAAAACGAATCACCTTCAAGGGGGAAGAGGACGCGAGAAAAAGAAGATACCCAGCAAAATCAAACGCTCCCCCAAAAAACCCCCCTTCTAGAGGGGAAAAGGGGAAGCTCGATCCGGATATAGTAAAGAAGGGGAAGGCTCCGACGGGGAAATGGGGGAAAGAGATAGCGCGCACTCGGAAAGGAGGGAAGGGAGGATGAGCGGGAGCGAGCTAGAAAGGGAGAATGAACGGGAGGAGGAAAGAACGTTAGGGGATTGGATGACGGGTAATGAGAGTACAAGGTGGAATTGAAAGGGGTAAATGACGGGAACGGGTGAGGGCAGGAATTGGGGGGACATCAGGTGAAAGAAGGTGAGGAGCGGGGGAGTGTGAGGAGGGGAGGGAAGGAGGCGGGTAAGCAGACGGAGGAGAGGTAGAGGGGGGTAGGTGTTAAATTTGGTTGTTTAACGTGGGTGGTTGAGGGGAGGGGCGGAGGTGAAGGAGGAGAATTGTGTACGGAGGGGGGGGGGGTGTGGGAGACGAGGGGAGAGGGGGGGGGGAGAAGTGGGGGGGGGAAGATGTGGTAAGAGGGAGGAGGTGGGGGGCATAAGGGAGGGAGAAAGGAGAGGGTACGCGAAAGAAGGAGAGCGGTCGGGAGGCGATAGGGGGAGGGGTTGGAACAGCTATGACAAGAGGAGAAAAAAGGGAGGGAGGCGAGGGTGTGCAAGGGTTAGCCGGAGGGGGGCGGGGGGAGGCGGGAGGGGTAGAGAGGCGTGGGGTGGAGAAGATGGGTGGAGAAGAAGGGGGGTTGGGGGGAGGGGAGGGTGTGGGTGGAGCAAGATGGGTGGGTGGAGAGGTGGGGATTAGGGGAGGGGTATGGGATTGGGGGAGGAATATGGGGAGGGGAGGAGGGGAGGAAGGGGGGGGGGGTGGGTGAACAGGGATAGTGGAGGGGTGGGGCGGGGGTCAGGGGGATAAGAGAGGAGAAAAGGCAGGCGGGGGAGGTGAGGGGCGTCGGGGGGGAATGTGGGGAGGTAGAAGATTGGGGACGAGGGGAAGGGAGAGCTAGGAGTATGAGAAGGGGGGGGAATGGGTTGGGGTAGGGGGGAAAGAGGGGGGAGAACTTGGTAGGTTTGGAAGAGAAAGGATAGATATATGTTAGGGGTGGTGAGGGGAGGGTGAGCACTGGGTAGGTGGGTGAGGGAGAGGTGGGGGGACAAGGACTTGAGGGAGGCCGGGTTGAAGGGGGACGGAGAGAAAAGGAGTGGAGGGGAAAGAGGGGAGAATGGGGAGGCGATGGGGGTGGGACCGATTGGGACAGGGGAGGGAAGAGATAGCGATGCGAGGGGGGGGGGGGTGAGGGATAGGGGTGAGGGGAGTGGACTGTAAGGGTGAAATAGGGGGGGGGAAGGAAAATGAGAATGTGAGGGAGGGGAGAGGGAAGGAGTGGAGGAGTTGGAGGGTGGAAGGGGGGAGAAATTTGGGGGATGGGGGGGACTGGGTGGTGAGAGTAGGGGAGGGAGAAGGGGACTGGTTGAGGAGCAGGATGGAGGGGAAAAACTCTGCGGGTATAGAAGATGAAAGGTGAAGTAACGAAAAAAGGGGAGAGGTGGGAGAAGGAGGGAGTAGAGGGCGAAGGGGGGAAGGGGGGTTAGAGAGGAAGGAAGAAGGGGGAAGAGTTAGGAATAGATGGGGGAGGGAAGGTGGAGAGAGAGGGAAGAAGATTTAGAGGGAGGAGAGATAGTTAGGAGGGCGGCAGGAAGTGTGGGTGAAGGACGGGGGTGGGGTTGGGGTTGTAAGGGAGGTGGATGAGCAAGGAGAGTGGGAGGGATTAGACTGTTGGAGGGAGATTCGAGGGGGTAAGGGCAAGTGGATGGGCGGGGGGGGGGCGGGGGACAGGCGAATGGGTGGGGGGGGGGGAGGAGTAGGAGGGAGGGGGGGGGGGGGGGATAGGCGGGGAAAATAGGCGGCAGAGTGAGGGTGGGCAAGAGCGGGAAAGGGTTGCGGGGAGGGAGAGGGGTGCGGGAGGGTGGAGGGGACTGAGAGCAGGGGGGGGGGAAAGGAGAGGATGTCAGGTGGAGGGTAGGGAAGAGAAGTAGGTGCGGAGGGCAGGGAAAGGTAAATCGGGAGGGGGTGTGAAAGAGGTAGGGTAGGGAGGGGAAAGAAGTAAAGGAGGGCAGGGATGGTGGAGGATGGTAGGATAGGGGGGGAGGAGTAAAGAGGGAGGAAAGCGCGAAAAGGAAGGAGAGGGAGGAAATGGTATAGAAAGAAAATCGGAACCGAGAGAGTGTGATGAGTGGGAAGTAGGGAGGGGGCAGCGTAAGGTGGGGGAAATTAGAGAGCGGCGGAAGCGGGAGAGATAGAGTGGAAAGGAGTGAGAGGAGAGCGGCCGAAGGGAGAAAGAAATTAAGGACCGGAAAGAGGGGGTGGGGGAGGAGGATTGATAGCGGGGCGGGAGAAGAAGGAGTTGAGGGAGGGAGAAGGACTGGGGGGGGAGGGGGGGGCGGGGGATGGGGCGGCAGGAGGTTTGTGGGGGCTGGGGGGGTGGGAGGGGGGGGGGAGGGGAGGAGAGGGGTGGTTAGTGCTAGAGGGAGAGGGAGGGGATTACGATATTAGGGAGGGGATGGAGGAAGGGGAATGGGGACGCGGGGCGGGGAAGAGTGGTGCGCAGAGAGACAAAAATGGGATGTATGGGGGCGGAGAGGTTGGAAAGACAGAAGTGAGGAGAAGGATGGCGAGGGGGTGGAAGAAGGGGGGGGGGAATGGGTGGGGAGGAGAGGGCGGAGGGGAGGAACCGGGGTGAGGGGGCGGGGAAAAGGAAGGTGATGAGAGGGAGAGTAGGAGGAGTAGGAAAAAAGGTGGGAACAAGTGAGGTGAGAGGTGAGAGTTGTTAGGGCGGGTAGGGGAATTGAGGGAGAGGAGGGGGGGAAAGGAGGTGGGTGATAGAAAGAAGGAGGCAGTTAGGGGAGGAGATGGGGAGCGGAGGGGACGGGGAGGAATAAGGAGGAGGGGAGTGGAGATGAGCGAGGGCGTTTCGAAGTGAGGGCGGAAGGGGGGAGGTGAGTGAGAGCACGGGGGTGCGGGAAGGGGGAGAAAGTCAGAAATGATAGTGAAGAGGGGGCCGCAGGGAAGGGAGGGAGGAAGGTTGGAAGAGGGGAAGAGAGGAAATAGAAATGGGGGAGTGGGGGGGGAATTGTAGAATGGAGTTGTAGGAAAGGGTAAGGGGGGTGAAAGGGGGAGATGGGTGGTGAGGGGGGGAAGGGAGGAGAGGACGGGCGAGGGGGGGGTTACAAGGGGTAGTAGTGGGGGGGAAAAGGAGGATGGGGAGGGGTGGGGGGTGTAAGAAATTAGGAGGGACCGCAAAGGGGGGAGGGGGGTGAGATTACCTCTGACTATGAATCGAGGGGAGGCGGATGATCAAGGGTCGCCTCAGAGGCACGGATAGGGGAAGAGCTGGCGACGGCGCGGCGACACTAACAATCTCTTTTTTAAAGGAGGAAGAGCAAAAGGAAAGAAAATCCGTGAATGTCGGCTGCTAAAATATGTATGCACTCAGCGTCAATTACATCCGATCTGAAGGGGTGGGGTGGAATGACTGAGGAGAATTGTGCGTTGAAAGACGCATTGGGGGACAGAGGAAAAGAGGGAGACCTGTCTGTCCGGAGAAGGGGAGGAAGGAAGGCCGGGGGCTATCAAATTCGTGGCGGTAAGGAAAGGCAGTTAATCCAAAAAAGAACAACCAGGAGCTGGCTCGAGCAGTTAGGGAAAAACGTGAGACGACCGTATCGAATGCGTCCCGAGGAGAAAAGTCTCGAAGGGGGGGGGGGGGGGATGTGAGGTCGCAAGCAAAAAGGGTAGAAGGCGTGACGGCACAGGGCGCCCATGGTGGAAAAGGGGGAAGGGAAGAGACTGGGTGTGCAGAGTTTAATTTGCCGCGGGGGAGATGGTTCCAAAAGCAGATTCGTCACAATAGGGTGAGAGAGAGACTCGAGGCAGGCTTGCCCGAAGAAACGGAGGCGCCTGCAACCTGGTGAAGGGAAGAGAGGGAAAAAAAAGGTTCAAAAAAAGAGAGAACCAAATTTGTACAGGGAGGGGGGGTAACGGCCGCGTCGAGACAAAAAATGTCCGTAAGGTAATGCGAAAAAAGGTCTAAGCAGGAGAAAGGGGAGGCGCATGGCATACATCAGCTCCATAATAGGTGAGAAACGAAAGGGGGAAAAAAAGACAATGGTCACCTCGTTAACCCTCAAGTAAAGGGAGTTCGGAAGAAAACAAAAGCCTTAGGACTTTATTACCACGAAGCTGTAATCGTGAGAAGATCCTCTGTGGTTTTTCTGGCTTCCGAGGGAGGGTTGTGGTTTCATTAAGCAACTGACTAAGGTGGCAAGGCCGCTAACTTAACTGGGGGGGCAAAGGCGGACTCGGTAGCAGTGCAACTTGTTATATTTGACACCCCATGGAACCGATTTGTGAGTGCGGGCACCTCCTCCCAGCGCCTGTTTCTGGAACAAGAAAAGGAAGTCGGGAAAGAACAATTTTGGGGGGGCGGCTCTGACACGACTCATAGCGATTGGACTGGCGAAAATCAATTCCCTCACACGAGTAGGAGCACCCGAAGCTGTCACCTTTTGGGTTCAATCACCCGCTTACGCGTTCAGAAAGAGGGGGGGAGGGAAGGGAAAGTCCTAAAATGACCAACGGGAGGGGCACGCCCAGCCAAAAATCCAGGTAGTATTCATCATGTATGCGCAAAAGGTAGGTCGGGGAACGGACAAAAAATTGACACGACCGCGTGCTGCAAGACATGTCGTGGGCGATGTAATAAAAAAGAGAGAAGGACTCGTCAAACCCGAGGGGGGAAGAACTTGGCCTGTCCTGAGAAGCCTTGAAGCCGTGGTTGGGAGGACCGACATAATCAGCCATTCTCTAACTCCTCCGGCACCGGGGGGATTGGTAAACAAAACCCTCACCAACGTCCTAAAAACCGAGACAAGATTCTTACCTCGCGTTTCTGGGCAGTTAATGCCATAATGGGGCAAAGGGGGGAACACCGGCGGGGAACGGGACGGTAAAGAATTCAAAAGGGACACCAAAAGTTGGGGAGTAAAAACTTTGGAAGGTTATGGACCGGTCCCTCGGCAATAACAAACAGAAAAGATTCAGGAGGTGAGTGGGGGGTCTGCATAAAACGAAAAAGAACTGGCTACCGGCGGGACCAGCTACTGTAGTAAGGAAGAAAACAGGAGATGGACAGCGGAACAAGTCACCCAGGAGGAGGGGGTGAATGGTACAAGTTAAGCTCTGTCCATTGTTTCCAAGAAAGTGTGAATGTGGGGGCAGGTACGTCTGTGGCAAATCAAAAAGGAGAACGCGTAAAATCAAGAGGGTCCGTATGAACTGCAAGGGAAGGAGGGTGTGTAGGGACCTGAAGGTCAAGCAAAAGGGCGATCCGAAGCCGCGAGCGCCACTGTGAGACGTCTATGGCGATGGTTTCGATGGACGGCGATATTGTCCCAAAGCAACAAGACTAGGTGAGAAGTTCTGGGCCAATTCCCAACACCGGTGGTCGAGGTCAAACCGATGGGTAGGAAAAATTCTGCGGATCGGGGGGAAACAACATTCACTCTGGAGGGAAGTGGCTGTAAAAAAGGGGACGAGAAAAGACAAAACAACAAAGGAGGAGAATATATATATAACACATGGGGAAAAGAATCATTCACAAGAGAATTAAAGATAAGAGCTCGAAATACGTAAAATCATCGGATCGGACTTCTTGTAAACGGGAAAGAACTAGGCAGGGGGATTCACATAAATAGACACTAAAAGTAAGGAAATCAGAGAAGGGGTCGCTCGTTGGCCGGCTGACGGGGAGGAGACTTAGGGAAGTAGTTGCAGTCAACCCATTCCTGACGGAAGCATCAATGGCCCAGCTGGAAAGCTAGTACAAACAGACGTTGAAAAACGCACAAAAGCCATTAGAAGAGAATCAAAAGAAAGGAGGAAAGCTCTCTCAAACCGAGCCACGAACAGCGGGACGGAAGGGTGCGGTAAAGACTGTGAAAGAGCTAATGCTTAACGGATCGACGAGGAAAGGAGGTCACGCCGTTCGCGTCTCAGGGGGAAGAAAAAAGCGGGGTCAATGAAACGGGGATGCATTGTCCGGCCTTGAAGCGAGTAAGGTAAACCTTCCACCGGAGCGCCGCAGAGCCCCACGGGTCTCAAAAGACGAATAAAGGGGGTACTCGAAACCAAGCATAGTGAAAGGAAAGCCAAGAATGGAGGAGAAACAAAAGCGAGGGAAGAAGAGGTTATCCGGGGTTAGGCAGTTGATCGGCTTTCCAAAACACGGGGGGCAACGGAGTGAAATTGGAGAATGTGGCTGCCCGACGGAGGGAACACCGGGGTTTCTTAAAAGGCGGAGAAGAGACAGGCAAATCAGTGTCTTAGTCGGGAGAATTGGGTCACTGAAAGACGAACCAAAAACTGTGCGCCAAAAAAATGCTGGGACAAAGGTGGGGTAAAGGGACTGAAAAAAAAAGTGGAGAAACTTCCATGATTAATATCCTGTTGGAAGAGGTTAGGATGGGAAACATGCCGTTGGGGGTGGGAGAACTTCCTTCAAGGACAAAGAGGGAGTGAACGAAAAGTCCGCTGGGGTTGTGAAAAAACACACGAAACTGTCCCCCGTGTTGGGAAAGGAAAAAAAAAACTGGATTGGAAGAGCTAAAAGAATAGAGGGAGAAGGATTCATTTCACAAACAAAAAAAAGGCTCGTAAACAAAAGAAAGGTGGGCCAAGAACAATGCCAAGGGGATCGGCCCAAAATAAAGACTCAACCTGGGTACAGGGGGTATAAGAGAAAAGGGGAAATGAAAAAATGTTACGTACAGTCCGTTATTGTTATTTCATGGTGGGAGGACTGGAAATGGAAAAACGCCTCTTCGCCAGCAAAAACGGCTTTATAAAATAGAAGGGTCTCGAGCGCAGCGGGGGCTGGGGAGGAATTTTGTGAGAAAGAAGAGTGAACATGGGGACGAGGTGTGCAAAGGAAGGGGGAGTTTGGAAGAACGGAGACCCAGCCATGCGATACCAGAGAGTCGGGGATGAAAGTCAGCATGCGAATGCGCATGGCCAGAGAAAATTGTTGCTAGAAGAAACAAGGCCGGAAGGTTCTTATAAGGAAGTGGGACCAAGCGGTCACGTGTAAAGTGGTTCTTCAACTGAGGGGACAAGACAAAGTTTTGAAAAGTCGCCAAGAATGTGGAGGGCGCCCATAAAAAGGGATCATGGGGCGAGAGACTAGAGGAAGTCTCGAAACAGAAATTTGGGCACGAAGAATGAACCCATACGAATAACCAGGGCAACAATTAAAAATTGAGGAACATGCTGTCGGAGGGTCCAATGGAAGGTAAAAAACATATGTACGTTAATAAAACTGGGAAAGAGAAAAGGACCTGGTGGGAGAAGAAGAAGAGAAAACAACCAAAGGGCGAGCCTGGGGTCAAACAACAATAAGCATACGAGAAGGGAAGTTCAAGAGAGAAAGAGGGGGAGGTAAAATGATCACGCAACTGCTCGAGCCAAGCAAATTGGGGGGAAGGATGGGGAAAGGGCGAAAGAAAAAACAAACTAGAAGGGGTAGTAGGAAAGTTATCTTAATCCGAGAACACAGCTAAAAAGAAGTAACCCCTGGAAAGAAAAATCATGATACATAACTAAGGAACCAAAACTTACGCTCTGAATGGTAATTTAGGAAAGAGTCACGAAAGCATCTAAATGGGGGCAAGAAAAGAAAGCTCAAATGAAGATTTTGATGGGAGTCCCATTGGCGCATCCGAGAAAACTTGTTGGTGAAGGGCCGTCTCAGTCTCAGCAGCTATAGCAGATGTATCCCGTGCGAAGAAAAACGGAACTGTATAGTCTATGAGGGGGAGCAGGGACCTATTTGGGCGAGGAGAATCTCTTCAACACCCATTGAGCAGCGTAAGAGTGAAAAAAACCTGGAAAATTCTCACTAAAAAAAGAAAATGTGGGGTTGGTCGAGCCGGGTGACTGGACGGGGGAGAAGGTATAGGAAGTTTGCTCGGGAAACAGCCCTTGAATTGGAGCGATTGGGGGACAATCAGAGTTGCAGGGACAATAGAAGAAAAAAACCACACAACGGAGGAGGAGAAAAACAAAAAACAGATCGAAGGGTTAAAAGAGAGTCCCTCAAGGGCCAGCGGTCGAGCAAAAAACTCCCAGAAATCCCCCCAGAGAAGGCCGCGACTGGAAAACAGGGGTGCAGAGAGATCATTTGAGATAGCAAGGACGACTCAGGGACTGATAAAAGGGGAAGAGATATCGCGGACAGGGCACGATAAAGCAGAGAGGATACAAAAAATGCAGCTAGAAGAAAACGAGAATAGGAATATAGGATAGTCGAGACTGCTACTTTCGGCAACAAAGTTGTTGCCGCGGGCGGGGATGCAAACGACAAAATAAAAAGAGAGGAATGTTCAGCTAGGCCATAGATAGGCGAAAAGCGAATAATTACAGCATAGGAGTAAGTGGGTTGGGACTCGATTGATCAGATTGGTAAGCAAGGCGGGGTGACAGGAGGGGGGAAAAAACTAGGTTTAAAGGGAAGTGGATGGGTCCTCTCACGGAGGAATTACCGGTTCAGGAGAAGTGTTGGGGGGGTTGTGGGGGGGGGGGGGGGGGCAAATTCGGGGGCAAGACGAGAACAGGGTCAAAGAATGAAAAAAAAGTGAAATTCTGGGAGAGGAAGTTTGAGGGAAAGCACACTGCGTAAAAAACGGAGGGAGAAAGCAAGAAGGGGGGTATGGAGTATGTCGCCCCAGAAAACAAGTAGAGGGCGTTACTGACATATGGGACCCAAGTGGGGAACAACTCAACCGAGGGGGGGGGGTTCACGAATTGAAATTGTGACTACTGAGGCGGATGGTTGAGAAAAAAATTCGGGAGGGAGCACAAAGGGGGTTTGCAGTATCGGCCAAAGATAGAAGTCAGGGGAAAGATCAAGGAGTACAGAAGTAAACACAGTAATGTAAAACTCGAGAAGGAAAAGGGGGTAGGACTGGCAGAAGAAAAAACGTTTACCCTGGGGAGGTCAAGAGTACGAGAACTTTCGCTGCTGAGGGCAAAAAAAAAACCAAAGGGAGCAAAATGCAATTCGGCCTGGCATACAAAATCCGCGCCCATAGGGAGAAGCGGCCGGAAAAAAATCTAAAACAATATTTCACCGAGGACCAGGAAAAAGAGAGGGAGGGACCACAAATTCATAGCATTACCCTACCGGCGCTCGGGAGCATGAAGTGTGGGGATGGAATGCCGTTTTTTCAAAAAGTGTAGACTTAACAGAGGTAATAAAGAAGGGGGACTGGAAAGAAAAGAACACTAAGTTAGATTCCTCCCCAGCGCCAGGTTGTTGCTGATAAAGAAACCGCGCATTGGTCTGAAAAGATGACGGGGGGAAAAAAGCGGAAATGGGGGGTGGGTGATTAGCTTCAAGACTCGCGAATGGGGAAGGAAAAATAGCAACTCTGGAAGTCGCAAAAAGGGCAAGGAAAGGTATCACCCGAGGACTTCTGGGGTAAAGCCCTATTTGGGAGGGCATGAAGTATCAGGAAAAATGACACTCATAAACACGAAAAGAAAGGATATTCATGCATGGCAGGTCAAAGGGACTGTCGTTCGGACAAAGGGTAACGGAAGTCGGGTGCGAGCACAGAGGGAGAATGTTAAGGAAAAGCTATCCGAGAGCCAACCTAACTGAAAAGAATTACTGAAGAAAAAAACGGTTTGAAAGGGACAGACGAGACCCAAATTATCTGTCACCCGTAACCCGCACCGGTTGTTGGGGGAAACCAAAAAAAGAAAGAGGAAGATAGGACTTACCGATCGTTTCGGGCATTTCTCCATCTTTGGACTGACGGGGAAAAGGGGGTTCGGACGGAAGTAGAGAGGAGTTTATACAACATTGTGTCGAATTCGAGAAAGGTGGCAAGGGGGTACCGTCCTCGGGGAAAAAAACCAGAAAAAACAATACTAGGGCTTCCGAAAAAGAACGAGGAGACCGGAGGACGAAAATCGAATTCGCCCGTCCAACAAGTAGCACGAAAAAAAAAACCCTGCAGGCAGATGTTTTCGTGGGAACCTCGGTGAGCGCGCTTGCAAAGGGGGGGATTCGGGGAAAAGGAATGAGAAAGGGGGGTCTTTTGAAGTGGGTCAGCGGCATCAAAAGGGGAAATTGCGGCCAGGAAATTCTTGAGGGGAAAAATAGGGGAAAGAATATGAGCTCTAAACAAGCCAAGGCTGCCAATGTGGAGGAGGCAGGGGTCGATTTGATTACGAGGGACAGAAAAAGTACCGGGCTATTTCCCCGTGAAAGAAAGAACCGTGATGGCTGACCGGGAAGGAGGGGGAAAATCAAAGGAAAATAAAACGCGGAGTTGACGGCCTGGAACGGGT
>Ga0179593_1371531_pt1 | contig 12888 bp, 18 predicted proteins | sample CZODoug2_1_08_16_FD_185931 | JGI IMG/M metagenome (GOLD analysis project Ga0179593, IMG submission 185931) | Vadose zone soil fungal communities from Angelo Coast Range Reserve, California, USA - CZODoug2_1_08_16fungal (PacBio error correction) | ecosystem: Environmental > Terrestrial > Soil >...
ACGCCTGTACGGAAGACACACTACAGGGCGGGAGGAGTGAGTTTTTCTGGTTTTGGACTGGGACCAACGAAACAAAGAAAGGGGCAAATTTTAATGCTAAAGTATTCAATGGGGGGGTGAAGAAAAACTTTTGGCAAGTGTTAAAGGGAGTACAGTTGACACCAAACCGTAGAAGAAAAGAACGATGACACCGAGGTCAGTGGTTACCTATGTGAGCGCGACACTAGCCAGATCCTTAAATGTGGAGGGGAAAAGGGTGGAATAATTTCAAAAAAAGCGATCTCTAAGTCAAGTAAATTGACCAATTAGGGAGATTCCGGGAAGTAATCCATCAAGTTGAGATCCAAGATGGGGTTGAAAAGCAATAGGAGAGTCCAAGAACTACGAGTGGACGGGGAAGAAAGACAAAAGAGGGAGGACAGGAAAGGGACGGGGGCAGGTTTTATCGCTAAAGGGTGCCAAATGTTCAGAATCGGTTAGAAAAGGCAAAAATGGAACACTAACCGGAGCAGATGAGTTGAGGAATGGGGGGTTGTCACCCACGGGATACGCGCGGGAGAGAAAACAAGTTGACTGGGTCTGGGCCGTAAAAGCAAAGAAGGGGAAGGGACGGTATTGTCAAGAGGGGGGGTGCAGTTAATCTGCTTAACAAAAAAATATATCAAGGGGATAAGACATCGTATTACCCCTGACGGCGTTAATGGGGGCTAGGTGGATTCCTGAGGGGAGGAGCGATCCCGTCGGACCAGGGGAGACAGGCAGAAACTTTGTGGGAATGAATCTAGCTCTATGAGATGGAAGCCGAAAAAGAGAAGGGTTGGTGGCACTCGCGGGGATCAAAGATGCCAACCTTTTCATAAAGATAAAAAGTGCACAGAAGGACCTTTAAATTAGGTGAATTAAAAACCAGAAAACTTTAACTGAAAGAGATGGTTTCCGTCTTGGTCTATCCGGGGTAAAAGAATTTACGAGGAATGCCAGGCTCAACAAGAAACTCTTCATTACGATGGAAAATATATTTGGCTCCAGACCGAGAAAAGCTCTCATAAACGGTATTCATCGCACCCTTGTGGATAAGTTGTTATTTTTCTAGATATATTCAACGTTTATAGTTTAGTCTACACCTTGCGAGGAATTATGTCTATGATTGACAAGTAAAAACCACGATGAGAGGGATTGGTATAGTAAATGTGCTAAGTCCTTAGTTGAACTGAAGAGTTATCAAGCTCTATAGAACCCTGGAATACTGAATACCAAGAACTCTCCGAAAAATTAGATCCTCCTGCATGTTTATCCTATGGACAAGGAAAAGTCGTCTGTGAAAAGGCATTGGAAGTTAGTAAACCATTTGGGGGCAGCGCGGGGTGGGCCTCTTTGGTTAGGGTATTGGTTGGAGAGGGGTGGGAAAAAGGATTGTGAAGGTTGAAGAAGTAACTTGACAAGCGAGAACCGAGAACGCAATTTTTCCTAACAAGGGGGAACGAGGGCGGGAAAACAGTGTATATAGTTGGTGCTGCAAATAAATTCAATATGCTCTCGAAGAGAGGAGGGAAAAGGGTTTGTGTGACGGTGCAGGGGTTGTTTGGTTAAAGTCGGACAAAGGCGACCAGGGGCATTGAAACAAGTGAAAAAAGACTTTGAGATGCCCAGTTGTCGAAACGAAGGCCGAGAGGCGGAGACCGAAAAGGCAAGGGGAAGTCTTAATGTTTTGGCGTATCCTCGGCATTTGGGGACAATTATTCATGGAACTTTGGTCCGAAGGGGTGGTGAAAAACTGTCTTAATCCGGAAAACAAAAATTACTGCGATTGGAGTCACTCGAGGAAAAGCCGGGAAGGTATGAAGTGGGGGAACGGCAGATAGGTAGCATTGCACCAAGCTATTTTGTAAGTACTTCGTGGGGGGGTGCTTTTACAAAAGGATGCAAGGTCCTTTTAATTTTGTCCATGGATCGATTAAAGTTTGATCGAAACTTTCCTGATCACATGGGCTTAACCAAAAACGCCACTTTCACTCCGGGTCAATGTTCCCCAAGACGGCAAGGGGTTACTTAGGTTCGAATAACGGGAATGGTTGGAGAAATCTGAGAGGAAATCGTTCCCAATGGATAATAGGCTCATCCTCGTCACAGAGAAAAAGATTGCCTTGGAGGAGGGAAAGGGTCAGGAAGTCTTTCAGGAAACAAAACGTGACAAGCCATCTGTTCCACTGAAAAGGAACGGCGACTCGGAAAATAGGGGAAATGAGACCTTGACGCAAAGTGGGTAAAAGACTGGCCTGAGAGAATCTAAAGGGGATCAGAAGTGACCTACTGCAACGCGGAATATGGGGTGCAGGGGGGGAGAAAGGAGAGGTACTTCTGAAATAGTGGGAAGAGGGCTACTACCCAAAGTACGCAGTTCGGAATGGGGAAAAACTTTCGCGATTCGGGATGAAAACCGGGGGAAGGGGGCTATAAACAACACAACAGGGAGGAAAAGAGAGAAGCCAGTGGGAAAAAGCCAACAAATCGGAAAAACGAAAGGAGGGGTTCCTTATCGCCATCGCGGAAACTGCGGAATTTGGGGGGGGGAGTAGCAAAAGGAAAAGAACGGACACGGAAGAGTCACTCTCTAAATGGTCCCCTGTCGCAATAGGGACCCATAAGGAGCGTGCCAAAACGTGGGCCAAGGAGAGGTCAAAGGTATATCCGCCGGCCGGCGCGGGTGAAAGTTGTTTCGAAAGTGTTCTCAACGGAGGGAAAAGAGTCAGCGATACGACCCTGTTCATTGTGGAAAAAAGGTAGGGAACAGTCGTTCCTACAGATGAGACTTCCCATCGTAGCCAGGAAACGCCTTACTTCGTCTTGAGCGGGAAAGGGGTGGACGCACGGAGTAAAGGGGAAAGGGGCAAGGCTGTTAAAATGACCGGGGCCGGTGGAAGAAGACGAACACCCCATTGAAGCCGCCATGCGCAAGTCACAAATTTTCTGATTGGGGGACCTAAAAAATGGGGCTCCGCCCTGGTACGGAAAAGTTACTCACGCGAAACACTGGTGAAAAATTTCCAAAGGATAAAGAAGGGACAGAAACCACCGGTCCAGCAAGGCCAAAATCGAGGGGGGGCCACCATGCCCGGTCATAAAAGCCTGGAACTAAAACGTCACGCTATGTCCGCATTATGGTACGAGGGGGGAAGAAAAAGATTCCAGGCCGAGGCTGCGGGTAGACGCAAGTTTTTGGTAAAAAATGTAGGGGCCCACTTACAATGAACCGTTCGGAGAATGGGCCGAGCGACACCACACCCACAAAAGACTAAATCCAAAAGGTCATCGGGGGCACGGGCCGGCAAGCTCTATCAAGTAGGTCTAAACTTTGGAGCTGAAAAAGTCTTGTCCACGCTTCAATTGGGCAGTTCGACAAATGTGGAGAAAATGCACTTAAACGGCACTGGAAAAAAAACGGTCAGAATGGAAGGGCGAGCATACGAAGGCTTGCTAAACGGGGATACAATGAAGAATAAGGGGAAAGAGAGTTTATAGTCAATTACCGGTTATCGGTTAGGGATCCTCAAGATGTCCGTGCCACTGCAATTACAAATCAATTCACCGCAAAACCGTAGTCAAAAAAAACCTCCTCCAAAAATCTTCAACAGCTTCTCTACTAAGAGGTACTTTCCAACTCTCTATTGAGGGAAAAGGGGAAGCAATTTTTTTCACGGATAGAAAAACCTTTCAGCGGCCTCGCATGGATCAGGCTCGAAATCCAGGAAATTCGGGGCAGGTCTGGACGATGAAACTTTGCTAACGATTCAGGTCAGGAAGGCGGCGCATTGAAAAACAAAAACCGTTGGTGCAACCGGTGGGTTGTACGGAGGAAGAGAGCATAGGACCTAAGGCCGGGGGGAAGAACACGAACGATAAAAGACCTTGTACACTCTCATACTAGAGAAAAAAAAAAAAGATAACATGAGGGGAGGTGTGCAGACAATTCTTCGCACGCAGGAGACTGTTCTTTAGGAACAGTGTCATGGTAACAGCATCCAGGAAAGGGCGGGGTGAGCATTGCATCAGCAGTCACACAAACAGTGGCATGTGAAAGAAAGATAATGAGACGAGCTCCTTTGACATGGGGGAGTGGTTGTAACGAGCCAAACGAAGGGGACCAGAGTGTAGTGACCGCCCCGCTCAGGTGATGAAAAAAAGTGAAAAAAGGCGGGGAGAGCTCAGTGGAAAAAGGACAAATGGCGGGGGCCCGCGTCAAGCGCATACGCGGATCGCTATTCAATTCGCAAACAAGGTGGGCAGGTCTGAGTAGCGCAAAATCTGAGAGCAACATCAAAGTCATTCCGTAAAATCATTCCAGCGGGAAGAAAATGGGAAGTTTAAAAAATCATATATGCATCTGGTGGGGGGGGGGGGGGGGGGTGGGAGGATGCCCCGACTCTGGAAAAATAAACTCCCCGCTTGAAGCGGATCCGTTTCCGAAAAAGGCTGGAGAAGGATAAAGGATTCATTAAAAGTTTTCAGTGTCAACGGGTCGAACAAAGATACTTCTTATGTGCCCCGGTACCCCCACTGGCACTCCGCCTACCGATTGGTCCTCGTTGATAAGGTAGGGAGGAAAAAAAGTGGGGTGTCCTAGCCTAGCCGATCCTGACATGTGGAAAACGGTTCGGTTCAGAAAGACCAGGAAAAACGGGAAACGTCCGCACGGGGTTGTGGAAGGAAGAGGCAAAAATGCGTGGGTGTTAAACTCTGGGAAATTACCTGTCGTGAAAGTAATGATGGAGGAGTACCGAATAGAAATAGTGGTCCACGAAGGGAAAAAACCACTTAAAAGTCGAGAAAGAGCTTGGTGCTTGAATGTTTCTTAAATGTACAAGCAAAAGGATAAGAGGGGACTAGGAGGGTCGCAAGCCAACCAGGACTAACCCCTTGGACCGCACGGTTCATTTTTCTAGAGCCCTAAGGAAAACCTTTGGGAAAATAAGACAGGATTAACACGGGAAAAGTGTGAAGAAACAATGACTGACACAAACCCCTGTAAATGAAAGGGGGGGGTTAGAATAAGGGGGGAGGGCCATTGGAAGCCAAAAACATCAAAGAGAAACTCCTAGCCCGCCAGGGGGGGGGTGGGTTCCAATCAGCAAGAAAAGCTTATCGAAATCAACAAAAAAAAAGATTGGAAAAAAAGAGAGAGATAACTGGGCTGCGATTGACACACTACACCTGCGGAGAAGGAGGGATTTGCTTGTGAGAAATGGAAAATCACCGATTGAAACAATTTTGTTCAAAAAAAAAAATAAAAAAGTCTAATTGGGTGTGATAAACTTTTTGCAGGGGAATTACGAGAGGACTTGTGGCAAAAAAGGTGGGGGGCAGGTCAAAATAGAAACATGGGGGGACACATAGCAAAGGGGGGGCAGGGGGTATTTGAGGAACTTCCTCTGGAAAAGATACTGACAGGGTAGTTACCAAGGTGGTTAGAAAGGGGGAAAAATCAAAGCCTATCAAGGGGGGGAAATAGGGGAAAAAAGAATTTGAGATGCCGGGAAGGAGAAAGCGAAGGAACGAGGTTAGTTTCCCACGAAGAGTAACATTCCCAGAAGAACGGGAAGAAGACCAGGAAAAAAAAAACAGATAGGAAAGGACTTGGGGAAGGGAGTGTGGAAAAAAAAAAATACTGGTTGCACATGTCAATAATTTCTAATCGGCCAAAAGCGTTGTCAAAACCGTATCCCCTAGAACGCGATTAGGAGGAAGGGGGGGGGTTTGAAAGGGAAGAAAGAGACGAATTACGGGGAGAGGAACCTTTTCATCTAGATTTGAGGAAGGGATTCATAAGGAATGGGCAAAGAAGGGAAGCCAATCTTGAAAGGGGGGGCGGGCAGCGGAAGGGCGGTGGAAACACACGAATATGCAAAGTGAAGATGAAAGCTTGGGTATTACACTTGGGCCAGGAGGGAAGGGCGGAGGGGGATACTACGGAGAATAGTGATTGCAGAAAATCGCTGACTCATTACAAGTGGGGTTTTAAGGGGAGGTATGAGATGGACGAGGCCCCTCCAGTAGGTGAAAAGGAGATCCAATAAGGACAACCGGATCACGGGGCGGGGAGGACGGATCTACGGTGGTCTCTTAAACCAAAAACAACTGTCAAAAAGGAAGATGAAATCTAAAGGATAATAACATAAGTATCGGCATGACATGCGAAAGCATAAAAGCAGGATGGGGCATGTGAAAGGTCTCCCGAGCAATCTGGAGGAGATTTTGGAAAGGAACCTGACAGGTTTATGCTTGGTGGGAGGTTCTATAATAAAGGATGAAAAAAGGAAGTTACTCAAGGTCAGGGAAAAAAAGCAAGATTCCAGTTCTGACGAAAAAGAAACACCGGAGAGACTGAGTTTGCGCGGAATTGTAGTCAAGAAGAGGAACGAGCTGGGTAAAAAGCGACAAGCTAAGGAAATACGAATAATGGAGAAAAGAGGTACGAAGAAAAGTCGAGCCGAACCTAAGAGTTTTAAGCGAGACTGAAGAGGAAGAAAGGTCTTTTTCTCAGTGGGGGCGGGAAAGGAAAATTAAACAGCGCGGTTTGGAGAGGTGGGGAGTTTTATTTGTGAGAGATGTTTACTTTGTGGTTTAGGAGTAACTGACCTGCTCGAACCACCGCAATTTATCCTAACCTCTTTGAACGAGTCAAAGGGTAAAGCCGAATCGTTGTCTCCCTGGAAGGCAGGTAGCTCGCAATTCCTGAGAGGGGATCAGGACGGTTTGTTCAAGGGCGATGTGGCGAGGGAGGAAAAATGCGAAAAAGGGAATGGTAAGAAGGGAACAGAAGGGGGGAAGATGAAAGAAGAAAGGGGTTTTCGAACCCGACGCCTCAAGGAATCTGATGACTTGACCGTGGAAAAACCGGGGAAAAGGGGTAGTGCGGGGGGGGTTTTATCAAGAATTATGAAAGAAGAGTCCTGAACGTGGGACGGGTGGGAAAAATTACTCTTCGCGCGACTGGGGTCTGGTCAAAGCAGGAGAAAAAGAAAAAACATGCGGGGGAAAAAGGGAAAATGGCCGTCAGGATAACGATCAAGGTGAAAAAACTATTTGGCGAACGACGGGACGGGGGGGTGCTTTTATATAAGAATTGGAAAGTTAGCCGTGTCGATAGTAAAGTGTGAGGGAGGGCGGGAGTTCTAACTTGGGGAGGGGGAAAAAAGAAACTTCAATTGGCCTGGTCACAAACCGAACAAAATGGGTGGACAAAGGTTGCAATCCTGACTTTATTTCAAACATCTTTCGGCCATCGGGCAAGAAATGGTCGCCGGGGGAAAGCAGGGAAAAAGAGAAGAAGACTTCAATTGAAGTGGAGACGGAGTCGGTCATTACTGCATGTATACTACTTGGAATCCATATGGGGCCAAGTAAAAAGGGAATCAGCAGGGAAGCAGGAGAGCCACTTAAACAACTTGGTTCAAAAAGCTAGTAACCGGCGGTCTAAGATTTGAAAGAAGCCTACATGAAAAAGTAATTTTGGGGGCAGGAAAAGGGGGGGGGGGGAGAATGGACTCTGGAAGTCTGCAGGGTGCATTGGGAAGGCTTGGACTAAACCCCATAATTACTCCGTTCGAGAGAGGGGGAAGCAGTGTTTGCTCGAAAAGGGCCTTTATCAAAACTAGAGAAAAAACAAACGAGGAGGGAAGGATTAAGGAAGGTGAACCATAGAAACGCAAACAAAAGAAAGCTTTTACCAGCTCTACACTGCGTAATGGGTTAAAATGGGGGAGGAACAACGAGAAAAGACGTACCGTGCAAACGATCGAGAGGGCTTAAAAAAAAAACACGCTGTAAAAAGAATCAGCGCCCTGGTCCCCTGCGCTTCAAAGGTAGATACAGAAGGAGGGGAGGGGGGAAAAGGTTTGGAGAAAGGGGCCTCAGACCTGGAAAAGGAAAAAAGGATGATATCAATGGTCGAAAACAAAGATGGATCTCGGGGAAAACAAAGAGGGAATGACACTTACCAAATGAGAAAGGGAAAGAACTTCTTCTTTCTTGGTGGAAAACGGTACTGATCCTTATCGAGGTGATCTCTGCCGGGAAAGAGGTTGAGACCTTCCGGATGAGCACTTAAGGACAACCATTTGACACGGGGGATCCATACCAAGAAGGGCAGTACGGAATGGGGGGTCACAGTTTGAAGAACGCACCGTCAAACGGTACTAAAGAGAAAAGGACACTAAAGCCAAAGGAAATACATCAGGGGAAGCACCCAAAGGGAAGGAAGACGGAACAAAGGCGGGGGGTTGCAAAATGGATCCTTCGATGGCCTACAGTTCCCCGGCAGGTCCGCTGCGAGCCGAGGTTGAACATACAAAATGTGCAGCACACTTGTTTTCTGAGAGAGCAAGGTGTGCCCAAAATTTCCCACGTCAAGGACTAGGGTGGGAATCATTGGGCAGGTCTCACCCACCAACATCCGAAGTGCCAGTCCCCTGGTCCAAGGCACGGATTATGGATAGTCCGGGGGGGGGAGGACTGGAGCAGCTTCAAAAAGCCCCTTGTCACCACGAAAAATGGGAAATTCGCAAAGGTTGCAGCAAGAGAAGCTTCAGCAGGGCAAAGTTCAAAAAAAAGGGGGGCCTCAGAAGGGAGAAGGAAGGATCATATGCCGTAGGGCTGAAAAACTGTGATACACTGAAGGGAGAGAGGTGAAGGAGGGTCTTCTCCCATTGGACATTAATAGGGGTATACCGGTCTCGTGCGTTCATCTTCTACAGCCGCAAGAAAAGTCTCCCAGAGGACATACACTCCACCCAGCTTCAACGGGAGGCGAAACATGTACTTGTTTCCCGAAAATGATTGCTACACAGCCTTTAAAGTTGACCTGACGGAGCTTAACGAGAAGTAGAGACGGATGGGTGGGCGGGCTGTATGGGGGTATCGCCAGTCAATGTCAGGTCGCACGAGATCTTGCTAACTATGCAGGGAAAAGCAAGCGCGCCGGACGATGCCAAATCAGGGTGCCTTGGTTTTAGAGGAAAGTGCGCAAATGCGGAACTAATGAAGGGTCCGCCCCGTAGAGAAACGAATGGAGAACAGTATAGCACACGAAATCACAAAAAGATAAAAGGGCGTGCGTTTCCAATTCGTCGTAAGAAAGGGACATTGTTTAGGAGAGCTATATTACATTGGGGGAAACCCGATACATGAAACGGGAGTGAAGCAGCAGAAAGTCGGTCAGTGGATTAACAAAGAGATGAAAAAATGGCTCTCTGTCCAAGGTTTGCAAAGGGAGGGGTTAAAACGAGGAAAGAAGCAGATCTTTGAGCAGACCGAGGACATGATGAACTGTTGGGGAAGCTGAGTTGAACAATACCGGGGATTTTCCGAGTTGCCCACGAAAGCCAAGATCGCTCGATGACAAAGTCCAGGTTGTGCGTGGAAGGGAGAGGGAAGATGGATGCGGCTAAATCGAACGTATACATGACGCATGCATTATATCGCAGAACAATGAAGTTTTCCAATCAAAGGGGAAATAGCGGGCAGGATTTGGGTGGTTTGTGAAAGAAGAAGCGGAAAACGCGACCTCCAATGGCTAGCCTTGCTGCACATCGTGCAAAGGAGGTCTTAAGGAAGGGCAAGGGACGGTCCAAAGCAACTAGGGACGTAGACAGGAACAAAAAAAAAACCAAGTAAGAAAAAAAAACCTCAGATGTAGAGATACAGGGGTGGGAAGGAGCTTGGTTGGGCCGTCCCTAGAAACTATCTCTGACAGTTGCACACATGTTGGTTGCAGTACCCAATAAGGCAAAAAAAAAACCGGGCCGCGAACAAATTGTGGTGGGAAGGCCGAGAATGTCGGTGCGTGGGAAGGGGGGGTAGAGGGAGGGAACTCAAAAAGGGGGGAGAATTGGAAAACGCGGAATGGAGTCTTCTTCCCGGCCATCATCAATCAAGTGGGGGCGCATAATTAAAAACAGGAATCGACGGGGGGGGCTTTATGTTCTTAAAACGTGGGTACACGCACAGGTTCTATTGTGCCAGGGGTAGACTCAACGACTAAAAGGTGACCAGCTCCGGTGGCATTCGCTAGTGGCAAGAAACTGGCAGGGACAACTTCAACCATGGGGGGGGGGGGGAAAAGAAGGATTTAGGAACACTTGAAAAAGGGATCAAAAAAAAAGACTAAAATGTAAATAAACTTGGGGGGGAAGAAGGGGGGGAAGGGGGGGGGAAAGTGTAACCAAACAGCAAAATCCTAAACGACCTAGCAGAGTTTATGGGTCAATGCCGCACAAAGCTAATGGGGAGAACAACAAAAGGAGTAAAAAGAGAGAGATATCGTGGAGGGCGAGGGGAAAAACACTAAAATGGGGCGTATTATGGATTGGTGGGCATGGGGGGGTTGAAAGGGGCACAAATCCCCCCTATTGTCAATGGTGGATTTAAGGGGGGGATTTAAGCCGGTGTTTGGATAAAATTTGGGTAAAAAGATTGCTAGGGTCGGGTAGGGCCCCAAAAGGGGCAGTACTCAGGGAAGATTACAAAGACAAACGAGAGGTCAAAGGGTCCGAATTTGGAGGGTGACACGCTAGGAACAAGGGCCTGACACTGGGGTGTACCGGGGGGTTAAGAAACCTTTCAAAGAAAAAATTCGACGAGTCGGGGGGGCCATCCTTGTCAAATGATTAGGGTCCTTGAAAGAGGTACGAGTGCCAAAAACGCAGTGTAAAGTTCCCGACGGACATTAAAAAAAAGCAAGAAGGACATACTAGGCAGTACAACAAAAGTGGGCGCACATGTCCGTTGACACACGGGGGAAGAGCCCTAAAATGTGGCCACATGTCAGGGAATCAGTTGATAGGAATAGCAAAAAAGGTTTCGCAAACTAACGTATCAACCAAAAATCGAAGCAGATTAATTTGTGTTAAGTGGGGGACGTACCGGCAGGCCTAGACAAGGGCACAAAGGGGGGATGCCTGAAGATTCGCAGAAACGATGAGGAAGGGGAGCGCTTCAATCTTGATGCCAAGCAAAGAGGGGAGGACAAATTAATGCACGGTAAAGATGACGAGGGTGAGTGAAACGGAAAGATTCTGTCTATTGAATGTGGAAAGGGGAAGGAAGGGCGGAAGAAGAGGGGGGGAATAAAGGAGGGAGATCATGGGATCCGGCCCAACAACTGTGAAGGGGAAGATAAATTCTTATTCTCTTACAGGACCGCAAGGGCCTTGTGGGTAAGGAGAAAGAGAAAAAAACAGGAATTTTCATAAGTACGGGAGAAATAGACTGGACGGTCTTGCTCGTAAACAAAGCACAAAGGGAAAAAAAGGGCTTGGCTCATCTCTGTGAATACATTCCTAGGTGGGGAAAAAGGGGAGGATTCCAGAAACCGCAAGCTGGACTCTGGGGACAATCTATATGGAGACAAAGAAAAGAAGGGCGCTGCCGATAATTGGAATGCAGAACCAGTGAAACTTTTCCTTGGGCCTGTGCTATCGATATGGAAAAAGAGGGGGGACTTTCTGGGGATGGGAAAACCGACGGAGTTCCATGAGGAGATCAGGGGAATCGAAAAAAAAACACACGGCAATAACGGAAAAGTGTCGGCTTCAATTAGACGTCCAGGAACTGCTAGGGGAGCAAAGCTCTGAAAGAAGAAGACGATAAACACAAAGGGCCTGAATAAATGCAGAAGAAAACATAGGGGGGGGGAAAAGCGTCGATACGGAAGCTGAGGGCGGGGGGCGGGTCAACAGCATGGGGGGCCCGAAAAAATTACGGTTCCAGACCGATGTAACGAGTGGGAGTGGGATTTTGGGGCTACGTGGGGGCTTTTTGTGTGAGCTGAACTTCAGGCGCTAGGGGATCCCGTTCAAATGGGAGAGGGAGATAACGAGGGACCCGAGAGGCAGTGGGTCCAGATTGTTCTCCCAGAAGGCAAAAGTAATCATCCTGCCTGATCAAAAAAGTTTTGGGGGGGGGGGAAGGGCTATGTGTCGTGAAGATGCATGCCAATGAGACACCGGTGCAATTGAAGCGGGACAGGTTCCTCTTAAAGCAAGTGGGGGGAAAAACTAAAGACGGCTCTCAAGCTTAAGGAAAGTGGAAGGGTCACATTGTCAATGGCTTTTGGGGGGGGAACCTCTGCAATATTATACGAGGATGAATAGGGAAGGAAAGGTGGAAAACTTGTCTTGATCGATATCAAAAAAGCGAGGCAGGTTTTCTGGTGGAAAGAGGGGAAGGAAAATCTTAGGGAGGGGGACGTGTTGGAAAGAGGGCATACGAGAAGAAGGTGAGAACCAAAAAGTATTTGCGAAGGGGGGGGGACGAAGGTGGGGCTTGGAATCCTGAATGAAGGAACTGGTAAATTGGAAAATTGGTCGCGGTGAAAACAGGGGATTACGCAAAGAAGAAAGTGGGAGGACCAAAAAAGAAAAAAAGTTCACGAAGGGGGGAGCATGGTAAAAAGACGGCAAAGGGGGTGTAGTAAGTGCGAATAAGAATCGTTTCAACGCGTTCGTCAAATCCCTCGATTGAAAGGAGGAGGGGACCTCCGTCCACAGAATAAAAGGGGACATTAAAAGGGCTACAGGATGTAAGTCGGGGGGCAATCGGTCGGAAAAAAATTGAAGAAGAAAGATGTTCCAACAGGAAAGGGGAGAAAATAGCCGGGTGTACATAGGAACATTGCAAGAACGCAACTGGTTTCAGGAGAAGACGGAGAGGATAGTTTGATAAAGTGGACCTACGGGAAAAAACGAAAGGGAGGTTACGGGGGGGGGAGGACAGAAAGAGCCGGAAAAGTGAAAGGAAGATGGAAGGTGCTGGAATACTAAACAGAAAACGAATTTAGAGAGGGGAAAAATCAGGTGCAGGTGGGAGGAAAAAGGAGTTATTAATGATGGAACG
>Ga0179593_1722928_pt1 | contig 12888 bp, 14 predicted proteins | sample CZODoug2_1_08_16_FD_185931 | JGI IMG/M metagenome (GOLD analysis project Ga0179593, IMG submission 185931) | Vadose zone soil fungal communities from Angelo Coast Range Reserve, California, USA - CZODoug2_1_08_16fungal (PacBio error correction) | ecosystem: Environmental > Terrestrial > Soil >...
CGTCCCGGAGGAACAAAAAGGAGATAGGTCAAAAAAACTAACAGGACATTAGCAGGAAAGGACAGAATAAGCAAGGATGGAAGTGGGGCGATCCGTGCTGAGTCTAAAGTCACGCTGCAGCGCTTCCCAAAAAAAAAATCAAAAGGCCAGCTCCAATCAAATCTCAGCGCTGAAAATGGTCCGAAAAAAAAAAGGGCAGACTCTCAACAAAATGGGACGCACCGTCAAAAAGAACGGCCCTCGCTGTGGGGGAAAAATCACACCAACCCAGGAGAAATCAAGCTGACTCTGAAGCTCTCCAATCGAATTGGGGGGGGAAAAAAAGCAGGTCTACCCTACCAGTCCTCAACCCCGGGGACAAAAAGGCACTTCAGCTCATAAAGTCGGCGCCTTCAAGGGAAAGAGGGGACTACGACTCACTCAACCTCAGTATGAAAGGGAAAATAGGAGATCCCGGGAAGTTAGCAAAGCCCACGTCAGAAAGGCAGCTATCTGGAAGAGGCCACTATATCCCAGACGAAGAAGTTGCACTGCACGTTCTTTCAAGGAGGGAAAGGGGGGTACATTACTATGAATCTTGGTCACGAGAAGAAAAGGGGTCGGGTTCCCTAGGATCCTAAGAAGACCGCGGAATTAGGGGGCCTACGTGGTGGGATGGCCCAAAGAAGGCATACGTACATCTGAAAGAGTATCGAAAGTCTATTTTCTAGATTGGTCTTTCTCGAAAAAAGGAAAAATTACACCCAATCGGCATTGCGGAGGGAAAAAAGACCAGGAGGAAGCGTAGCTTGACTTGCAGTGTTCGTGAAGGAAGGGGATATTGAGAGAGACACAAAAAGACAGCAGCAAAGAGGGGGCGCGGGCCTCTAGTAGATTCTGATTGTGGGTTTGGCAGGAGGATTCACACGCGCTCGGAAAGGACGCTGAGGGCCTCCAACAAATCCAAAGCTCATTCCACCGGAAGGAAACGCATTATATAGGAGATTAAATCACTGTGGGGGGGGGGGTGGAGATATCTCCCTGGGGGAGGACGGCTAGGTGATGACTAATTCCGTAGTTCAAGGGGGTGTCTATATGAAAAAACGCTCTCCTTCCCTAAAAAAAAGGGAAACTCAGCTAAAAAACAAAGAGAAAGGGCGGGACACAGGCTCTCTGAGCGCGGAAGGGTTGAAGGGGCCGCCGTTTGGGTAGAAGCCCGGGCTGTTATAGACACAGGATGAAGGAAAGGGACACAGGTCGAAAGGGGGCAAAAATCGGAAAAGACCGAGATGTGTGCTCGGCAGAACGCAAACAAGCACGTAAGAAGGGGAACCTGCGATTTCGTGCCTCCATTTACAACCCGAGGAGGGAAAAAAGGTCAGCCCGTCAACGTTGACGTGAACGCGAGAAATTACGTGTTCAAGTGGTGATTCCGTTTTCATGTGGAAAACTTGAAGAGACTCAGTAGGAAATAAAGGAAGAATCGTGAGGGCAGGAAAAGAGGTAGCGAGGGGGGAAAGGCGCAAGCAATTTCCGGTATGGATTGAGGAAAAACGGGGGCGATAGACCATATGCCGTACGAGGGCCTGGAAATTTCTTAAAGTGATGCTTCGAAGATGGCATACCAAAACTCTTAGCGGGAGGAAGAGAGTAACGGCTGGCAAATGGAGAAAAGGAGAAAATACTACTGGATGGAAAGGTGGTGGAAAAAAAAAGACATGAGCTGTCCGCGGGGGAAGGAAAGTCGAAAAGGGGAATAAGGATACAGAAGATAATCAAAGATGCCGACTAAAAGCCCGATCGTCGGGAAGGTCAAGATACTCTCGACAAAAACTCCTGTTCAAGAGGGACGTAAATGTGGGGTGAGAAAGGGACTAAATCTTGGGGGTCCATTCCTTAAATACAGGGGGGTAAAAAGTCTTGTGGTTATGAAAGAAGAGGCAAGAATCAATCATCTTGGAGAAGAGGGAAGGTTTGGGAAAGGAACCGTAGCAAGAGAGGAGCACCTGGTGAAAAGTGAAAAGAGAGAGGGTTCGGACCCTCACCATGAAAGAAATCAAAGGAAAAAGGACAAGAGTACTCCATTTCACCAAAGGGGGGGGTAGAGATAGCAGGGGGAAAAGCATCATTGGGGGGTGGAACGTTCTAATAACTAAAAAGAAAGCCCTGGGGGGAATCGGGTCTGAGTGAAGGTCCCACCCTGAGAGGAACTGTCTACAAATTCGGCCACCCAGGGGATCAAGATGGACGGGAGAGCCAATGAATTCTTAAGGGGTTCTAAGAAAGAAAAAACGCCGTAAAAACAAGGAGAAAAATGAGGTCCGCGAAAGATTGTAGAATGATGAAAAAGGCACGGCTTGATTATTTCAGAAAGAGATGATGGCGAGATGGGCGAGAGGGTGCTTTCGTTCAACGGGGCGCCTGAATGAAAAGGGCTCACTGATTCTTAAGCGGAAAAGGAAGAACTGGAAAACTGATTTGGAAAAAAGGTGTAGAGGGGGGCTACGGGTTGGGGCGAATGGTGAAGATCGACGCGCTGGAGGAAAGCTGTGGGCCGTTCAAAATCTATCGCAACGGGGAGGAAAAATAGATATAGGGAGGTGACAAAAAAAAAAACCGTTCCAAAAAATGCTCCGCAGGAAACCCTAACCCTGGAGGAGATCTGAGAGGAATGGAGAAAAATCTGAGAATCTCTCTATATGATGAGAAAGGGAGGAAGGCGACGGGGGCGATCTGCCTGTATGATGACTGGAAAAAAAAAAATTCCTGTAAGGCAGCAGCTGAGCGCAAACTGCAGTGCGAAATCCCTCCACCGCTGGTAAAAAACAGCTCCGCGGGAGAGGGGACGACAATCAGAGAGGACGGGAGTCTCTTCTAAACGGAAGGAGTAGAACTCTGACGCGACTTTTATACAGTTGGGGGGGAGGAAGAGGGGTCAAAACGCAAAACCCGGGAGGGAACTCACACTAGAAAAAAGATGAAAAGGGGGCCGTAGTCGGTTGCGGGAGGAAATCCACCATATTCCTCATCGTAAAGAATGGGTTTCAAGACCCAAAAGGGGGAACAGGGGTAGGGACTAGGAGGCCAGGAAGGATAGGGAAATGAGATTTTAGGGGTTCACTGGTGCGCCTCCATGTGATATATGCGGAGAAGGAGAAAAAACGAAAAGACCCTGAGAGAAAATTCTTCTCTATTGGTTCAGAGGAAAAGAAAAGGGTTCACCAGTTAATTTAGGAAGAGTCCTCCTAGGGTAGATTAGCTTAAGAAACTTATTTTAAATAGTCGAGCAGACGTCTTCTGAGGGAATGAAAGAAAAGACGCATTTCGCGGGGGAGTCATCGTATTATGTTAAGAAAAGAGGGGAGGGACGAAGCAACGGGGAAAGAAATGCAGCTCACCATTCAACTCATCAAGGTGTTCTAATCAACGCCAGGATCGCCGAAGGGGAAGACAAAGAAAGTTTGGGTGCACTTAAAAAGATGCTGCCAGAAGTGCAAAAGCTCTGGACATCCTGAAGGAGCAAACATTTCAGGTGCAAAAGAAAACACTGGGAAGGAGCGAACTAAAGGAAACAATCTCCATCGCGCGAATAGGGAGACCTATCCCCTAGGCAAGACGGGGGGGGGGGGGGGGGGGGGGGGGTCTACCTCCAGGCCACTCTTGCAAGGAAGGAAAAGAAAAAAAAATTGAAATCGAAGGTAGCTGCTCACAACGCAAGGGGTCAGTCAACTACATCTGGCTGCAAATGAAGCGACGAGGATTAAAAAGAGGAGGAAGGGGTTTGGTTTTCCGGTAGAAGGAAAAAAGGGAGCTGGGTCAGGGTCGAATTTATGCAAATGCCGCTACCTGAGAGATTTCGGGTAGAAAAAAAAAGGGAAGGGAGATACCGAAAAAAGGGGAAGAAATTCAAGTCCCTTGGGAAAGCTTTCGCTCCAGTTTTAAGTAGAGGGGAGAGGACAATAAAGGTCGTTTCCGGACAAAAGAAAGAGGGACGGAGGTGGTTAGAGATTAAGAACAAAAACTAATCAAAGAAAAGGAAGGAAGGAAACAGCTGGTCCGTGCTCTCAAACCGCCAGTAATTTATCTACTAGAAAAAAAAAAAAAAAGAATCCGGTTCGCGCGTCAGGCGCTCAGAGGGAAACAAAAAAGGGGACATTATCGATGAATGGGGAGGCGGGAACTCTTAGGCAGAAAGTGAGAAAAGAACACCAAAAAAATGCTCCTGAGTGAAAGAGTTAATACTAGGTTTGCTAGAGACAAGACCCAAGAATAAAAAAAAACATCCGCTAACGGGACAAATATAGAATGAAAGCTTGGTTTTTCGAAAAGAAGGGGGGAATTGTCGAAGAAGTCCAGGAAATGAGGGAAAGAGACGCTACTGTAAAGAAAAAGGTCGAGTACTGAAATCAAGGGTCCGTATGTAATGAAAAGGAACCCAGTCGGGAAGAAACTCAGACAAAAAGCGCGTCTGAGAATGGTCCAAAATGAAAAAGTCGCGCAGGAAAAAAAGGAAGAAAGGCGCGAAAGGCATAAAAAGAGGCAGAAGGGCAGCGACCAGAGGTCAATGGGAGATCACGACGAGCCCGGCGGCTTTAATGAAAAGGACGATTTTGCCTTGGGGCGCCCTTGGAGGTCAAGAAAGAGGCTCATCCTTCGAGAGGGAAAAAAAGAAAAAACTAGGGACTACTTTTAGGACCTCGTCTGATTCCTCCGAGCGCAGCGAGATCTACGAGCGTATGGCCCGGAGGTGTAGTTCTAATCAGCGTGCGCATAAAAACAGGAGGAGAGGGGTTAGGAAGAAAAAAAAGAAGCGGGCCGTCTGAATCCTTTTTGCTTGGGGGGTTTCCGCAAGAGGAGGGAAAGGAGAAAAGGTGCAACTTTTGAGCGATGGGGTCAGAGGGAGAAGTTTTCTCTTGCGTGAGCAGACAAGTGGGGGGGGCTCTCGCGCTGCGCCTGGGAATGGAAGGGAGGGAGGGAGGGTATTGGAACCGTGCCAGAAGGAAAGGAGAAAAAACGGAAATATCCATAACCTCGATCTCCCCAAAGGCCATAAAGAAGATGGAGGAGGGGGAGGGCTCCCTCGAAAGAAAAAAGAAATGGGACCACTCGGATTGAAGTTATTACTGAGGCCGTGACAAATATGAACGAGGGCCTGAACGAGAAAAAAAGGAGAGGAAAAGAAGGCCATACGCAGAGAGATGGTGGGACCTAAAACCAACATTGAAGGAAAAATAAAAGGGGGAGCGCTGAACAATAAATACTGGGAAACGTCATATTAGAAAGGCAAAGAAAGAGAGGGGGTGGAGGGGGGGGTTTTGGAGATTAGACGTCAAGAATGAAGAGCGGAAAATCTCGTCCGAATCACGCAACCAAAGAGAAAGGGGTCAAAAAGCAAGAGGAGTAACACTGCCGCCATCAAAAGGGCCGCGAAAGCGTGACCCAGTCGCGCAAGACCTTATATTAGGCCTCTTGGAAGTGGGGGGGAAAAAAACCACAGTGTCGGATTATGCTCAATCGAAAGGAAATCCCAGTATGGGTGTGATGGCTAAGCCGGGAAAAAGAAATGGGCCCAAGCTTTGTCGACAGAGGAGAGAGGCGAACAGTCCGCCAGCCGAAAGCTAAGAGGAATTAAAGTAACGGACAGTCGACGAATCAATGACAAACATGGCTAGTCAAGATTCTCTCTCCAAGGAAGGGAGAAAGGGGGTGGGGGTTGTTGGGGGGTGGGGAGGCGGAAGGGGGTCTGGAGTGAGAACCAATTGTCATGGAGATATATTCTCAAGCGCTGGAAGACTTCGGAGGGGCTTTCCAAGCGGAAGGGTAAAAACTATTGACCTATTCTTCAAGAGAGAAGGGAGACTTGCCGGAAAGACTAGGGTAAATCTGGGTTAAAGAAGACGCCTACGCTTTTCTACGGAACGAGTTTTGAAGACGGGATGACGCTCCTTCTTATGACACGACATCACTCTATAGGAAAAAAAAGTCGGATGAGATATGTTAGGCGCGGGATTGCTTCGCACACAGGAAAGGGAGTCTGCGAAATCAGCCGGGAAGGCGCATCGAAATCGAGCTGAGGGGGTGCCGATGGAATGGATGTTTGAGCGGAAGCGAGCACAACCAGAGACGAGAAAATGGTTGAAAAGTCGTATCTTATTGTGGTGGGTGGGAAAGGCCGAAGAGAAAATGCGAGGGGAGCGAACTCCCTAATATGCTAAGAAGACCCAACAGGGGTCTGTCTTCGTGCGCAAAAAGGGAACTACAAGGAACGAATACACGCTCACTCAGGGGGGACGGGTTCTATACCTTCTGTCTCTACCGGAGTAGTATAACTAAAACTTGAGTCAAAAAAGCTGGGGGGCTTTTGTGAAAGAACTAATCCTCTCCCTCTCCTTAGCAACTCGTAGGCAAGACGACCGATGCAAAGCGTAGGACAACCGGCGCGTGAAGACGTACCCTGACTTCAGACTTGAGCCTTGTGGTGGGACACCTGAAGTATATAAAAACAAAGACGCTGAAGGTAGGACAAAGGTCGAAGGGGAATTGAAATGTACCACCTGCCACAAATTGGGGGAGGCCCCAATTCCAACGGGAAAAGAACAATGAAGCCTGGGGACAACTGGCTCTCTCCAATGGAAGGACGGACTGGAACGCGTCCTGAGGGGGGGTCCGTCCGGCCATAGGATTTCTGTTCTGGAGGGTTGACTGATAGGGCAGGTCGACAGAAAAAAAGGGCCGAGGATCTAAAAAGGGGAAGAGATTTAGGGACGATGACAACATGTATCTTCTGGGAGGGCGCAAAGTTTTGCCCGGGATGGTACGGGTGGCAGTGCAGACGGGGCGGGCCAGGATCCTCTGATATGCAGGGGACAGAGAAGGAGCCGGTGGAAAAATCGTTCTTGAGGAGGTCAGCAGGTCCAGAGCCAGGGGAGAAGAGGATTACGCCCACTAGGGGATGGGAGCCTTGTTAGCGAAAAAAAGGGAAAACCATTTTCAAAGCGAAGACGGGGACGAAACCTAGACTCCCAGCCGACAGAGGCGTCTTCCTGATCGCGGGGGGGAAGTACTCGGAAGACATGGGCCATGGTGAAGGAAGGGGAAATTCTAAAGACGAAATGTCTCTAAATACAGTTGGTGTGACCTCTTTCTTTGGTATGAGAAAACTGCAAAAAATACCGAACAAAAAAAAACGTTAATGTAGTTAGGAAAGGAAAGCCCGTATCAGGAGATTTTCGGGAAACGGTGCGGCAAAAAAAAATAAGAGAAAAAGACTGTTCACGCCCTCAACCATGAACCGCGCTCGTCCCTGGAATCCGGAGCCAAGGGGAACAAAACGTTGGGAGCGGAGGAAAGGAAACAGCGGATTAACTCTTGGGCAAGGGTTGGACGTGGAGCGAAAAACCAGTGAACACTGGGACTGGTTTTTCCCATAGCCCCGGGAGAGAAGAACACAATGCAAATGAACACAACTGTGGAAATCAAAGAAGCGCCAGAGCAGGCAGTAGGGGGGGTAGGAAGACAATCGTGAACAAAGAAAGGAGTAGTGGCAGGCTCCGACGAAGAGTAAGGAGAAGGGAAAAGTTCGCATATTTCTCCGTTGGAGTTCGTTGGAAAGGTGAACGGAGAATTAAGCGCACGAGGCGAAGCAATTGAAATAGACGGTCCTCTGGGAAGGACGGGGTGCAGAACCAACAGCTAGAGAGAAGTGTTCTAGAGTGGGGACTCGCTGCGGAGAACGGGCAAGCAGGACTTACCTCTCTAACAAAAAATTAGTTATTAACCTAGGGGAGATGGGGGAACAACCCAACGTCGAGACTCCAAGACCGCCCACCCGTTAGATCGAGTAAGTCTAAGCGCACAGAATCCTCGAATCAGGACACGTCCTCCTCTTGGGGCGAGAAGTTGCCTGCTGCCTGTCTTTCCACACGATCTGAGACGTCAGCCATAGGAAGGATCTGAGCTCCCTTCCTGGGAGAATCAAAGAAGCGAGAGGCGAACGACAGCCGTTACAGGCAGCAACACAAGATTTACCTTTCTTCTACTGGGGCGCTCGCGGGGGCAAAAATTTGACGTGCAAAAACGGGTCCAATGAATAAAAAACTGGGCAGGGGGAAAACACCTCTTCCCAGCAGTAGTTCCCCAGCGTGCGTGGTCAAGGAAGGGGCATGAAAACCACCATGAGGCACAATTTTCATATCCTGAGAAACCAAAGGGGGCCTAGAATAAGGACCGGGACCCGTTTGGCGCTGAACAGGAGGGGGGGAATTGTGCCTGTCATCATGCTCACGGGAAAAGAAAGAAAGCAGAAAAACAGTCACACCAGGAGCCATTAAATCTGCGTGCTATAGTGTGGCATAGGAAAAAATGGAACCCAACAGTATTAGATTCCTTGGGGGGGGAAAAGACGCCTCAAGGCTTTGAAAAAGTACGACCAGAAGAACCTTGGGCATCGCTCGTCGAATTAAGAAGCTGAAGGACCGGACACTGGGAACGAGGGAAATCAAAAAGCTGCGCCGGCGAAATAAAAGAGGGGCAAGCTGCTGCGACATCGCCATCAACCAGGTGGGCTCGCGAATAATCAGGCTGGCCTCGCAGGATCTCTCTCGTTCTAAAAACAGGGCACGCAGAACCTGAATGAACTGGCCGAAGACTCAAGACGAAATATCGCGGGCGGGAACACCGTGAATGCAAGACCGAGGCTGCGTCACCGTCACAACCGTCCTCAAAGGCGGCAGCCAAGAGGAAAGAGAATCGACCGGCCCGACCTGGGCGACAGTTGTGAACACTGACGTAATGTCACAAGGAATAAAACGTTTCAAGAGGTAGGGCACTGTGAAGTCTAACCTCATTAAATGGATACGGCCCTCCGAGGGTGAACGAGGCTTACACTTGAAGCGCATGCAAAAAAAAAGTTGATGTTTTTTCTTTGTGACTGGGGAAGAAAAAATGATCTTCAGTGATGAGAAGGTCGGATGCTCTAAAAAAAGACTATGAAGAATTCCTTCGGATATAACCGAAGGGGGGCGCGAAACACAACAAGGTCGCGCGTACGTCCATTCCCTGTGTATGAGGCGGGGGAGGAACGCAATCAGGAAGCCGAGTGCAGCGAGGGGGTCGAGAACGCGCGCCTGAAAAGGAGGGAAGTCTGGGCTGGAACCCCACCTAACATACCCATGACGAACGAAAAAGATAAGTCGCGAGCCACGCCCTGTCCGCATGTTATCCTAAAGTCCCCACCTCTTTATGCGGTAATCGAGCGGTGTCAGCTCAAAAGGACCGGAGAGGAGGCTTTTCTGAGCAGATGGAGTAAAGGCGCTGGCACGTTTAGGCCTAAAAGCCGAAAAACCACAATCAGAAAGACTCCGCGAGGAAAAGAAGAGCTGGAGGGGTGGCTAAAAAAAAACAACGCTCCACAGCTGATGCCAAAATCGCACGCTCACCTAGGGTCTTCCCCAGGCTTTCCTCGCTCGCGGACACGAGCTTGGTGTGCAAGCGAAAGCTGTCGGGGAACAGACACTGGAACTACAGGGGCAAGTATGGGCAAATGCTGAACCGTCCACCACCGTAACCACAAACTCTCAACAAAGAAAGGAGTTTACCAAAGAAAAGGCGGCGGGCAAACGGTCAACGCTCTGAGAAGAGTCAATCGGTGCCGATAAGACTGTCAAAGGGAAGCAGGGAGGCGAATAGGTCGAGAAGCTGACGCGTCGAGCGCTTCATCGAGAAAGCCAGGGTCCTTGCGCCCTTAAGGGAGAAAAAGAAAAAAAATTCAAACGTGAGATCTCAAGGAGGGTAAAATAGAGATTAGGGGGCCTCCCCGCAGTCAGTAAAACTCGTGTCTGAGACCATGAAAGTGGAGTCGGCGCAGTTGGAGGGGCAGACTTTCTCATCAAAACCAAAAGGATGCGTGGAGAACTCAAGAGCCGGTCGAAATTGAACTTGGGGGGAGTGGAGTTTCCAAAAGCGAGGGACCATGCTACTCCTAATTGACGAACTGTGTAGTCCTTTGGTTCAAGGTCGAGCTGAAAGCGATGTTCTCTGTCGTGACAAAGACGGGGGAAACGCTCTCTAAAGGCTGACGGCTGTGAGAAAGGACGCAGATTTGGGGAATGGGTATTCGGAGTGGTCGAGTGCGCTATGACGTCCGCCAAGAAACCTGATCGCCCTTCCCGCACACATTCGTAGCCCTTACGTCCCGGCCCAGAAAGTCCGGGGAACGATAGTATTTACTTAACTGGTGGGGGGGAAGGAGGCGAAGCGGTCATTTCATAGTATCTCACAACCACAACGGGAATGGGGGAAGGGAAATTACAGGCCCCAATCGCAGATGGGTCCTGTAATTTTAAGGAATCATTTAAGGGAAAAAAGGAAGTGAGCTGCAGTCATATTCCAGAACAAAAATAAAAAGTGCGCTGTGAGGCCGTTGTTTCGAGAAGGGCTGATAGGACGAGAAATCTCCGCGCCAGCCTCCGCATCCGACCCCATGCAAAGTCATCAACGCGGGAAGGACGGAAAACAGGAACAATTGGGCCCGCACAGCGAAAAAAGCGGTAGCCAGGAAACACAGAGAGAAAACTTCTCCAAAAAATGAGAGTAGCCCGGTCCCGACGCGGGGGCTCCCCTGCCACCAGGTCCAGACACTCGGAGCTCCTTGCTATCTCCTCACGCGATCGAGGGGGAGCCGGGACCTATGCATAACGACCTCATAGGAGCGAGCAGCGCCGCGCAGGGCATCCTCTAAGAGGGGGGGAAACATTATCGTACTAGACGAATCTCATTGAAAGTCGAGAGCTATCAGGGGCTCGCCAACGCCTAATGTCGATGAAGGCGAATCAACTCTCGTAGACTAAAAATAAATGCCAAAACATGAGGGGAGAGGATGTCGCTGCCAGGTAAAGGTCTTGGGTCACCTGGAGAAAGGAGTAAAAGACGCCCGTGACCGTGGGCCTATCACAGCCGAGGTGGGACTCCATCGCCGCGCTTGTCGAGAAAATGATGGGCCGACGGTTGGCCCGAATGTAGAAGGCTTGGATTCTACCGAGTGATTAGTTTAAGCAAAGACTCAAAATGGATCTGACTTCACCCAAGACGTGAAGTCATTGGGCTAAACCGACCAAGCCGGAAATCTTCCATTGATCTGGGAGGAAGGAGGTTCCATGGGACAAGCTGGTATAGCATCGCCACCGTACAGCGAAGAGGGGGTCGCCCGATGAGCAGGGAAAAGGGGGGGGTTTTTGCGGATGGGAGGGGGACAAAACGGCGCGAGCGAGGATAAAATGGCTCCACTCTGCTCAGAGCTAATGTCCCAGGGGGCCGTTGCGCAAACCTGGGGGAGCGACACTAAAGCGCAGAAAGCGAACGGTTGGACTTGGTTCTCTATCCCGACCTGGCGGCTGCGAAATTAGAAATGTGAGTGCCTTTGAGGGTCCGATAAGCCTCTCACGCAGGCTAACACTCGGCCCTAAACGCCGAAGCAAGATCGCACCGGGAATCTTCCATCGGCTTCACCGTCGAAGGCGAGATAACCGGCTTTACCAGGAGAGGGAGCGCCTGCTTTTGAGGTTTGTTAGAACCGGGGTTAAGGGAAACCGTCGGAGGAAGGGGTACAAGTTCTTCTATTCTGCAGATCTCAGATCACAAGTAAACCAGGTTTTGACGCGCCCCCTACCACACAAATAAAATAGGTGCCTGAAAGGGGGGAACTCGATGTGGAAGTAATAGCCCGCAGCTCGGAGGCCGAGTCTGGTCCTGAGTCCGTTACACGGAAATGACGTTCATAATGTTCCTGTTTTAAGGGGAAAACCACGTACTTATCAGAAAAGGGGTCGTCTCGTCGCTCCTAGGAAAATGAACGAAGGGCGGCGTGGGGCGTTTTAAGTTTGCAGGCTGTCTTGATGGGCAGAAAAAGTGACGATCTCGCACATCAAGGAGGAGCTGATCTTCAGGTCACATTGGAGCGGGGTGGGGGCCAAACCCCGTATTTCGGCGGCGAATCTGCAAAAAGGGCGAGCTGCGCGTTGGATCCATCACAGAAAGGGCATGCAAGCATGGGAAGCTGATTTACAAAAACTTCCTCCGCAGCAGTGCGAAAACATCTCTAGAGTCCAACGAGAAAAATAGGACGGAGGAGGGGATAGGGGGGATTACCGGCGACGGGCGCTGACGTAAAAAACGTCCCCAACTGGGAGAAACTTACAAGAGAAAGCGAATAGTCCGTTGTCCAAAGAATAACTACAGTTTGTGGGTGCTCTTTTATTTTTTATGCCGAAGAAGTTCAACCGCTTTTACGGAGCGAACGTGTCAGGACGGGTGAGGAATTCTCCAGGTGCAAGCGCGCACAAGGGTTATGGGCACCGTTGACGAGACCGATCAACCGTTTCAGCAGCCCTAACCATGAAAAAAAAGAAAAATTACCTGAGAATATAAGCCAGGGCACCAACCTTTTTTTCGAGGGATCGGGAACCTCGGGTAACGGAGGGTTTCATAGTGGGAAAAAGAAACCCGTCCTTACTACCCGGGGGATCAGAAAGGGGTGCAGTTTCCACTGAGGGAAGGTCTGACAAAAACTGCACGGAACCAAAATGTGGTATCAAAAGCTAGAGTCCAGGGCGCTCCTTCTCGGCGTAAGGGGGGGGGGGTGTTCAGCACAGACGCGGACAACAGGAAGTGAGGAGTCCGGCCGGGGCCGGGACGCTGCAGCCGGCGAGGGGAATAAGATGAGGGGGAAAGGGGGATCGTGATGCTGTGATGAATGGCGCACGAAGCAGGAAAAAGGTCTCGCAAACAATGGGACTCCCTGGTGAGAGTCAGGGGAAGGATAGGGGGGTTGGCCTCAACGGCGCGCGCAGGACAGGTTGTGAAAAAAGTGCAGACGGCCTCGTCGCCGGGCCGCAGCTGGGGGTTGCGGTCAAA
>Ga0179593_1398785_pt1 | contig 12887 bp, 10 predicted proteins | sample CZODoug2_1_08_16_FD_185931 | JGI IMG/M metagenome (GOLD analysis project Ga0179593, IMG submission 185931) | Vadose zone soil fungal communities from Angelo Coast Range Reserve, California, USA - CZODoug2_1_08_16fungal (PacBio error correction) | ecosystem: Environmental > Terrestrial > Soil >...
CGGAAAAAGAATGGGGACCGAGGAGGGGAAGGAGACGGACCAATACCGAGAAGCTAAGCAGAATTTAGCCGCGCAGGAGTAATTCAGAAAGTAAAAAAACCGACGGACTCTGGTGGGAAAAATCTTTCAGGGGGATCGTCTAGAGGGAAGAAATCGCCGCACCGCGGAAAAATAAAGGGAAGTAAGTGTCCGATGAGAGGGTTAAAGGAGAGTCCCTTTCTGAACCGAGGGTTCTGCGGGGGGCTCGACGGGTAGAGCAAACTCTTGGTAAATCTAAATTAGAGGAGGAATCGCGACCTCGCCGGTCTCCGATTGGAATCAATCGATACAAGGTGCCGAGCTGTCGGGCGAATGGAAGGCGCTGAACAGGGCAGCGGAAAGGGAAACAGAAGTATTAATGGAGGTGCGAAGAAGGCGAAGCAAGTTTTCACTGTGATGGTGAAAAGGAGCCAACTTATTCGTCAAAAGGGGAACAAATCACAGTAGAGAAAGGAGTTGAAGTGACAGGACACGCGAGGGGCAGGGGCGAAAAAACGCATCAAACGTCATCAGGGAGAAGAAAGTCGCCTGAAAACTGGGAGGAAAAAAAAAAAAACACCTGTAAAGAAGTGGGTTCATCGGACTTGAGCTGGACGACAAAAGTCAGGGGGTTTGGAAAAAAAAAAAAAAAAGGCAAAACGCAAAACGGGGAACTGGAAATCACAAGGCATAATCCCCCTTTTCTGGTCTTCAGTTGCGGAGGCTGGCTAAAACTCCAAAAGGAGAAAGGGACAGGTCAGTCAAACTGGCGGAACTCACTGCCGGAGAGGAGCTCATAAGCAAAATTAGGGGAATTTCGAGTCAAGGGGGAGAAAATCCGTTTGGCCGTTTCCAACAGAAAACGTTCTTCACAAAGAGAAAAATGACGAACGATTGGCTGAACGAGAAAGGGGGAAAGGGATGGGAAAAAGAGAGTGTGTGCACAGAAGAAGTTCGTTTCGCCGGCCGGCATACATCCAGGATTCGGTTGTTCCGTCTAGAATAAAAAAAAGTACCATAAAAACGTATAGAATGAAAGCGGCGAGGAAATAGATGCGGCGCGTGTAAGCTGTTCTGCAAAACAGATGAAAAAGCGGGATCGATGGATCTTCCCTATCTGAAAACGGGGTCATTTTAAGCTGAGGAGAAAGAAGAGAAAAACGCTAAAGGGAAAAAAGAAGGTCAAGAGAATCGCGACCGAGCGGAAAGAGTACACTAAAAAGGAAAACTGACGAGGGGGAGAGAAAAAACAATCGCGGGGATCTATCAGCGTCCGAGGAGGGAGGAAAACTGCCACAGAAGAGGAACTATGAGAGAACTTAAACTTCTCTGCTTTTGAGATAGAAAGAGGAAAAATCGTCCGGCAAGCCAAAGAAGGGGGAAAGCACGACAGGACTGCAAAAAATGGGGCACTACGAGATAGGGTCTGAAAAAATTTGCCACCAACAGAATCATCTCCGGTACAAATACCTTCTTCCGATTGAAATAGAGGGGAGAGGGGGACTGCGATTACGAAAAGCAAACTCGACACACGGGAGAAAAATTGAATTTTGGAGAGCAATCACTCCTGCTTAGTACACTTAGTATTTAATTCACGGCTTCCGATGGGGGGCATGGGTTGGCTAGGAATCGGGGGCCTTCGCTACAAGGGGGAAAGAAGAAAGCGTCCAGACTGGAGGAGGGGATTCGAGAAAACAGGATCTTTAAAAAAAAAGATAAGCTGTCAACCCCACCAAAATAGAGATAGAACGAGCTCAAGGGTTTGGGGGGGGGCAGGGTAAACGTGTGGGTTGGTGGGGGGGGGGGGGGGGGAGGGGGGGGTGGTGGGTGGGTGGGGGGCGAGAAAAAGTTTATTGACCTATCTACGGACGGATCACAACCAACGTCCAGGAAGGGGGGGAGCAGCGATTAATGAACACTACGGTGGCAGGTCACTTGTCCGACCAAAAGTTTTTTCCTTCTAATTTTATTAAACGCACATCGAAAAGGGGAGGAGAGAAAGGGTTTCCTGCGATAGCCACAAGAAAAAAGTCTCAGAAGGTAACAGGTGCCGTGATAGTGGAGAGACTAAAAGGACCGGAGACGCATTCTAATGGTCCCAAAACCAGCGATGGTCGAAGAGGGGACGAAAGGCGACGAGGTCGTGGGTCACCATTAGGCTGGGAACTGGAAAAAAAGGGAGGGGGGGGAGTAGCGGGCAAAACGGGAGGAGAAAGAAGGACAGTCAAAGGCAATCTCGCGAAAGATCTCACAAAAACACTTAGGAGGAAAGAAAATGAGATAGGAAGAAAAATGCCCTGGTAAACTGGCCCTGAGGCGGGAAAAATAAAGCCCGGGGCCCTCTCCGAAAAAAACTTAACCATCCAAAAAGCCAGTAAAACCGGAGAAAGAAAAAAGGATAGAACAGCCTGGCGCAACGAGGAAGTTACTTCGAATTCAGTATCCGGGGGAAAGGTCGTTAACGAGAAGACTAACTTCAACCTTTGTCATCTCACGGATCGTCGGATTGTGGACAGAGAAAGGGAAAAAAGTGCCGAGCGCCAATGGGGACTATGGGAACGAGCCTTTCGCGGAAGGGGAAGGGCCGGAAAGTCGTGTCATTCAGGGAAGCTGACAATTCTTGCGGTGGGGGTGGCCTATGAGAGGAAGTCTGGTCAAAAAAGTTTGGACGAGGGAACGAAACTGAAAAAAAAAACCCATTCGCTGGAAGTGATATATGGGGGGGTGGACATATCGCCTATTACGAAGCCTTCGCAGAAGACCAAAATTCCCAGAGGGGACAGGAAGAGGGCAAAGCGGGTCCGCCAGAAAGATTCGACTTCCGTCGCAAAAAGAAAAGGAGACGGTGAAAAGAGCCGAGGGGCTAACGACTGACGGGAAATGGCAGATGAAAAAGAATGTACCGCGGAGTTGGTCAGAGTTGTGCGTCGAATCGCATGGAGAGAGACTCCGGCATGTCAATCGCTGACCTATTAGCTCTGAGAAGAGAGGGGTGGGGGGACACATGGTCTCCGGCTATCTTAAGTCGATGAGGGGCATGTGAAAAACCAGCTGGCGGCCCGGGGAAATTCTTGCCGGACTAGGGGGTTAAGCCTTGAGGAGAAAACCCTCAGAAGTCACTTAAGGCTCTAGGGGGAGGGGGGGGGAAGGGTTTCGACAACACGGACAGATCGTCCCGTCGGGGGGGGGGGGGTTACTCGACAAGAGACGACAAGTTATTTATACAAAGTCAAGGGGGAGGGGCAGCGACCGTGCAAAAATCCCGAAGTCAGGGAGAGGTTGTCTCTCAGAAGACGCTAGGGAAAAAGGTTGCGATCGGAAAAGCCGCACGAAGGGGGGTCGAAATCTTTCTTTGCTCGTCTCAAGCAAGGGCAAGCGAAGGGAAGCCTCTAAATGGCTCACGCTCTACAACCTGGAAAGGAGGGGTCTTGTCACGTGTTATTGTGAAAAAAAGGGAAGGGCAACTACATTAAACGGGGAATGGAGGCCGAAAAAGAAAGGAAGTAGATGGAGAAACCGATCTTTGGGAAGGACATCAGGGTAGCGTTAAGCCAATCTGGGGAGGAACTGCTCTGTAATCCTTGATTGGGGGGGGTCCAATGTAACGAGGAAAGAGAAAAAAATACTGGAAGGAGGTAAGAGAGGGGACGGCAGAAAAAAAGGCAAGTTGGAAGTGAGTAAATTCACGGGGGATACAGAACCCAGGCGTCGATAGTCTCCCAATCAATGACTGGTGGAGTGGTACCTGTTACGAGGGACCGGGGGTGGTCTCGAGGAAAAAGAGTGAACCTAGGAGAGCGCCAAGGTCTCAAGAAACTCGAGAGCATATAGCGATAAGTTTGGAGACGTGCATCGTCTAAAGAGTAAGAATAATTAAGAGGGTAGTTAGGGTGCGTCGGGAAAGATTAAAATAAGAAGAAGAAATTGGGCGAGGTGCTCATAAAGTACTTGATCGAAGAGGAGAAAAATGAAAATTCGAAAAACTCGGTCAGCGTAGTTTGGGACTCTAGTCAAAAAGCAGAGGGGTGGGGGGAAAGGGGAGGGGAGAGGTGACTTCATACGAGAGCCGGAGGTCAAGGTCCAGGCCGGGAGAACCGGTTCGAGGGGAAGAACTAGGTAAAGGTAGCGCAAAAAATCAAAAGGGGGAAAAACCTGTACCTATAATTGAAGGGGTAATACTAACCGTTCATTTCTTAGAAAGCCGCTATTTGGGCGGGAAAAAATGAATCGCCTAAAAAAATAGATCAAAGCGTAAGGGGGGAAAACAGGGGGTCAGGAGTTGAATGTGCAGGTCTACTCGCTGGAATCACTTCACTGCTCTCTTCTATGGGCGAAGAAAGGGGAATAGTACAACAAATTTGCAACGAAGTCTGAAACACAAAAAAACTTAGGGGAGTGAAATAGAGAGATCGTGGAAATTGTTTGGAAGATCTTTATGGCATATCCAGCAAGGAGAGAAGTCGAAGGGAAGTAAACGGGGGGCGCTAATTCTGAACGGTGAACAACGCACTTACGGCTTTGGGTAAACTAAGAGGGGGGAAACACGAGCAGGCTCCTGCAGGTAAGCCAATCTCAAATGCATGATTCAAACCTCCCTGAGGAGGGAAAAGTATAGTAAAGAGAAAAAAGGGGGTCGATTCGAGATCGAGCCGACGAAAGAGACTTTCATCCTTAACTAGCAAAACTGGGTCGTGCGCTAACGCTGATGAAGTCAAAGCAGGGAGAAACAGGGGGTGACACTGCTTGTGGAATCTGGAAGGGTCCAGGTTCGGGAAAGGAGGAATGAGGAGGAGAATTCGGGGGGGGGGGAAAGGGGGGTCCAAACTGTGATGGGCAAAAGAACCAATCCATGATGCTGTACAAGTTGGAAAAGCCTAACAGTATATCGAGGAAATTGATGGGATGGACTCCTTTCCTCATAACTACGGCGGGAAGAAGAAGGATCGCTATCATGAAGGAGGAAATGTAAGTGAGACTACGCAACTGAGGTGAAAAGACGTGGTCAAGGAGAGGACTCAGTATTGTTTTTTGGGACGGCGGACGAAATCACAAGGCAAAATCCCCCCGTGGAGTGGAGGAGGGCTAGAAGGCGGGGGGAAGCCAAAAAGGATGCAGTTGAGTTCGAGTACAACGGAAGGAAGGATGAAGAGAGGAATCATAAGCCGGACATGCCGATTTTCATCTTTATTCTAAACGTTTTACGTTCCAAATACAACGGTCCTTAAGCGAAGGGAGAACGAGTGAGGGAATCTCACTCCTTATTAAGAATAAAAGAAGAGGAGGGGGGGGTTGGACAATAGAGAAGCATAAGGAAGAATAAAGGAAGTAATGGGGAGGGGGACCGAGAGCCGTAAACGAAAAAGACGAATCGGATAAGAGCGATGCAAGCGCTGCGCTTCAAGGGAGTCTAGGGGACTACTCTTGTGAGGGGAGCAAGGATGAGCAAGAGTCGGGGGGGGGGGGCGCAAAAAAGGTCGAGCGCCCACAGGTTTCATTTTCAGCGTCGGGAGAGTCTCCTGGACGCAACGCTACCTTACTTCGGATTTTCACGAAAAGAGGGACCGACGCATCAACCAGGGGGGGGGAAAGGAGATGGCGACCAAAAAGACAGCAAAGAAGCAACGGAGGGAGGAGGGAGAAAGGAAAAAAAAACAAGCCAGCTATGCCCAGCACTGGATTCAGGTGGGTTGGCACAGAAGCAACTTCAACAAAAGAGGCCGGGCAACGCCCAGCTCAAAAATTTAAAAGTAAAATTAAACTAAGGGGAAGAGAAGGAAGAAAACTCATTGACAAAAAACGAAGAAAAGAAAACCAGCGACGAAGGCAGGCAAGGGGAGTGCACAGCCCCAGAATCGGCTCTCGTCGATTCTAAAGACAACTCGAAACAGCGAGACACATTGAAGGGGTGTTCATCTGCCAGCACGCCGTCAGTCAAACAAATGAAGAATAGGGGCCTCACGGTGAAAAGATGGAGGTCGCTGCGCATCGGGAGCACGACAACGTGAACCTATACCACTCTGGCTATCTGTTGTCGGAAAAAAACTTTATCAGTTCTTCTTCTCGGGAAAAAAAAAAAAGATCTCGACAGAGGAGAGGGGGGGGTGGAAAAGGGAGAGGGAGCGAAAAAGGGGGGAGCGAAGGGAAGCAGTCGTTCATATTCAAACGCATAGGGGCCGCTTATTAATTACCAAGAAGTGGCACCTGAAATCGAATTGAATGGATGTTTATTCTCACATCTCCATGGCGGCGAGGGGTTAAACGGTAGAGAGGAAAAAACAAAAAGACGAGCGGAGGCAGAGAAGATGAAAAAAAAGGGGTGCAGTGATAGTTCTGCGAGTTAAAGCCGGGAAAAGGGAAGGAATGTCGATTTCACCATACCCAGCGATGACAGTCGTCAGGATTCAAACGCATCGCTTGGAAAAGAGGGGAGGATGGGGGGCAAAGGAGGAACGACTGTGCAAGAGGGGAAAAGGGGTAACAAGGAAGGGGCGCCGCATCTCATATAAACAAAACACGATGATTATGAAAAGCACGCGATCCCAGGGGTACCCTTGCCCAGGAGTCATCAGCCCGAACGACGATCAGATCCCTCCAACCAAAAAGTGAAAAGAGAGAGAAAAAAGGACTTGCGCCAATAGCTGGGTGCGGGGGGGACTAAATGCGGTAGGGACGTGTAAGGCGGTAAAGGATAAGAAAGTATCACTTAACAAAGTGAATCGGAAACGAAACGAGCGCTTATTTGTTCTATCGAAACGTAAAACCGTGGACGAATCTACATGACTCTTTCTAATCACCTCTCCTCACAGGTAGAGGGGGAAGGGGCAAGTCGTGTTAATGGAAGAAGGATGGTAAACAATATTGAAAAGGGGGGGGTTGCATAGGAGAACCCGAAAAAGGGCTCTCTTCCCTAACGCCCGTCATGGCCTTCCGAGACCCTGATCAACAACCAAACCCTTTACGCTGGGGGAGGGGGAGATGGTGGTTTGTGAAAGAGGAGCAGGGACGAGGGGAAATCGAAAAGAAAAGAAAAAAAGATATAAAAGTTGACGAGGGATACGCGAGGTCCGCTCAAACTCTCATTCCTCTGACATCAATCAGGGGAAGACCGTGAGCCTCATAGATCCTCATTGACCGGGTGGGAGGGGGAAGAGGAAGAAGAAAATGGGATAGGCTCTTGTTTTCGAGGTTGGCAGGGGAGAAAATAGACGGGAGGTAGCCGAGAGAACGTACAATCCGCGGAAGAGAAGGAGGATAAGGTCTATTAGTTGAATAGTGTGGGGGGTCCTGTCTTCCTCATTCAAATTCAGAGGAAAAGGGAAGTAATGACCTGGCGGGAACGACGGGTCATTTTCTTTCCTTAACTGTGTGTGATTCAGGAGTAGGAACACAACCCTCAGCGAAGGCTGATCTGCAATCGTGTAGACTTGTGGAAATTGAGAACGGCAGAGGGAAAAAGGGTAGGGAACCTAAGGTGGGGGCTAGAAGGACAGACGGAAAAGGTAAGAATCTCTCAAGCGAGCGCGCACTTGGAAAAATCCTAAGTCAAGGGTTAGCGTTTTTCTAGGATTATAAAAGCGGGAAATGAAAAAAGGTGGCGAGAGACAGGGGGAAAGGAGACAGAGAACGTCTTTCTCAATCCTTATCCAATCTCAACAATGCCTCATAGAGACAAATGGTGCCGCATCTGCGGGGCAGAATTACAAAGGAGGGGGACTGAATTTTTCAGGTACGGAGAGAAGGCAAAGCTGCAAGGGAAGGGGAGGCACGTCACGGAGAAAAGAAAAAAAAAGGCATTCAACCACAGAAGAGAGGGTATGAGTCGAAGGCGGTGATCTGGGAAAAGCCAATCACGGCTTCACTTCTGAGGAAAGAAAAACGTGGATGGTAAAAGGAAAAAAACGGAGGGGAAGGGCTTTAATCCTAAAGCACTAACTGGGGAAAGGGAGGAGGGAGAGACGGCATACAGGCAGTTTTCTCTCAACTTAAAACTGGGAATCCTGGGGAGTGAAACCTTCAATAGTCACCTCCTCCCAACCCTGGGGGGGCCTTGTGATGGAGTAAAAAAAAACCGGGTGTGCGCGAAACGTTAACTCAGGTGACGGAGAGAAATACCATGGTTTTCAGCGCAATTAATAGTCTATCTAGACATGGCTGACGAAAGTCTGAAAACGGACCAGATCTTCGCAAGACGAGGAAGGGGGACTGAAGGGTAAGATGAGAATGAATCATGGGGGGATTCTTGGAACATCAAAGGAACACATGGATTACGAATTCTTGAACGCCAATCCAATTAATAAATCTAAACTCGGGAACTGAATGGTACTGCACCATCATATGGAACCGGTGCGAGGCGGAAAAGGAATGAAAAGAGAGAGCAGGGAGAGAAGGGAGCCTCTACCGTGTGATAGCGTCTCTAATTCTCAAAAGCAAAGGATGGGAAGGAAGGGGTACCGATGAAGGGAAAAAGTGACGGGAATCAGAAGGGGAGGGGAAAGAGAATTCAAGCGAAGAGAGATGAACCACAGAGTAGTTTCAACAGAGGTCCCTGCGTGTTCGTGCCTGAATACTATCGTATCACTTGGGACTAAAGGAGGCCGAGAGGGGAGAGGAGACCGACGCCGAGCCAAAAAGTGAAACGTCTCGAAAAAAATCAACAACAACAACAGAGGATTAAAATAATATAGATCGGCAAAAGTTGTTGGCCAGTTAGTTAGAGGCAGAGCCAAAAGAATAGAGGAGGGGGGGAGCTAAGTGACCGAGCGAGAAGGAAATGAAAGGAAACTCCTTACTGGACACTTACGAGTGGTCGCGTCAGGCATTGAGAGGCATTTCCGCCATAGAAAAAATTGATGATCACCCATTCAGGTCCGATGAGGGATTCAGAGGGGAAACGGACGTCAAACGGGGTCAGGAGGCGAGAGAAACTTCAGAGAAGCGGAACTCGACCGTTACTTTAAGAGAAACCTCGCGGACGCCAAGGAGTCGGAAGTCAATCGTAAGCACCGGAACGATTCTGGTTTTCATGACTAAGAGGCCAATGACGATGACCATAGTTTAGAAAAAATTAGGAGGGAGTCGGAACTACTTCGACGAAAAAAAGGTGTTCTTAGTTTGAAAGTAATCACTCTTAAAAAAAAATTTGCTGTGGGCGGGTGAAAAAACAATCAACAGGTATCTGTATTGAGTTAGACTGAAGGGAAGAAAGAGGGAGGAGAAAGTCACGGGAGAGGGCAGAATAAATATTCAGCCCTTAGACTGGTATAGGCAGACTGACTTAGGTTTCATCGTTTAAACACTGGAGACAAGATTCCGGGTTTTGGGGACGCGGACGGAATCAAAAGACCTAATGAACCCCGGGTAATGGCCCGGAAATCAAAGGTGAACTCAGAGCCGTAACAAGAGGAAAAGGGGAAGTAGGAAGGAGAAAATAAGTAACAGGAAAGGATGAGGGAGTGTCAGCGTGATCACCTCAGGTTGGGCCAGTCAAAACTCAGGGGAAGGGGAACTGAAGCCCGATTTGCTTTACCGCCAAAAAAAGCATTGAATGAAGGCAGAAAGGGGGGGGACGGTTTTACTCGACTCGGTATGCAACGAGGAAGCAATCCCGTATGGCGTTGAAGGCGAGAGGGAAAAGCAAAATGCAGAAAAAGAAGGAAGGGGCGAGGCAGCGATTTCTACGGACCAGCTATTCTGCTCTTGGCATCTTGGCGCCCGGCCCAGTAGACAATCAGATCTTTAGAACGAAACGGTCGAGAGACCGTTGGGAAGGGGGAAAGTCTTAAATCGAAGGAAAAGGCCGCAAAAAATCACCTTGACTTAGGATGGGGAAGCTGCTCGCGAAACCTCCGTAGTCACGAACCTTGCCGTCTAGGGGAGAGCACCAAATCGCCGGCAAAACTATAATTTCTCTAAACCAAAGATCGAATGAGACACCTGCCGCGAGGAGGGTTGGGGAGAAGACGGACGGGGACACAAGAGGGACAGGAAGACCCTCACTGTCTCCCGAAGACTGGGAAAATTTAACTCCTGCATCAGAAAGGAATATAATAGGGGGACGACCATTGGGACCCAAGTCATCTCCGTCAAAAGAAGGCAGAATGACGGGAGTGGACCAGAGAGAAGAGAGAAAAATGATTTAGACGCAAAACCAGAGAAAAAAAACGCGAGCACAAGGGAAGTTTATAGCACACGCCAGGAGGAAGGACCCGTAGGATGAGGATGGCTCGCTTCCAGATTTCGTAGCGGGAAAAAAAAAAGGTGGCAGAAGGGAAGAGAAAGAAAAGGGTACCAAATTTAAAGGGAGGACTTAAACGGGTCATTCGAATAGGGCAAAGAAACCCCAAAGAAGAAAGGAACCCAAGTCATCAATTGTTTTTGGAGCAGGGTCGCGCGCGCACGTGTCTTTCCGAACTTCGGAGAATAGCAAACGCAAGAGGGGTAAAGGGGAAATGACACGAAGGGGGCACAAGGAAAAAGTAGACGTGGCACACGAGGTGTTAGAAAACAATTCGAGCACGGTGTTAAGGGCAGAAACTACGCGCTAGGAGGGTCGACAAGATGAAAACAAGGCAGGGGTAGGTGGTAGAGGTAAAGAAGTACACTGAGACTGCAGGTCTAAGAAAAATCAACATCGAGGATCAACTTCTGGGGGGGCGCCTAGGGAGCAGTCTGGCGAACTGCGTGGGGCTGCTGGCTCGGGGGGGGCCGTGCTTGATGCCGCGTTTCAAAGTACCCGGTCATCGAAATATAAAAAAAAAGGGGAGGAAGGGGAAAAAAAGATAGGAAAAGAAAGGGCAAGGTACATGGCCCTGCGGCGGAACAAACAAAGAAAGGGTACTCCCTACCAAATCGCAGAGCAAAAAGAAGGGAGAGAAAAAGGAAAGACTCGCGCATCGAACCGACTGGCGACAGCGCATGGTGCGTGACTTCATTCAGGAAATGTCCGGCGTTACCGAGAAAAAAGTAACACAGGGAAGCCAGGAAGACTCCGAGCGAGGAGGGGGGTTTTCTAGAGGAAAGTAAACCTTGCCTAGCCCAATGGGAATGTGCGAATCACATTGGACTCCTGACCCAATTGAAGAAAGTCGTGTCATTTGAGGACAAAGAAGGACTTGCAGGGGGGGGATAGAAGAAGAGTCGATCGGCAAAAATGGGGCGCCTCAACCAACTGAAACCAAACAAGAGGGCGGAATTAATCGATGGGGGGAATCGGCGAAGAAGAAGGGGAAGAAGAAAGGAGGACAGAAAGACACAGATACAGGGGAAGAGGGAGAGTCAAGCTGTCGCGCCACTAGGTACTTCCTCTTCAGGTATGAAAGGCCGGGGAGGAAGAAAACAATCCTCCGGGTGACGACGAAAGTAGGTAGCAGAATCTTCTGGCATGTGGTCGAGTTTTGCGGGTCGATCGGGGGAAAGAGAGGAGAGAGCAGTCGAGCGGATGCCGGAGGAGATGGTCCTCGAAGTGAATTTGTGGGGAAAAGAAGGGTGCTAAAAGATTCAAAGGTAAAATCTATTCAAGGGAAGTGCAGGGTAAAGGAAAGCCCGTGAGATGGAGGGACGGAAGGGTGGGGGGGTAAGCCGCTTAGATGGAGCACACAAGAGACACTTCAGGGCTAATTCATCTAGGCTGTGGCCGTGGAAAAGGGGGGCCACCTGCAAGGAAAAAACCGGAGACTGGGCAGCATAGGACGGAAAGGTAGTGAAGAGCTCCGAGAGGTCGAGCGCTCAGGCAAAAATCCCTAATGTGTGGAATTTTGGAGAAATTTCTGGAGTAAATAAGAAGAGGGTCAAATTAAACGTGGCTCGAAAGACTGCCTGCGGTAAGTTGTCATCTGGCGGAGCAAAAGAGGGAGGCGCATCTCGGCCATGACAAGAGAGAGGATCTCAGAAGTTCGGCTTAGTTTTCGGGGTTTAAAGGGACTCGAAGGAAAGGAGGAGCTTAGAAAAGGGAAGGCTCAGAAACGAAGTCGTGGGCAACTAAAGCCGAGACTTTATTGCCCAACGTTGAGAGGGGGGGAAAAGCCAATCGTGCGTCACTTCGCTTTAGAACGGGGGTGGGAGGGGGAACCGGCAAAGGATGTGAGAAAAAAAAAAGCGAAACTCGACAATCAGAACGAGTGTTATTATCGAGGATAGCAGAAGACGGCAGGTTGACTAGAAAAAGGCAAAGGGGGGATCAGGGGGGAGAAAGAGGGATAAAGCACTGCCAACAAGCCAAAGGGAGTAGGGTTTGGTGATTTTCCTGTCCGCGTGACAAAAACCGTAGAGTTGTTAGTCGCACATGACACGCAGGTGCGAGGGGGGGCGGGGGGGAAGTCTACAAGGGAGGAGAGCATGATAGAGGTCATTACTGGAATAATCCTGATTTCTCGGAAAAGGAAGGGAATCAAAACGTATACTGTGGTCGGTCAAATCTGCAAATCACAGAAAGATGGGGGGGACCCAGAAAAGAAAAAAGGGTAGTACACGAAGTCTTCGCCAAGAAAAGTAATAATGCAAAAGCGGAAAAGCGGGGCATGGGACGCAGGAAGCGGTGCAACCAAACAAGTTGGGAAAAAAAAAGGGGGAGAAAGTGGGACTGGAATCACATCGATCCCGGAGAGTCAACTAAGAAAAGAATCTACCTTTCTATCCAGGCGGCTCGAAGGTTCCAGGGAATTCCAATAAAGGGTTAACGGGCGGTAGGGAGGGAAAAGAGCGAACGTGGGATGGCGATGATCCAGCCTGGATTGGGGGCTATTTCTGAAAGCCGAGACCTCCTCGGGACCAGCTTAGTGCACCCTCTAACAGCGGGGTTCAATTAACTCTGAAACACTTCGCTGCGGATCTGAGAAGGGGGGGCGATGAGAAGAAGGCCAAAAAGTAAAGAG
>Ga0179593_1500876_pt1 | contig 12887 bp, 19 predicted proteins | sample CZODoug2_1_08_16_FD_185931 | JGI IMG/M metagenome (GOLD analysis project Ga0179593, IMG submission 185931) | Vadose zone soil fungal communities from Angelo Coast Range Reserve, California, USA - CZODoug2_1_08_16fungal (PacBio error correction) | ecosystem: Environmental > Terrestrial > Soil >...
AATCACCAGAAAAGCCGGGAGGGACTCCTGGAAGCTAAGATGTCAGACGGGGCATTTCGGCGCAGAAAGATCTCTCTCAAAAAAAAAGTTGATTAAAGAAAAAGGTGGCGTACGAATAGTTGGCATGACTACGAGGAAGGGGGACAAAAAAAAAACCGGTACAGGACTCTTCATGTGGGGAAAGTCGCAGCTGGTTGAGAGATTCGGTGGGACCCGCAAGGGGAGGGGGGATGTTTGGGGGGGGGGGGGGAAACCTTAACTTGGAGGGAAGGGGCACTGAACGACACTTAAACCTACCGAAAGAAAATAAAAGGGACTGGAATACCACATTAAAATTTTTTATCCTAGGGCAGCGGAAGAAGCGGACGAGGGATCCTGCCATCTCCTCTTAGGGAGCCCATTAAATTGACCCGAAGACGGAAAGGTACATCGATTTGGTAAAGGGGGTCCGTCGGGGAGGGGAAGAAAGAGAAAGAGTACCCAAAAAGGAACAAAGAAAAACACACACACTTATACACGGTTCTGGTTCAAGGAACGAAGCCGGACATCCAAAGATGGCTGCCGTGTGTGAGTTCCGTGACCGGGATTGGAGGGAGATCAACAAAACTAACTTACGGCCCAGTGCTTGACGGCGGGCTGAAACTCCAGCGTCGAAATGCAATGGGGAGGGGGGGAAGCCGGGGGGGGGAAGGGGGGAAAAAAAACCGGCCACCCTACAGGAAAGATTCTTGCAGACCACGTGGTTGTAAAGGGTCGGGCGAATCGGAAATTCACATGGGAGAGACGGCCCAATAAACTCCAAGTGGGGCGAAAAAGGGACGGGTCGCAGTCGTTGGGGCCTACGATCCGGCAAAAAAGGACCTATTAAAAAGGGGGAAGCGCCCAGTAATGCTTTGCAGGAGGGAGAGCAACAGGGAAATTCAGCATCGCAAAAAAAAAAAGTATCATCTCAGTGAAAAAAAGGGCCTACGCAAAACCTCAAAAAATCATCAGTGGGGGAAGCACCCAACCCCTTGTCCCAATTAAAATTTCACCTTGCGCAAGAAAAAGCCGGAGAAAAGAGAAACTTGCACAACAAGGAATGGAATAGAACATGGGAAAAAAAACCAAAACGACAGGAAAGTAGGGAGTGGAAAAAAAAAAGGAACTGGGGAAGGGGTCGGAACCGAGAAGCAATACGGTACAATTTCTTCGGTTCAGAGTTGTCGGGACAGCTGCGAGAGGGCTATCAAAAGAGAGAGAAGAGAAATTAGAACCTGCCATACCGGCAAGTGTCGCAGTGTGGAAGAACAAAATAGTTTTTGCACAAGGATACACTGCAGGCGGGAGGGCCACAGGGGGGGGAAGTGCGTAAAGGGGAAGGTGAATTGGGGGAAAAAAAGGCGAGTCATATTACTACGGTTTGACGGGAGAAGAGTGAAAGGGGGTGTGGGGGGGTCGGTGGGGGGGTGGTGTGGGTGGGTGGTAGTGGGACATTGGTGTCTTGAAGGGGGGTGAGAGTAGCCTGGATAAAAAAAAAAAAAATAAAACAGGACGGACGTAGTGCACGGGCGTCCATCAAGACTTAAACTTGCGACTCTGGATTGCGAGAGGACGGGGGGTGCCGGGGGCAGGAAAGAAATTTGGTCGACTATAGTTGACTCAGAAAGTTGGAAGAAACTACTACTCCGAAGACCACCGCCGAGAAGAGGGGAGACTGCTTAAATAGTGTCCATGATGCCTGCACCATGAGGACGAGAAAAAATAATCCTCGACTAAAGCGGGTAATAAAAGAGCCTACCGGGAAAAGGGGATGAGGGGAAAATCTGGTTAGCTGCTCGTCGGGAAGGGCCAGGTAGAAACCGATAAAAAGAGAGAAAAAAACACCAACGGGGAGGATTAAAATAGAGAGATCAGGGGGGGGGGGGACTGGATAGAGAGAACGAGAAATCCTCGTTTGAAGAAGGGGGGGGATAGTAAGGGACGCAGGTAATCTTTTCGTCCTGTCAGCAGGCCTCATGAACAGGGATCTAGGAAGCAATACAGAGAGTGGTTCTGAGTGTCAAAAACTTTAACGATTATTGGAAAAAGGACGGGTGAACGATTTAGGAGGCGCCTAACTCCGGAATCGGAAGAGGCCGGAATATTAATAGTTGGAAGGAGGCTTGATTTGCCGGGGAGGGAGCAGAGAGAACCCAGATGCGGGTTCCTCTCCTTTAATCAATAAAAAAAAATAAAAAACTGAATAAACCTGTAACGTACTTCAAACACCAGCAGGGGGGGGAAAGAGTCTCACTTCCGCCCCCAACACTGGGCGCAGCAGGCGTGAAGAGGAAATGTGGGTCACTCCCTCCAAACTTAATCATCCGGTTGCTGTCCAGGTTCGGGTAGGGGTCCTTGGGGCATGTGCCTGAAGGGGCTTGTTTACGCAGAGAAACGAATTTTGGATGCACATAGGACTTTTCCGCTGGCTTGCAAGACTAATTGGCTGTCATACCCTTAAAGGCGGGGAGCGGGGCTCAATCAAGACCAAAGTGACAGAAAGCGAGGACGAATTGTGGGCAGGTAGGGGAAGGTACGCGGAGTCAGGAAACGCCCGGAGAAAAAAGGGAGTTCAGACAAGATTTGGCGGGGAGGGGTTTTCCCCGTTGCTGCATTAAAAAGGTCTCATCGGTTGACTTTCTCAGGGTTTAACAAGGGGGGGAAAGGAAGGGGACAGGGGGGGGGGGAGAGACAAACACAGGAGTGTTCTTGAATCGGTGAATGACGTAAAATTTGGTACTAGTGAGGGGTTTCTTGTGGGTGAGTAACTTTTCGCGACAGCTCATAAAGGGGGAAAACGTGGGAAGAAGTCAAGTTGGGATTTATTTCTCCTCCGCTGTCGCAAGGTGGGGGGGGGGGGGGGGTCCGGAGATCGTTGAGGAAATGCAAGCTGTAGAAGCTGGCGGCACGGAGAAGGGGGGTTGGGGCTGGGGGGGGGGGCGTCGTTGAAATAAAAATAAGGGACGGGTGCGAGAAGGAGGTGGGGGCGGCGGGGCTGGAGTCGCCGACCTGGGAAAACGAAGGGGACCCATGATTCTTCGGAAGGGGACAATTGTGCGGTCTGGGACTCTTAACCCTATGCAAGGCTGCAAGAATGAGAAGACGACTTGGAACGGAGGGGAAAGGAACCAACGGGGTCGGTGGGTGGAAATTCATACTAACGACAAAAGAGCTGACCGAGTGGCGCTAGGGAGAAGGGAAGATGGGGCACGGCACGGGGCCCAGCGGGGGTGGGGGCACTTTCACTCATTCCTTGGGTGCCTCGGGAGGAAGAGGGGGAGTCACCAGGGTCTCATGACCTTTGGAAAAAAAAAAAGACTTTCATCAGCTCATAGGGATGAGGGGCTACGAAGAGGCCGCAGGAATCTCCGTCACTGGCGAAACAGGAAACGGGTCGTATCATTCGCACGTGGGAAGCGGCAGTCACTTATGGGGGTGGGGGGGGAAGGGAAAAAGGTTGTCAACCTGGATGAGGACGGACGGCCAGAGGCAGAGAACGGCAAGCCCGCAAAAAAAAGGCGCATAAAAAAGTGCCGCGGTCGCACTGGTGAGAAAATCAATCCGTCGGTCACAAAAACAGCGCAGGGAATGTGAGAAAGGGGAAAGGAGAAGGGACTATCTCTAGAAACACGGAGGAGAGGGGAAAAAAAAGAAAAAGAGCAAGCGAAGCATTCCGGAGACAGTCAGCTGCAGAGGGGGGGGGAAAGGTGGAGAAAGAAGGGGGGTGTGAGGAGGAAGGGCCAGCAATTGTCGTTTGGTAGCTTGGAGGGGAAGCCTGGGGCGGGCCATCTAACGCAAAAGCAGGGGGGGGAAAACTTTTCAACTACAGCAATAAAAGGGCTGCAGGGGAAGTGATTTATCGGAAACTTGTCTTGCTGGGGGCGCCCGTTAAGGGGGGGAGAGAATCCGGGTCCATCTCGGGAGGGCGGGATTCCATTACAGGGGGACATAAGGAGGAGGGGAAGCTGGTAATCGAGGTTGTTTAACTGGGCAGGGCGCGTGACACCGCAGCGTCAAAGATGAGGATATGACACAAGGGTGTGGGGAGGGTCCACTTGAACAAAAGAACACGAAAAAATGAGAAAAACGCTTAAATGCTGGAAGGAATTGGACGTACTATACAGAAAAAATAGGAGAAGGAAGCAAGTGGGCAAGGGGAGTTACAGAGGCTTTCATCCGGTCGGAAAAAAAATTAGGGGGGCCGAAGGGGGGAAATGGGAAAAGGGCATACAATAGTCCCCGAGCGGACTGATAGGGTAAACAACTACTTGTTTGTACTCCCGGGGCACTTTGCTCTCTTTTCAAACCTCCCTGGAATCATCCTGGGAAAACTGGGACAAAAAGCCTTGATTGACGAAAAAAGGGGGGTTTCGGTCAGCAGGGTCGATCGGCTGGGGGGGCCGACGAAAGGAGGGAAAAAAAAGCGGAGGGTAAGCAAGCACCCTCCGGTAAAACCTGGCGGCCAGGAGCAGTCGCGCCCGTCAGGAAGCAACCAGCAAAAAAAGAAGTGATTGGGTGCTCACGAAGAACAAATTTGTCCTGCCGCTCCATCTCCGACAAGGTTTTTATCTCAAAGGAAAGGGAAAGGAGGTGGGAAACCAGGGCTGCCCGTGGCCATATTGGGAAAAAATGAATGGCAGGCCTTGGGAAGTAGGAACAACACTAAGGCAAATCGGGGGTCGCACAAAAGGAAGGTGAAGGGGGAGAAGGATTCTAGAAATGGAGATTTCAATAAAAAAGGAAAGATGAGTAAAAGCGATTCAGTTGGTGAGGGTCAACTGAGGCGGCGGAAACAAACGTGAAAAAGGGGAAAAAGACGGTATGACAACCAGAGAAGAGCAGAAGGCACAGTGTCTCGAGGGGGAAAAGGGACCATATTGGTTTGAACACAGCGGTTAGGGAGGCCACTAACGAGGTGGGGGGGGGGGGACGGTCAGGGGGGGAGGGAAAAATGGTGGGGGGGCGGTGGCGGAAAGTTTCCTTGTGTCTGAAAACCGGGAACGTGAAAAATATAGAGGCAGCTTATGTGGTGGCTAACGTAGTCGAGAAAGAAAAGGATGGCAGGGGGGGGGACTACGTTTCCTGTGGAGTGCAGGTGTGTATCAAGTCCTCTGGAAAGAATCGGTCGGACGGGATGGAGGAAGCCAAGGGAAAAAAGAAGAGGAGTGACTGGTTCAAGTCAGAGGGTTAGTACCGAAAACATTTTTACCAGAGAATTGGGGGGGGGAAAGAAACAGCATGGGGGGGAAGAAAGAAGCTACCCTTGCTACGAGGGGGGAGGGGAAGAAAGGTAAAAGAATGGGGAAATATGTAGGGGTTGTCGGGACAGATAATAAATGTAAAGAGAGGGAAAAGACACTAGAAGAAAGATCACTTCTTCAAGTTCTCGGGGAGAGGGGACTCCTTCCGGAAAACCAGTCTCCTACAAAGAAAAAGGATGAAGGGGGGAAAAAATAGGTGGGGTTACTATACTAGAGTACCTACATGCGGGCAAGCGGGGGGGGGCAGAATCTTTATTTATTTTATGGTAAAACTCCTTAAGAAGCAGGTGGAAAAGTCTCGGGAAAGGCAGAGGGGAAGAAGGAAAGATATCCATCATCGCTTGAGGTCTTTTCTCTAGGGGGTGGGCGGGGAAATGAGTCAACAATGGTATGGGGGGGGGGGGGGGGGGGTTGTGGTGGAATGATTGGATTAAGAAGAAACTCAGGAAAAGGGTCGTCCAATATGAACGGTGAATGGGAAGGGAAAAAAAACGGAAGGGAAGTGAGACCTAAGTCACCGACATATGCCTGTTCTCGTGCTTTAATGCGTGGATAGAAAAAAGGGGGGTGGGAAAGGGAAAAAAAAGGAGGGGCGGGGGGGTGGGGTGGGAAACGCCATGGGGCCATCACGGTGGACTCCGTCCACGTCATCCCCACAGTTTCCTTCGAAGTGGGCTTAGACGGCCCTGTGTGAAAAAAAAAAAAAAAGGAAGAAACGTGCGAAACGAAAAAACACCTCTCGGACTTGGGGCAAAAGAGGGGGTGAAAATCTGGGAATCACACAAACTGTTTGCCTGGATGAGCAGTGAGGGAGAGGGAGGGACGAAAACTACGGGAGCTCGCGCAGCGAAACAAAAAAGATGAAGTATAAAATTGTGGCAGATTAATAGAATTTCTAGGGAAGGGAAAAAAACTTCAAAAAAAGGGGGGGCTCCCAAATGCGGGGGGGGGGGTGTTGTTGTGTTGCAACAAACATCAACAGGCAAAAAAAAAAAGGGGGTCTGGGGGGGGTTCATTGGCAAGAGGGCGGGCGCTGGGTGCCGAAGTTGGAAAAAATTCAAGGGGGACAATTTTTAAATTATTTGCGGCGGGAGTCGGGGAGAAGAGGCGGCCTGAAAGGGGGGGGGGGAGAACTCTTCTTTGTTGCGGGGGTTGGATTAATGGACCCCTCTAACTCGCATACTTCCCCCTTCCCTTTGGGGTTGATGTTCGTCTCGGTGCACTCTTCCCCGGTGGGGGCCGAGGGTAAGGGAAGAAGACTCTAAAGCTCGATACTAAGGGGTGAGCTACTCAGGGCGCGTTTCCTAGGTATTCTCCCTGGAATGTGTTCCAAGGGGCTAAAGAAAATGGAGGAAACCGGGGGATAGAAAAAAAATTTCCGCGGAGGGGAATTGGGTGTCTGACTGTCCCGGTCACAACGAAGGGGAAAAAAAAGCCAATCTAGCTGATGCAAAGACGGGCGAGCAGGGGGGGGGGGTGGGGGGGGGGGTGTAGGGGGGGGTGGGGTTGGCGGAGGGGTGTTTGATGGGAGGATCCACTCTCAAAGAGGTGAATTATACTCCATTTGGATTTGACGTGTGAATGCGGTAATTGTGCATTCCCCCGAAAAAAGCGAGGGGGAGGGGGGGTGGGGGGGGGTTGTAACAAAAAAAAAAAACACCAACAAAAAAAAACCAAAACCAAAAAAAACAAACAAAAACCCCAAAACAAAAACCAAAAACCCCACACCACCACACCCAAACACCAACCCCACAACAAAAAAAAAAACCAACCAAAAAACCCAAAACACAAAAACACACAAACAAAAAAACGAAAAAAAAAAAAAAAAAAACACAAAAAAAAAAAAAAAACAAAACAGTTTGGGGGGGGGAGCACGCAATAGTGGCTAATTATCAACTTTCATGGCCTTCGTGTGAAAAAGAAGGGAGAAAAAAAACCATCAGGGACAGGAAAAATGGAAAAGAACCTTTCACTGACATCGTGAAGTAATTGGCATCACCGCCGCAGGAGAGGCCGAACGGAAAAAAACACGAAGAAAGGAGAAAAAGTGACAGTCGTCGATAAAGCGCGCCGAAGCAGCAGAACTTATGGGAAGGCGTAGGAAGTGTGGGGGTGTCGAAAGAGGTGAGGCAGACACACGGGGGTTGGGGGGCGGTGGGGTGGGGGGGGGGGGGGGGGGGGGGAAAAAGGGGCCCTCGCCCCTCTCAAACCGGGCCACTTGCTCAAAAAACCCAAAGCGCAGAAAAGTAGAAACTATGACACCCACCCCTGCCCAAACACCGATGGATCCTCCACTACAGCGGCGTCGGGACGGTCCCAAATTAATGCCCGGAAGGGGGGAGGGCAACGGGGGAGAGGGAACGATCTCAACAAAAGGACGAGATTAACAGGAAGTTCCTGTAAAAAAAACGACATGAATGCAGAAAAGGTAAGGGCGGAAGAAGGAAGGGCGACGAGGGGTAGTGCTGATCAAAGGGCTCGGTCCCAGAGGCAATGGGGGGGGGGGATGGATTGGGGTTGGTGACTAAGGAGTGCGGGAGGAGGGGCCCCGGGATTGAACGTGGGGGGCGACGGGCGGGGGGGTGGTGTTGGGGGGGCCGACAACGGGAATACCGAAGACCGCTAATGTGGGAACTTGGGGGCATTCCACGCTAGGGGTATTCACGGGTCGAATTTGGAGAGAAAGAAAAAAGAAAAAGAAAAGAAGGGGTAGTTTGGGTTTCCCCCGGTGCGGGGGCTTGGCGGTATCCCGGGTGAGGGTGAAAAGTGCGTGACCTGCGACGATCATGTTGGGGAAATTGACCGTCGGGCTGAAGTGGGCTATGGGAGGGAAAAAGAACGAGGGGGGTAGGGGTAGGAGAATGAATCCAACTATGTGGGTGGGGGGGTTCAGCTCGTGGGGGCAGGCCAGGGGGGGGACGATATAGCGGGCGGGGGAAGGATTCGAGGTGAAAAACGGAAGAGAGAGGTATGGGTTCCGATGGGCCTGGTGCGGGGGGGGGGTAGACCAAAGACATTCCTTGCTCATTTATTGGATACGGTGCATCGATTCTAGGAAGAATGAGGTCTGTCGTTGCGGGGGACATTTCCATACATAACAATTTCTACGAGAGATGTGCGTTGAGGTGGGGGGACAAGAGCGGGTGGGGGGAGAAGAGGGACTTTGCGGGGGTAACTGGTCCTATTTAGACTCAGGAGAATATTATGAGGAATGGATATCAAATTTGGGCACAGGGTCCGGTAGAGGAGACGAGAAACAAAGGGGCCTCTAAGCGGTAATTCAACCCTCACAACGTGGGCGGTTATTCGGAACTTTCTCTATTGGTTCAAGGAAGAATAAAGCACACAAAAAGAAGGAAGAGGTGCTTCTCGCCAGCAATTGGTGGCTACGGGGATTCCTCACACAAGAGCCAAAAAAGAAAGGGGTGGCACAAAATTCTCGCGTTCACCAGAGGGGCGGCAAAGAGGCCCGGCTTTCGGGAAACCCAAAGAGAATTGTAAAAAGGAAGGGGGGGAACAAACGAAAAAAATCGCTGGGGGTGAGCAGGAAGGGGGGTCAAGAAGTGAAGAACGCTTTCCCGCAAAGTACTTAAGAGGGGGATCTTGCGCACTGGCGATAACAGCTAGAGACACTCCGAAAAATCTGAATCAGACAGGCAACAGGGGGGTGGGGGGTGGTCGAGGGGGGGGGGTAAGCGCTAGAGTTGCAACCTAACCTAAAAGGGGCAGTCCGGGGGAAAACAGTGGGAGAGTGCGAACGTTTTTGTAAGGGTTAAACAGTGAAAAGATGGGGAGCCAGGGGAGGGACGGAGGGGTGGCTGGACGTGTCGAATAGACGCCGTATTGAAGGGGGTGGGAAAAACAAGGGGGTGGCCGACTCCAAGAAGGAAAACGAGGCTGTGCGGGACGAGTAAGCGCGCTCCTCCCGCAAGACTTCAGCGTAATCAGTGGTGGAATGATTCGAAAGGAAGGGGCGGGGAAGAAGGGGGGGGAAAAGAGGCATGGAAAACGGAACTTTGAAGTCAACTGAGCGCAAACTGCTGCCGAATGCGGGGCGGTCTTGGGTCCTGCTTATCAGAGGAGAAAAGTCTCTTCACGCGCGGAAAGAGAAAAAACAGAATGAACGAATGAGGAGGGGGACAAGGCGGGAGCAATCGGGACAGCCGTCAGGTAGAAAAAGATCGGGGGAAAGACAACAAAACGGGGGAAAAAAGAGATATCTGGCGTTGAACGACGGCGCAGCGCGAGGAAGGGAAGAAAAGGAGGGGAGGAAATTCAGTATGGGAGGAGAAGGGCCCGGGGGGCTTTCGCAGAAGCCTAAGGAAAACGATATCTTCATAAGGCAGAGTTTCTGCGGCTTCTGAAAGATGAGGGAAACAAGGGAGCGTGGGGGGATTGCGAAATAGGGCGGATCCGGACTCCGAATCTAACACATTCACACAAGCCGCTTTAATTCTGGTCGGGAAAAAGGGAAGTGGACCGGTGTGAATAAAACCCGGAAGGGAAAGGAGACAGTCAATCGGAGTAGAGGACACATGAAAGACCCTTTCAACGACGAAAAACCAGGAAAAAAGAGTGATAATCGGGGGCACGTCATCCCAACATGCAGTTCAATCCAGAGGGCTAAACAGGGGGTTAAAAAAAGGGGGCCGAAAAACGTTCTCGGCAGCCACGTGGCAGAAGAATGCATTGAAACAGGGGAATTGGGTCAAAAAACAGAAACTGGTTCACATTCGAAACTGTTGACTGCATGAGTGGAGGGAACGCCGCTCCTCGCCGGGGTCTCGCGCAGCTACCAGAAAAAGAGGACGAACGAGTAAAAAAATTGTGGAAAGGTCCTGGGAAAGATTGATCTAGCTTTAAGAAAAAAAAACTAAAGAGGAAGGGCAGACGACAAAAGGGAAAAGGAAGGGAGAGTGGGGTTCCCTCCGGGCTTTAAGCATTCTTGGGGAAAGCGGGGCTTGGGTCGGATGCCGGGGGGAAAAAAAGGAAAGGGGGGACCTGGGGGGGGGGGAGAAAAGGGATGCGGAAAGGGGCGGAAGAAGGCGGAAAGCAATGGAAAGTCGACGGAGTTGTGGGGGGAAGAGGGGGTTAAATTTAACGAGAAAGGGAGCACTGCAAAGGGGGACTAAGTGGGGATGGGAGGTTCTGCTCTGGAATGGGGGGGGGGCCTCAGTCGGCTCAATCATCCACAACCTCTCACCGAATGGTGAAGAAAAGGGCGCGTGGCAGTTCTTATTCTACTTTAATGTTAAAAGGTCTCTTCGAATCTAAAAACCCCCTGGGGGCCGCATAAGAGTGAAGCGAAGGAAAGGGGGTTCTTTAATTTCCCGTCTCGTGGTCCCCCTACTTCTCAAGCTCCTCTCTACGCTGAGGTGTTCGAGAGAAGGGGGGCTGGTGCGAGGGGGCGTTCTTTCTATTGGGGGGTTATGGGGGGGAGTCTGGCAAAATCCAATGGGGGAAAGGGTGTTTCATATTCTTGTGTTAGTGTAAGGATTGCTTCTTAATACTGGCACCATTTGTTAAATTATTCCTCATTGTTAAGTTCGGGGGGAAAGGGGATATAGGTGGCACGCCTAACTGAAGGGGCAAAAATCTAGCGGTCTCATCGCCAAAAGGAAGGAAAGTTCCTTCCTGTTCATGTGGGGCTACCTCGGGGCCGCGGCCTGATGAGGAGGTGGGAAGACGAGAGAGAAAGAAAGGGGGCAGCAAGGACGAACCTAGTCGATAAACGGAACGTTCGCGGACATTTTGGGATGGAATATTTAAAGGTTTGGGCTGAGGAATCGAGCAGGCCTAGGGAAAAGAAAAAGCAAAGCTGACCCAAACAGAAAGAGGAAGACTGGCACCGCCGCGTGATCTAAAACCTAAAAGAGCGGACCGGAAAGCCTGGCCTCTGGACTTAAGGCACGGCATGTCGGTACAACGGTCCGAAACAAAAAAACGGGGAGGAGGCGGAGATAGGTGAATGACAGGGGGGGGGGGGGGGGACCGAAAGGAAAGGGAGGGGGGACCTCTACGACAAAAGTGGATTAAATCTCTTGTTCCAAGCGGCAAATTGTCTGAGCGTTTTGGGAAAGAGGGGGCCGGGGCTCGGGGGGAGGGACCCTGGAGAGGAAGAAAAAAGGGGGGGAAAAACCACCACTACCACGCAAGACGAAATTGGAGGGGGCTATTCTCACGCGAAGAAAAGTTATCGGGTACGGCTTCATGTTGCGCTACTTCAGGAGGGAATTGAAATCCAATGGCCCTTCCAGCGGGGGGGATCATCGTAAGAAGGTGCATAGGGAACTCTAGGAAGAGGCGATGGGGGGAAATCCTGACGGCGGAGGAAAGGACGCTCAGAGCCCGGGAAAGAGGGGAGCACAAAGATTTGCGTTTCCTGAAAGAGGCCAGAAGGGAAAATCAACAGGATTCGGCTAAATGAACCGTCCGGGGCGTACTGCATCACAAAACCTAACTCCGGGAGGCGGGGCGTACGTGGGGATCAAAGACGAGGAAAGGGCTTGGTACCGGGGTGGGGGGAAGTTCCAGACAGAAATTTCAACCTCTCAGAGGAGGGGAGGGTAAACGAGGGGGGGGGAGAATGAAGGGCGATCGTGGGACACGAAAGTGAGACAGCAGGACTTCAGGCTACCATTGGGGAGTCATAAAATTTGTCAAGGTTCGAGCAGGATCAGCCACGGGGTAGCACAGGGACCGCGCCACGGAAGCAGCCCAGAAAAAAAGGTGACTGAGGGAAGGAAGGGTCCGTAGAGCCCCGTTATCAAGCAACTACAAAAGCGTCGGGCTCCGAGATTTGAAGGGGACTCGGACCGAAGAAAAGAAGAAAGCGGGGGGGGGAAAGAACAAAAAAAGGTACCGTTCATGAGGCTACGACATCGCTCAGCGGGAACATCTTGTCGCATTAATTCTGAGTAGAAGGGGAAAACCAAGAAAAAGGGGGGAATTGGGTGGGTCGAAGGGGATGGGGGAAGGTACGTCGGAATGTCGGCTAAGGGAACAAAAAAGGGGGGTTAATAGGGCGGCAAGAGGGGTAGGTGGAAATAAAGGAGGAGGAGAGGTATGGAAAAGTCAAAGGCCATGCGAGCAGCACCCGTTTCGTGGGATTACATGAGGGGGGTTGGGCAAAAAAAGGAACGTAGACGTCCCGGATTAAAAAGTGTTGATAGGGTTGCTTAGTATTTTTTGAAAGGGACGCGGGAAGACAAAGATGAAAAGGGGGGGGCTGATGCGAGATTCAAAATGCCTGGGGGTTGGGGGGGAAGTAAGTTGAATTGAATTCAGGGGAGACTCAAAAACGGAAAGGAGAGATGGAGGGGGGGGAGGAGGATGAGGACACTCCATGCCCGGGGTTAGCTTTCCTCGGGGATGTTGGGCGAGAGAGTTAAGGGAGAGACGAATAAGCCTGTTCTCAGAGAATGGTGACAAAGAGAGGGAAGAAAAAACTCCGGCCGAAGAAAAATAGTCCGACGGCTGGGGGGGAAGATATCGTGCAGGGGATGCCTGCGACAGGAGAAGAAAACACGGATGCTTAGAGGAAAACAGAAATACGAAAGGAGGACCCCAAAGAGGGAAAGCACTCGGTGCCCAGTAGTTCGGACC
>Ga0179593_1565263_pt1 | contig 12887 bp, 9 predicted proteins | sample CZODoug2_1_08_16_FD_185931 | JGI IMG/M metagenome (GOLD analysis project Ga0179593, IMG submission 185931) | Vadose zone soil fungal communities from Angelo Coast Range Reserve, California, USA - CZODoug2_1_08_16fungal (PacBio error correction) | ecosystem: Environmental > Terrestrial > Soil >...
ATGAGGGGGGAGGCTGCGACGCGCTTCGAGAAAAAACGGCTTGGGAGGAGAAGCCACCCGCGCGGCGAAATCGCAGAGTTGCTTCTGAAAAAAGGTCCCCGGAGGGCCAAAAGACTCCGTCCAATGCCAGACCAGAAAGCCCCGAGAGAGAAGAAGGCCATCTGCCCTAAGGGAAAATGTCTGCGCCCGTCCGCGACAAAAAATCGGGGGAATCAAGTGTCGCGTCGGAAAGAGGTGTCCCCAGTTTTTGGAGAAAAAAGTCCCAGGGAGAGACTTTGGCAAAAAAAAAACAGGTCTGCCGAAACGCCAAAAAGGAAGTTTCGCAAAGAAAAAAAAAAAGGTCGACCAAAAATTGGCGGAAAGAAGCTCGGGAGAGAATAACAAATGTGCAAAGTAACCTCGGCCAGGTAGCAAGAGCGCCTCAGGAAGGCCGTGGCGTTTACTCGGATGCTCCACGCACCGCGGGGGAAAAGAAAGGGGGGAACGGAGCGTGGATCGGTTTTAGCTACGAGGGAAAAGAAAAGAGGACTCCAGCACGGTGGAACCGCGAGCGGCGCGTCAGGGGTGGCGCAAACTCCCAAAGAAATTCGTAGAAAGAAGTAGAAGGCGCTGGGAGAGTACCGATAAGAGGGAGCGATCTCGGAGAGAGCTCAGAAGAAAAAGGGAGGGGGATCATTAAGAAAGAGCTAAGGGGGATATAGAAGTCGCAGCCTCGAGGAGAGAAGGAAGGCGGATTAAAAGAAGAGAAGCGACTGTGAAAGGGTACTGTTATATCGAGAAAAATCAAAGAGAGGAAGTCTTTGTCCTAGGTGTAGCTTTCGGCGAAAAGGAAAGGTCCAATATAAAGGTATAGCAGGGGAACTCTGCCTCACATTCTAAGTTTGCTCGACCCGCAGCCGCCGAAACAGAAAATCTGCGATATTCCCAAAAAAAAGAAAAAAAGACTTTCGCCAGGAGGGAGAAGGTCACGAGTTGGACAAATCCAAAAGTCTCGCCACGGTGCGAAGAAAAAGTCTAGGAAAAAAATTCCGTGAAGGGGGATTGAAAAACGAAAGGAAAAGCCTACGGAGGCGCCTGAACTCAACTGAGGCGCGCGCAAGGCTCCGGATTTGTGAAGAGAGCTGGAAAGGGCCAGACTCGCAAGGCGAGATAGTTCGAGGGGCAAGGCTCAACGAAAAACCGCAGAAAAAAAGAACGTCGGCAAACGGTTTCCGGACGAAGAAAAGGCGCGGGGCGAATTATTGGCTCACGAATTCCCGAAGAGAGGCCGGGAACATCAGCACGAACGGGTGCATCAACAGATGATTTCAAAGAGAAGCTAGCTACACGCGATAAAAGAAAGGTTAGTCATTCCACCGTGAGCAGCACGGATGCCATTCCAGGAGTGAAAAGCGCAATCGCCGCAATCTGTTGCCAAAAAGGGCGTCGGGAGATTCCTCCTAGCGCACCGTCGACGGGGGTTCAAGGCTCGGGGGAGGAAAAAGGGCGCGCCCCAAACTTATGCCAGTGCCCGGTCTCCTTGCTGACAGGGAGAAAACTGAGGAATGGACTTGAAAAAAAAAGGCTGCAGTAACGATTCAATCTGCTATAAAAACGCGATCTCAGTGTGCGTGCGGAAAGTCCTGGAAGAAGGGGAGCTAAGGGGAAAAGGGGGATTAACTACCACAAAGAGGAAAAAAAGGCCAACGTCGACGTCAAAAAAAACGCTGTACTTTTCTGAAAAGGATCTTTTGACCGGGAAAAAGAACTATTGGCTGGGCGAGCTGTGGAAGAAAGAGAACGCGCTCCGTTCACAAACGGAGGACGCGAATTGTCAAAAAGTCAGAAAAAAAAAAAAAACACAGAACCACACTGATGAGGACCTTCCACTAAAAGAGGGGGTACACCTTGGAAGCCCTTGTCCGCGAAGCGCAACGGCCCCACTCAAAAAGGAACGATATGGGAACGAAAAAAAGAGTAGAGCGACCGCTGAAAAAAAGAGTGGCGCGTGCCGTCGAAGGGAGGAAAAGACTTCTGAAAAAGGCCTCGAGCCACAAGTGGAGGGTCGATCCCGACCTCACACAAGAAAAGGATGCATAAAGGCAAGATTCCTAGAACGAGAGTCAAACGCTCAGCTCGACTCCGGAAAAGAGAGCTGCCTGAACGCGGCACTGCTCCTACTGGGCGCTGCCAAGAAGACCTCGAGAAGAAAGCAGAGATAAAACAGCCAAGAAAGGTCAGAAGCGATTGAGCCGCCAATTGCCGGAGATTTAGAGCTAAACTCATGGGGAAGGGGAGTCGAATGGTGGAAGCCTCACAGAAAGAGACTGATAATAGAAAAAGAGCGCATGAAAGTCTGAAAAAATGACTCGCACCTCGAGTGAGGGAAGAAGAAACTCAGTCAGGCACGAGGAAACGACACGGCAATAATAGTCGAAAAAGAACCGTTGCCGGTCAGGTACGCTCCGTTTAGGTCGAAAACCGAGAAAGAAGATCAGAAAAAAATTACTTTCAAAGGGGAAACTCGGCCGAAGGCGGAGTCGAGAGAGAAGGAGCGCCTCATCTGAAGGAGATCCGGAAGAGAGAGCTTCACTCGGAGGGTTCAATCTCGAAAAGGGACTGAAACAGGGGTCTGGGTGGGGGGGGAGATTCATCGCCATTCGCACCTGGGTTGTGTTGGGGCGGGAACGTGAAAAAATCCAACTCGTGGCGCATTGGAAGGATCACGTATGTCTCGAGGTGATTCGCCGAGGGGGGATGGGTTTTCGAGAAAGAGGAACCTTTTTAGGCAGGATAGCTTTATTGGAGAGGGCGGGCGAGCGATGAGGGGGGACAACCTTCTAAAAAAGAAAAAAGAGGGGGGGGTACACGCCGCTATCGACCTCGACGGAGACTACTCATCGACTGAAGAAAAGGGGAGGCTCTAGATAAAAAGGAAACAGGAGCCTAGGACCAGCGACTGGTAAGCCGCCGAATTGCTGGAGACGACCGCGCGGAGATGAAGTATCTTCGTAGAGGAGGCGGAGACAACCTCCCGCTCGCCCTGCGAAAAAAAAAATGCCGAGCTCGTCTCGCAGAGGCTCCTGAGAAGACTCCAGGAAGGAAGAATAATCAGTTCTAAAAAGGAAGTGCGTCCAGTGTAGATCTCGCGGGGGTGGACACCGTGAGGGATCACGCTGACGCAGGAAGGTCGTCAATTACCTGAGAAGAAAAACCTCGCCTCAGAGAAGAAAAGCCCGACAAAAGACATCGAGGCCGATCTAAACGTTCGGCTGTGATCGATGAGAAAAGGGATACCTGGCCGAGTTTTGGAAAAAAACATGCGGGGGAGGGTTCGATCTAATCACGCTCTAGGAGGGGCCAAGTGGCCAACCTCGTGGGAAAGTGAAAGCACCGAGCACTCGGGGAACAAGGGGAGCCAACCTTTTTTTGCCCCCTGGAAAAAAAAAAAGATGCAAAAAAGGCCTCTCTCCCAAAAAATCCTTCGGGCGCGCAAAAAATGAACACTTCCAAGAGAAAGGGAGACGCTGCTGCCGAGCGAAACGGGGGGTCGGCTATTGCTCAAACTCGGCCAGCTATAAAAAGGGGACGGCTGGTCCTGCTTTTCTGTAGTCTTCAGGAGGGGGGGCTCCTTACCGAGGGAAAAACGAAATGGGCGCGATGCGAGGAGAGCGACAGGAACAGAGTCAGCCGAGTCCTACGCTAATATCCTCAGGGAGGATGAGGGAACGTCGGATTCTGGCGTCGCGCTTCGAAAGAACACGGCTTGGGCGGCGGAGAGCATAATTCCATGAAGGTTTGGCTGGAGAAGAGGGGACAAGACGCATAAGCCTCCGCCAATGAAAAAGTATCGGGGAAGAAAAAAAACTCTTGCAAACCCGGAAAAGGGGAACAGGGATTACCTGTTCTGAAAAGGAAGAGCAGCTCTCAAGAGGAAGGTAAGGTCAAAAAAAATGGATTTTTCCAGGTTGGGAAATTTGCAACGTGAGGGGGGAAAACCAGCGACATGTGCCAACAGAACGAAACTCCCAGCGCGAAAAGAGCGTTTGAAAAAGTCGAAAAAGGAAAAAACTCGCAGAAACTCGAGCGGAGAAGAAAAGGAATTGCCGATGTGCTCTAAAAAGCGGCCAGTTAGCCACTGATAAGAATCAGAAAGAAAGGCGGGGCAAGCATCGATGCGCACGCACGAGGAGAGGGAAGAAAAGCTTGCGCGGTTAGCCGTTGGGAGATTGGATCTCGGGGGAGAGACGAAGTCACTTACGGAGGGGGCACCCCCAAAAAAGAAAAAAAAAAAAAAAAACGGGGGGGCAGCAACGGTTTCCACCGAAACGAGGGAGCCGGCGCGTCCAGGAAAAAACCTGCGTGGAGCCCGTAGTAGCTTCGGATACAGGAGAAGGAGCGCGTCGAAGGTCTTGCGAAAAAGAAAAAAAGCGGATTCGAGCCAGGAAGCGTGAAAAAGTCGCCGAAAGAAAAGGCGTCAAGCGCGGAGGGGGGCCGCCATTCGCGGAGTCCCGAAAGAGGAAAGAGTCCCTGTGAGGGAAAAAAAAACGCAGCCGATGAGTCCAGGGAAGAGGCCAGCTCAGCGGCAGAAAAAAGTTGACAAGAGAGAGAAGACAAAAGCCCGTCACAGCGAAAAAGAAAAATCGGCCCCAGAAGGGAACAACAAATCTGCGTATTAGAAACACAAAGACGGACGAGAGAAAACTGCGACGGGGAAAAAGGAGCCCCTTCTCTAGCCTGAAGGAGCCAAGGTTCGAATTGCCGAGGGCATCCGGAAAAGTGTACACAAAGCACGTGCAGGGTTTCCTCGAGAGAAAAAGAAAAGCTACGAGAGAAAAAAGAAAGCAGCCTCAAGCTGAGGCGCGAAGGAAAAGACTAAGGAGGTCAACTGGGAATTGAAAATCGCCCCGGCGAGAGAGTTTCGAGTTCAAGATCGACACCGCGAGAAAAAAGAACTGAGGTCTGTCGAGAGGGGAGATTATTGTCCGTGCTCAAGTGAAAAAGAGGAAGTCGTCTCTCGTCACTCTGAGTGCGCAGGGTGCAGCAGATGATGAAGGGCGCGTGCTAGCTACCCAGCAGTAAAAAAAGGAAAGGCCGACTCGCTGCCATTACAGAGGGAAAGTCTATGGCGCAATAAACCATAGGCAAAGAAAATAATTCCTGAAAAGAACGGCTTCGTTGGCGGTGGGAGAGAAGAAAAAGACGCGGGGGGAAAAAAAGAAACTCAAGGTCGGCTCTTATGCCAGTTCCCAAAGAGCTTGCAGTGAAGAGACAAATAGAAGGGAAAGGAGGATACGAAGAAGGCGAGGTAAATCTGTCGAGCCAAAGGCGCACGAGAAAAGGGGAAGAAAAATCGGGAATGAGAATGTTGGCACTTGGGAGGGTAGACCCCAAGGAGGCCGCTGAGAAAAAAGGGAGCTCCCGCCTGGACCTTGAGGACGAAGAAGAAGGACGCCTACTTTCTGGGGAAACAGTGGGGAGACGTGCAGGAGGAACCTTACAAAAGAAGGTAAAGAAAAACAATTGCAGGAAAAAGAAGCAAACAACAACGGAGGAGGAGACGGCCTCACTTAATCTCGTACACGTTGAAAGGCGACGCCCCTTCGCCAAGAAAAAACGTCTCCCAAGATAAGAAGCACGGGTCGAGAAAAAGCGCGCGAGCCGCTGGGGTCCTTCGAAGGGGAAGGAGATCTCCTTCGGGTAGAACGCAATCGAGCAAACGATCCAAGAATAATGGGAAAACAGGGCGACTATGAGAGGGGTGGCTCTCCATATTGCCCCTCTGCAGAAAAAATCGACTCCGATCGCTTCACTGCATAGCCGAAACTGAACGCGGCACTGTCATCAGAGAAAAGAGCGCTAGAAAAAGGAAAAGAAGCCTCAGGAAAGAAACTGGAAGCTCCCGTTAATTAAGCGATGAAGAAAGTAAAACATATGCCGAGGGACCGCCATAGAAATACCATGCGAAAAAAAAAAGAAGGGGCTTCTCAAGTGGAAACGAAGGCAAACTAGGAAAAGAGGGCCCTCACGCGGCATAAATCAAGGATCACTCAGAAAGCGGCACTCATCTCTTTCAAAGAGAGAGAATTCCTAGTAATCAGGACCGGAAAGGTCCGATAACAGAGAAATTGCAAAAAAAGGGAACGTGTATCGTGTGTCTATCGGAAGAAAGAGAGAGAAAAAGGACTTGGCAAATCAAAACGCTGACCCCAAATCGAAAGGAGGAAGGCGCTCGAAGAAAGGAGCTGCGCAGCAGGCATAGGGGGGTTAGTCTCGCTGATTTTCAGAAAAAAGGAAATCGTGGTAAGGAAATCGACTTCTCGGCCATGAAAGGGCTGGAGGGGAAGGAATAAAAAGGAGCCTCGGAGGAGCCGGAGAAGGGGGGTGTCGGCTCGGGAAAATTGGCTGTTTTGACAAGGAAAAAGCACCTGGGAGAAAAAACTTTAGCGAGAAGGTCGGCGAGCGAGGTAAAAACAGTCCGCGGGAGGAAAAAAAAAAGGAAAGGAAAGAACTGGCGCTCTCAAGAAAGTCTGGTCTGAGCGACTCAAAGACTCAAAAAACGAACCGAAATCCGCTTCTGCCGAATTGCTTGCCCTACGACAAAGGGAGAACGCAGTGCTAGCGCAATGCCGACACCCGCAAGGAGAGATCCAAAGGAAAAGCTCGTCTCGCACGCCGTGCTGCAGCCGGAGCACGCGCCTGAAAGGAAGTTCAGACGAAAGCACGCATTTGCTGCCAAAAAAGAAGAAGAAGCGCTTCGCGTAACCGTGCTTGCGGAAGAACGCCTGACGGGCGAAAGGGGAGCTCCACACGAAGGAAAAATAAGCGCTCAAGCGACTGGGAAGACCGGTTGCGTGGAAAAAGAACTAACACGCCCCTGGCGCTACAGCTTTGAGCGAAAAGAACAGTGGCGAATGGGACGAGTGGACGAATCACATCGTCCCTGCGGGGGGGTGGGGAAAAACAACGCTCAGAGGAAAGGCACAAGTTGCAAAAGAGTAGACTTGGAACATGAAAAGAAGGAGCGCTTGGAGCGTTTTCGGCGTTTTTTGGAAACCTTGGGCCAAACGATGGGAAAAAAAACTGGAAAAGAAAAGGACCCAAAAAAAAAGTGGGTCACGAAAACAAGGGAAAGATCTGGAGCTCTGAGAAAAAAAACCAAGGTATCAAGAAAAAGGTCAGGGTTTCAGATTTTGCCCTGCTCTAAAGGCAAGCTATCAGGGGCGCGTATTGGAAATTCTTGCTGTCGGGGAAAGAAATTCCAGAAAAACCCAGAAAAAAAGGGGTGCTGCCGCCCAAGCCGTTCGGGGAAGGGACTACGCAGAAAAAGAAGAAAGATCAACAACAACAACGAGAGAGGAAAAAAAGGGACGCCGTCGGATTCTGGAAGCTTCGAGATGAGAGCAAAGGGGAGGCACCCAGCGCGCGAGATCAAAGGATTCTTGGAACGAAAATAAAAACGCAAAGAAGAAGACGCCAATAGGAAAAAACCGGATAAGATGGAAGCAACGCACCAAAAAGGAAAAGAACCAGGGGAAAAAAGGAGCCCCGGGAGAAGGGAAAGAGCAAATCTTTGATGGGTCAAGGTTCCGCGTAGGAAGGGGAAAGGGTGGGGAAGCCGAGATGAAAAGGGGGACTGGGAAGTGTCAAAGAAGGGGGGAACAAACCGTCTGCCGAAACAAAAGTTCGCAGGGCGGGCAGCGTAAGAAAGTCGAAAGCAACTTGGCCGGGCACAGGAAGGTGGCTTAAAAACGTGGCCAAGCATGTCCTATGGCAAGGTCTTCCATGGTAAGAAAAGATCGCCTCAATATAAGTAATCTCCGGGTCTGGAGAACCTCGATAAAAAGAAACAGTAGGGCTTTGGGAAGAAGGGAGAGGATCGCAGGGAGGGGGGGGGGGTTATCCTTGGAAGGTTGAGCAGGAGAGTAAACCGCAGGGAGGGGGAACCAAATCAAAGTTCCGAAAGATCGGGGAAGTTTTCGCCACCAAATGAGTGGCGCCTGTACATTAGCCGGATCAGAGTGCTGACATAAAAACGACAGAGGAAAAACGATACGAGCTCGGCTCGGAGAGCCATTCGTCGAGTGAGGAGGGAGTCAGTCGACTAAAGGGCTACGAAAGTTCTCAGACGTCGTAGGGGAAGAAGGGACCCCGCCGCCTGACGCTCGCGGAAGGGCGGGGATCCTGTTGGAGCTCAAAAGAGAACGATGATTAGCTCATAGGTGGCAACGAGTTCGCTCGGAAAAGACGCCTGGGCGCAGTTGCCCAACGATGCAAAAAACGCCCGAACAGAGGAAAAAGAGGCACTGCAGACAACACAGAGGACCCGCCTCCTCTCTACACATCCAGAGAATTCCCCGAGCAGACACCGGGGGACTTGGATAAAAAGAAGACAAAGAAAAGCGCACTGAAGGAAGCCCTGGCTCTAGCCGTCACTGAAGAACTGTCGAAATGGAAGAGTAGTGCAACCAAGGTAAACATGCAAGGAGCCTCTAGCTTAAGCGAAGCCTAGACGAAGAGAGAGAGCATCTCACTCTGCGTCGCGCCTCGCAGCAAGCTCACGGAGGGGGGAAAAGATGGCTAGAACATACTCAAGGAGATCGCGGGGGCGAGGTGGCAATTCTTGTATTGCGACCGAGTGATCAAACGGGCGAGCGAAAAGATGGGAAGGGGGGGAAGTTCCGAGAGTGAATTGCGAATCTTTAAAAAAAAAAAAGCTTCGTCTCGGACTAGGAGTGCGCAGAATGAATTTCATTGCCGCGTTAGGGACGATCATGCGATGGGGAGGGCCAACCCCTTGAAGCAAGATAAATTCCATGAGTTTCAATAAATCGGCCGCAAGCGGTCCTCGGAGATAGCCTCACGAAGAGACCGGCTTCGTTTGAAGGGGCTATGCTGAGAGAAGGGGGCGTGTCTTCGCGCTGCGCGAAGAAACTCTGATGCCAGTGAAAAACGCGTCATCCAAGAATGAGCGCTCGGAGTCGACGGGAGACGAAGAGGAAGGGCAATCTGGCGAAACCAGACCTCAGTTCGGCGAGGAAATTATGTCGGGAGAATTGGCAGGTCGGTTTCGACCCCAAGCACCAGGAAAATCGTCGACGCCAACAAAGGGGACTGGGATAATAGGCAGAAAAGTGCACATCTCGTAGAGAAGCGGGTAGCGGGGGAGAAAGACGCGGCGACGGAGGAAAAAACTTTTAAAGAGAGAAGACCGATCGAGAGTATCAAGATGTAAAAAGAGAGAGAAAGAAAAAGGAAACGGATTAAAAAAAGGGAAAGGTACACGTTTTGGCAGCGCACCGAAAAGCGGCTCTCACTGCAAACGACCCAGCAAAGTAAAAATCAGAGTGAAAAAAAGGCAGGGAGCCGCTGATCCAAGAGGGGAACGTCTACGTTGAAAAAGGGAGATCGCCCTCAAGAAGTCTACGAAAAAAAAAAAGAAATGACAATTAATCCCTACCAAAGGGGCGACTTCGCCGCAAGGAGAATGGCTCTCCAGATTGCCCGAAAATGGAAGCGGAGCGCTCGGAAGACGAGCGATGAAACTGCGCATAGTTAAGGGGGGAACGGTATCAGAGCCACCTTGGGGAACTCCCACCAAAGGGGCGCATCCGCATAAAAAAAAGAGACAGGGGTATGCGAAAGGAATGTGGCGGCGAAAGAAAAAAAAAGGATATAGAGGGGCGCCATAGAACTCATGCGAAAAGGGGGGTATTCGTCTGCGGGAAGGGGGGAGTGCCTAACTACCTCAAAAGGATGTATCTAGCACGAAGAATTAAATCAGCTGAAAAAAGACCCATGACTGCGGAAAAAAAGGTGACGAAAAAAGGGCACTCATCAAAAGAATCGAATTCCAACAATAAGAAAAAAAAGCACATCGCGAAAATTGGGCCGCGGCGCATCCTTAGCGTGTCAGAGCAGTGAAAAAGGAACCGAATCTCGAAGAGAGAGGGAAAAGAAGAAACAGCCAAATCCGGATCTCGGAAAAAAGAAGCCTTTGGGAAAAAAAAGGGGGCATCGATCGCTAGGACTCGTCTCGGAAAAAGGAAAACCTGCAAGGGAAGTGGAAATCGACTAGGAGAGCAGTGGCGTAAAAAAGGGGGGAGACAACTCGTGACTTCGCAGAAAAAGAAGGGTGTCGGCTCGGGAGGCGGATTGGAAGGTTATCTCTGAGAGACGCTGCATGTGACGGCCGAGCCGCGATCTTTGAAAGAAAAAAAGGTACACGCCGCGAGCGACCAAAAAAAAAGACTGACGAGAAAGAATTCGGGATTTCGTGCTCTAAAAAAGTCGAAAAGACCTAAGAAAAAAGACCTTCCATCGAGCAGTAGATCCAAGGGATGGGAAATACGACTCCAGGAACGCGAACGGGAACGAGTCAAACGAGAAAAAAAGCGGAAAGCGCGACTCCAAGCGAGGACGAGAGAGTCTGGAAAAGGAATTCTGCAGAGAGCAAACGGGCCGGACTCCTGGAAAGGCGAAAAGAAGCGCCACGCAGGTGGCCAGTGGGCAACTCTCGGTCGGGGGATTGGACACGGGGCTTGCGGCGCTCAAAATGGAATTCGTCTCTCACACCGAAAAGCTCAAAAGAGGATCAAGAGGAAAAGCGAAAACGCCACGAGAGGGCGCATCGAGCTACAAGAAAAAGCGGGCGGGCTAGAAGCAGTGTCGAAAAGGGGCACATACCGTGCTGGGGAGAAAGGGAACTCTCTATTCATAAATTCCAAGGGGGGGGAGCGTTGCACCTCTGTCCCGCCCCTGAGAAGGGACGCTCTTGGCGGAAAGTTTGTCCAAGGGGGAAGGCATTGGAAAACACGAGGAAAGGGCGCTCCTGGACACAAAAGAAGCGACGCGACCTTACCAACAATCTTAGAGACTTCTCAGAAACAGTGAAAAAAAAAGTATTGACAGTCAGGCGAAGAAGCATCCCCGGGGCGCGTATTGCGGCTTGTCTGGAGGAAAAAATCCTGACAGGGGGAGAAAACCCACAAATGTCTCGATGAAAAGCGGGGGTTGCACGAAGTCGAAGCGCGAACGAAATACGCGAATCTAAGACACAACAACAAAAATTCGCCGTCGATTCCTGGCGTAGGGGATCATGCCAGCCAAAGGGAAACCCCTGCGCGCGAGCATAAGGGGGCGGGGGGGGGCTTTCTGAACTAAAGGAAAAAAGCCCGAACGAGAAAAAGCATGAATACCCGCAATAAAAAGAACCCCCCCAAAGGGCCAACTCTGCAAAAAGAAAGGCTACCTTGTTCTGCGCCCGTCGCGAAAAAAAGAAAGCTCTCCAGAGAGGGGTCTCGTCGAAAAAAAAAAATGGAGGTTCCCATGGGGGAAAGAGGGAACCGGTGGCAACGGGAAAAAGTTTGCCAAACGAAAAAAAAAAAAGTTCACCAATAGTTCGCAGTGGGCGAAAAGAAAATCAAAACCACGAGGGAAAAGCGTGCTGTAGCTCAACACTTTGCAAACATGGCATTGGAAGACGTCCATAGCAGAAAAGGAGAGCGCCTCAGTCCCGCCCGGAAAAGCGTGTGGAAGAGCGGAAAAGGTTGCTTTATCATTGACATCGAGAAGTGTGCGTTGTCTTAAAAGCAGGTGTGAGCGGACAGAAAGGAAAGTCTGCGCAGCGTGAGCGCCAGAAAGGGAACACAAGAAGTGTGGGGACCACTGAAAAAGCAAAAGAGGAATTCTGTAGAACTGGCTCTTGAAGCGCGGGTTCTTTCTCGGAAAAAAAAATGCGAGACGAGCTCGCCCGCGAAGGGGGGGGTGACGATCCATGCGCGCGGATCATTCAGCGCGCATCGCGAGACTACGGGGAGGGAGGCATCCCTGAGGAGGGGAAACAAAAGCTACTCTCGATTGCAGGGGGAGACTGGGGAGAGCGAAGAGGATCCTGATTAGCACAGTTTTGAAGAGAAAGCGGCGTGTCGGCGCAAGGGGAGCGTTTTGAAAGAAGGAGGAACATCGCTCGGCCCGACAAGAAAGTCCACAGGAGGAACAAACCGAAAAAACAACAGCCATCTTCGATTTAAAAAAAAGGAAAAACCCCAAATTACGTTATAAAAGGCCAAAAGGCTCCTAAGCTCCCTGCGCTAGAATTAGAAACTTAGAGAAAGGCCCGAGAATCGCGTAAAAAAACTCACTTGCAGACCGCCCTCGAGCTTGAAATCGAATCGAGGGGAAGAGCCTCTAAAAGGAAGAGGACAAACAGAACCGTAAGGCCGATTATTTGCCACAGAGGAGACTTCGCGAAGGAATCGGGTCATGCGCGACCAAAAAAACCGGGAACTCGGCAACGTTTAAAGAAAAGGTCATTAATTGCCTAGAAAGTCGAAGAGGTGAAAAAAAGAAGAGGGGGGAAGGGAGCGCTCTTCCCCTAGAAGGCGCATCAAGCATGGGGGGAAGATGGCATTTCCGCGGAAAACTAAAAGAACTGTCGTTAGCCGTCCAAGGAGCGGTGAGCAAAGAATCGCGAAAACATGAGTTCGATGGCGCAAAAAGAAGACTTGGTCCGAGGGAAAGGGGCAAAATCGCTTCCTGACCGAAACTTCGTTGGGGGGAGAAAAGCTGCGCTGTCTCAAAGGGGGGGCCGTGGAAGAGCCCATTCGGCGAGAGGAAGGGGCCCATTTGGAAGGAGTGCAGTGGAGCGCGAGTGATCGACGAAGAGAGGGCCAATCTGGCGAGACACCCGAGAGAGGGAACGGAAGAGCCCGGTCGAAAGGGAAACTGGCAGACTCTATGGGGGGAACCCCATAAGGGGGAAGGAAGGCCCTGCCCACGTCGACAAAGGGGGAAACGCAGAGGGAATTGGAGAGAAGCGTTCGTTGCACACGAGAAATACGTGCTTGAAGAAAAAAGGCGCCCTCCGACGAAAACAGACACCGGGGGAGAAGGGGGGCGGCCGTCGC
>Ga0179593_1809553_pt1 | contig 12887 bp, 9 predicted proteins | sample CZODoug2_1_08_16_FD_185931 | JGI IMG/M metagenome (GOLD analysis project Ga0179593, IMG submission 185931) | Vadose zone soil fungal communities from Angelo Coast Range Reserve, California, USA - CZODoug2_1_08_16fungal (PacBio error correction) | ecosystem: Environmental > Terrestrial > Soil >...
GGCTAAAGCACGGGGAAGTGCGTCGCTCAAAAGTCCCAGACCATGACACTTCCCACCGCTCAATATATGTTGCAACATGGGGGGAGTCATACTCCGGGGCTTCAAGCCCTAGAGTGGGGGCATGAGGGGTAAGAAGATAACCGCCGCAAATATCTACACTGCGACAAGGAAGAGACATAAGTTTTCCCTTGAGCACGCGCAGGCGCGTGTTAGGAGAAGAGATCGTCGTTAACAACTGAAGCGGAAAAACAAAAAAACGACATGTGCAAAGCAAAACTCTGAGGGTGGTCGAGGTCTACGGGCAAGCAACGCAGCCTAGAGGGGGGGAAATCCGCGCGGCGTCGATATCTGGACGACTTTCTCGAACAGGGTACGGGAACGGCAGATTGAGGGTCTCAGAGAGAGAATGGAAAGGCGCTTCCGACGGGGAGCTGAACGCGGAAATTCCTAGAGGAAAAGGCTGAGGGAAAATAGAAAGATCCTGTCTTTTGGAAGATGGGACGAGCCGATCTACAAACGAAAGCTAGAAACACGCGACCGGACTGTCGACTGCCTCTTGTCGGGGGGTTAGGACAATTAAAAAATCAGGGAAGGGGAACTAGTCAGTTGGGCGGTAGGAGGCAATTGAGACGGCTGTATTGGGTGCTCACTTTAAAAGGGAGAACAGTGGGGGGAGAAAAAAGGCCAGAAGGGGAAAAAAAAACGGAGACGGGGGACTTGTCCGGAGCTGGAGAACGGTTTTGCAGGGCGAATGGAGTTTGTTTCGAAGATCCCCGAATTACTTACGGCAAAAGGAGTCCAAGCTGCGTTTCGGCTGAGTCAAGATTACAGCCAATCATCAAGATGGTAGAAAGCTGGAGCTGACTCTTCGCGCATAAGGTCACCAGGAAAGGGCGAGTACAGTATAAGGAGCAGGGATGGAGTGCTTAGAAAGAAGGGAAACAAGTACTTCATGCTTTGCTTTCGGGAGGAAATTTGCATAGATCTCTTACTGGGGGGACCAGCCCAGTTGAAAGGCGGGAAAGCAGTCCGAGAGTAGAGAGATAGATCGGCCGAAAGGCTGCAAATGAAGTTGAGTCGGGGGCCTCATCCCGGAGTCTTGGATGGAAATTCAGAAGTTTCGGTGGAAACCCAAGGTCGGGGATTGCTATAAGGCGGTATGTTCCAGTGCTGAAGCCTTGGAGATGCGGGGCTGCAGAGTTTCAAGTTGACGGCCAGAGGAGGCATAAAGGTTCGCCGGAGGTCGTGAGGAAGTAAAAGGGATCGACTGTACCCTCCGGCCAAAATCGTGGAAAGAGGTTGAACCTGAGGGGAGCAGGGCGGACCAACATCACGCGCATAGAAGCAAGAAATCCCGCCTCCACATTGGCCGGAGAAGTCTCGGTTTGGAGGGACGAGCGTTGTGAGCCTCTCTCCTATGGTGTGACCGGACCAGGAGGGGAAAGAAGGATGCGTGAGGGCCGGACTGGGGGTATCTGAAGCGAAGCAGGCCCTTTGGGTCCGCTAAAACAGGTCTTTTTTAATGATCGAGGATCTGTTCAAGTCGGCAGGCGCTCAACAAGCGACCAACTTCAAACGGAAGGGAGGTTTTTTCGTCTCTCAAATGAGGAGGGGGGAGGGAATCAATTTCTGTTAAGCCTCTTCACGGTGATTGAGGGGGAAAGTCTAAATACGTCAAAATACGAGTCAACTTGCTGCTCATCCATTCGAAAAAGGGCAAAAATCAGTTCTCAAACAGCGCACCTTCGGTCATAAGGTTTGAGGTGGGAGAAGGAACTAGAGAAATTCGGATGAGAGAAGGCGGTCGCAGGGCCAGGACCTGACAGCGCCGGTGTAAGGGGAGAGGCAGACTGTCTTGAGTCAGAACATGAGGAGAGAGTGGACAGATGCGCCCTAATCGAATGGGAGGAACGGCGGTTCGGCAGATCGCCAGGATCGCCAAATCGAGGAAAGCGGGGAAAGGATCGCAGGAGGGATTTGGGGAGTTACCTGTTGACGACGAGTCAAACATAAAGAAGCCGAGAGTAAGGAAAATTGTATCATAGCATGGAATCGAGGGTGGAGTTAGCCAGGAAAGCCAGGAGAAGGCCGCGGCGCAAATAAGAGAACGGGGTTTCTAACCGAGCAACAGAGCAGCATGACCGCAACAGATAAGAATATGACGGGAGTAAGCCCTACTTATCAAGTCCTTAGGTCCAAAAGTGACTATCTTATAGAAACAACAAAAAGGGGAGTGTGCTGCTATTGGTGCGGGGGGAAAGGGAAGACACTAGGGAGATGAACGCTCGGAGTGTAGGGAGCTGGTGCCTGGAAGTAAGGAGGGGAAGGAAATTACCGCATCGCTCAAGGACGGCCGAAGAAGATCTTGCTTTTCGAGGTAACGCACAGTCCACATGCGAGCAGGAGTTTGCAATTCATCTTGTATAAAAAGAGAGATCGGCTTGTGGGGCTAGGAAAACGGAAATTTCGCATAAAAAGATAACCGGAAGGATGGGCGATCCGACGGCGTCATGCGTCGAAAACGCCGGCTTGAACACATTCTGGTCGCTGCTAGTCGAAGGAGGGGAAAGGAAGAACATTCGAAATACGGGGGGGAGCCTTGACAGGTACACTCTTCGCGAGGGGGAAAAAGCTAGACAAAGGGAGAGAAAATTGGGATCGCGTTTCAGAAAAACCTGACAACTCAGCGACAGAAACGGAGGCCCCAGTTCCATAATAGAAAGTAAGATGTATGCTGAAGGGGAATCAATGACGATTGGGAAGAGGAAAGGGCTTCCAAAGTTAAGGAGCTGAAAACGAACACCATCAAGCCTTGGACTCAAAAGAACCTTCTGCTGGTGTGCAAGCAAGAGCGGACATTGGGCTATCGCCAAAAGACAGGAAGTGTTGTAGGCGAGTAAGCAACCGGCCGCGATTCAGGGACTTGAAGAACCCATCCTGAATATAAGCGAAAGGCAGATCAGGTCCGTTCCCCCAAGTTATATCGTCAGAAAAGATCACGACGAAATAGGGCGGTCCGAGCGGCATTGCGGCGGCGACGGGGCGAGGGGAATGGAAGTGGTTTGGACGATGAGCAGTAAAGTCCTGTGTCGACTAGAGGAACAGATCGGGTGCAAGTCGGCTAGTTCTTGTTCCGATAGGATAGGTTTAACCTAGAAAGAGCCCGTACCGGCGCATCGGACCGCCTGAAAGGAAGGTGCACCGGGCCAGCGCAAAGAGGGGGAATAAGCGCCTGGATAAAGCATCACACAAAAAAGGGTTTCCGGACGAGAGGCATCTATAACGACAGAGCGAACGCATACACCTGAATCGGATCTTGCTGAGGAATCAGCCGTTAGACGCGGGGAGAGTCGATGCTTGCACAAAGAAGGAGCGCTCGAAAATCTCAGGAAAAGATCAGAATACATAGCGTCGATTTCGGGAGGGCGACTCCCAGCGGATGTAACGGTCCCGGGAAAGGGGGGACAAATAAACCGAAGTGGAGATCGGGTGGCGGCGAAGGGCAGTAAGATGACGCCAGTACGCCACCGGAGTGGAAGTGGTGCCGAATATCCAGCGCCCGCGTCACTGTGCGAACTCAGTAGGGTCGTCAAAACCTCTTGCGCGAAATGAATAGATCAGGGAACACGCCCGAGAGAAACTCTAGAACTTTGCTGGTCTGTACAGGGCTCAGGGTAGTGCGTCCGTACCAGCGTAACACTCCGCCGGATCTTAATTTGCCACAAAAGCAAGGGGGGGGAGCCGGACAAAATCTAGACGTCGCGATCATTTTGTTGAGGAGACACCGGGGCCTCCTCGGGCCGTAGCGCAGTCTTTAGAGCTTGGCGGGGAGCCTGCCTCCAGCTCAGAGGAAAAACACTGAGGAGAGCGTCTGAGAAAAGCGGAGGGACGCATGCGATTTATCAGGAACGCTTCGCCAAAACGGGAAGCGCAAGGAAGGCCATCGATATTCGTCATCGAGGAGAGTAAAGTCTGAAACGGCCGGGGGCGTACTTATTCGCAAGATCAATGCGTCATATATGCAATCGCCGACGCGAAGAAGGAGGGCCGCTCAAACGTGAAAAGTTTGCTACCCTCCGGCGAATACAAGAAAAGACGGCGTCGAACAGGGCCTTCTTGGGAACGAAAGGGAGACTCGCGACCCTCTCCGAGAGAGTGCCGCCTCGGAAAAAAATTACCGTCAGGCACTGGAAAGAAAAGGTTAGATAGGAATCATCGGGTCTCCTGGTCTCCTCTTTTTTTAAGGAACAGGGGGATCGGGTTCGAAGCCTTCAATATAGCGGACGCACAGGGAGTTATGAATGTTTCTTGAGATGGTTGAGCGGCTTGACTAGGGTGACTTGAAAGAAATTGAGGGATGAGGATGATGGCGCTTGCCATGCGAAAGCAGGCGGAGTCGCGATTGCGCGCATGCGCAAGCTCGAAAAAGGCTCGAGACTTTCCGATCATACATTGACAAGGAAAGACACTCACAACATTCCTAAGAAGGAAGTATACGCCCCTGTTTGAAAGCCTATATTGAGGGTTAGGAGGGGAGAGAGTAGCGGGGAAAACAAACCGGGAGACGTGCTGAAAGGGAAAAGCCGCCGGAGCGACAAGTCTTAGCAGTTGAAGAAGCGGGATGGAGAATCATCGCGATAAAGTGAAGCGCGGAGTCTTTCTTCACCGAAAGGAGCGTCGCGCCTTCGAGAATCAGGGAGCCGATAGGTCTACGGGCCGAGATCGAAGATGGACGTCCTTAGAGTGCTTATTCAAATAGAGTTCTCGCAGGGCTTGCGGCGCAGCAAAAAACCCCGCCGTGCAGGGGGAGCGGGCAAAGATGAGAAATTGGAGGGACTAAAGATAGAGGAAAAAAAAGTCCCGAACTATACAGCACAAGGCTTCTCTCCGCATGATCAGCCTTCGGGAATGATGCTGAAGTATGCAAGACTAGAGAGAAACGATCCGGCTGATCAGAAAGGGGCGGTTAGGCAAGAAAAAGTATGCGAGTGAGGACAACGCGGCAAAGCGTTGAGAAGAAGGGAGGATGCCGTCAGGGTAGCTTGAACGGCTGCTGCCGTTACGATTTTAGAAAGGAAACGTGGTGAAGACATACAAGATCGATGGAGGATCGAGGGGGTGCGCAGGGAAGCGCTCCTGCGATGTAATTTTGAGGTTTGGCTCTGGCGTGTTTCCCCTAAGCCACGGCGGGTGCAATTTCGCGGGAACAGCCTTCGACAAAGCAGGGGGATCGGTTCAGGGGAGGTGTCCACGAGCCCGAATGTCAACGCCAAAACACTGTCGCCTGTAGGAGGCTCGCATCCATCCTAGGTCGGATACCGGATTACGCTCTGAGATGATGCGCGAGGAGCCAAAAAGAAATCTCACGTTTTCTACTGCTGCATTGCTGTTCGCATGGACTATTTGCGCGACGATAAAGAATGTAATAGGCGCATTCTGCTCTCAATTTGAGAAGCCGGGAAAAAAGCAAGGCATCGGTCCAATATGGCGGGGGACGCGGTCCTCAATCAGGCCCTGATCTGGTCGTTTATAACAGAAGAAGTTTGGATGAAGAAAAGGGGACTGATTCTTAAGGTCCGGAGGTAGGTCCAGTGCTTATCCGGAAAAATCGGTGCCCTCGGCGTGCTGGCGCCATGCCTGGGGTGTCCCGAAGGGGGAGAGATGTAACGGAGGGAGGAGGGGCAGATCATCTCGATCTCCAGCGCCGGACCATGATCGATCGTTCCGAGATGTGGAATGCCGGCTCTAGCCTCCTCACGAAGCCGGACTCAAACGCTCCAAGGCCGGCGCTTCAGACCGTACAAAACTGATTTGGGGAGGTTGAGAGGATATCTGGAGAGGGAATCGGGACGGAGCTGAGCGTGCTGGCGCTGGCCGGAAGGGGGGTCTCATCTTCGGAAAGGTCGCAATCGCGGCCTTTGGGATCTCTCACAAGGGGTCTTGGTTCCTGGGTGAAGGAAAAAGGGCGGCATAAACTGGCGATAAAGAAAAAAGGCAGCGGTTCTTGGTTCGTGGTCATGAGGAGGGCTGTCAGGTGTTCATCGGAGGAAATCCCAGTTGCGTCATCTTCGAAAAACGTCACCCCAGATCCGCAGCACATGAAACTTGAGGCGATATGATTGGAGGAGAAGGCGCATCAGGGAGGCTAACCAAATGATGGAGGCAATGAAAACCGGAGGTGCGATGGCAAGAAGAGGGAACATAATATGGTCTGGAGGGACACGTCGAAAGTCGGCGCATTGTCCGCGCGAAGCGACCCATCGTCTTCAATCTACAGATCAGGAAGACTGAAGTAGAGGCTGGGGAAACAACCGGAGTGGAACTGCCTTAGGAAAAAAACTCAGCGGGAATCAAGGCTGAAGGTTTTGAAGGGCTGCTTGTTCAGAAGATCGTACGAAACACACGGAAATGTGTTTCCGGGACGGGGCGCAAAGCATGAGCTAGAGATCAGGGAATCAATGTCAAGCGAAGAAGGCAACGGATGCACCGGCCGCGTCGAGGGAACGAGGCAACCGGAAACGTCTGACGGCCCCGCATCAGAAATACTCCTCGAGAGGGCATTCAAACTTCTCCAGAGACCGCCGAAATGCCGGCAAGACAAAGGAAGTAAAAAGATAGAATGAGACCTGCTTGATTTCGGAGGGACTCCCCCTACAGGGACTAACTCTAGGGACCCGCCGCGGGATGAAATTACGAAGCGGGGGACGGACTGTGGCGTGACTCGCCGCCGGCGCCTTTGACACGGGATTAAAGAAAAATTCAACAAAGGAGAAAAACGATGATTGATCAACATTAGGACGATCGTCGCGCGTGGGGGTTGGGCCTAAAAGCTGTCCGAACAAACCGTCATCCTCGCTCCACAGGCGATTGATGGGCGATTTCCCCCCGCCGAGAAAGCCGGCTTAATCCAAGCCGAGTTCTAGGGCTTTGCCCAGAAAGCTGAAACTCGCTACTACAAGGTAAGTACATACCAAAAATGGTCCGACATCGGTGCTTCGCGAAGAGCAAGCGGTGAAACATTGTGAAGAGCGGGACAGAGTGTAGAAAGGTTATTCGAAGAAATTACAGAAGAGAGATAAAGAAAAAGGGGGGCTACCGGGACGTGGAAATCGCGTCGAATGCCCGCAATCTTAGGGTCCACCGTGAAGAATATTAACAAAAAGCGCACAGAGAAGAGAGAAACAACGAAGGGAATATGCGTCGGAGCGCAAAGAAAATAGAAAACAGAATTTCCATATCAAACCAAACACATAGAGGGAAAAGCAGACACAGAGAAATATCGGAAAAAATAACAACCGTCCTCAAGAAAACCACAGGGATCGTTCATAAGCAGAGGGAAGCTCAGTCCTCTCCAAGGACTCGCGAAATGTGAGAAAGATACGTCAGGTGGGCGCGAGCAAGGGGAGGCGGGTGAGTAACTGGGGTTGAATAAAAAACTCAAAGTTCCGTTGAGACGATCTAGGAAAGTAGGGGGGGGAAACTATATGCGGGCGCGGCGTGGGGGGACCTCAGACCCGCAGGCAGATTACATGCGAAAATTTAACAAAGTAAACAGACGCCGAGAATCTCTTGAAGAACTTAGGGAAACTTACAAAAAAATAGAAATCGACGGGTTCATCCCCCGAACGATAAAATGCGGGAACCTTGCGGAGGCCAGAAGGCACAAAAGGGGGCGCACGGCGGGTCCACGGCGTACGCATTGCGGAGGCTTCAGCACCTCCTGAGGGCCGGATCAGAGACTCAAAGATCATTACTAAATAAGGGAACATTAAGGAAGAAAGCTGTCGCTCGCCAGCACCGGGTAGAACGTTCCTTGTGAACCATTCAGGCGTGATCAGTTTGACCCACCGCAGAAATAAAGGGGATGTTCAATAAAAGTCGGTGATTGGAAGGGCGTCGAGAAGGAAGAAAATACGCCTCAGGCACCGGTCTTGTCGTCGTCAGTGCCCCGCTAACTGACACACTGGGAAACCTAAACTGAAAAACCGAGATGATGATTAGCCGAAGCTCAACCCCCTCGCCAACTCTCGAGGGAGATCCTGTGCGTTGTTTTCTTACAACGAAAAGGGGCTCGTTTGAGAAGCGTCCAAAACCAGCAGGAGCTCAAACAAAGCCGGGCAGCTAAGTTTAAACACAATCTGACAAAATGCTAGAACATTCTCATCATTGGGGTTTAAGAAAACGAAGATGCGTGATCACAGCACGGCGGGACTGTCGGGCAGGGGGGAAAGCAGGGAAGGGAAGCAGAGCCACCAGAAAATATCAAGAATCATGCGCGAGACTCGGTAAGAGGCTGGAGGGATCCAGGAGTTTCACAGCGCCGTCGCGAAAGGCATAAAAAGTCTGATATGAACCCTCGATTGGAGAGGAAGCGGAAAGGTTCTCTGGAGATGCGGTAAGAAGACGTAATCAAATAGACTCAGGACGTCGCAAGGCTGTCCAGGTGAGACAGTCTGGGGCGTTCGCGGAAACCAATCTGACTCGACTGCATGAGCGTGCAGAGCCTGAGTGGGGCACAAGAGTGGTGTATAGAACAGCCTCTGGGAAAGACGGTCGACTCCATCCAGCGGACATGAAAAACTTCGCAGACTTTCGGCGGAGACAGGCAGCTCCAGCCGGGTGGGGGAAGCGAAGGGGGATAGAGGGGGAGGGCAAGCATGCCGGCAATATAGGGCTTTGACGCAAAAAAGGGAATAAGAAATGGTTTTCATACAGGGGTGGGGTTGAAAAGGATGGACGAGGGGGGGGAAGGGGCAGGGGACGGCGCCTATTTAGACGAAGATCATAGAGAAACAACAAGGATTAGAAAGAGAAAAGGGGACAGGATGTGATAAATTCTAGGAAAGAAACCCGCCGCATTGAGAAACCAGGGAAAGGAGGACCTTCAATTTATGCAACTAATTAGCAAGAAGACACTGAGTTTCAGGTCATGCGTTAAGGAAACCGATCGGATGAACCGAGGAAGGAAAAAGCGCCTTCGGCCTCACCGCTTGGGAAAAGAGAGGGGGTAAGAGAGAGATCCGAAGAACGGAAGGTAACTAGACACTTCAAAGACAAAAACTTTCGAAGCCGGTCGTCGGATGAACTAAGGACTAACGGTCCAGAATCTACATCCTAGTAAAAGTGCATGCGCGCGGTCGGAGGGAGACTCCGTTCGAACCGGCTGCGGGACAGGACAGGGGGATGGGGACTTGCCTTAAGAAATAGGACATCCTATGGGCGCTCCTGAAATCGCGAACGAAAAGAGAAAAAGTACAAGGAAAAGCCTTCTGGACAGAGAAATCCTGAACGCTATAATCTGCGTACAAAAAGGTTATGGACCTTCGGCACGGCGACCAAAGAGTAGAAAGAACGCGCACGTATGCCGCTAGGTTCGCGAAAAAAATTGCGAATGACGAAAAGAAGCTTTTCGTAATTGTTCTGGAAATTAAGATGCAATCGTGCGCTCCAAGGATATTAACAGGGTGCTCCGAACCTACGTTGGTCAAGAGACATGAGACTGAGACTCTGCGTCGTTGGGGGGACGCAGGGGGAAATCGATGGTGCGAAGCGCGGGTTGAAGGGGGAGGTTTTAAAAAAAAAGAAGGCCGTTGCGACGCGGGCGTCCGATAGGTAGGAAACACACGGGGGAGCGTCTTTCGTGACTGCCGACTTCTGCCAGAGGAAGTATCAGACGTGCTCGGGAAAGAATAGAAAAGGATCACGATAGGGGGGCATGAACGAGGAGACATCTCGCGAAGATTGATCGGAAGGAGAGCCAGCGGGCAGGAAAGTAAGGCCAAAACTGGAATTGCTGGTCTAGGGGAAGGGTGGAGAAGAGGAGAGCTGTGGCCGCCTTCCACAAGAAGCTGGAAAAAGACGCCGAGAGCAACCTGGGGGGGAAATCTATGTTTCTCGCGGTCTCAAAACTGGGGTAGGGGCGGAGATCGTTTCGCCGTTTGTTCGGAATTGGGGGTGAGGTTCAGACAGGAGCGTATATTGCCAGCTGAGAGAATTCTGAAACTCTTCACTCTAAGTTTCTGGGCCAATCTGGTAGGCTCCGGGACGCGTTCTGAGATAGAGAGCCACCGAATTAAACTGTAGAGGACCGTGTGATCGTTCCGAGCTGTGGACAAGGGCTAACGCAGCCTAGCGTCCCGCATCACTCGCCTAAAGACGGGATCTCGACAAGCAAAACTCGCGAAAGCCTCGCCGCTCTACGGGAGGGGGGGAAGGGTCGACTGTCTCGGGTTTGTCGGGTGGTCATATATTTAAAGGAGAAGCTGAAGGAGGGAGGGAGGATAGAGCACCAGGAAAAGCGTCAAGGGGGAGGGATGAAAGGTTTCATGGCATCGCTAAGAAACACTAACAGAATCAAGGGTAGGGTGTCGTCGGCCAAAGCATGAAGGAATGTGAAGTAGGAGGGAACTTTTTCACCATATTTGGGTTCAGAAGCAGGACACCTTAGTGTCCCAAGTGAGATTACTCGTAATGGAGCTGGCGATGCGGAAGAAGGCTAGTCACCGGTGAAGTATATTTGAAGGGTTCCTAAAGAGAATGCAATGTCGACAATTCGCTCGTCGGGGAATGGGAAGAAGAGTAGTCCCTTGATAAGTCATAGAAAACTGTGGATCGGTCAATTTCTTGAAAACTGCCCAGAGAGAAGAGGGCAAACGATCGAGAAAAAAAAACTAGGGGAGCTGGTTATTTCCCAGCCATTTCAAAAAATTAGCCAATGAGAAGCGTCGCGGCGAGGAGGGATAGGTGGCTTGAGCCGCGTCTCCGAGGCGAAAACAAACCGGAACAAGGGTGGGTTTACTAAAGGGACAATAAAGAATATGCAGTAGCGGGCTCATTACTGCAATAAGCAAACGACTACTTATTCGCGAAAAGTCGGCGAGGTGGCGAACTTCAAAACCGTGTAGGCAAATTCCGTCAAGGAGACGTCTTGAAAAACATAACTCCAACTGAAAAAGCCTCCCGACTGAATCAGCGTAAGAAGGGAAAGGATCTCAACAAAAACGAGGAGAAAGTGGGCCTTCTTTTAACTCAACGCCGTAGCCGAGAACAAAGGATCTGACGGTGGAGGAGGTTTAGGGAGGAACTGTAAAAAGCCAAAAAGGACGCTCCCCTGCGCCGCTGTACTTTAGGAAACGTCGGGAAGAAAACGAAAAAGTCGACATGCCATTTGAAGTGGGAACAGCCCGAGCGAGGGGTGTGAGGAAACAAACCTCAGGCAGCGCTCAGGCGAAAACGATGACGATCCTAGGAGGAAAAGCAAGGGGGAAAATCAGCGCATTCGATAGGGCTGAAAACGATGGTCATGCGGAAACAAGAGCGAAGGGCGCCGGGTGATCAGACGACATCTTGATGGCTTCTGAGGGCTACCCTCCGGGACTATAGCAGAACGGTGGAACGGGGAACAAAAGCGTTAGGAAACCGAAAGCATTGGGGAGGAAGTCAAGGGAGGAGAATCTCAAAAAAATACGGGGGGGGGGGGAGGCTAGTGGAAGACGGGCTGATCGCCAAAGTTGAAGGAACATGAAACCGACCAGCACCATCAAGAAAAGCTACGAAAAATAAACTTCAGTTCTGCGTGGAGGGGGGGTGCCGTGCCGACCACTAAAATCGCCAACACGAGACGAGAGGATACCAGTGGTTGAGAAAAGAAAAACATAGGAAGGGCGATTCAGTCCTTCCCTAGGAGAAAATAAAAACATTACAGCACCCGAAGGGGGTAAGGGGAAGTAATCAGCGCAAGCTCGCCAAAATAAGTTTTGGAGCTAATCAGGCGGGGGAAGGAGAAAGTCCTGGGTGGCGATGCGCCTGAGCCAAATTAGTCCCTATCAGTGTAGAGAGAAAAGTCGTCTTCGGCGGTGGTTTCAACAAAAACCAAAAAAAAAGAAACAAGAAACAGAGGAGGGAAAGAACAAACCACGAAAAGAAACAAAAAAAAAAAAACAGGGGGGGGATAGACCGTTCCCTGTTTATCTGTAAAAGTACAAAGGGAGGGAAGTCCACTCCTTTCAACTCCCAAAGGAGTGTTTCTAAAATGAAAAAACCCAGGGGGTCTAAATCATCAAAAAAGAATACCCCGGAGGAAGGGAAACTCACCTCCGGCAGATGAAAACTTAGGGGAACCTCGAGCACATCCGACGGACAGGGGACTCTAATAAAGACCTCATAGACTCAGGTCTTAGTCGATGCGGAAAATCCTTCAAGTAAAGGGCGAAAAGCGCAATTGCGAACATCAATGGCGCAGCAACGTCGAAAGAGGGGAAAGGACGCGTCGTCGCGCCGGATCAAGATAATAGACGGTGATTTATGCAAAATTCTGCGTGAAAGGTGGAAGTCGAAGACAAAAAGACTCTGAAAGTCTGTGAGTTGCATTGCGCGAATGAGATTCTTCCATCAAGCTGTGTACGGTGGGTAAGGGCCCAGGATGGCCCGGCGTTGCTTAGGAGAAAAATCTGAACACTAAAACAAAGACGGGCAAAAAAGAAAAAAGCAGAGAGAACTTATCAGGTGCGTAATGGTCTGAAAAAGGAAAAGCAAAGGGGTGGGAGGGGACCTCGTTCCGTAAAAGAATTAATCCGAGAATGAAAACAAGAGCAAAGTGACCCGTGCAGAAAGACATTAAGTGGGGGGGCTTTCCAAGTAGCAAGAAAAAAGAAGTGCTTGACTTTCCCTGGGTTCAATCCGGAAGTAAGGATCAAGAAGCCGATCATCAGTCGATCAGGCGGGCTATCTTTGCGAAGAGTCGAAAAACGTCGAGGGTTCAGGCTAGGAGGAGTCACAAGCGCCATAGTATGAATAAATGCGGAGAGAGAACCCAAACACTGCCGGGCTCAAAGTCTAAGGGAGAATAAAAGGAGGGCGTCCAGAAAAGACGCCGCGCGCGCTGTAAA
>Ga0179593_1302873_pt1 | contig 12886 bp, 21 predicted proteins | sample CZODoug2_1_08_16_FD_185931 | JGI IMG/M metagenome (GOLD analysis project Ga0179593, IMG submission 185931) | Vadose zone soil fungal communities from Angelo Coast Range Reserve, California, USA - CZODoug2_1_08_16fungal (PacBio error correction) | ecosystem: Environmental > Terrestrial > Soil >...
CAGGGAAAAGAAGCAATAAAGGGTGAAGCGGGGGAAGAGGAATGATTCGGGGGAACCCGTTGGTGTGAAATGCGTACACTTTCTTGGAAACCAGGCCAGATCACCACGAAAGAGAACGAGCAGGAGGGCCAAGGAGGGTCCAGGGTGAATCATGCGAGGGGGGAACCAAGAACCTGCCGAAGAGCTCGATCTTCCCTGAATTAACACACGGACGATGAAGTGCAAACCTGGGGGGACGCGAGCTCCATGGGAGGCGAGGTACCCCCTAGAAAGGAGGCAACGAGGAGAGGAAGCCAAAACAAAGGGTAGAACTGACCAGGTACCTCCCCACCCAAGAAAAGCCAACAAGAGGAGCCCAGGACTCTCTGCACCATGGACGTTAAAGCTCACACGCAGGACAAGCCAGGTTCGGACTACGCTAGAAAAATAAAACCGAGCTTGGCAGAAAAGGAAGAAATGGGAAAACCAGGGCCTAGAACGGAATGACAAAAAGGGACAGTCTCAAATGGGACGCACGCCAACAAGCTCAGCCATGGGGAGACCTACGGAGATATTGGAAGGGGCGCGGAGGGAAGGGGACGCGCAAGGAGGAAGAGAGATTGTCCATTGAAGAAACCATTCAAAGTGCGAAAGGTTCCCAACCGGGCTTGACCGAATCAAAGAGAGTGAGTGTGGACGATGACCAAACCGACCCGTCTAAGGGAAACCACGGGAAAAGAGAACACCGTGACTGGAAAAAGTGCACACCGGGTCAGAGCACTTCTGCTGGTTTTCCTGGGAAACTCCAAGAAACGGAACGGTGAATTCAAATAATGGTGCAGGAACCGGGGGTGGTGTAAGAAGAAGGGAACCCAGTAACGGAAAAGTCGGCGGAAGGGGTAGCTATTCATAGAATAAAATAAAACAAAATCGAAACCACGAATATAGAAACCTTCCCGCATAGAACGATCGCCCATTTGATAAAAAAGAAGGGGGGGAGGGGATCGAGCAGGGGACGGGGAAAATGAAGTGGAGAAAGAGGGGGTCATCAATCAAAAACCAAGAACTGATTTTTCCTACAATGGACCCGGGGCACTACCAAAGAGAGAACTACTGGGACCTGCAGGGGGAAAGGTCTTACCAGGGTGCCCAAGATCACAAGCAATTTTTTACGATAAGGGAGAGAAGACATCCTGAAGTGAAAAAAAAGGCAAGAGGCTCTGAAGCTTCCTGTAAGGAGAACAACGGAAGAAAAATGAAACAGAGCGATAGGGGGAAAAATCCTAGAAAGAAAACCACCAAAATCGGGACCTGGCGTTTCCAGAGAAGGTAAAGGTCCGAAGCAGCCTTTTCTGGGGCGAAAGAGTAGAGAAAACCGACGGTGGGGAGCAAACGTCTCAAAAATAAAAAATGAAAGAACCGAAACCTATAGAGAATTGAAAAAGTAACATAACCAATAACGGCGAAGCTGTGGACAAACGGCAAGGGAAGAAAGGGGGAAAAAAAATGGAATCGGACGGGGAAAAAAGATACAAAAAAAAAACATTACTAAGGAAAGGACAACACCACGTCTACAGAAGAGTCCGGAAAGAAACGCAAATTAAACGAAAGGATGATGCAAAAAAAATTTACCAATGGGAGAGCTTAAACCAAAAAGGAAGAAACTTACCGGGCGGAGGAGGAATACCGCAACTCCGACAACGCAAGGGACTGAGATTGACCCAAAAAAAACCCCGGGCGTGTGACACGGACTACTCTAAGAGAAAGAATATGGGTAAACCTGAAGGACTTAAGGTACAATTTCCGGCTAAGAGACGCATCAGACATGAGATGATCAAAGAACGTCAAAGAAGTAGACATTTCGACTCTAGAAGAAATCCCTTCAACCATTCCAGTAGCAATGACAGTCCGAATAGGAAGGAGGTCATCAGAAACAACGAAGTAGAAGACCGGAAATGCTAAAGATCATTTATTTACCAAATATACACTACAGTTAAAAAAAAAAGACGAAAATATCACGGCCGTTGACCATCGAAAGTGAAGAAAAAGGAAAAATACCATAATCACGTACAGGATCGGAACAGAAAAGGGAAAAAAGGAAGGGAGGAATGAAAAAGAAGAAAAAAAGGGAGAAAGGGGAAGGGGAAGGGAGGCGCGGAATAAGACGGAAAGAAACAATCAGGGAAACTTTGGGTCTAGTAGGACCTGAAGAAAGAAAAATAGAGCAAAAAAGCCAGCCAATAGTATCAAAAAATACGCGAGTAAGGGGGGTCGAAAAAAAAAGGTAGTGACCGGGCGGGCATTTGAAAAGGAATGTTCTTAGAATTGGAAAAAACGGAAAAAACAGGGGGCTAGACCCCTTCCGCAGGTGGACGGAGAGAAGAAAAAACAGAGGAGAAAAATAGTCTAAAAATAACAAAAAAATCAGGGTATAACATTGAGCAGCGCGGGTGGTGCGGCAGACAATCAATCTGGACACCCGGGGAGCAAGTATGGAGGGTGAAAAAGACCGGTGGGAGTGAAAGGACTCAAAGGAGAAGAAAAAAAACAAGTGAAGGCTAGGAGAATTTCTAAAAGAAACTTAGTGGGCCTAAGGGCATCAAAGGGGTAATCATCCAGAGAAGATACGAGAAGGGAAAAGGCGTGACGAAGGAAAAGCCTATGGGGAACGAACTCAAAAAAATAAAAAAAGTTCTGGGGTGTAAGAGCAGGCAAATGAAGATTAGTGAAGCGGGGTAAGAGTAAGTAAGGGGCCGGGTTGACCCTTCTATGAGCAGGCTGCGGGAGAAAAAAGATTGAGGAAGGGGAGAAAGGACTATTACTCGATAGGGAGGGAAAGGTGACCACAGGGGTTGCTTTGGGGGGGTAGTCATAAAAAAAATATCTGAGATCACAATTAAAAGAAGCGAAGAGCAGCGGGTTACCGCAACAGCACCAGGAGAGAACAACATGGGGGAAAGAATATCAGAGGCAAGGAAGGTCTAAAGGGTCCGAAGAGGGGGGGTATAAAAGCCTATCAGAAAAATTTGTCCACGGACCAGGAAACTGAAAGACCCCTTGAAACTCCCAAATCAAAGAAACTAAAGCGAGGCGAAAGGGGGACCCATCGGCCGGAGGGGACGAGGAAAAAGTAGGCGATCTAAACGGGCAGAGAGAAAGCGGGAAAGAGCAAGAGACAACAGATAGACGTCTAACGGGATCCCCATGTCGCCGGCGGCCCTGGGTAAAACTGAGCTTCGCAAAAGAACAGGCGGAAAAATAAACATAACGACAGGAAAAGGGAATTTTGGGAAAAACATCGGCACGTCAATAATCTAAGGAGAAGGGGCTTCAATGTCGGCGATCACGGTCTGAAAAAATCTCATCCACCTGAGGAAAAAAGGGGAAACAGGGACGTTTAACAAAGGCTGTCAAACTACTACGGCGAACCGTCATACATAAGGAGACAGGAAAGCAGCTGTGGGGAGGGGGCAAAGGGATAACGCGAAATAAAAAAAAAAAACGGACCGGAACACAACTCACAAAAAAAAACCACACCCGCCGGACTGATAGCCCAGAAAAAGGAGGAATGTTGGAAAGAATACTGCAAACGAAGCAAAAGGGAAACGCTAGTGACTCGGATTGGCCAGACAGGAAATACAGTCACAAAAAGCAGGACGCAGTGGAGGAAACTCACCGAACAGGGGAATCGAAGTGCAAAAGAGGCCTGGTTAAAAAGACAGAAAGGGGGAAAAAAAAAAAATGGTCAGAATGATCGCTATCACTTCTGCATGGAGGAAGCAGGTACCGGAAGATCCGCGAAGAAAAAAGACAAAAAGGGAAGAAAATATCAGGTTCCAAAGAACAGTCGTGGAAGTCCTAAAATAGCAGGCATTTGAGGGAAAGAGGGATCTGGCCGAGGGAGGAAACAGGAGGGCAAGAAAACGTACAGGTGGCACCACGGAGAACTTGTTAAAGACATCGTTGGGCAAACGCGGCGCCGTTAAGGAGGGAGGTCCCAGTGGACAATGAAAAAAAACGGAGGAACGGGGGGGACAAAAGGGGGCAAAACGAAAAAAATAAGGAACCTTGATAAGGTGAACAGCTGGCCCCGAGAAAACACGGACACATACCACGGAGTCATCGGGAAGAAAACAAAGGAGAGAAAAAAGGGAAGATGGGGAAAAGAAGAAAGTACTAAAAAGGGGAAACGAGCAACTGTTTCTCGGGGGGATGCCGACGGGGGGGGTACCCGAACTGAATCTACAAGGATCAAACAAATTGGCTATTTGGGGGCGTGCTCCATGTTGGAAAAAGACCAGGACAAAAGGAGTGTCAGGGTGGAAATAGCTCTTCAAAAGAAACAGGAGGACATTTTGTGTATCGAGCGCTATCGAGAAGGTGCCGACGGTAGAGTTAACCACGAGGTTCGGCATGAAAAGTGGGGGACCAAAAACTCCATAGTCCCATTCGTACATAGGGGAGATTACAAAAAACTTCCAGTCCGGCGGGAAGAGTGGAGACCAAAATCGGGTAAAAGTGGGGCCGGAAAAAAAAGGAGAGGAAAAAAGGTAGCCAGGGGAGGTCAGCAAGGAACGGGACACACCCTAGTGGATATATATTGCGACCTGGGCGTGCAAGATCCATCCCAAAAAGGCCAATTAGGGCGTGGAAACAACATGTCCTGAACATCGTAACACGGGGGGGGAAAAAAAGGGACGTGGCGAGGGAGCGAAAGGAGGGGGGACGATCAGGGAAAAACAGGAAAAGACTTGGACCTCGCGTCGCAGGATTGGAAAGTTTGAAAGAGTGAAGAAAGGTTGAGGTGGTGGGTCAAAGGGACGAGTGTTGTACTTTCAAGACACCTTCGAACACAAGGGAGGAAAAAAGGTCAGCGTGAGGAAGAGGAACACCGCGGAATCCCGTTAAAAAAGAAGACGAAACGGACTTAAACTGTTTACAACCATCAATTAATAATTGCGCGTTAGTGAGCCGGCACTTGAAGGGGTGGGGGACCTTGAATCAGAGATAAACAACGTTTGACTGGGAAGGAGTCCGGCGGGAAAAAAAACGCCGGGGAGGAAACGATAGGCGGCCGTAATATTAAGTTGGGGACTAACGAACCTAATACTGTTTGCCTCAGTGAGGCTTCGAACAACATGAAGAGACGTTCGCGAGATCGAATCGCTGGAACACATAGCTTTTATTGGAAGTCAAGCACAAAAAGAGGGGGGACAAGGCCGGCGGCGCGGGCCGAAAGTTTGGTAAAAAAGAGGGTAAAGGACCAAGCCGCTAAAACCAAAGGACGAAAACCTCCCAGGAAAAAGGAAATTTTGTGCCACACTAGGAGCCAGCGAGAAAGCAAGGGACAAAAGAGAAACCGGCGGAGAAATCGTGATAAAAACCCCAAAAGTAGCACGCCGCGACTTCAATCGGTGGGCCTGGAGAAAACGCCAATGACGCAAAAAAACCCCTTCCCGGAAAAGGGAGAACACAAATCGCAAGATAACCGAAAATGGGAAGGATATTGAAAGTCTCAAACGTAATTCAGAGATGTGGGTGTGACCGGAAAAACAGGGGGGGAGGGCGAGGGCAGGAAGTAGCGGGGGGGGGGGAGGAGGGGGAAAAAGACGGACGGAGAGATCAAACAAAAAGCAATTCGACAAACAAATTCTCGACCAGTCTAACAAAAGGGAGGGAAGTTGCGACGAGGTGCAGGAGGGAAAACCACAGGGGGAAGGCTGGCAGACGGAGGAAAAAGTCACGAGGGAAGAAGGGAGCGGAAGCACAGAAAGAAAATAATGACGATTCAAATCATAACGCCCGGCGAAGGCTTACATCTATTCAACCGTCCAAGGGGAAAAGGTGGACGAAACGATCAGGCGAACCACCAAAACAAAAGTGGGCGGGGGAACCAACGAGAAAGGGGCCGTTCGCAGAGGCCTGTGGGATCATAATCAAAGATGCGATCAAATCAAAAAAAACGGAGAAAAGCTAGAGAGTGGACGATACACAGAAAAAAAAATCCGCAACCGAGGCGCCAGGATCCGCTTGGAGAGAGAAAAAAAAGGGAGAGGCAACCGCGAAAAAAAAGGGGGTACGATGATCGTGTACTCAAACCCATAAACAAGCGTACTGGACTCTGGACGCGGGTCGGGTTCATCACCAATGGTAACAGGGGGAAGGAGCCGAACAGACGCTCGGGACCAAAGAAGGGGACAAAAAAGTGAGGCGAAAAAGCCGCAGAACCGTGAAAGCTAAAAACCAAATCGACGCTGAAAAAAAAACGAGCGGCACGCGCCGGGACCGGACGCAATATAGCGCCGCCCGTCCCAAGGCACAAGAAGAAAGGAGAAAAAAGGGGGATAGAGTCACAGTCTCTAACCAATTGGCTTGGTAAGCGGCCGTGCCCGCGTAGGAATCGGAACCGATCGCCACCCATCAAGAAAAAGGCCGACTTGAAAAAAAAATACATGGGTTTTCGAAAAGGGAAAACAGAAAAAAAAGAGGTGGAAAGCACCCGCTAATGAGAACATCTCTCAGTTCAGTGGGGAGGGAGGGATCTTATTATTTATTGAATAAAAAGCTGAAGGGGGGGGGGAGGATCCAGAGTGCCGCAAAGAAAGAAAACGAGAGAAGACCGAGCGGCGAGAAGCTTGAAAAAACTAGAGGTCGGCATCAGGTCGTCGTCTGCATGGAACGCAAACGGGCCCAAAAAACGAGAGCCGGAATTCTCTGGGGACGGAACAAAAAAAGAGAAAAACGAGCTCTCAGGGCTTCCTACTTGGTCTCCAACCGGAAACACAGCCGCAATAAGAAAAAGTTCCAGGTGCATACGGAAGAAAGGAAAGAAGACGCGAATGGGGGGCACAAGAGATCACCAAAAAGGAAAAAACGTCTCCGCAATATCGTCGCATGTATGAAGCTAAACTAAGCGACAAACAGGAAATTCGAACGCTCCACGGCGGGCTAGGTGTTACACGACCCGGGAAGTCCAAGAAGTATGGCTGAGCAATAGAAACAAAGAAGGGGGAAAAGAAGGTCATGAAGCAAAACTACACAAATCCATGAAAGAAACCTTGGGAGAAAGTGTCGGGCTGGTACAAGTACGCGGGCAACGGCGAGCCAGGGCTCAGGGCGAAATGGAAAAAATGTGTAAGAACCGACGCTTACCGCCCAAACCAGGAATAAGGGAAGGAGAAATGAAAAAAACAAGATAACCAACGTCACGGTGACGAAAAGGGGGAATTGACAGCGAAGGTCAAGACTCGGCGGCGTCAGCACAATATCGGTGTGTCACTTAAGACAAAGAAGGGAGAAGGAAGAAACGCCGGGGGAGTTCGAAAAAAAAAATGGACACACTGGGGGAACCCCGTAACATCAGAACAAAACCCGGACAGTGGTTCAAACAGTCACTTCGCAAGGAACGGAAAACCAAACTACCGAAAAAAGTTCCAGAAAGATGCCTCTTTCCTTAACCGGTAGGGTGTGACGAGCCGGCCCCTGTAAGCCTGGGTTACCTGAAAAAGGGGGGGAAAGAGAAACCAGCAAAAGGAAGCCTCTGGGGTACACTTACCCACATGGGGCGACAACAGTTAAAGGATAAGTCAAGGGCTGACCAACAATTAAGGCCGGGGGGGATGAGACGGACTTCCATATTCCCTAGAAGGAAGAGAGAGGACGAGGAAAAGGAAAAAAACATCCTGATAATCTTCAGGGAAAAGTTCACACGCAAACATGAAAGGCAGTCTTCGACGAGCGATCAACAAAACACACCTTTCTGATGAAAAAGAGAGGTCAAAAAGTCAGTCACCTAGGGGGATTGGTTTAATAAAAGGGGCCAGGGGGACAAGACAATTCCGTACGTTCCTAGTCAGACTCAAAGTGAAAATCAAGAAAAACGAATCCTGGGGAAGAAATGAAGTCCCCTTGAAAGAGCCTGGGGGTAACAATCCCCGGATCATCTACCGGGGGGATTCAACTGTTAGGCCAATTAACTGACGTTTACAAAGCCATCTCAAAACATTCCAACCCTGGAAAGCAGGGAAAAAGGGGGGGGGGAATAGACCAACGCCGGGAGATACAACAAGTTCAGCTGAAGCTGGTGAACGGGGAGCGCGCTACCTGAAATCCAGTGGCTCTCAACACGAGACTGCAGGAAGAAAAAAAGAAAAAAAACGTCACAAAGTGAAAAGAACGTAAACATGCGAAAAAGCTGAAAAAAAGACGTGGCCAAATAGAAGGAGAAGCAGAAAAAGGGAGTCCAAATGCCGACAGGGGAGAAGGGGGAATTTCACGCTCCCTGTCACACGTCCTTCGACACGTGGTCACACTCCAGGCAGAGTGCAATAAAGGGAATCCTGGATGGTGTAAACGGGGAAAAAAAAGGGGAAAGGAAAAAATCAGGGTCCGGGAAGCAAAGGGGTGAGACGGAGACGGGGTTACAAGAGAAAAAGAAGCGCCACACGAGACGGAGATATCTGGCAACAAAAAAACAAGCTGGCGCGCCCGTACCGGGGGGGAGACGGCCAGAGGAGGCGGCAAAAAAGAAAAAAGCCTCAGGAGGGGAACGCCGATGAAGACCCGCGAGACGAATCGGAGAGAGGGCAAAGGGGGAGGGAGGAAGAACGGCGGAAAAACGGCCGAAGGAGGGGAAAGCGCTAGCGGCGAACCCACACGACCGGAGCGTGAGAGTTCTTATGCGACCTCAAGCTAAGGGGGGAAAAAGAGGGTGAGGGGGGGAGCCGGGTTAAGGGAAGAGAAAAAGAAAAAAAGGGGGGAAGACGCGTATTTAGGGGTCGAGTTTAAACAAAAAATAAATGGAACTGCTGATCTCGAGTTCGTGAACCCCTATACGGAGACTGGCAAAACTATGTTTAAGGGGAGAGCCGAAGAAAGAATGAGAGGTCGAGAGGCAAGAGCGGACTAAGGGGGAGAATAAAAGACCAGCCATTCTGAGGGTAAAAAGCTTCTGGAAAAGTTAAAAATACACGAGGGGCAGGAAAGGTTTGTTAGAAAAATTAAGAAAGAAAAATGCAAAGGATATGGAGAGCAGAGGGTGTTGGCTTTCCGGTAAAGAGCGAAGTACTCTCACACAAAAAGGAGGGATGAAATCGAAAAAACGATTTCCCCGACCCTCAACAAACTGAGGACTACAAAGAGAGAAATGTTAGAGGACAGCGGGAAGGAGACAAAAAAAAGGAAGAAATCTTTCAAATGGGGAGAACATCACGCAGCCGGTTCTGCCACGGCCTGAAATGAGACGCAATACCCGTCGCAAATTACTACCGTGATCGGCTACGGCGATCGCGCAATGGGAGGGAAATCAGGAGAAGCGGAATAGGCTGGAGAGCCGAAAAGAGGGAACGGTCAACAGACCCAGAAAGACGGGCCTCAATGACATGTGTCCAAGGAGAACAACATTGCGGAGAAGAGGCGCCAATCACCGAACAAGAACACTACGGAAAGGGAAAGGGTATGCAGAGCAGGGGAAAATACAACCGCGACCCAAGGTAGGGAAAGGAGGAGGACCCGAGAAACGAAAAAAGAGACGCCAAGACCTGGGGCATCCCGGACCGGTTTTCAACAAAGGGGGCCTAAAAGAAACCCCGGAACTAAGCGGTCAGAATAGAAAAGAAAGAAATGGTCATGAAAGGCTAACCAAGAAGGAAAGGCAAAATGAACCGCCGCAACCGCCGCCTTTGCTAAGAAAAAGATGTCACGGCTAAAACGGGCTGTGACAAAAAAGGCAAACGGAAGAACAAAACACAAAGGGGGAAAGAGGAGCGAAAACGCAAGGCGAAGGGGGGAGGAAACCCAACTCCCCGGCGCAGTCTATTGACTTATGCCCGGAACAACAGAGTAGCTTTCAAGGGCAGATACGCGCTGAAATCGCAGAGTAGAAGGAACGTCGCACAGAGACGGTAGTACGCGAAGCAAAGGGACGGGGTGAACGGGGGAACGGCGAGGAGCTGGGGGGAAAATAGGCTTGCCGATGCCACTTGGGGGGAACAATGAGGGTGGCACGAAGGTGTGTAAATGAAAGGAGAGGAATGAGGTAACAAGGAGAGGAGGAGTAAGTTTGCGGGGGCGGGTGTGGGACCAGACACGGGTACAGTCCTGGTCTCACCGCTAACAATCTGCCGTTCGCAATTTACCCAAGGACCAAGAGGGCCGAGGGAGGGGGCGGAAACCGATTACGTCTATGAAGCGAAAGGGTTAGACGCGGCGAGTCAGTTGCTGCAATGTCTCGGGACACGAAAGACGACACAGAGGTAAAGGGGAGAAATGAACCTCGAAGGAAAAAAGGTGCGTTGGGGTGGGGAGGCGACTGAATTAGCAAGCCTCCAAATGTAGTGTGCCTCCAGCAGGACGCTTACATGCATCTTGACCTTTTTGGGTTCGAGCTCTAAGGAGAAAGAAGAGGGAGAGGAAAGAAACCGGGCGCCGGGGGGTGGCCGTGTGGAAAAAGGGTCTGAGAATGCAGATGTCAAACGTAATGGAGGGGTGGATCATTGTAACCGCATCTCAAAGGGAGGAGAATACCAAAGGGGGGGACAAGACAGGTCCTGCCGCCGGAGAGGACAAAAAGGAGGGAGAAGGAAAAGCCGATTGGCCACGCCGGTAGAATGTTGCCGGCGGAGGCAGGAGGCATTCGACCACGGGCCGCGCACCGGAACTGTGGCAAAAAGTTCTAAGAGAGGGGAAAAAATGCGAACAGAAAAAAACCTCGAAAAGAGGGGTCGTGCAGTTAAACCCACAGCAAAGAACAACCACATTCCGAACGCGTATTTAAACAAGGAATTTGCAAACGGGGAGTAGAGGGTAAGTGGAAGGGGTAAGAAAGCCTGGTCAAGTGTAACACTCGATAGCGCTTAGGCGGGACCAGCGGTAACGCGCGTACCGAGGGGGAATTAAAGGGCGAGGGCGGAAACAGCAAAGTAACTAGGAAAGGGGTGAAAGGAACAGACCAATAACACTTAATAAGAGAAGCATACGTCGGTAGTTGTAGGGGGGCGGACCATCAACTAAGGGGTTCATAAAGGTCACATACTGGGGTAGGTGGCAGGGGCTCTTTGTAAAAAAAAGGTGACAACTAGATAAAGGGGGAGAGTTGGAGGCAAAAACTGCGGTTGCACATAAGGGAAGGATGCGGAAAAAAAAGACGTCTGAAAACAAGGCAGGCGCCAGTAGTCGAGCTTGAGAGATGATAGACGCTGGCACACTCGCGTGAGTGGTCCAGGGGGGGGGAAGGAAACAGCAGCGTCCAACTTACGTCGGAAGTTGCTCACCTGCTGTTCCCCTAAGCACCGAGGAGAGGGCAGAGAAAGGGGGTGGAAGGAAGAAGGAAACGGAGATCCGCTGGGGTTTAAGAAGCCTAAAGGCGACGATAACAGGCGGCGACCCGTCGAAAAAACAGCCCTCCAGGAGGGGAGGCTTAAAAAAGGGGAGTTCCTTGCCAGGGGAATAAAGGGAAGAACCAACAAAGGAAAGGAAAATTATCAAGATCCTAGAGAAAAAGACTACAATGATAGAAATGTATTTACTCCCGTTGGGATTATAGGTCCTCTGCGAACCAGGAAAAAGCAGAAACAGGGCGGCCTTGGAGAAATGGGGGTCGAGATCGGAAAAAGAAACGGCAGGAGAACCAAGAAAAGGAAGGGAAAAATTAATCAACCGGTCCGTGAGAGATAACACGACCCTGCGGAATCTGCCGGGTAAGGGAAAGAAATCATTTAGGCGGGGAGAAGGAGGGGAAGGCGAAACGCTGCGCCCGATCACTTGAAAGGAACAAGAAATAGATCTTGGCATGGCCGCACGTGAGGCAACACGCCGGCATAGCCCTGGTTTACAGAACGCGAAACCAACGTTCCGTGTAAGGAAATCGGGTCAAACTGTGTGGGGAGGACACCGAGCATGAAGGAACACACAGACAAAAAGGGGGAGGCCAAAGGAACCAAAGTTGAACGGGCTTCTTGATTCGATGGGGGGGGGGGGGGGGGAGGATGGATCTCCACCAAACAGAATAAAAGAGAGAGGAAGCTGGTTAAATCAAGAAAAAAACAAAAACAACTCGCGCGTGGTGCTCACAAAAGACAGACCCTTTGCCTATCCTGTTTGGTATTGAATGGAGGAACCACAAAAGGTAAAAAAGAGTAAAGGAGGCCCAGAACAGGAGGGAGCTCATGGAAAAATGGCACGAAAAGGCGGCGTGGCCCACCACGGGTGGGAAAGGAAACTCAAAGCATGCCGGAAAAAGGATCGACCCAGCGCGCGCAGAGAGAAAGGCGAAAACACAGCCCCGGTACCGCTGAAAAGAGAAAGGTGGTGCCGTAACCAGCCAGCAGACAGCAGGGCGAGAAAAGCTACAAATACTTAAGAGAAAAGGGCCAAGGCTGGTAGAAAAAGGGAAGGAGAGAGGGAACCAATGAAATCAACCACTCAAAGGGACATCAGGGACCGAAAAATGGTTTGACTGCAAACCAACAAATCTGTAAATAAACATGACGACAGAAAAGATGGTTGGAATCAAGGGGGGGCGGGAAATGAGGTGCTTGGACTCGGGACCTTACGGTGGTGGTGTCCATAGATGCTCCATAAACGAAACAGAAAACGGAAGGGGACGTTCCGCGGCTGCTGAGCCGAGTGAAGGGGAAAAGCCGGAGAAAAAAGGCCTGCAACGTGCGATACAGGCGGAGAAACGGGAACCCGGTGAGGCCCACAAAGCGAAGGTCAAAAAAAGGTCTCGTCCAACCAAGGGGGTCCAGAAAATCGCCGGGGGAGAGAGTTCCAAGTCCACGGCGCATCGGAAAAAAGCCGTTGTCTGACCGAGGTACGGGGACCAGAATAAGCGGGAAAAAACAAACGAAGGGGTCCAAAACGCGGAACACATACGAACGTCGAAGCAACTCGGCTTCGCGTGCAGGCT
>Ga0179593_1490099_pt1 | contig 12886 bp, 14 predicted proteins | sample CZODoug2_1_08_16_FD_185931 | JGI IMG/M metagenome (GOLD analysis project Ga0179593, IMG submission 185931) | Vadose zone soil fungal communities from Angelo Coast Range Reserve, California, USA - CZODoug2_1_08_16fungal (PacBio error correction) | ecosystem: Environmental > Terrestrial > Soil >...
GGTTGCACGCTGGTCTGCATACCAAAGAAATATAACTTAAGAAAAGAAAAGGGATGGATTGGGGGAGGAAAAGGATATCGCGGAGGCAGTAAGAAAAAGGAGTTCGTGGAAATGAATATGTTGAGGAGGGGCTTTGAGTTCCTCACCAGGTTAGAGTTCAAAACGGAAGAGAATATGACAGGACGGGGAATCCGATTGGTGGTACTGGGTCGTACGGAATGCTTCAAATAAGTAAGCAAGGAAATCGGACATAACGTCCAGGAGGAGAGTGGGGGGGGGGGACGCCGGGACATCCCTAAAGAATGGGGTGAACCGGTATACCTGGGAGGGGGAAAAGTGAAAGAAAGCGTTACGTAGGAAAAAAATATAGGAAGGCCCGATAAAAATACACCGGCAGAAATCCAAGACGGGGGAAAACAAACGGATCCTTTCCTCAAAACGAGAGCGCGCGAGAGAAACTTAGCTAACATTCGCTGGAATTTGGAACGGGGAAACAATGATCTGGGAAGGGGGGAGAAAATGCCTACCTTGGGAGTGGGGGTCCTCGGAACAATAACGGTACATAGAAATTATTAGAATCGACGGATTCGAAGGGTAGGACATCCGAGAATGTGAGGCCCGAACGGGGCGCTCCAACTCTGAGGCACCTTTCAGTTGACGTTCAGTCTCGTTAAGTTCTGTCGCACTGCGAGGGAGAGGATTGGACCTGAACCAAAAGACTCTTCCTTTGTAGACCAAGACAACTAACTAACGACACTAAAATCGAAATGTGTACTCGTCAACTTCGATTACTTTCGTATCCGGAGGGAACCAACTGAGAAAAACCGTAACGCTGGGTGTCGGACAAGAACGCAAGGGGTTGGAAACTACACGACCTGTCAAAAATCCCCGAGATTGGGGGGGTCAACAAGTCCTGGGGGAAACCAACGAACGAAAATCACAATATCCGTGGGAAAAAACTCAACGCCCTACCTCGAAAAGAAGAAAGGTAAGAGACGACAACCTTGTAACAACTTTCGTGGGACAAGTCTGGGTCACAAAAAGGAAAAAAAGAAAGCACAATCAAAAGGTTGAAGGAGGATATCCGTCCCGGAACGGACAGACCCCTTCTTTTAACGGCGGAAGCGGCGAATAACACACAAAAACTGATGTTACCCCAGAAGGGGGGAGGAACGGAAAAGGCCTGGGACAGGGGAAAAGGGACTTCCGGAAAAGTCCTTTGAAAAATGGACAAACATTTATTTCCCAAAGGGAGAAGAAAAAAGAACAGATAACCGGGGAAAAACCAAAAACGGAACGAGCCAAAAAATCAGGGAGTTAACCGGGGAGGGGAACATAAAAATCGTCTTTCGCCCTGGGGGGAAGGCATACCGAGCCTCTATGAAAAGAGAGGGAGGGCACTGGCAACATCCTCGTGAAAAAAAAGAAAAAAAAATCATCAAAAACGCTGCAGGGAAGGAGAGAAAAAAGAAGATCTGTCCTTGGGGCCATGAGACGGACGTCTGATCCCTAAATTAGGGAGGAGGGTTGTGAGGGTCCACGTATCCGTTCCCCAAGAAGAAGCTTCGCCGGAACTACATTTAGCGTCAAAAACAGGGTCCTAAATAGGGGGCGGGGGAAGAGGGAGAGGTCGGTGGTCTAGAAATTGTGTCTTGGGTCAGGCGCCGTTCTCAATCCTGAGATTGAAGCTCTAGGCACGGGAGAAAATTATCCAACAGCCCGAGACCCGGAAGGGAGCGGAGGTTGTTTTGAGAGGGGAGATACTACGGGCCAGTTGAACCGTCTGCGGCAAAAAAAAGTGCGGCGAAAGTATGATCCCGATCTGGCAAACCCAAACGCGAAGGAAAGTAAACAGGTACGGAAAGGGGCGTAGATTAAAGTAAAAAATAATAGGAGGCAAAGTTAAATTGCGGTGGGAGGGGAGGGAGACCGTGAGTGTGGAATAAAGCCAAGAGGTAAAACTGGAGAATCTCTCTCCAAACCCAAAAAAAGATTAAAAAAGATGATTCCGTTGGACCCGAGGTGGAAGAAGTGACAAATTAGGGGGCCGCAGCAAAAAAAGGGGTCATCAGTCTTATCGGTCTACTTATATCAGAGACAACAGGACGTTGGTGAGGAAAAAGATTAGGAATCTGTGAAAAGCTGGGGGATCAATTGCAGGGCGCCAAAAGGTGTGTTTGCGTACAAAAAGCCCAAGGATAACCCGAAAACTGACTTTTCTCTTAGGGGGGGGGGAAAAAAAAGGGCAGAAGGAGAAAGGGAAAGGACCAAACGAACGAACTTACGAAGAAAAAGACACATGATAACCAGACCGGGCTCGGGCGATTCGAATGACCGGCTGGGTACTACTAAAGGTCTGTCAGGAGAATAGGATATTTGGTACGATGGGTCAAAACAAGAAGAGTAACGGGAGGCAGAGTTTACGGGGGTCCTCCCTGGAAACGACATAATCGTAATTGGGGTAACTGATGACAGACATTTTCTTGTAAAAGGGGGCGAGAAAGGGGGGAAGAGGAAGGGGACTCGTGCAAGACAAGAGTGTGATAGTCGGACTATTAGGAAAGAAAAGGGGAGAAAGACGGACGGAGGAAAAGGCATTTAAAGTGATTTTGTAAAAGCAGCTTGGGTCGTTTTGCAGGAACCGAATAGTAGGGGGGATCGAAGGGTCATTGGAAAGGGGGCAGACAATGAATTGAAGTAAGCCCCGTAAACTCAAGCTACAGGCTACCGTAATAAATGGGGATCCGGGGGGAAAGCGGGAGGTAGAAGAGGAGATTCAGCAGGGATCAAGGGTAGGAATTTTATTGAAAGGGACGGATATGCCTAGAAAGGGTGGTCACCTATAAAAAGGGCTATTGGCGGAAAAGAGGACCCGAAAAAGGGGGGAGGCAAAAGGAAAGAAATGGCGTAGGGAAACCGGATGGGGAGGTTGAAAATTAGTGGGGGTAAAAGCAATGTCTCGGGAAGTGGAGGGATAGACATGCCCGAAACATTAATTGCGGGTTTTACTACCAACATAAGATGGATGGGGGACAAGGGTACATCGAAAAGGAGAAAGAGACGGAAAAACGTAGGGGGAGAGATTTCGTGAGTTCGGGGGGAGGCTGGGTAACAATAAGGGAAAAGATGGTTCGTCATCCGATCTAAAGAGGCTCTAAAAGTGAAAAACAGCCATACGGAACTAGTAACTGCAAGCGAAAAAAAGGATTAAAATCAAAACACAAGTATCGTCAAATCAAAAGAAGGGTGAACCTGAAGGATTTTGGACTGACGTGCAGGAAAGAAAGAGGTTGGGGTCCGGGGGGGGAGTCCACATGATGGGGGGGGGAAGGGGGGAACAAATACTGTGGAATGGCTTGGCAGCGAAGTACATCAGTAGGCGTGGTCAAAAGCAATAAGGACGCGTAGATCAGGGGTCGAGGCAGCTGCTAGGGAAAAGTGGCAACTGTGGGGACAACAAGGGGAGTAGGCAGGCTCATTGTAAGTGTTGGGGCGGTGCCGGAACAGACATCTTAAAACTCCAATAGGGTTATAAAAGGAAAAGGAAAAAGGTCAAGAAATTTTATGCACGGGAAGTGAAACGGGAACTTGACAAATTAGTTCATTGTACTGCGGACGATTAACCTAGGGGAATGACGATTCCGCCAAAGCGGAACAAAGGAAAAAAAGAAAAGGGGAAAGTCACGAGAGTAGTAATCTCGGTGCTTGCAAGAAATCCACGAAGCAAAGATTAAAGGCACGAAATGCCGGGGGGATACTAGCGCTGGGGAAATAAGAAAAAAGGGGGAACAGAGGGGAGGAAAAGCAGACGATTTGACCAGGGAAGGAAAAAGCGTGACAACATAATCCAACAAAAACGAGGAGGGAAATAGAAGGGAGTTTGCGGGGGGGGGGGCACTAGGAGGGGAGACCGAAAAAGTAGCTTGCGAAACCCGTAGGAATGTTGCTGAGGGCAAAAAAGACATCGCCGGGGACAAAGAGGTGCTTTGAACCTGGAATAATAATTGGAGGAGTTCGGGGGGGGAACACCTGTTGGGGTCTAATCTTCGTCCACAAGGAGAGCGAGTTTTGTCCGTGTCATTCGTGGCTTCAGAGTCCTCGTCTGCAAAGAGGAAGCTCAGACCAAGTACACATAAAAAAGTTTAATTTCAAAGGGGGCCAAGCCCGTGCAAAGAATATGCCGTATATCCGTGGTCTTTTAAGAAACGCGGCTTGGGGAGATAAGACAGGGGGGGAATGGAAGGGAACCGCTAACCAAAAAGCCAATTCCAATCCAGATTGTCCAAAAATGAAAAGCGCCGACCGCGCATAAGGCCAGTGAGACTAAAGGATGGAGGGGGCGTTGGGAAAAAAAACGGAAAAAAATACTACTGAGGGGGAAGAAAGCAGAGCGGAAAGAACGTATGTGTTGTCACTAACAAGATGAATCTCCATTCCGTTTGCACATAGGCCGAGGACCGTCATCAAATCCTAAAAAAAAAAGAGGCTTGCAGAGAAGTTGTGCGACGGAACTCGAAGAAAAGTGTTGACGGAACAGGGGATAGTTCGGTTTGATGGGAGAAAGCTAATGGGACGGAACAAAAAGCAAGGGAGTGTGGCCACACTCAAGGAAAGAAAAAAAGAAAAAACCTCACGAGAAAAGAGGGGGCTACAGTCGATTCGTGAAAAAGTAGAACGAACCTTAAGATTTGGGGGAGGAACAAAAAGAAGGGGGGTAAGAGTCGACTCACGACACGGCAAAAAAAAAGCGGCGGTTGTGCAGTCAGCCGAAGGGGTAAATCCAAGAAACAAAACAAGAAAGTTAATCCGAGCAAAAACAAGCAATCAAAAGCACTGTACGTAGCATGACCAGGGTTTCTTGAACGGGGAAGGATCAACTAAGAAGGATTCGAACAAAGACAAAGTGGGAAAAAAGGATTCAGTACCGGAAAGAATCCAAGAGTGGAAGGGGATAAGCTGAACTCTACTGCGATTAGACGATGTGACCGGGATAAAGGTCTAGCGGAGAGGGGGAGAGGGCCGTTGTAAAGGGGGGGACTACGGAAGGGAAAGGTTTCAGTCCTACCACGTTGAACCATTGCCGTGAAAACCCGAGCTCACAGTCAAGTTAAAAAAGCAAAACTAACTCAGCCAAAAAATCGGGCCGGAAAGTAAAAGAGGATAGTCAAAATTGGAAAAAAGTGATAACCCGAGAAGATAGAAACGATGACGGGATGCAAGGAAAAAAAAGAGCTTTTAAAAGGGAACGAAGAAAAAGAAACCGCTTAATAGTAAATAACAATAAGATTTGATGGGGGAGGACCCAAGGAGAATCGGGGGGGAAGAAACGACCTCCATGAAGACTGACATGTGTTCTGCAACGTTTACCGTTTCTAAAAAAGCAGAATGAGAAGAGAAACAAAAGACTTGTAGAGGTCCGTGCACAATGCCTCAATTCGGGGAAGCAAAAGAGAAAAGGGACTTTGGTTGGGAGAGACGGTGATTTTCTTCTAAGGTTGCCAAAAGAGAGGGGGAGCCCAGGGGAAGGTAAATTGGGGCCGGTAAAAGGGACTAACAACAATAACCATATACGCCTCTTCGAGGAGAACTATGTCTAGAAGGAGTGCCAGTCAGGGGATGAGAGAACACAAAAAAAACGCACGGGAGGACCCCATAAAGTCAACCCTATCGCGAAATGAAAACGCCAGGGATGAAAAACTGTGCAATAGAGTAAAGAAAGATAGATATGAGGGCAACGTTCTTTTAGGGCGGATACAGGCTTTGTCAGGAACTAACTCGAATGGGAAGAGAGAAACAAAAACGGAGAAGAGAGTGGTAAATTGGAAATACAACAGAGGTTGCGACTGCAAGTCGAAAAGAAACAACTGGGGAAACGGAATTATGAGGAGTCAAAAAGTAAGAAGGAAAATGGTGTAAGAGGAGGGGAGTAAAGAAGGGCGAAAGCTCAGGGGTTGGGGAAAGGAAGGGGCTGGGGGGAAAGGGAGTCGCAATGTTGGAGGGTCAAGAAGAACATTGTCCCGAAGGGGAAAAGAGAACAAGAAAAAGGAAATGAAGGGACGGGGATGGGAGACTACGACACGGCAGACATGAAAAGAGAAAAGCATGAGGCTAACGGCGAACAAGAAAACACAATAGCAACAGAAAGACGGGAGAGGAGGGGAAATGAGGAATGGTAATCGGGGAAAGGGCAAAAAAAGGTTCTCCTGAAGGATACGTCTCGGGAACGGGAAGAGGAAAAAAGTCCTGGAGGCAGCGTACATGGAGCTGGGAGGAAAAGACATATAATAGTTGTTAGTCCGAGAGTGAGGGAGGGAGAGAGGGTAAAACTAGGAAGGGGAGCAAATTCACAGAACAACTCGGGTAGAGGAGAGGGGGCGTGAAAGGGGAGACGATGAAAAAGACTACAGAATAGCGTGGGGAGGGTGAAGAAAGAAGATATTTCGTGAGAGCGTGGGGGGAACGGAGACTTTTGTAGAGGAAAGGAATGTTCATAATACAAACGGAAAACGGCAGAGCAAGGCATTGCAGGAAGAGGTGAGACTTGGGAAAAAGCAGATATAGTCGACGGCTTCAATGCAAAGTGTAAAGGAGAAGGGGGTAGTTCGGACGTAGTAAAGCTAAAACAGTATTTTTCCAATGGGGAAGCCGAAGTGCTGAAAAAAAAAGGACCCAACGGGGGAGAGAGGAAGGTAAGATGTTGGGTCGCGGGCGAGGAACATATGGGGGGATTTGGCGAATTAGGGTGAAAGTTGGTATATGGTTCGGTCGGTAGGGAGGACAGGTAAATGACACAGAAGAGTGGTTCGGGTCGTAAAAAAGGCAATGGTGCTTAAGGAGAGAAAGAAGCGAGGGGCAAGAGATCTGATTTAGGGGGAAGTGTCGTTAGTGAAGGGGGGTCGGGGACAATTCAGGGGGAATTATTTGTTAGAACCTAGAAAAAGGGAAAAAAAGATCTCAGAGGAAAGAATAAGTACATCGAGCGGAAGAAGCGCAAAAAAGTCTAAATATACAGTGGTCACAGGGCGGATGAAATACGAACAAAGCGAGGGAAAAGGCAGGGGATCGGAAAACCTTATTTTGAGGTGAAAAATCATCTGAGGGCATTTTCGGAAGGGGACTACGAATATCAGAGGAAACAATCCACGCGGTATCAATTTTATCCGAACCCAAAAGCTATGGAAGTGGAAAGGAGCCGTGTGTGGACATCGTCAAGGTGGTGTATGGTGGGGTAAGCGGTGGCCGTACGCGCACTTCTTACGAACAGAGGGGGGTAGGCAAGGTCACCGAACCGTCAATACGGGAGAAATTGGGATGGGCAAAAAAAAAAAGTGGCAACAGGTAACTTCATTATTGAGGTACCGGGGTAGAGGGCGGCTGGTCAAAAAGATCACGGAGGAAACAAATTCGAAAAAAGAAAAGGAAAAAAAAATCGAGAAACGGTGACAAATTCGCAAGTGAACCACGGGATCAAGGGTTTGTAAAAGCAAAGAAAGAAGCAAAGATACAATGTCACCAAAACGCCGGCTTACGGGCGAGTCTAGCAAGTCAAAAGACCCATACGGTTTCGCTGCAAGCTCTATTGGCGACGGAAGGAGAGGAGGAAAAAGAAAATATAAAAACCCCACAAAAAAGAGGAGGGGGGAAAAAAAGAGAGAGAGGGAGGTCAACGCTTTCGAACCCGGAGAAAATTAGCTTTACAAACTAAAGACACATGGCTTAGAAGAGTATCACAGCGAAGGGAAAGGGACCCCGGCGGGGAGGGGGGGGGAGGTGAATGAATTTGAGGAGGGAGGGATGAATAAAGTCTTGTCATCGCATCTTAGGCAACGGAGATCTATTGTGTGGCAAAGGTAAGGTCGAAGGGAGTCAAGAAGAAGAGGAGGCAGACAGGGTACAGAGCAAAAAAGTCCAAAGGCAATATTGGTATAAAGGTGCCAGCCCGTTGCAACAAAAAAGCACTTAGTACAGGGACATGACTGGGAAGAAAAGTCTGCGTATAGAAGGCGAGGAAGGAACCCGCTAAAAAAGAAAAAACACAGTCAACAAGCAAAAGAATTGGCAACACAACGGATAAGGGAAAAAGAGACGCTCAATAACAGGGGAAGCCAACAGCAGCGAGGGAGTGGTGGCAGGAAAAACTCTTAATGGCGTCGGAAGTGACCTAATGAACCGAACGTGGTGTGTTGCAAGGAAACACTCCGGGAAGGAGAAAAGGTAAAACAAAGGGTCGCTGAAGGGAGAATCCCTTAAAGGGATAAAGAAAAGACGGTTGAAGCTTCACAAAGAAAGAGAGATGCCGTGTAAGGAAGTGAAGAATGGAGCAGGAGGGTCAGGGAGAGCAAAAATCTTCTACTTATTTCCTGACTCAATACTCTTAAAGGGGGGGGGTTACCAACAAGAGGACTAACTCTCAAGCGACTCTCTCAGTCTGGTTTGCGATCCGAAGGTAAATTGACCTTAGATTGGGGTTAACAACTAATAAGTCAGAAAGTACTCAAAAGCAGAAAGGAAAAGAGCAATCTGCGGTGTCACCCTACGTGGGCAACCAAATAACAGGGGGTGTCACTCTCCCGCGCAATAAGAGCCAGTCAGGCCTGCACCATTTTCATTGGGGGGAAAAGGAAGGGGTTCATCACTCCCCCCAATAGGATGATTGTGGCACAAAATGGGGAAGGGAAGGACAAGGCCCGGGAAAAGTCATCACAGTCTTGGGGAAAAAGAAAAAGCACGCCGGCAGGGATCCGGGACAGGTAAGATGTGTCTTATCGTAAAATTGTGAACGAGGGAAGGGGGAAGGGAGGCCGGAAAGGAGTTGAAGAAAACAAACCAAAGGTCCTTTCAAAACACCAGACTCACTGAAGAGGGGGAAGAAGGCAAAGCAAAAAGAACGCGACCCAAATTGTAGTTAATGCGTGACTCGGAATCTTCTTGGGCGCAAAACCTTGAAAGAAAATAGAAGAGAGAAAAGGGGTAAACTGGAGGAAAGGAAATCACCGTCCTCGGTGAAAACGAGGAAAAAGCACCGCGCAGGATTATATGATGATAGAGGGCGGTGGGCCCCCAGAGAAAAGGATAGGATCACGCAGGGGGTTGGAAAAAAAAGTATTATGGCCCCCCAAATAAAGCGTGAGAAGAAAAAAAGGTTAGCGCAGCCGCCGGAAAAAGGACTAACAAATCTCCCTTGGAAAAAGACAGCACTGGAATACAGGGGGTTAGGGGGACTTCGAAGGGTCTGAAGATCCTTTCGGGGGGAGGACTCCATAGGGAGGCCAGAAAAGGAAAAAAAGACCCTATACCTACTGTCTCTTAGGGGAAAATTGACTAAATACACTAGGCAGTGGGAGGTCGAGGAAAAAAAACTCCGAAAAACGAAAGAACAGCTCCAATCACACGAAAAAAGGGCAACTAAGACAACGACTTCAATCAACTAATAGGAAATAGAGCGGATAAGAATGCGGGGAAAAAAAAGTTAGGGGCGCGGCTCAACATCTGAATTGGGTCAGGAGAACCGAGTTAAACTGTCTATATCAAAACAATTAGGGGGAGGAAGAAGGGGGAAGTTCCAAGGGTAAAACAAGCGTTGAGCCGTCCTGAATTCAGGAGCCACGGGCAAAGAAAACGTGTGCCGCATAGGGGCGGTATAAGCAGCGCAGGGGAGAAGAGTTTCGACAGGGAAAATGGCGCGAGAGGGGGGGGGTGATCAGTGCGGTCTCAAAAACTTTGGGTTTGGCGTAGACAGAGAGGGGATATCAAAGGGAAAGGGAAAACAGCCCGGTATAGGGGGGTATGTTGTGAGGACTGGGCCAAAGGGGAGAAAGGCAGGAAGAGAAATAAACTTCTGGAGAAGGCGAAGACCAATAAAAGGGAATCTACGCAAAAGCTGGGTACGAAGGGGAAGAAGGGGGCCGGCGGGAAAAAGAAGACAAAGGGAGGAGTAATTCTGAGAGTAGGAATCGGGCCAAAAAAAAAAAAAAGAGGAATTACGGGAAAACATCTTCGTGTGGCAGACAAGACAGATCTTATTGGTTGCTAATCAAATAGCTTTTTTTCTGATTGGGAAAGTGAGAAGGACGAAGCCTCTTTAAGGACTCTGGAGAGGATAAAAAAAAGGGGCGACAAGAAGGTGACGAAGGGAAACCATTAACTACAGGGGGGGGGGCGGTTAAACTTCTTTTGTGTCGGCCGCCCACGAAGAAAGTCGGAGGGGAACGGGGCAAGGGGGGCAAAGGGGGAAGCGACAAGAAAGGTTCAATGAGAAACTAATGAAAGACAAGTCAGAGCGAAGACCGATACCTAAAAAACGTCGGGAGAGGAAGGCTCGTCTCGGAAACTTAAAAGAGGGATGAATGCCCGCGGATGCAACACGATAAAAAAATGTGATTTTTCAAGATCAAAGGGAAGGGCGGAAAACCAGGGACAACAGACACCAAGGTTGACAGGAGAAGGAAGGCTGCGGGGAGAATGGGGGACGAACCTGATTTGGGGAGTAGTGGGGGCAAAAACGGAAGGAAGAATGGCGAATTTTAAGGAAGATGGCCTTACAGGTCCCTTACACAGAGGTGATTCTGGTAAGAAAAAAAAAGGGGGAATTTAAGGGGGGCAGGGAAAAGGATCAAAAGACAGGGACGTTGCCGAAAAAAGATTGGAGTGTCTGAGCATGGGTAACCATTCCGTTAATGGGAGGAAATAGAGAAGAAGAGACACGAACGAAAAAGAGCACGGCACTACCTGGACCAGCAAGCCGCGAGGGGATGAAGAGACAAAGGAAATAAAAAGGCCAGTAAAGAGTGGTGATTCTACTCGGGAAGAGTGCCACCCTTGAGCTGCAAAAGGTTGTGGAATAAAAAAAAGAAAGGTGAGTGAGATTCGGAAAGGACTGGAAAAAAAACTTAGCGTGGGAAAGTCCACGCAAGGAAGGGATCGGAGGGGAGACGCACGCGCGGATCAGAAAAGGGGGAAAAAGAGCCGTTTTACAAGATTTATTTCAAGGGGCGGCAAGTGGAATGGGGGGAGAGGGGCAAATCGTCTCTTTACTAAAGACTCGGTTTACAGAAGCAGACAAAAGGAATAAGACAATGAAAGGTGGATGTTTTCAAGACGGACAAAAAGGGACTCAAGGGGCCTGGACGGGGGGGGAGTGAGCGATGGGAGACGATGAAGGATTGTAGAAATTCGAAATAAAAAAGAGAAAATCGATATGAAAGGGGGAAAAGATTCGAAGGAAAGAATCTAACGGTTATTACAAGAGAACTCACGCCGTTGATTTAATGAAAAAAGGAAAACGCTTGGGAGATGAGGCGCTGGGAATCGGAAAAAGTAAATAATGGGTTGACTTAGTCAATCGAGAGTTTTCTCCGGGCAGGAAAAGCCAACCAATCAGAAAGAAAAACGACAAATTGAGGGGAGGAACATATATTCCACGAATTGCTGGGACATGCACGGAGACATAAGGATGGCAAAAAGTCCAAAAAGGAGAATTTTATCTCTAGACGCAGACATCTGCAGTAGACACGGCGGTCGGGTGAATAATCCTTGAAAAAACTTGCGTTCTTTGAAAGGAATCAAAGGTAGATTCGGGTCAGAGAAGCTAGGAGAGCTAAGGGGGTTCAAACCGGGGTGGGTAAGAAAGAGGGCGCAAGAGGAAAGCTTCCACAAGTGGAGAGCTCCCAACGTAAAGGGTGAAGTGCCCGGTTCACCACCCGTATCAAAGTTGCCAGGAGGGGAAAGGGGGATGTGAAGACTATGAGGACCCGCTGCGTCGTACTACTTGGGAAAAAAAAGGTCGGAACAAAACATACAAAACGACGCATACAAGCCTGGGAAAACCCGGATCCTTGCACTCGCGCATCCGAGGCGAGCTAACAGGGGATCTCCCCGAAGGGGGTTGGGAAGGGGGAAGCTAATGACTTCTTACTTTCGAAGGGCACGAACGGGATGGTTGGGGAAACGTGCAAGCAATGGACTCCAGCTTCAACACGACGGAGGATCGTAAAATCCTTCACAAAGGGGACTGGCAGGTAGTCGGGAGGGGAATGGGGGAAAGGCCTAAGAGCGAGTAAAGATAGGATTGCCAATTGGAATAAGTATTGGAAACATGGCGCTCAGAGAGCGGATTGGGAAGTACGACTAATATGACCTGGGGGTCCGCTGGACCCCCGAAGGCAAATCACTACGGAACCCGAATACATAAAATGAGACTCGACTATTTAGGGGTAGAGAAGTAAAGGACTGAAAGGACGCAGGGGGTGGGGAGGTAAAAAAGAACAACAATTTTAAGGGGAATACGACATCAACAATTGTCAAACTATCCACGCTTTGGGTAAACATTTGTAAACAAAAAATCCCAATCATTTCCACCGAAAAAATTGAGTAGCAGACAAGGGTAGGGGGGTCGTCGGGGGAAAAGACAAACCAAAACTCTTGAGGAACCATCACCTGGGGGGAGAAGAGTAAACAGTGAACTTCAGATTTACATGGACCTCGGCCGAGCCGATGTGAACGGGAATGGGTCTTGAGGGGGAGCCTGGGGAGGGGGATTCCCTTGGGAGGGTCAGTGAAAAAAAATTCCTTGGAGCAGGACCACGTAAAATGGGCGTCCAAAACGATCAGAATAGCTGAAAAGGCTAAGGGGAACGGGAATACCAAATCATCCTGTAGGGCTGAGGGACGAGGGGGACTGACGGGAGCACGGGTTTATCGCAAGCACAGAGCCCGACACCGAGTCATACTGGAAACTCCTATGGAAAAAAAAGGAGGAAGAAGCACCGCTGAAGCTGAAGGGTAAATAATAGAGGTCTGGTCGGACCAGAGACAGAGGGGACGCAAAAAAACCACGATCTCTCAGGGGGTGTCAATGCAAGTAAAGTCAATTGGACCCAAATAACAG
>Ga0179593_1571744_pt1 | contig 12886 bp, 15 predicted proteins | sample CZODoug2_1_08_16_FD_185931 | JGI IMG/M metagenome (GOLD analysis project Ga0179593, IMG submission 185931) | Vadose zone soil fungal communities from Angelo Coast Range Reserve, California, USA - CZODoug2_1_08_16fungal (PacBio error correction) | ecosystem: Environmental > Terrestrial > Soil >...
GCACGCGGCGGCGCCGCCTCAGGGAGAGGTCAAGAGGCTACGGGGCTGGTGTCATTTGTTGGAGAGCAAGAGGGGAGGTCGGGAATTTTGATGGGGCCAAGAAAAACCTAACTGGTTGAGAATAAAAGGGGAGGAGCGGAACCCTGGTCGGGAGTGTTAAATTAAGAAAAAAAAAGGGAGAGGAGTCCCTTTAACCTGTTTGGGGAAGGGAGGGGGGGGGAGTAACAAAGCGGGGGACCGCTGCCGGAGGAAAAAAAGGAGTCACGCAAGACGTTGAAAAGCCAACTGCTGAAAAGATCATGTTTGGCGCGGAGCCGGTGAAATTTTTTTTCGGAAGGCTAAAAACCATTCATAGAGAATTGCCCGACAACAGAGAAAGGAGGTTGTTGATGGAAACGCCGAGGGGACCCCTGTGGGAAGGAAGGAAATACCCCGGGAGGGATGGTGGAAGCAAATCACACCTATCTGCGGCCGGGGGGGGGCTTCACTTGACGTAATATCCTAACGGGAAGTATTCACGACCTAAACAGGCGTACTCTTCCTGTGGGAAAAGACCTTGAGGCTCAAGGGGGCGCGGCAAAAAAAACCACCAAGGAACGACCAACGGCTACGGAGATCGGGTTGCCGGTACACCTCAGTATAGGCCCACCGGAAGATCGTCAAATTCAAAAAAATCCGTCAAAAAGCCCATGTCGTGTTGTGGAAAACGGTTGCATCGTGTACCCGGTCCCGCTTGTTCGGTAGGGCGAGCGCGCTGAAAAGGAGGTACGGGAAAAAAGATACCGTACCGACCGGGATGCTCAATCTCGAAGCCAAGAAGGAAAGGGGTGCTTACGCTCGGGGTCTTAAAAGGAAGCAAAACATAATGCGGAAAAGCGTGGGCGGAGAAGCAAGCCTCGCCAATCCTGGAACCGTTAAGTCAAAAAGAAAACAAATAAGGACGCCGAAGAGAAGAATGTTGAGATGGTTTCTGAAGGGAAATGACGGTGGTAGGGAACGAGTGCACGGGTGTCAGAAGGGGAAAGGACTCTCACTCATGAGGGGAGCACGCTGAGGTACGTTGGAAAATGCCGAAAGACAAGGGGGGATAATTGTGACTTCGACAAGGGAAGAGTCGAAAAGGGACCCAGCGAAAGCCGTCAAGCCCGAAAAGGGGGTACGGCACGTCATGAAAAAAAAAGTCAGTGGAAAAAAACATCTCTCAGGGGAGGGGAAATTGACCACCCGAAAAAAGGGGGGGGGACCTGTAAGGGCAGACGTCACCGTTCGACAGGAAGAACTCCAAGCGGGACTAAGGACTTGGTCTCCAAATCTTTAGGCACCGTATCTCTCTCACAAAAAAAAGAAAAGAGGATACGAAACTCAGGGCTAAAAGGGTGGGGGAAGAAGATTTAAGAATTTAAGGAGAGGGGCGTCTGACCAGTCGGGGAAGGGAAACCCAATTATATTTTGGAGGGGGAAATCGGGGACAGCAAGAAGAGGGAAGAGACTGTCTACCGAGGGAAAAACGTTTCCATCGTCAGAAGGAGGGCTTGACGAGATGGGGAAGGGGGAAAAACTCTTTAAAAGAGACGTGCAGATAAAGCCTCGAATTGCGTTTTGGATGCCAAACGGGGGAAGAATCTCAGCTGCTAAAGCAAAAGGAGTGTCTAGTGCATTGTGGAAGGGCCCTTAGTACCACTCGAAAAAAGGGAATTCAGACACCACTAAAAAAAAAAATCGGAGAGAAAAGAAGACTTTTTGTCGTATAGGGGGGGGACGTTAACTGTTGAAAGAAAGCTTGGGGATCGCGTAAAGAGGTTGACGCATAACCGGCATTCAGTTTGATACAAAAGACCCTTCGAGGGGGAAGATCGCAAAAAAAGGAGGGAATTTGGGGCGATATTTGATTCCAAGCGTGGAAAAGGGGGGGGAACTGTCTCTTTACTGTGGGCTCCTTCCAGCACAGCCGCCTCAGGGAGCATTATTAACAGGAAGGGATACCCATAACCGGGCCTGCAAAAGGAACACGGACTGGGAAGAGACGAGAAAGGGGGACTGATGCAAGCAGCGAAGTGCAGTCTAGGAGGGTGACTGCAAACAAAGAGGCAGTAGCCGTTCGTGGAAAAAAAAAGGTGGGGCCAGATAGCGGCACTTGAGCCGAAAGGTCGGCAACGGGAACGAAGGGGGAACGCCGAATGTTTCTTGTCCGTGGAAACAAATAGGGATAGAAGGTTCCACGGGAAGGACCCCCCCCACCTTGGGGGAGGGGGACACGATCTTATTTGCGGCTACCATAAAAGAAAGGGGGGGGAGAAAAACTGGGAGAAACAGGGGCATCGGGGGACCAGGTAAACACCGAAAGGGCGTGCATGACGTCCCCGCAATTTGTGTCCTGGAGGGGGGAGTACCTCTGCGTAACAACATGCAACCACGGGAAGGGAAGAAAAGGTCTTCGTGTAAGACAGGATTAAAAGGATGACTGTGAAGAAACGGAATACGCAAGCGGCCGAACAGGTCACGATTGTTTAGCCAGGGAAACAAGTCCGGATCCGAAGGTTTGGGGCGTAATAAAAATAGAAAGAAAAAAGAACCAGGTTTCCTCTGGCGTGAGCAACAAGTCGGGGGGATCCAAAGATACAGCGCGACTACGATGGAGGAAAAAGGAAACACTTAGTAGTCATGGGGGGGGGGACCCGATCTGACCTCGCTCAAAAGACGAAGTGGGTCTCTGGGGCGCTCCTAAAGGGGGAAGTGGATCAAGAGGTGAAGAGGGCCAGAAAAAACCGTTTCAAGATTCCTAGGAAAGGATGGAGGGGGGGGGGTCGCGGCTGCGACACATAAGAGGGAAACAGTCAGAACGGAGCAGATTAAAGGAAGACGCCAATCCGAAAGACAATACCGACCGAGAAGTCCGCGGCGGAGGGGAAAAAAGGGTCTCGCCGAGGCTTCTAAAAAAAAAGATCGGGGAAGGCACCGGTTACTGGGGGGGGGACCTGCGAACCCGCCGGAAAAGGATGTAACCGGATGGTGAACGGCTTGTGGGGGCGTGGTGGTTGGGGGAGAGAGAGAGACTCAGGCGGCAACTGCCTGGCGGGGGCAGGAACCTTAATAAGAGTATAAAGGAGAAGGGAGGGTAGCGCTTACGCGCGACAATCAGTTTCGAGCCTGGTTTCAGCAGGGACCAGTCGAACGAAAAGAAACGGAGCCAGTATGGGCAGGCTCTGGGAAAAAGAAAAGAAAGGATTACCGGGGAACCCCCTCGCCGAAGAGATGAAGAGAACAACACCACAACGGCTGAGGAGGGGGAAAAAAAAGGGCCAGAGACGGAAGCGGGGAGAAAGAAGTGCTCGTGTGTCCGGTAAGAACTGCAAAAGGAAGGGGAGAGTAGATATGTGAGAAGGGGAAGGGGGGTAACTTCTGAAAACCAAAAGGAGTCTGGTGCGAAAGCGCGGGACGATCATACGTACGTATACAAAGCGATCGATAAAAGGTTACTGCGTTGTTGCTAAGAAGGGGGGGGGGCGAGCTCTTCCCCAAAACAAAAAGGCCCCCACATCCTTCCCCGGAAAGAAGAAAGACGGCCCAGGCTTTGGTGAGCCGTTAAAATGAGGAAAAGGGAGAGGGATATATCCAAAGCGAAAAGAGGGGAAGAAACAAGAGTCTACCTGAGACTCATGGGGGGGACCTCTTCTTTCTTAAAGATAGATGGATCTATAATTCGAGCGGTATAGAAACCTTAGAGGTTATCGTGGACAATTATGTGGTTTCCAGAAGCAAAGGGAAAATCTGAGAAAACGTACTTGCGGAAAAATTCCGCTTGATTCAGGGGAGAAGGATGCAGATTACAGGAGGGCTGGCAACGCTCTGCCGGAGAGGCGCATGAAATTACTGAAGCTGTTCATGTGAGCAGCCCTCGTATTGGGGGGAAATAAGGGGGGGTCCGGTGGCCGCTTCAGCCCCCCGAAATGAGAAAAAGGAGGGACCTTGTCGAAGGGTTGTGGCATCGAAGATGGTGCAAAAAAAGGCATAGACGGATCCAGGGGGGGGGGCCCGGAAAATGGGTCCAAGGAAAGGGGCCGTATTCCGCGCCGTAGGAGGAAATACGAACCTCACGAACGTGCCGGAACGAAGAGGGGGGTGGGCTCGCAAGGGGGGAGGTTTTGAACCAGTGAAACTCTCTCAAAAAATCAAGGCAGTAACAAAGTGGAAGGGGAGGGGAAAACAGAAATTGTTAAGGTTGTTGAATTGGAGCCGAGTCCCCTGTTGGAGGAAACATGTGCCGGGATGGAAAAAAAAAAAATGGGGGGACATCAAGCTGCGGCCGTGCAGTGGGGAGTCAATTCCCAACCCCACCAGGACCGGAAATAGCATAAGTATATTCACGACAGGAGGGGAAATCTACGTAAGGGGGGGACCCTGAGGCTCAAGCTGAAAGAAAAAAGTTTGCACCGACGGCGCGTCAATCCGCGATTGAGGAAACCTCGTATCTGGCCCAAAAAAGAAAAGGAGGAGAATCCGGCAACGTCTCACGAAGATGCCCCAATGTGAGGAGTACGGGGTCACTTGTAGCCTAGACCCCCCTTGGTCGGGTCGCCAAAAAGACCTGGGAAAAAAAAATAGGGTTGAATTGAGAAAGAAAGAAGACATGACACCCGCAAACCCAAGACGCTGAAAAAAAAGATCTCCTCAAAACAAAGAAAAGGGGTGGGCGCGTTACCCTCTAGGTTCACCGTGGGGCTCAAAACATACCACAAAAGTTGCGGGAGCGCCTCAGATCTCCAATCCGAACGGGGGATCAAAACTCGTTAAGGAGAAATACGACAACTAAGGGGAACGGAAGGGAGCCGATGAGCCCGATGTTGCATACGGGAGGAGGAAACTTTTTCGATGTTTATTGATGACGAAAAGGGGGGGTGGTCAGCAAAAAAGGCACTCAGAAAGGAGGGCTTTATCAGCTGAGTTTTTTCAAGCGGGGTGGCCAAGCAGGAGCGAGGAGGACTCGAAGTTCCGGAACAGCGTACCAAAAGACCGAAAAGGGCACGGCTGAAACCCGTGATCGTTCGACCAGTCTCGTCCAAGATTTCCGACACGCGAAAGCGACTTTGGCCAGGTTGGAACCGACGGGGAAAGTTCAAGCGAAGAACAAATCTTGAAATCCTGTTTCTCACACAGCTCTTTATAAAAAAAAGGAAGAATCAACAAAACAACAGGAGATACATGAAAGAAAGAGCGTGGTGAGAAACGATTTAGATCGGACGGCTGAAACTGTTCCGAACTGGGAAGACGAACGTTACAGTTCCGGGGGGGGGACCCTCTGGACAAGCAACCGGCTGGGAAGAGACAGGGGAACTGTTCCGCCCGGGATAAACTTCTGGCGGGCTTAAAGGGAGGTAGCCGCTGAAAAAAGGTTGGAAGGGGAAAAGCTAATTCAGCCCCGCTAAAAGTGGCGGAAAAGGGAAAAAAATACCTCAGCGCTAAAGCCCTCATGGAGAGTGCAGTGTGGACAAAATCCCAAAAACAAGTCCATCAAGACCACTCGAACACTTGGGAAATGCATACACACCTGATCAATCTTCTCATCCGGCTGAGGGGCCTGATTTGTCTAGGAAAATTACGGGGGAAAAATCGTTAATTGGAGAGGCGGCGATCCCCAAAAAGGATCCGTGCATTCGTTTTGATGAACGGAAAATGGTCACTCGATCGCAAACCAGGCACGGAGGAGGGGGTTGGGTGGGCATAGGGAGTCATCTTCATTTGGGAGGTACTTTCTCAGGTGGGGGGAACCGGCAAGAAGGGAAAAGGTCTCATCCTCGAGTAGAAAAAAAGGGCACAAAGCAGCTACCCGCTTCAACCGTGTTACCGGGGGTAAAAAACACTGACCTTGGGAAAAAATGACGGAGCAAGGAAGCTTCCTTTTGGTGCAGATACGGGTGACGGAAAAAGATCGGATGAAAAGGTTATCTGGAATAAACGGGTGGTCCAGAGGCCGCGAAATGGAGCCTCAAGGTCGTCAAAAAGTTGGACGAGAAAGGGAAAATGACTAGACACGGAGAGGTCCGGCCTGGTTGGGGGAGTAACTCCGCAATCGGAAGGGCTTCCCCCATCAATCCGGGTAGAACAATGGAGAAAACATGTGTGAATAGGGGAACCGGAAAGGGAAAGGGGGGGGGGCTCCCCTGCAACATATTTGGAATGTCTGAATTTGGTGAAAGCAGAAAAAATGAAACCCGGGGCGCGAAGCCAAAACCTGAGAGGAAAGTGCGTAGTTACAGCTCCTACGGAAAAAGAAACCGGGGCAACAGGTCCCGATTGTGAATTAATACCCCTTTCCCATGGATCGAAATTATTTTTGCGTAATACCAGAATCCCCAACTACGGAGGTCCTGCCGGGGGAAAAAAAAAGGGGGGCGGGGTTGCTTTCATTCTTCAAAAGAGCAAGGAAATTTATCGGCGGAAGACACACAAAACCTGAAAAAGATTCAGTATCATTTGTGAAGGCTGACCTCGAACACGACGATAGGAAAAAGAAACCTAATCTCGGGCTAACAAAGGGGGATGACAAGTGATCCTGACGTCAGAAAAAAACCAAGGAAGTTAAGGATTCTGAGAAGAGGGTGCGGCTCAACGCAAGCGAAAAAGCAGTGATCATCGCTGAAAGGCTCAGATAAAAAAAAGAGCCCCGTACAGTCAGCGACAGATTTCACCTGGACGCGAGCAGGGAGCGTCGAAGAAACCCACGGAAAAAAACTCCATACAGTCGGAGGAAGGGCCGCAAGGGGGGCACCAAAGGGCAAGGGAGGGGGCGGCTTATGTACCCGTAGGGAAAGACCGGCTGTGGGGGCGTATCGAAAAAAAGAGGAAAAAGAGGAGGCGGGAAGCAAAAACGGCAGTAACAAATATCGGGGGAGCGCACTTTGGAAGAAAGGGAAGGAAAAAGAAGAGTTAAGCGTTGAGAAAAGATCATTCGGCGCCTGCAAGCAAACGTTCCATTCGACGAAAGGGGCCGTCTATTGGAAAAAAAAAAAAAAAAGGAAAACCGCACCACGAGCACTTTCGTTTAGGAAAGACGGGAGATTAACTGGCGTATCAGAAGAAAGGGAAAGAGAGATAGAAAGGAAGACTCCGTCTGCGAGGGGCTATACAATGAAAAGGCCGGTGACATGTTCTGAACAATACTGGAGAGGGGTCGTCGACTGTAACTGCACCAGGCGCCGAAACGAAGAAATCAGCGCGAGAGGATTCGTAAAGCAAATTGCGATCGAGAATGCTTACCAGGGAAACCGATTTGCGCCTGGGGGGTACAGGGCCGCGCCTTGACCCACCACAAAAAAGACCCCCCCAAGAAGAGAAAATCCGGTACATCCGCCGCAAGGCGTTGGTGAGAAGGGGAAAAGGGGGAAAAAGACCCTGCGCTTTACTAGCAAAGGAGAGTGTAGTGAGCAGAAAAAGCGAGACGTGGGGGAGGAGATCGCGACCTGCTCGCTCAGGGGGAATTGGTCGCTGCTTTACGATGGGAAGGAAAATCTGAGGGAAGAGAAGGGGGGAGATCCCTGAGAGGTTATCTGGAGGGGGGAGATAGGATGTGGGAGCCAACTAAAGAGGCTCGAATTGGGACCCTTTCGGGAAAGGAAAGAAGGATCACTTTCAGCATTCTGTTAGCAAGCAGAAAGGAGGCTTGAAAAGCTTCGGGGCCTCCGGTCTCTATTTCAGAGGACCAAATGCTACTGAATCAAGCAGGAAAGAAGGCGAATATAAAATTTCTTTGTGGAGTGTAGGGGGGGCCGAGGAGTTGCGGGCCGGGGGGGAAAAAAGGGATGTCTAAAAGGGTTGTCGAAGAGGCGAATAGGGGGGGAAAATTCATATACTATCAAGGATGGGGGGGTCCCGGAAGGAAAAAAAGTAAAGGACTGCCGGTTCCTGGAGGAAAGCCTTATGAGTCACGAAGAAGGATCTACGCACTGCTTCCCCGAAGAACTCCTTGGGTGGAGGGAATCTCCCAGTGTAACTCCAAAAAGGAAACAGAACAAGGGGGAATTGGGGGACCCAACAGCGACAGGGAAGGGGGGGGTTGTTTGAATTGTAACTACGAGGAGGATCCCATGTGAGGGGAGAAAAAAAAAAGGGGGTGTGTGATTGTGAGCAGCAAAGAAGGAGGAGGGCCGTTCTTGGGAGGGGCCACACAGGAAGGAAATGAGAAGGTCGTATTCACGACCCGAAAACCACTCTTACCTGTTCAGGGCCGACCTTGAGGATCAAGGGGAAAATGGCCTCACCACCAGGTTTATAAGAACGACGGCTACGGCCAAAAGGTCCTTCAGCGTATCTTCCCCACCAAGAGCCGTCAATTAGAAAAAAAGAAATGCATCAAGAAAACGCGAGAGTATGCCATTTCCGTGATGTGCGGTAAAACGGGAAGTCCCAACTTGGTAGGGAAAGCGAAAGGGAAGAAAGGTGAGACCCTTTTCAAGAAGGGGGAAAAAGGGGAGAACACAATAACAGAGACAGGGGGACCGAAAACTCCGGCCGGGGAGGGAATAGCTCGAACTCCAAACAAGTACAGCAGGGTGCCTTACGATCGCGCGGTAGGGCCTTGGTGATCAAACAAGGAATCCCGCAGCGTTGAGGGGGGGGAACAAGCCTCAAGCCCGAGGGAAAAAAAAACCTTTAAAGTCAACTACTGGAAAACAAATACGGACGAAAAGAAAGCTATGGGAAGAGGGGGGGGTCTGAATGTTCACCAGTGAGGGGGAGGGGTAGAGAACGGGCATGCCAACTGCAAGAGGAAACTCATGAGGGCTTTAGCCGAGGGGGGTTTTTTTCCATAAGAGGCAGTGAGAAGGATTCGTTCGCAGTAAGGAAAGGAGAAAGCGTACAGAAATCCCAGAAGGCAGGACGGCACGGCTGACCCGGAGCGGTCGACAGAACAGTTGAGGGAAGAGCGGAAAAATCGAATTTGTAAGGAAGTTCCATAAGAAAGTCGACGGAGCGGGGAAATTTCGTAATCCCCAGATGAGGATGGGACAAACCGCCTCTTTATAAAAATTCGCACAAAAAAAAGGAGAGGGAAGAGATCGATACGAGTACCGTCAGGGGCTTAAAGAGATTGTGAAAATTTAAAAGGAAAGATGGACGTCTGACTTGTAACATGAACGTTACCACAGAAAGTTTGAGGGGGGGGCTACATCAACCTGAAGGCTGGGAAAGAAGGTCGAACGAGGGCTAACGCGGACTGAGGGGGGAAAAGAAGGCCCGCGAGTACTCTTGGAACTAACGGCGAAAGTGGAGACCGTGACGGGAAAAAGGGGGAAAGTACCTCAGCTGCTAAAGAAGAAAAGGGTCTAGTGCAAAGTGGGAAAGCCCAATGCGGGAAAAAAATACTCCACTCGAAACCCTGGACCCGTCAGACACCACCAAAAATCCGTCTTTCCTCGTCCTTAGGGAGAGAGAGTCGTTTGACGTGATCCGTGAAATCGGGGGGGAGGGGGAGCTTGTCGTCTGCTCCCCGCAAAATTGCGGCTAACGGCAAGGAAAGTCAATAACCGGACTAGGGAAGAGATAAGACACCCATGTTTTTGCAAAATGTTTGGGGCGAGATGTGAGGATTGCGGGGGGCTGTCTAGGAAGGGGGGCTCCCTTCCAGTCCGTTTCCCAGGGAGGCGATCTCCGGCGCATTAAAGGAGGATCCGGGCTAAAAACCCGATGGGAACGTTACCGCAAAAGACACGGGGGTAGCTCTCGCGAGACTTTGTCGGGTGCCGATTGCCGGGGTCTGAAGGGGAAACGAGGTTACGTGCAACCAATCTCTTGGAAATAGCCCCGTTTCGGTTCGGGAAAAAAGGATTCCGAGAGAGGAAGAGAAGGTCGGCAACTTGACCACATTTAAAGGGGGATGGTTCGGTCGTGAATACGAAAAAACGCCGTGGGTGGGAAGGGGGGGGAATCAAACACTTAACGGCCGCAGCTATTAAGGGAGCAATCCGGGGTAGTCCACTTCAAAGGGCCCTGGGAGGTGTCCAAGAAAAAAAAACAATTTCGGCTTGTGTCTGGAGGGGAACGCACAGAATTGTTCCTGCTGAATGGCGGGCTGAAAAAAAAAAAATTCAACCCTTCTTCTAAAACAGATTAGGAGTTAGTCAACAGGAAAGACCGACCTCCTGCGCGAATACGGCAAGGAAAGTGCACAGGTCACGATTTGTTACACGCACGTTGGGATAAGGGAGAAGTTGTCGTATAACATATTCAAAACCTAGACCAGGGGGGGAAGAAAAGTTTCGTCTAACAAGGGGGGGGCTGCCTGCGGAAAAAAGAAAGGAGGACAAGACAGGCGGGAACTTAGGAAACCTGCCCCAGACTTCTGGCCACGATCTGAAAAGCTCGAGGGAGGAGACAGATATTGAAGCCCCTGAGTGGATCACGCCTGCTGCCAGAAAGAGAAGAGGGGAGGGGGTTCCAGCAGTCCTTTGGGAAAAGTTAGGCACCCGGAGAGAACTCATCGAAAGAAGAAAAAAAAGCTCGGAGAGACAGCTTACGACGGCTCCAGTTGGAAAAAGGACGACGACGGCCAATCCGTAGGTACCGCGCATGGAGAGGGAGAGAATAAACCCCCTTTGTCTCTGCCGAGGGGAGGAAGATAGCTTTGCTATTCAAGCTCCTGTTTACTTCAGAAAGGGAGGAAAACAACGCCGGGCAACTCCTGCTGCGGGAGAAAGGAGGTCAAAGACGCTGGTGGGTGGAAATCAGGGAGGTCGAACCCCAGTGCTCAAATCGTCCTTGGAAAGACAGTAACCCTGAAGAATACAGTAAGAAGATAGGGGGAAGACGGACTCGCGGGGCGCACCCGCTCATGAGGCGCAGGGTTCAGCATTTACAAGGCTGCCAGTATGAAACTTTTACCATCCTCATACATGAAAGAAAACGAGCAAGGGCCGTGTATAGAAAAAACTGCGTATCTCGAGCAAACAAAAAAAAAAGGATGATGATGACAAGAGAGAAGAATACGCATTCAGCTCCAGTGACTCGGGTGAGGGAAAAAGGGGGGAAAGGCTTGTAAAAAGTAGCTTCAGGCGCCAGGGGGATGGTAGGCTGAAACAAGGCGGAAGGGGAGAAAACATGTGCTCCCGCGGAAGCTAAAAATCTTCCGTACGTAGTAATCGATTAAGGGTCCTAGGTGTGGTTCCCGCCAGGGGCCGAATTTTCTCCTGGGGGGGGCGCGCTTCCCCACCACAATCCGGGGGGTCCCCCACCAATCCGCTGGTAAGAAAATCCTCTCGGAGTGACCGGCAAGGTGCTCCTTTAAATACGTAACCGTAGACACAAAGCTAGTCTGTTATTGCCACTGTGGGGGAACTCTCTCTACCGCAAGCAGCATGTGAGAAAGTCCGTATTGGGCCGGAAGGGAGGCGGAAATCTGAGCCTCTCAGCTGGGAGGAGAAACTGAGTTTAAGGATTGTGTGGTATCCAGGCCGGTCCGTAAATCTGGAATAGTACTGCAACGGACTGGAAGACCCGGTATTCCTCTGAGTCCAGGATCGAACAGAAGTGAGCCAGAAAAGATTAAAAAGACTCGGCGCAAGGGGACCGTCCCGCGAGGGAGGAAAAGTCGGGTGCAAGGGGGGGGGGAGAGGGCCCTCGGGGTTCGCAATATAAATGTCGGGGGTCCGGGGCCTTCAGCGACGGTTGCGCCGGAAAAAGGTGAGGGAGCGAAACCCTGTTCTAATTATTTTGTGGAGGAGAATGGGGTTATTACAAATGGAGGGTTTGGAAAGAGGGGGAGTAACATCGTGACCTGGCCCGGGGCTGCCGGAGTTCCGCCTGGGGTGGGGGGGGGGGGGCAGGAACTTTCTCAGCACTGGGGGAGGGAAAACCGATCATGTTTGGCTCGCGCACAGGGTTGCATTGGAGTGAACTCCCACAAGGAAGAAGGACTGTTTCTTACGAGAAAAAAAAAAAAAACAAGAAATTGGTTGTCGGGGGACGAGACCCGGGGGGGAGACCGTGAAGTTGCCTCCCCCGGGGGGAGCAGCAAATCATAGCAGAAAAAGTGTTATTTGGAGAACGTGCCTTGACCCCCCACCGGCACAGAAATTCCTCCGTGAAGAACCTTATCGTCAAAAGGAAACCTGTTCCTGAAACACCGGGGAAGACCGGGGCATAACTGCCCACAAAGGTTGATTCCCGACCGAACGGAAATCCGCTCTTGTTGGCAGAACGCCGACGAGAGAAAAAGGAGTATCTGCCTGCTGCACAGAAGTCTCGGGGAACCCTTGTCTGGTGCGGGGAAGGGGGAATAGGTTAGCCCCCCCGAAAAGAGGGGGTCGTACTGGGGACGCCCAAAGGATGAGACCTTTTCCAAGGGGAGAACACATACAGGCACCCATGACGGCAGGAACAATCTCTCCTCCAAAACAAGGAAAAAGGGGCAAGTGGGGTGCTTAAGTCGATTTCTGGGGCCGGGGAAAAAGAAGGCCGTATGAAACGGGGAGCGACGAAAATCCAGAAAAGAAAAATCAGATTACAGGATCAAGAAAGGGGAAAACACTCGATAACGAAACCACAACGCTGAAAATTGATTCGGTGGTGAAGGAAAATTGTTCGTAGTGGGGAGGCGGGTTCAGCCGTGCCAAAAACTCTCACTCATGAGTGCTTTAAAGAGGGGGTACGTTTTTCCAATCGAGACGGGGGGGGGGGAAAGTTTCGGACGGGGGGGGGGAAACCTCACGGCGTAAACGCCAGCCGTTTACGGCACGGGAGGAAAACGTGCCCCATAAAAAAAAACTTCAAAAGAGAGGTGCTGTCCAGCTGTACCAACCGAAGGTGGACCAGGTGTAGCCCCACGTGAGAAAAAGAAAACGTCCAAGCGGGAAGAGTCTTAAATCCTGGGTATCAGTTACCCTGGGGGGAGGGA